>ENA-USUG01000086-USUG01000086.1-human-gut-metagenome-genome-assembly--contig:-NODE-86-length-116895-cov-8.057226_pt1 | contig 116895 bp, 86 predicted proteins | sample MGYA00250059_ERZ773394 | MGnify/ENA primary metagenome ERZ773394 (study PRJEB29103, sample SAMN06111957) | human gut metagenome | biome: human gut; feature: ankylosing spondylitis patient; material... | reverse complement strand
CGGAAAACGAGACTCGAACTCGCGACCCTAACCTTGGCAAGGTTATGCTCTACCAACTGAGCTATTTCCGCATTTTTAACGGGTGCAAAGATAGAAAGTTTTATTGTTTCTGCAAAATATTCAGAAGAAATTTACTCCATAATTTTCATTTAATTACTTACGGCAATATTCTCAACGCCATTTTCCATGAATAGAGTTACTTTATAGGGTTTTAACCGTTCTTTACTATCACCCTCTTTGGGTATACCTCCATTATTTAAATCATATTTGGTTTGACATACCGGACAAATCGCAGTACCAATTCCATCTGTTTGTAATTCAACAGAAACCTTCTTATTATATTCTTTATATTCATAAGGACAAGCTAAGTCAAAAGCACAATATCCATTAAAAGCAGAATTGCCTACAAGAATACCTCCGTATCCGAAATAAAAACCATACTTATTTCCTGATATTTTTTGTCCTGCAGTATTAATACCAGAAAAACCAGAGCTTGTTTTTTGCACTGTGAAAAATTGATTTGTTGTTGTAATTATCACATATGGTGATTGAGCCAAACTACAAATGAAGTTCACAGGTGCATTCGGAATGCTTGAATAGAATGTATCATTACATCCCGGCAAAAAAAATATGACTAAAAAGAAAAAAAAGAATTTATACATCTACATCGCTTTTTAAGAATTTACTTGCAACAATACATTTTCTATTACTTGTAATTCATCAAACGTAAAACTAAGATTATTTATTGTATGAATATTATCTTCCAACTGTTTCACAGAGCTGGCACCAACAATCACAGAAGTAACTCGTTCATCTTTCAGCACCCATGCCAAAGCCATCTGAGCGAGAGTCTGACCGCGACGAGCTGCAATCTCATTCAAAAGTCGAGCCACATTGATTTTATCATTTGTTACCTGTTCTACCTTTAAGAAACCCGAAGACTTTGCAGCACGAGAATTCTCCGGGATACCATGCAAATACTTGTTCGTCAATAGGCCTTGCGCCAACGGAGAAAAAGCAATAAAGCCAACTCCGTATTCTGAAGCGAGACCAAGTGTTTCATCTTCCACCTTACGTACGAACATACTATACTTATCTTGATTAATCAAACATGGCACTCCATTCCGTTTCAGCATTTCATAAGCAAATTTTGCCTTTTCAGGAGGATATTTAGACAATCCTACATATAGAGCTTTCCCCTGCTTTACTATATCGATCAATGCTTGCATTGTTTCCTCTACCGGCGTAACCCCATCATAACGATGACTGTAAAAAATATCAAAGTATTCCAACCCCGTACGACGCAAACTTTGATCAATGCTCGCCATGATACTTTTCCGGGAACTGCCATCTCCATAGGGACCTTCCCACATCAGATGCCCGGCTTTGGAAGAGATAATCATTTCATCCCGATATCCTGCAAAGTTATCTTTCAAGATTTTACCAAAGTTACGTTCCGCACTTCCCGGAGTCGGTCCATAGTTATTCGCTAAATCAAAATGCGTAATACCGTTATCAAATGCGCATTTAATCATATCCGTAGCCACAGTGAAGTCATCGACATCACCAAAGTTATGCCACAAACCCAGAGATATACGAGGTAGCATCAAACCACTTTTACCGCAATACTTATACTGCATCCGATCATAACGACTATTTGCAAGAACAGAATTTTCCATGATATTCTATTTTAAGAGATTACTCTCTGCATTTAACATCCCATCGAAACCAAAGCCATCCATAACCTGCTGCATTAACAGACTAATCTTATCATTGCAAAGATTACCGATACTTCCTTCATGTGTATGCCGTACTTTTTTCTCATGCATAAACTTTCCGGCTTCTATATCAAGTCCAACCTTCTTATAAGCATCACGGAAAGGCATACCTTCAGATGCTAGACGATTCACTTCCTCTACACTGAAAATCAAAAGATACTTATCATCATCCAAAATATGTTCATTTACTTTTATTTCGTTCATGATATACGTTGTCATCCGTAAACAGTCTTTCAGTTCCTGAAAAGCAGGAAGGAATATTTCTTTTATAATCTGGAGATCGCGAAAATAGCCCGAAGGCAAGTTATTGGCAATCATCATTATCTGCTGTGGAAGCGATTGTATCTTATTACATTTTGCACGAGTCAGTTCAAATACATCCGGATTCTTCTTATGTGGCATGATACTCGAACCGGTAGTACACTCATCCGGCAGTTTCACAAAGCCAAAATTCTGGCTATTAAATAAACACGCATCATAAGCCAATTTAGAAATAGTTCCGGCAATAGAGGCAAGTGCAAAAGCAACATTACGCTCCATCTTTCCACGTCCCATCTGTGCATATACTACATTATAATTCAAAGAATCGAATCCTAACAAACTTGTAGTCATAGTACGGTTTAACGGAAAAGAAGAGCCATAACCGGCAGCAGATCCCAAAGGATTACGATTGCACATCTTAAATGCAGCCTGCAAAAACATCATATCATCCACCAGGCTTTCCGCATAAGCACCAAACCACAAACCAAACGAAGAAGGCATAGCAATTTGCAAATGGGTATAACCCGGCATCAGCACCTCTTTATAACGCTCACTCTGCGAGATTAATATTTCGAAGAGCTGATTGACTGCTGCTGCTATTTCATATATTTGCGAACGGGTAAAAAGCTTCAAGTCCAACAATACCTGATCATTGCGGGAACGACCACTATGAATCTTCTTTCCCACATCCCCTAATTTACGGGTAAGCATCAACTCAACCTGTGAATGGACATCTTCTACGCCATCCTCTATCACAAATTCCCCCTTCTCTGCCGACGCATATATATTTTTAAGCTCGGCCAGTAAAAGATCAAGTTCTTCCGGTGTAAGCAGACTAATACTTTCCAACATGGTTATATGTGCCATTGAACCAAGCACATCATGTTTGGCAAGATATAAATCCATTTCACGGTCACGCCCGACAGTAAACTTCTCTATATCTTTATTTACCTGAATATTCTTTTCCCAAAGTTTTTGTGACATATTAAAATCTCCTTCGTTCTTATATATTAATAAGGAATATGCGCAAGCATTTCTGCCATTTTCTCTAGCCCCTCTTGTAAAGGCTTTTGGATCATACCTTTTATAAAAGGATTTATTTCAGCTTTAATTGTTAGTTTCATCTTGCATTCCGTATCGGATACAGGTACTACTTGAATCCAAAGGTTGAAAGGCAGGGGAGATTTCTCCGTTTCAAACTTCACACACTTATACGGTTCACGGTCTACAATACGCAGACAGACATTTCCTGCAGGAGCTATACTAAAGCTCAATGAATCCGAATCAAAACTCAAGTCGGACACTTTTCCTTCAGGTATCTTATCTTTCACACTTTCCAGATTTGATAAATCCGAAATCTTGTTATATACACATTCCTGGCTATAAGGTATTATCTTAACGCCACTTTCAAATTGAGTCATTCTTTTAAATATTAAAAACGCAAAAGAGCTAAGTTATGCCACACGATTTATGAAGCACACCCAGCTCAATAACAATATTTTCAGTTTAATAGTTATCTCGGTTTTATCTATGTCGTTACTTGCCGGCATCCCAATGTGCAGGATCTTGTCTCCATGTTTTCAACACCTCCACATCGTCTTCGTCAATATATCCTGTTTTCAATGCAACTTCAAGTACAGCTTCATAGTTTGTTAACGTGAGCAGATTCACCTTTGACTCTCTGAATGCCTGAACAGCAACGTCGAAACCATAAGTGAAAGAAGCAATCATTCCGATAACTTCACATCCGTCACGACGGATAGCTTCAACCGCCTTAAGACTACTACCGCCCGTAGAAACCAAATCCTCAACAACAACAACCTTCATACCCGGACGAAGTTCACCTTCAATCAGGTTTTCTAATCCATGGTCTTTCGGAGTAGAACGCACGTAAACAAACGGAAGATTCAACTCATCAGCAACCAAAGCTCCTTGTGGTATAGCTCCGGTAGCTACACCGGCAATAGCATCTACCTGTCCGAAGTTCTCCAAAATCAAACGCGCAATCTCAATCTTGACAAAATTACGTAAAGAAGGATACGAAAGAGTCTTGCGGTTATCGCAATAAAAAGGAGATTTCCAGCCGGAAGCCCATGTAAAAGGATTTGCCGGTTGAAGTTTAATAGCCTTAATCTTAAGTAATTTCTCTGCGAACAGTCTCTCTAAAGTTTTCATAACGTAACTAAGTATGATAAATATGATGCAAAAATACGGAAATGCATTGAATAAGTGAAACTCAATCCAAATATTTTTTAAATAAATAATGTTAGAAGCATAAAAAAATAATAACTCACTCAGGAAAATGCATAAACCTTACGCCGCAGCCAATGTCAGGACGCTTATGCGAACACCTCGCACCTCCATGATTTTAGATGCACAGGAAACAATTGTAGCTCCCGTCGTCAGTACATCGTCAACCAACAGGATATGTTTCCCCTGAAGTTCTGAAGAGGAAACCACAGCAAAAAGATTTTGAACATTCTCCCACCTGTCCCATACGCTTTTACGGGTTTGAGTCGAATTTGCCTCTACTCGCTTTATAGAATTGGTATTAACAGGAATGCCTGTAATCTTAGATATACCGGAAGCAATCCATTCGCTTTGATTATATCCTCTCTCCTTCTCCCGCTTTTTATGCAATGGCACAGGAACGATAATATCTATTTCATTAAAAAAGCCGGAAACCAATAAATCATTCGCCATATATCTTCCCATATACTCCCCTACTTCTTTCTGCCCGTGATATTTGAGTTCAAAAAGAATTTTATCGAAATCACTACCTTTTACATAATGAAAATAAGCCGAAGCCCGCTCTATCGGAAACTTCCCCCAGAAGCGTTTTTCCAGTTCATTATCCGCAACCAAATGATAATTCGTTTTAGGCATATTGAGCAGGCATTTTAAACAAAGACATTCCTCGCCTATGGACAAAGCATCTTCACAAACCACGCAGCATGGAGGAAAGAGCAATCGGATAAAATCCGTCAGCCAACTATTCTTCATCATCGGTACAGTTAATACAACGTTTTATCATCTCCATCTCGAATCCTCTGCCCAATGCAAAACGAATCAACTTCCCATTCAATTCATAACTGCTTTTTGCTTTTATACTTTTCTTCTTTGCTGCTATCAGCTCTTTTAAAACATCTATGTATTCCTGTTCGTCAATCTCATTCAACCAAACGTCAAAAACATCTTTGGATATCTTCTTTTGCCAAAGAGCTTGGGCAATTTTGTTCTTCCCCCACTTATTATACCGGAACTTATCACTGACAAAGCAACGACAGTAACGGTTTTCATCAATATATTTCTCTTTCAGCAGATACTGCAAAATAGACTCTTTTACTGCCGGAGATACTCCCCAACCGTCCAATTTATCGGCAACCTCCGACAAGCAGTGTTCTGACGACGAGCAATATGCCGCCGCTTTATATAAAGCTTCCTTTTCGCTCAGTTCTTTCATTTCACAGCTTTTACAATTCTATCCTTACCTGACAGATCTTTCAACACTTCTATTTGGTGATAACCCAAGTCGGACATCATTCTATACGTATCTTCGCCAAATGCCTGATTAATTTCAAAATAAACCTTTCCGTTATCTTTTAATGCTATTTTGCCAAGGGTTGCAATCGCACGATAAAACAATAACGGATCTTCATCCGGAACAAAAAGAGCAGAAGCCGGCTCCCAGTCCAAAACATTTGCTTCCATATCCGCTTTCTCTTTCTCTGTAATATAAGGAGGATTACTTACGATTATGTCCAAACTTTCACTTTCAACAGTTGCGTGCAAAGCATCTTTACATTCAAAATTCACCTTCGCTTGTAAAGTCCGGGCATTTGCTGTCGCTATCCTCAAAGCCCCTTCGGATATATCCCAAGCCTTGACCCTCGCTTTTGGCAAGTTCAAGGCCAACGATATAGCAATACAGCCACTACCGGTACCAATATCCAAAATCGTTAAAGCCTTATCACCATTTTCTTTGATAATCAAATCTACCAGTTCTGCCGTTTCGGGGCGGGGAATCAAAGTATCTTCATTCACTTGCAAAGTCAATCCGTAAAACTGTGTACTACCTATAATATACTGTATCGGCTCCTGCTTGCGCAATCTGACGAGAACATCCTCTAACAAAGTAAGCTCTTCTTCCGATAATTTAATATTTCTACCCAGATAAATATCCAGCATATTGAGATGAAAAACATCACAAAACAGTATCTTTGTGAAAGCTTTTATCTCCGTTTCAGGATAATATCCGGACAAGGAATGCTTGATGTGCTGAATAATCTTTTGCATAGCGCAAAGGTAGAAATAAAACTTTAGAAAAGGATAATGATGACAGAAGAAGAAAAATATATAAGCCGTTGTATCCAGTTGGCAAGAAATGGCGAAGGGCATGTTGCCCCCAATCCTATGGTAGGTGCAGTTATCGTATATAAAGGAAGAATCATCGGAGAAGGATATCATGCGCGGTATGGCGAAGCACATGCCGAAGTCAATGCTATCCGTTCGATCAAAGATAAATCTTTATTAAAAGACTCCACCATTTATGTAAGTCTGGAACCTTGTGCACATTATGGCAAGACACCTCCCTGTGCCAAACTCATCATAGAGAAACAAATTCCCCGTGTCGTCATCGGTTGTCAAGACCCTTTCTCCAAAGTAGCCGGGCGAGGAATACAAATGCTTCGAGAAGCCGGCGTGGAAGTAAAAGTCGGTGTAATGGAGCAAGCGTGCAAAGATCTAATAAAGAAGTTCATTTTGTTCAACACAAAGAAACGTCCTTATATCACTTTAAAATGGGCGGAATCAGCAGACGGTTATTTAGACATCAACCGCACCGATGGGAAACCGGTTATACTCTCTACCGCCCTAACTACTATGCTGGTACATAAAAAAAGAGCCGAAGCAGACGGCATTATAGTAGGAACAAGAACCGCACTATTGGACAATCCGTCATTGACCGTACGTAATTGGTATGGTAAGAATCCGACAAGAATTGTTATCGACAAAGATTTATCTCTCCCATCAAGCCTGCACCTTTTTCAAGATAATATCCCTACTCTCTGTTTTACTCAAAAGGAAGCATCAGGTAATAATGATGTAGAATATATCCAACTGGATTTCCAATCGGATATACTACCGCAAATGATGACCATACTCTATAAAAAAGACATACAAAGTATTCTGATAGAAGGGGGCAGTATATTATTAGAATCATTTATCAAAGATAATCTTTGGGATGAAGCATATGTTGAAAAATCTGCCGTATGCTTACAGGACGGAGTAAAAGCGCCCTATATAGACAGGAAAAGCATCTGCGAAAACGAGAGACATTTCGGTGTTACCATTTGCCATTATTGTCAATAATCAGTCCCAAGTATCGCTCAATCCATTCGCCCTTACATTTGAATCGTTTAACCATGCCCATCCTGTCGTTCAACCATGGGAAGCCTGTCGTTTGCCCTAGGTGAAACGACAGGCTTCCCCACACGAAACGATTCAAACACCTGCACTTTCATTACAAAACACGCCGTATTTATATCTCCAACTACGTGATTGGCAGACAAAATAAGAAGTTTTATCTATAATTTTATATAAAACTTATTCTGAATGTTCGATTTAGACAAAATTGTTCCTATTTTTGCAGCTTATAATAAAATAACAAGCATTTTTCAATGAAGATAAAGTTATTACCTATACTTGCAAGCCTTTTTATCGCATCGTTGACCATTACATCTTGCCTGGATAGCGACGACAAAGTTGAATATAGTAATGATGCCAATATTTACGGCTTTTCTATCAACAATATAAAGACAGTCCTTATTGAAGGCAATGATACAACGACTTTTACGATTAAGGGCTCTGACTATCGGTTTACGATAGATCAAACCGGAAAGCAAGTTTACAACACCGACTCATTGCCTTATCTTACAGATGTAAAAAAGGTATCCATAAATATGTCACTTACAAGTTCAGCCACGGCAACTTACCAAGTAAAAGACAAGAATGGGCAAGACTCACTCTGTTATTGGGCTTCCACTGACTCTTTAGACTTCACCCACCCGATTATGTTCACGGTATATGCACCGGACAGGCTTATTTCTAAAATATATGAAGTAAAAGTCAACGTGCACCAAGTAGATCCGGATTTATTGGTGTGGAGCGAAATCAAAGAAAGCGGCTTCCCTGTTACATCAGCAGCTACAAAACAAAAAGCAATATGGTTCAACAATAAAGCTTACGTATTTGTAGACAATGCTCAAGTACAGGTAACGACCTCAGAAAACGGTACTTCATGGAGCCCACTGACAGATCTTAACGGACTAACGTCAAAGGCGAACTATTCCTCTGTTATGGCCTTCAATAATAAACTGCTTATCTTAGCAGATGGTAAACTTTATTCTTCAAGCAACGGAGTAGACTGGCAGGACGAAACAGTGCAGGCAACAGGTCTTATCGCCCTTGTTCAAGATAAGCTAATTGGTACCTATAACGGTAAATTCATAGAAATCATACCATCATCCAATGATAGTTTTACTTCAATCGAGTTAGGAGATATACCGGAAAACTTCCCGGGAACGGATTATATATCCACAACAAAACCTCTTCCGACCAATCCTTCGATAGAACAAACAATCATGATAAGCGGTGAAGAAAATACTTCGGAAGACTTTACTCCGGTTTGGACATCCTATTCTGATACGAACAGATGGGACAGAATTATTAATTCAACAGGATATAATTGTCCGAAGTTGGAAAATATAGCCATGATCAATTACAATAGTCAACTATATGTTTTTGGAGGAAAAGGTAAAGATAACGAAGGAAACGTAGATGGTTTTAAATACCTTTATTCATCAAAAGACAACGGATTAGTATGGAAACCGATAACGGAAAAAGCTATGCTGCCAACAGCACTTGCAGGTAAAAACATGCCATTCTCTTATCTGGTAGACAATTCAGATTATATTTGGATTATGCCCAGTGGAAGCGATGCTATTTGGAAAGGAAGAATAAACCGCTTAGGGTTTAAGAATGAATAAAAGTAAAGGAGAAAAATAATTTTCAGGTTAAATTAGCGTTTTGTTAATGGAATATACTAACTTATAAAAGATGTAGGTATGACATTTATTAATAAAACGCTTATTATATTTGTGCTGTTGATTTGCTCCGTTTTACAACTTCGTGCCCAACAAGACACGGAATATAAAATGGAAATAGGAGGAATGCTCGGAGGTAGTTTCTATATGGGAGATGCAAACTTTACAACTCCTTTTAAAAACATGGGAATAGCAGCCGGAGCCGTTTGGAGGTATAATTTCAATCCCCACATGGCTTTAAAAGCAGACCTTGCGATGGGAAGGATTTCAGGGAGCACTAAAAGTGCGAAAACCGTTTTCCCCGACAACCAACAAGTTAGCTTCAAACGAAGTGTATTCGATTTAGGCGCACAGTTTGAATACAACTTTTGGGGATATAGCTGGGGAGAAAGATTCAGGGGCAACAGGCGCTTTACTCCTTATATTCTAGGAGGAATGGGATTCACCTATGCACCTGCGCCCGCAGAAGGAGTATTTACAGTGAACTTCCCAATTGGAGTGGGAGTTAAATATAAAATATCAAGACGATTGAACATCGGATGTGAATTTACGATGCGATTTAGTTTGTCTGATAAATTGGATGTAACAAACAAAGAAGGATTACAATTGAAGGATCCATACGGAATAAAAGGAAGCGGTTTCAAGAACAAGGATAGTTACTCCTTTACAACCATCTTCATAACCTATGATTTCTTCAGTAAATGCAGAGGATGCAATCCTGAAATGTAGAAAAATGAAATAATTTATAGTACGACATGCTATATAAAGAGCAATTGGATTTAAGCCGGATACCTGAGCATATAGCCATTATTATGGATGGCAACGGCAGATGGGCAAAACAACTCGGTCATGAAAGAAGCTACGGACACCAAGTCGGAGCCGAGACTGTTCATGTCATTGCGGAAGAAGCTGCCAGGTTGGGCGTTAAATATCTAACCTTATATACATTCTCTACAGAGAACTGGAGCAGACCGGCAGATGAAGTAACAGCTTTGATGAATCTCCTCATCGATTCCATCGAAGAGGAAACCTTCATGAAGAACAATATAAGCTTTCGTGTAATCGGTGAAATAGAGAAATTGCCGTTAAAAGTACAACAACGGTTAGACGAGTGTATTCTACGCACCTCTCACAATACCGGAATGTGTTTAATATTGGCTTTGAGTTATTCCTCTAAATGGGAAATAACGGAAGCTACCAAGCAAATAGCCCAAGAAGTAAAAGAAGGCAAAATCGGAATAGAAGACATTACAGATAGTTATATAGCTTCTCATCTGACCACGAATTTTATGCCTGATCCCGATTTACTAATCCGGACAGGAGGAGAAATTCGTTTAAGCAACTATCTGTTATGGCAATGCGCTTATTCAGAACTCTATTTTTGTAATACTTTCTGGCCCGACTTCCGAGCAGAAGAGTTTTATAAAGCTATTTATGACTATCAGAAAAGAGAACGCCGCTTTGGCAAAACAAGTGAACAAATATAAATTATATAAGATGTATTATCGTTTTTCTCCCATATTATTAGCGTTTGTCTGTTTATTCGGTTTCGTGTGTTCCGCGTTTGCCCAGGAGGCAACGACAGCAGACGAAACTCCTGTTATCCTTTACTCAGGCACTCCAAAGAAATATGAGATTGGAGGAATTGAAGTAACCGGAGTTAAGAACTATGAAGACTATGTTCTTATAGGATTATCCGGATTATCTGTTGGACAGACTATTACAGTACCGGGAGATGAAATTACTCAGGCAATAAAACGTTACTGGAGACACGGACTCTTCTCCAACGTAAGTATAACGGCAACCAAGATAGAAGGCAACAAAATCTATCTGAAAATAGCATTAACCCAACGTCCCCGTATCTCACAGATCAATTATCACGGGATAAAGAAATCCGAACGTGAAGATTTGGAAGCAAAATTGGGACTGGTTAAAGGAAACCAAATCACCCCGAATCTGATAGACCGTGCCAAAATATTAATTAAAAAACATTTTGACGATAAGGGCTTTAAGAATGCCGAGGTCAATATCGTACAGCGGGACGATGTATCTGCCGAGAATCAGGTTATTGTAGATATCTACATCGACAAAAAAGAAAAAGTTAAGGTTCATAAGATTACAATCGAGGGTAACCATGCCGTTACGGAAAAGAAACTGAAACGTGTAATGAAGAAGACCAACGAGAAAGGAAAACTCCTTAACCTCTTCCGTGCAAAGAAGTTCATTGATGAGAAATACGAAGAAGACAAGCAGCATATCATTGATAAATACAATGAATTGGGGTATCGTGATGCCCGTATCGTTGTGGACAGTGTTACCCCATTCTCAGAAAAAACCGTTGATATATATATAAAGGTAGAAGAAGGAGATAAATATTATCTAAGAAATGTGACTTGGGTAGGAAATACATTGTATCCTGCCGAAGAATTGAATTTCTGGTTACGTATGAAAAAAGGAGATGTCTACAACCAAAAACTTTTAAATCAACGTCTTTCAAGCGATGAAGATGCTATCGGAAACCAATACTACAACAATGGTTATGTATTCTACAATCTCGATCCGGTAGAAGTCAATATAGAGAATGACTCTATCGACCTTGAAATGAGAATAGTAGAAGGTCCTCAAGCGACAATTAACCGGGTGAAGATCACAGGAAACGACCGTTTATATGAAAATGTCGTACGTCGTGAACTCCGTACACGTCCGGGTGATTTATTCAGTAAAGACGCATTGGAACGTTCTTACCGTGAAATTGCTCAAATGGGACACTTTAACCCGGAAACAATCAATCCCAAAGTAGAACCGGACCCCAACAACGGAACTGTTGATATTAATTATATTTTGGAATCAAAAGCCAATGACCAGATTGAATTCTCTCTTGGATGGGGACAAACTGGTCTTATAGGAAAAATAGCATTAAAGTTCACGAACTTCTCAATGGCTAATTTGTTCCATAAGAGTGATAACTATAGAGGTATCTTACCGCAGGGAGACGGACAAACCCTCACCGTCAGCGGACAAACGAACGGTAGATATTACCAATCTTACAGCGTTTCGTTCTTTGATCCATGGTTTGGTGGAAAGCGTCCTAACTCATTCTCTGTGACCGGATTCTTCTCTTATCAGACAGATATTAGCGACCGTTATTATAATAGTGCTTATTATAATAATTACAACTATTTGTATAGCGGATATGGCGGTTATAATTATGGAAATTACAATAATTACGAAAACTTCCTAGACCCTGATAAATCAGTTAAAATGTATGGTTTATCTGTAGGTTGGGGTAAACGTTTAAGATGGCCGGATGATTACTTTACATTATCTGCAGAGCTGTCTTATCAGAGATATGCACTGAAGAATTGGAGATATTTCCCGGTAACAAACGGAAAATGTAACAATCTTAGCATTAACCTGACTTTAGCACGTAATTCAACGGATAACCCAATTTATCCGCGTCGTGGTTCTGATTTCTCATTGTCGGCACAGATAACTCCGCCATACTCATTATTTGATGGCAAAGATTATTCAAAATACGACTTGACCAATCAGAATGACGTAAACAAGATGCACAAATGGGTTGAATATCATAAATGGAAATTCAAATCCAAAACATATACGGCATTTACAGGAGGCAAAAAATGTCCGGTATTGATGACCCGTGTTGAATTCGGTATCGTAGGGCACTACAACAAATATAAACGTTCACCGTTTGAAACATTTGAAGTCGGCGGTGACGGTATGACAGGATATTCATCCGGATATGCTACTGAAACAATCGGTCTTCGCGGATACGAAAACGGTTCTCTAACCTATGGTAGTGGTAGCTATTCAGGACAAAGCTATGCTTATTCCCGTTTAGGATTAGAGCTTAGATATCCACTTATGCTCGAGACATCTACCAGTATTTATGTATTGGGATTTGTTGAAGGAGGTAATGCTTGGAACCAAGTCAAGAATTTCAATCCGTTTGACATGAAACGTTCTGCCGGTGTCGGTGTCCGGATCTTCTTGCCTATGGTGGGTATGATGGGTATTGACTGGGCATACGGTTTCGACAAAGTATGGGGAAGCAAGAGCAGTGGCGGAAGTCATTTCCACTTTATCCTCGGACAAGAGTTTTAACTATAACGGAAACTTAATATAAACAATTAAAACCTGACGTTATGAAAAAAGTGATTATTTTATCAATCGTATTTCTCGCTTGCGCTTTTACTGCAAGTGCACAGAAATTTGCCTTGGTTGACATGGAGTATATCTTAAAAAATATCCCTGCTTACGAACGTGCAAACGAGCAGTTGAACCAAGTATCCAAAAGATGGCAGAGTGAAGTGGATGCAATCGCTCAAGAAGCTCAAACACTTTACAAAAACTATCAATCAGAAGCTGTATTCCTTTCTGAAGAACAGAAAAGTAAGAAAGAAGAAGAAATAGTGGCAAAAGAAAAAGAAGCCGGAGAACTGAAACGTAAATATTTTGGCCCGGAAGGCGAGCTTTTCAAAAAGAGAGAAAGTTTGATGAAACCTATACAAGATGAGATATATAATGCCGTAAAAGATATTGCAGACAATAAAGGATATTCGGTTGTATGGGATAGAGCCTCAGCAACAAGTATGATTTATGCTTCACCTAAGATAGATATCAGCAATGATATCCTCTCAAAATTAGGATATTCAAATTAATTTCATACATTTGCACTTTATATTTAACTACGTAAAATTATTAACGAAAAATAGAATTATGCTTAAGAAGATTGCATTATTAGCTTTGCTTATCATTCCGATGAGTATTTTTGCTCAAACCTTAAAATTTGGTCACGTAAGATCATATGAAGTTATACAAATCATGCCTGAATACGAAAAGGCAATGGCAGACTTGCAAGATCTGCAAAAGAAGTATACGGACGAAATTAAAAGAGCAAACGATGAATTCAACCGTAAATACCAAGAATTCATTCAACAACAAGATTCTCTTCCAAGAAATATTGCAGAAAGAAGACAAAAAGAACTGCAAGACTTAATGGAAAGAGGTCAGCAATTCGAACAGGAAGTTCAAGAAAATATGCAAAAAGCACAACAGGATTTAACGGCCCCTATCTTTAAGAAAGTGGAAGATGCTATTATCGCTGTTGGACAAGAAGGACAATATACTTATATATTCGACCTAAGCAGAACATCTATTCCTTATGTAAATGACAAACAAAGTACTGATGTAACTACTGCTTTGAAAGCAAAGCTCGGTATTAAATAAGAACTTGATTTTATTATAAATAATAGGAAAAAGGATGATTCAAATCATCCTTTTTCTGTTTAACAAGATAACATCATGAACAAAAGGCTTCCCCAAACACCCGGTCCGATTGGAATCTTCGATTCCGGTTACGGTGGACTTACCATCCTCAACCAAATTCGTCAGCATTTGCCACAATATGATTATCTCTATTTGGGTGATAATGCACGAACCCCTTATGGAAGCCGTTCATTCGAAATTGTCTACGAGTTTACACTTCAAGCAGTGAGTAAACTGTTTGAGATGGGCTGTCATTTAGTAATACTTGCTTGCAATACAGCTTCTGCCAAAGCATTGAGAAGTATTCAAATGAACAACCTTCCCGTGATGGATGCAGAACGCAGAGTTCTCGGTGTAATCCGACCTACGGCAGAATGCATAGGTTCGATAACCAAGAGCCGACATATCGGAATATTAGCTACGGCAGGAACTATAAAATCAGATTCTTATCCACTTGAAATACATAAGCTTTTCCCGGATATAACAGTAAATGGAGAAGCCTGTCCTATGTGGGTACCATTGGTTGAGAACAATGAATACGCAGAAAATGGCGCCGACTACTTTGTTCAAAAACATATTAGCAAACTACTGGAAAAAGACAAAGACATTGACACAATCATATTAGGTTGTACGCATTACCCCCTATTATTACCTAAAATAAAACAATATACCCCTAAAGAAATCACAATCGTCTCGCAAGGAGAATACGTAGCAGAAAGTTTAAAAGATTATCTTAAAAGACATCCGGAAATCGAAACAAAATGTACTAAAAATGCAACATGCCACTTTCTCACCACAGAAGCAGAAAACAAATTCTCAGAATCGGCATCAACCTTCCTAAATCAAATAATAAAGGTAGAACGGGTTTCTATTGAAAATGAATAAAGTAGATTCATCTATTAAAAAAGAAATCGCCGATAAAAGGAGGTGAGGTGTCTATCTATTACCAAATTTAACACAACACTTTATTCCAAATCGTAAAATGATTGTAAGTGTAATCAAAATATAAAAAACAAACACCGCAATGATTAAAGTAATCATCGCAGTGCCCATATTTATCTATATTTGTTATACTTACTACATCAATACTTTATGTCCTTTAACCAAATAAATCCCGTGAGATAATCCGCCGACCTCATTTCTTCCCGTAACAGTGTGAATACTACGTACCTTAGTACCATCTATGCCATAAATATCAATTACTTCAGGGATAAGTGTTTCAATAATCAACTTATCATTTTCTCTATAAATAATCAATTCATTCACCAAAGTATTTCGTACATCCGATGCATCACTAATTCCGTCAATACCAAGTGATGTAATCAGGGTATTGTAACTTACAGCCGTTGTGAAATACGCCCGAAAAGGATCTGTTTTAGCATTGTTTCTTTTAGTAAATGCCGAACCTTCGGAATTCAATACATAAGCACCTGTAAGAGTAGCCTCTCTCATTTCTCCTATAAATTTATATGTATTACTTGCAACAGCAGATTGGTCTGTTACGGTCACAACTGCATCCGCTGCACTAAAAGCTATAGATTTATTAATCAGATTCTGTTTATTCTGCGGAATCGATATAATATAAGGAGTATTAGCCTGTATTTCTTTTGCATAGTCAAAATAAATAGCATCATTGTTTCCTGTTCCACAGAATTCTTTCAAGCATACATCTCCCGAGTTATCATCATCGGAGACCAAAGTCAACCAAGCATTGTCTGTAGCATTCCGTATAGAAGTAGCGTCGAATGGCAATACGATTGTTTCCCATCCTTTCTTACCGTCGCTCGTTCGCGATATCGTTCTGCTATAACTTATTTCATCAGCAACAAACTCCTTCGGACAATAGAAATATTGATTATCCGTCAGCACAATCTTAGCCGCAGAACTTCCCAAAATAAGATTCTTTCCTTGCAAATTAGCAGGTATAGATGCTGCCGTATCCAGGAAATACAAACAATTAGGATTATTATTCGTAACAATATTATCATAAGTCAGCCCTGATAAATCTACAGCAACAGCATCATCCGGTACTGTGATAGTGTTTTCCGGTTTGACAGCCCGTTTTGTTCCATCCGCCTTCCAAGTAGTCAAAGCAGGACGAGTTGTAAAACCGACCCTAGAACCTCCTATCTGTTCCGGGGCAAAAATGTAAACATCGTATTTCTTGCCTATTTCCATGTTGTCAAACAAGAACTCACAAGTTACCGTTTCCTCACTTCCTATACTCCTGAACATTGTCGCTTGGCCTGCATTCTGATTATTGCTCCACAATAAAGCCGTAACATTATCCGCAAAAACGCTTCCTTTATTCTCCAAGGTAACATTCAATTTTATTGTATTACCATACAATACATTAGTAAACCTTTCAGTATTCAATCCTTCAACTTCACAAGATGTCACAGATATTTCCGGAGACCCGCTCGCCTCCATAATTTCTACATTTCCTTCTGCCAGGACATCTCTACCTCTATAATCAGTCGTAATCCATACATAATAAGTACCTGCTACTGACGGGGTAAAGCTTAATGAAACATCTTGAGTCGCATTGCCCGGTATAGTTACACCCATAAGACTTGTATATCTATTGGGCTTTGTATTTTGTTGACTCACCCATAGATATAAAGGTCCATAAAACTCAGCCTGTCCACTATTGGTAATATTAGCCGTAACATTCTGAGAGTAACCTGCTAACCTTACTCCTGGGAAAGCAACTGAATTAGCAGCTAAATCAGGTGAGACTACCGATAACTTCAGTTCTGTTTCCGTCACACTTGCAAGGATGTAATTAAGGCCCGATGCCTGCGCCGGACTCCATTCTTCCGCATTTGCTTCTTTGCAAATAGGCACTAATTTATACTCTCCAACAGGAAAGTTCAGACTGAATTCCCACTTATAAGGAAACCAACCTGTTCCTGGTCCAAATTCCACAGCTTCCTCTGTCCTTAATAAAGGATAAACTGTTTCTCCATCTTGAATCCCTATTCCATAACAGAAACTATAAGTGTCTGATGCCTCATTATAAAAATTATGAGTAAATGAAATATCAACGAATTTATCATTTATGGAAGAACGGGTATAGACACCATCTCCTACAAGAGCCATATCGCTTACGGTTAATCTTGGTGCTTCATCGTCAGCAACACCCGTATTCCGTTGAATGCCGATAATTGCGCCTTGAGCAAAAGAATATCCATCCGAACTGGAACTTGAGCCTATACTTGTATTATTATCAGGATTCAAAACCGATAGTTCAAAATATCCGTCAGAAGTACCTCCCCAGCCCCAATTAATATGGAATAATCCATCACCGTCACAACCGTCGCACACAAAAGCATGGCCTCCACCACTTGACTGACCATGATAAAGCACAATACGTTTCTCTTTCAGTTCTTTATAAATCAAGTCCTTCCATTCAGACAAAGTATAATTCCCTCTATCCACATGCTTTGTTCGCGCATCATAGTCAAAATATTCTTTAAGAGCATCGGCAATATCTGCAGAAACAGCTCCTGAAGCCCTATCATAATCCATATGTATAGACACCCCACAATAATACATCAATTCAGCCACAGCATTAGTTTGCACATCGGTTTCACTACCGGAATAAGTATTATTCATATTATTCCAATCCAAAACGACAGATGGCAACGATGGTATATTAATTTCCTGAGTACGAGTAGTGTATCCCGGAAGAGAAGTCGTAGCACTTTTTGGCCATTCATAGTATTTCATAACCTGTGCCATAGCTGTCGCAGCACAACCTGTTGCAGCAGCTTCTCCCGTAGACTGTAATATAGGGCACTTATTGTTATAAGGCGAACCCTGATTCCATTTGGTTTTCACCAAAGGAGCAATTGCAGAAATCACCCCACTTGTAATGGCAGGATTAGCCTTCTGTTTTACATCTTTTTTATCCAAATATTCAATCGCATCCGCATAGCCTTGCATCCACGCACGGAAGTTATCCGGAAGATTATCCGGATCATAACTTCCACTATCCGTGTAACCTAAAACAGGAACTGTACGGTCATCCCCCGAAACAATGACAAATCCCTGATCATCATTTATATTAAAGATATAATAATAGGCATTCTCTGCTGCCTTGCTCAGTTTAGGAGCAGAATAAACCAACTTCATACCGGAAGGGCTTTTCCGCATCATTTTTTGCTTCATGAATGAAGAAGCCTTCTCCAGTGCCTCTTCTTTTGATATAGGTTCTGCAATCAAAAAGGCACTGATAAACAAACCTATATACAAGAAAAACAATCGTTTAATCATAATATTATCTATCAAATAATCAATCCATCAAGAATTTGAATATACAGTCCTATCGCTTCCTCTATTTCTTCTATCATAATGTACTCATCAGCCGTATGAGAACGGGAAGATTTTCCCGGACCAATCTTTACGGAAGGGAATGACATTAATGCCTGATCTGAAAGCGTAGGAGAGCCAAAAGGTATCTTACCCAACTCTATGGCACGACGCACAAACGGATGACTTTCCTCAACACGTGACGAATTAAGTCTGAATGAGCGTGCCTGTACTTCACATTTTACATGATTCCGAATTGTTTCGTACAACTCTTCATTTGTATAAAACTCATTACTTCGTACATCAACTACAAAAGTACATTTATCCGGTATGACATTATGTTGTGTACCTGCATTGATTTGGGTAACACTCATTTTAACGGGTCCCAACAAAGAAGACTCTTTCTCAAAACGATAATTGCGAAACCAATTTATATCATCTAAGACCTTATAAATAGCGTTTTCACCCACTTCACGTGCAGCATGCCCTGCCACTCCATAGGCCGTAGCATCAAGTACCATAAGCCCTTTCTCTGCTATTGCCGGATGCATCTCGGTCGGTTCACCCACAATACCCAAATGAATAGGCGGAAGCATGGGAAGAACACTCTCTATACCATCCTTTCCGGATACTTCTTCTTCGCAAGAAGCCAAATAAATCAAATTATAACTTTGTTCTTTTGCAGACAACTCCCGGAAAGCTTGAAACAGAGACACTACGCTACCACCGGCATCATTACTGCCAAGTCCATATAGTTTTCCATTCTCTTCCTTAGCCGTAAACGGATGTTTTCTCCAACCTGTTACGGGTTTAACGGTATCAATATGGGAATTTAATAAAATAGTCGGTTTATTTAAATCAAACATAGGACTTACACACCAAATATTATTTGCTTTCCTGTTGGCTGTAATGCCTATGGATTCAATATAATTCTGCAAGAAATCGGCCACAGCCTCTTCTTCCCTGCTCACGGAAGGAATGCCTATCAATGACTTCAACAAGCTGATAGCCTCAGGCACAAGATATGTTTCACTCATTGTTTCTCTTTTTTGAATTGACAAAGATACGCATATTTCGGGAGATTTATAATCAATAATTGCAAATTAAACCCTACCTTTGCCTTTACATATAAAATTTATAATATGGCTTATCATCATTTATCTGTTCTGGTTCACCGTCAGGCAGAAAAATATGGCGAACGTATTGCCTTAAAATACAGGGATTACGAGAAATCGCAATGGATTCCTATTACTTGGAACCAATTTTCGCACACTGTAAAAATAGCAGCTAATGCTATGGTGGAACTTGGTGTAACTGAAGAAGAAAACATAGGAATATTCTCCCAAAATAAGCCCGAATGTCTTTTTACGGACTTTGCCGCATTTGCAAACCGGGCTGTTACCATTCCATTATATGCAACAAGTTCACCGGCTCAAGTGCAATATATCGTAAATGACGCCGGTATCCGTTTTTTATTTGTCGGAGAACAATATCAATACGATGCGGCTTTCGGCATATTCGGCCTGTGCCACTCATTAACGCAGCTCATTATTTTTGATCGTTCCGTTCGGCTTGATCCACGGGATATGACTTCGATTTACTTTGATGACTTCCTGAAAAAAGGAGAAGAAGAACAGCATAAAGCATTAATTGCAGAAAGGACATCACGTGCTACGGAAGACGATTTAGCAAATATCCTTTATACATCCGGTACAACAGGAGAGCCCAAAGGTGTCATGCTGCATCATTCCTGCTACCTGGAAGCATTTAAAATACATGATATACGTTTAACAAAAATGTCAGATCAGGATGTTTCCATGAACTTCCTGCCAATGACGCACGTATTTGAGAAAGCGTGGGTATATCTTTGTGTTCATAAAGGGGTACAGGTCTGTATAAATCTCCGTCCTGCCGATATTCAAACGACCATTAAAGAAATCCGCCCAACCCTAATGTGCAGTGTTCCCCGTTTCTGGGAAAAAGTATATGCAGGAGTACAGGAGAAAATAGCGGAAACAACCGGACTGAAAAAGAAACTAATGCTGGATGCAATCCGAATCGGTAGAATTCATAATATAGACTATTTGCGTGTAGGTAAAACTCCTCCGTTAAGTATTCAAATCCGTTATAAATTCTACGAAAAGACCATATACAATCTTCTGAAAAAGACGATCGGGATCGAAAATGGCAACTTCTTCCCAACAGCAGGTGCGGCTGTGCCGGATGAGATTTGTGAATTTGTTCATTCCGTTGGCATTGATATGCTTGTGGGATACGGTCTGACCGAATCTACAGCAACCGTTTCTTGTACTTCACAAACAGGTTATACCATTGGTTCCGTAGGACAGCCTATGCCCAATGTTGAAGTGAAAATCGGAGAAAACAATGAAATTCTTCTTCGTGGGAAAACAATTACAAAAGGATATTATAAGAAAGCAGAAGCCACTGCCGAAGCGATTGATGAAGACGGTTGGTTCCACACCGGTGATGCCGGATATATGAAAGATGGAGAATTATATCTAACCGAACGTATCAAAGATTTATTCAAAACATCTAATGGAAAATATATTGCGCCACAAGCCATTGAGACTAAGTTGGTTATTGACCGTTATATAGACCAAATTGCAATCATCGCCGATCAACGTAAGTTTGTATCCGCGCTGATAGTACCGGTTTATCCTTTTGTTGAAGACTATGCCCAGAAAAAAGGAATTGCATATTCCTCTTTAGAGGAGTTATTGCAGCATCCTAAAATAATAGGATTATTCAAAGCGCGTATCGATACATTGCAACAAGCATTTGCACACTACGAACAGATCAAACGTTTCACATTACTTCCTCATCCATTCAGTTTGGAAAAAGGAGAACTGACCAATACTTTGAAAGTAAAGCGTAATGTTTTAAATGCAAACTATGCAAAAGAAATAGAGAGAATGTACGAAGAGTAATAGACAAGAATTTAGTCTACTTTATAAGTTTAAAGATGCCCTAGAAATCGGGGTTATTATTATGCTATTCAACATACGGTCGATTGTCTGCAAACTCCTATCGTTTGCAAACAATCGACCGTATCTTTGTTTGTAATCGTCCTTATGTTTTTTTCAATCAACCCGATGATTGTAAAAAACATCAAGGTGTTTGAAAAAAACATCGAGGTGTTTGTTGATGAAAACAGTATAAAAAACAAATTGCTTCCATTTAACCTTCAGTCTTTCAGCTTGCAAATTTATATTTGATTATCAGCGCATTATCCTGAACTTTCTTCAGAGAAAAGATTCAGCCGATGATGAGCGATAATAAGCATTGAGTAAACTTGCTGAAGGATTCCATCTTTCAGGATAACTCATTCAGTATCAATATAAAACAAGTAGACTGAAGGATGAAAGTTATAGGTTATTGTTGCTCTGAGAATATACGAAGAAAGAGATATTTAAGCTATCTTTTATAAACACCAAGTAAGACAAAAAAGCCGGACTATATTCACATATAATCCGACCTAAGGGTAAAAGTATTAACAATCAAAACAAGCTCCAAGCAACGGTGAGTCCTGCCATAACAATGGCAACCATACTCATCAACTTAATAAGTATATTAAGACTCGGGCCGGAGGTATCTTTAAACGGGTCACCTACGGTATCCCCTACAACAGTAGCTTTGTGAACCTTGCTACCTTTACCTCCGAAATTTCCTTCTTCCACATATTTTTTGGCATTATCCCAAGCACCTCCGGCATTAGCCATGAAGATAGCCAGTACAAAACCTGAACTCAAACCTCCTATCAATAATCCCAAAACTCCCGGTACACCAAATATCAATCCCGTAAAGATCGGGGCAACTATTGCCAATAAAGACGGTATCACCATTTCCCGTTGCGCACCTTTTGTAGAAATAGCTACACAACGTTCATAATCCGGCTCCCTTTCACCGGTCAGGATTCCCTTTATTTCGTGAAACTGGCGACGCACTTCATCTACCATGTGCGCAGCAGCACGACCTACCGCATTCATGGTCAGTCCGCAGAATAGGAATGCCATCATACTACCCATGAACATACCCGAAAGCACTTTAGGATTCATTAAAGTAACATCATAATAGTTCATGAAATCAACGAAAGAAGCTTTGGCTGTCTCTATAACGTCTCCATTCGGGAGAATCATTTCAGATATGTCTATACGGGTAAGTCCGATACGTATCTCTTCGATGTAAGAAGCAAGCAATGCCAAACCTGTCAACGCCGCCGAACCAATGGCAAAACCTTTTCCGGTAGCAGCTGTTGTATTACCTAAAGAATCAAGCGCATCCGTGCGTTTACGTACTTCCTCTCCCAATCCACTCATTTCTGCATTACCTCCGGCATTATCGGCAATCGGACCATAAGCATCGGTAGCCAAAGTTATTCCTAAGGTAGAAAGCATCCCGACAGCAGCGATACCGATACCATACAAGCCCATGCCCACATTGGCAAAGTCGAAGCCCGAAGCCAACATATAAGAGGCAATGATACCTACTACAACTGCCAAAACCGGAATAGCAGTTGACAACATGCCCAAACCTATACCCGAAATAATCACAGTAGCCGGACCAGTCTTACCGCTCTCGGCAAGTTTCTTTGTCGGTTTATAAGATTGCGATGTATAATACTCTGTGGAACGACCTATCACGATACCAACCAACAAACCAACAACAACCGCACAGGATATATATACCCAATTATCCAACTGTAATATCCAAAGAATAAAGAATGTAGCAATCACAATCAAGACTGAACTCAAGTTTGTTCCGAAAGCCAAAGAGTTAAGTAAATCCTTCATTTTCGCATTTTCTTTCGTACGTACCGAGAAAATACCTATAATAGACAAGATGATACCTACCGCAGCAATCAACATCGGAGCGATAACCGCCTTAAATTGCATGGCAACGTCGGAAGTATGAATAAACGCCGCAGCACCCAAGGCCGCTGTAGCTAAAATAGAGCCGCAATACGATTCATATAAGTCGGCTCCCATACCGGCAACATCACCCACATTATCACCCACATTATCGGCAATAGTCGCCGGATTGCGAGGATCATCTTCCGGAATTCCGGCTTCTACTTTACCCACAAGATCTGCACCGACATCGGCAGCCTTTGTATAAATACCGCCACCCACACGGGCAAACAATGCTTGTGTACTAGCTCCCATACCGAAAGTAAGCATCGTTGTCGTTATCATACAAAGTTTATGAGTAGGAGTCAATACATCTTCGGGGATAGCCCAATTCAATAGCAAATACCAGAAAGATATGTCAAGCAGACCAAGTCCTACAACCACTAAGCCCATCACCGCACCACTGCGAAAAGCGATACGAAGTCCGGCATTCAGCGAATCACGTGCCGCATTAGCAGTACGTGCCGAAGCGTAAGTTGCCGTCTTCATCCCTAGGAATCCGGAAAGCCCGGAGAAGAAACCTCCGGTAAGGAAAGCGATGGGAACCCAACCGTTTTGCACTCCAAAACCGTAAGCCATGATAGAAAACAGAATAACCAATCCCAGAAAAACAAAACCGACAATCTTATACTGTTGTCTCAGATAAGACATAGCCCCCTTACGCACTGCCGCCGCTATCTTTATCATTTGAGGAGTTCCTTCACTCTCTTTCATCATCTGTTTATGAAAATAGTAGGCGAAACAAAGCGCCAGAACGGAGGCTACGGGTACAAGCCAGAACAGAATACTTTCCATAGTGTTATATTTATTAAGGATTACAATGTGCTAAAGATATTCATTCTACATGAAAAAGACAAGAAAAAAGAAAAGAATGTGCCAAAAGCTATATTTATTTTAAGGCAGAATTGCTATTTTTGCATCGAAATACAAGAAAATAAAATAGTATTCACGATTTATCCTTTCTTAGTTAAACGACCAATTTAAACCAAGCGTAAAGGAATAGATTCGATGAATACGTCTGCATAGGCGTATTCCTAAAATTTGTTCAATTGCGCAACGGTGCTTGGTCGTACCTTCTAAGAGTTGAACTAAATTGAAGGGATACGCTTTTATTATTAGAAACCAATAAACATGACAGCCTATGTAACAAAACACATCGATAAAATAATGCTTCGCCTGCATTTCTCTCTTAGATAAACGACCAATTTAATCCTAACAGCGCAGAGAAAGATTAATGGGTGAATGGTTACCGTTTCTAATTTATTGTGATACGGCACTTTTCGCTTTCCTATTTCTCTCCAGAGAATGCAAAGGAAGTGCACAACTTTTTAGTCAATCACAATAAATTAAAACATTTTCTAATGAAAACACGTATTCCGGCATTTGATGCAGTTAAATCATTTGCCATTTTCCTTGTTGTATGGGGACATTCCATTCAATACTTAATGCCACATGATTTTTTCCACAACCCTATGTTTGAACTTATCTACGCCTTCCACATGCCACTGTTCATGATGGTTTCCGGTTTCTTCGCATTCTCTTCGACAAAGTCTACATTCATCAAAATGATTAAGCATAAGTTCATACAGTTGATTCTGCCCTGTATCTCATGGGGAATTCTCTCTATACTTCTGCACACGGTCAAAATAGTGTTCAAAGGAAAGGCCTTGAATATAAACACATTGGCAGCTAGTATCTATCATACATTAAACGGAAACTACTGGTTTCTAAAATCCTTATTCTGCTGTTATCTCATTTTCAATATTCTGTTTAGGTTATCCCACAGAAACACAATCTTTCTTGTTATCGCTTGTTTGCTCACAACTATTAGTACCGGAAAATACAGCATCTCTTTCATGTTCCCATTCTTTTGCATAGGAATCTTACTTAATCATTATTCGGATTGGTTACAATCACACTTGAAACCGATCGCTTATATAAGTGCTGTCCTATTTATCGGTATGTATCTGTTTTGGGACGGTAATTATACCGTTTATCAAAGTCCTTCTTTTACATTCAACTATTTTCTGAAAGGAGATGCCTTATCAGTGGCAGTTATCACTACTTTCCGGTTTCTGATTGGGTTGGCAGGAAGTCTGTGCTCTATCAGTCTATTCATGTTGTGGGGAAGAAGAGAACGACAGCATAGGCTTTGGAATATCCTATGCCGTTACGGAAGATATACGTTAGGTATCTATATCTTGCAATCACTTATTTTGGAAGGACAACTTTCGAAAATCGGTTTAAGGAATATGAATATGGCTTTATATGATTTCGTTGCCACTCCGGTCATCGCATTGATTACAATTATTCTATGTATTCTTTTAATTCGTTGCATCGAGAGATACCGGTTACCCTCTTTGTGGCTGCTGGGGAAGGAGAAATAGCCTCTAAATTTCTCCAACCGCAGCTTAAAACATTTTACGTACCCGTTCGATACCTGCTACCAAGGCATCCACTTCTTCTTTCGTATTATACAAAGCGAAAGAAGCCCTGACCGTACCTTCTATACCTAACCGTTGCATCAGTGGTTGGGCACAATGGTGTCCGGTACGAACGGCTATACCCAAACGGTCAAGCAAAGTACCCATATCCAAATGGTGAATATTACCTACAAGGAAGGAGATGACAGCGTCTTTATTTTCCGCCTCGCCAAAGATACGCATATCGGGGATTCGTTTCAACTGTTGCATGGCATAGACGGTCAGTTCTCTTTCATGAGCATTAATATGATCCATTTCGATTGCCGAAACATAGTCGAGTGCACGGGCAAGGGCAGTGGTACCGATATAATCAGGTGTACCGGCCTCGAATTTAAAAGGTAGTTCGTTGAAGACGGTCTTCTCGAAGCTGACCGTCTGAATCATCTCACCTCCTCCCTGATAGGGTGGCAACTTATCAAGCCATTCTTCTTTTCCGTAAAGCACTCCGACACCTGTCGGTCCATATATCTTATGACCGGAGAAAGCATAGAAGTCGGCATCCAAATCACGGACATCGACCTTCATGTGAGGCACGGATTGCGCTCCGTCCACCATAACAGGGACACCATGTGCGTGTGCCACAGCTATCATTTCTTTGACGGGATTGACCGTGCCGAGCACATTGGATACGTGGGTTACAGCAACAATCTTTGTCCGGTCGGAGAACAGCTTCGCATACTCATCCTGCAAAAGCTCCCCCTTGTCATTCATCGGGATTACCTTGATGCTGATGCCTTTGCGGGCGGCAAGCATCTGCCAGGGTACGATATTGCTGTGATGTTCCATGACGGAAACGATTACTTCGTCACCTTCACTCATAAACTCCTCTCCGAAAGAAGTCACTAATAGGTTGATGCTCTCCGTCGTGCCTCGTGTGAAGATGATCTCATTGGAACTCTTTGCGTTAAGGAACTTACGGACAGTCTCACGGGAAGCTTCATGCAGCTCCGTTGCCTGTTGAGAGAGGAAATGAACGCCACGATGGACATTGGCATTTACCGAATAATACTCTTCCGTGATGGCATCTACCACACAACGGGGTTTCTGGGTAGTAGCTCCGTTATCCAAATAAATCAGAGGCTTTCCGTACACCTCACGTTGGAGTATGGGGAAGTCTTCACGTATCTTTTGTATATCGTACATAATCTAAAGGTCTTATTTACAGATGGCACATCCCTGACATTTATTCAGCTCCCCACGGAAACGTTTCTCCACCAACAGATGCAGACGGTCTTTCAAGGCATCCAGACGGATATTGTCGATTACTTCATTCACGAAGGCGAACATCAGCAGCAGGCGTGCTTCTTTTTCGGCAATGCCACGAGCACGCATATAGAACAGTGCATTTTCATCCAACTGACCAACGGTTGCACCATGCGAACATTTCACGTCGTCGGCATAGATTTCCAACTGAGGTTGGGTGTACATACGGGCTTCGCGGGTGGCACACAGGTTGCGGTTCGTCTGCTGTGAATTGGTATGTTGTGCGTCAGGACGAACTAATACTAATCCGGCAAATGCTCCGGTGGATTGGTCATCGAGCACATACTTGAACAGTTCATTACTGTTGCAGTCGGGCACAGCATGGTCAATGAACGTGTTGTTGTCCACATGTTGGTTCTTATCGGTTATCGCCATTCCGCAGAGGTTGATTTCAGCATGCGGTCCGGCAAGGGTGACTTCGGTCGTGTTGCGTGTCGTACCGTTGTGAAGGGTCATGCCGTTAAGAAGTACATTACTGTTAGCTTCTTGCTTCACATACATATTGCTGATGCGTATGGATGAAGTATGGGTTTCCTCCAATTCGTACAAGTCGAATACACTATCTTGTCCGGCAAATACTTCAATGACTTGTGTGGCAAGGAAGTTCACATTATCCATTGCATGGTCGCAAATAAGCAGGCGTGCCTGTGCAGCCTCCTCAAGAATGATAAGCACACGACGGTTCACCATGAAATCGACGTCGGCACGAAGGACATTCACTAACTGTATGGGCTTGTCCACCACCACTCCTTTAGGAACGTAGAGCAACACGCCATCTTGTGCAAAAGTTGTATTGAAAGCGGTCACGCCGTCTTTAGAGGTATCGGCGAGCTTACCGTAATACTTCTTCACCAACTCGGGATACTGTGCCGCCATTTCTTTCAGGCTACCCATCAGGACACCTTCCGGAAGATGCGACTTTGGCAGTATGTCATTGTAAAAGGTATCGTTGACCACAAAGTAGAGTTGCGTGCTCATGTTGGGCACGTCGCACTTGAATACTTCATAGGGATTAACGGGTATCTTCAACCGATTCAGGTTCAAACCGTAATCGGGCTCAAATAATCGGCTTATATCCGTATATTTATATTTCTCCTGCTTACGGGTGGGAAAGCCTAACCGTTCAAAGTCGGCAAAAGCACGGGCACGGGGAGCGTTCATAGCCTCGGCACTGTGGCGGCATATCATGTCCTCGCATTGCGAGAAGAGGTCGATGTATTGCTGTTCAGGTTTATTCATTGTTCTATCATCTTTTAGAGAGAACTCAGGTTCGCGGATGACGCTGATCGGGCTGATGAAGACGGATTCTTAATCTTCATCCCAATCGTCGTTATCGTCATACTGCGGACGATGATGTTCTTTGATATTATTGGCAAACACTTTACGCTTAAATTCAGGTCTGGCACCGAAGTTCAACAGAAGTCCGACTTCTATCTCTGTAGCCTTCAGATAATTCTGCAATTGCATTTCATGTGCTTCGGATAACTCTTTTACGGCTTTCAGCTCCAATATGACTCTACCCTCCACAATGATATCTGCTATATATTTACCTACAACATCTCCTTTGTAGATAACATCAATGGGATAGAGTGCGTTGCATAACAAGCCTCTACGTCCCAACTCCTTGTACAACGCATTCTGATAAACTTGCTCAAGGAAGCCGAAACCAAGTTCATTGTACACGTCATAAAAAGCTGCCAGTACCTGCTCTGTTATTGCTCTATGTAAAAGGGTTACCATTCTATCTGTTTTAATACTTTCTTTCTAACTAAGACCGATGGTTCGCGGATAACACTGATTGAGCTGATCAGAACGGATTTAAGATAATTAATCCGTCTTCACGTTATCCGCGAACCTTGCTCTTAAAGAGTTCTACTTCATTCTCCCACTTCTTCCTTAATCCAATCATAGCCTCGCTTCTCCAACTCGAGTGCCAACTCCGGACCTGCAGTCTTTACGATGCGGCCTTTGTAGAGCACATGAACGATGTCCGGCTTGATATAGTCCAGCAGGCGTTGGTAGTGGGTGATGACGATCGTGCTGGTTTCGGGCGTCTTGAGCTTGTTCACCCCTTCGGCTACGATGCGCAGGGCGTCAATGTCAAGACCGGAATCGGTCTCGTCGAGGATACTGAGACGGGGCTCGAGCATCGCCATCTGGAAGATCTCGTTGCGCTTCTTCTCACCGCCGCTGAAACCTTCGTTCACACTTCGGTTCGCCAACTTGTTGTCCAGCTCTACGACGGCGCGCTTCTCACGCATCAGTTTCAGGAACTCCGATGCCGACAGGGCGGGCAGACCTTTGTATTTCCGCTGCTCGTTGACGGCGGCACGCATGAAGTTCACCATGCTCACACCGGGTATCTCCACCGGGTACTGGAAGCTCAGGAAAATGCCTTCGTGGCTACGATCTTCGGGGCTGAGTTCCAAGAGGTTCTTGCCGTAGAAAGTCACACTGCCCTTTGTCACTTCGAATGCGGGGTTACCCACGAGGACGGACGAGAGCGTACTCTTGCCCGAGCCGTTCGGCCCCATGATGGCGTGCACCTCGCCCGGCTTCACGGTGAGGTCGATGCCTTTCAGTATCTCTTTGCCGTTGATGGCGGCATGTAAGTCTTTGATCTCTAACATTGCTATATCTGTTCTTTATTATTGTTTCTATTCATATAGGCGTGAACACATAGGCGTGCACCACCGCACCTGCATAGACGTGCATATACCGCACCCTATGCGCGGGCATATAGCGTACCCTATGCACGGGCATATAGCGTACCCTATGCGCGTGCGCCACCGCACCTGCATAGGCGTGCACCACCGCACGGGCATAGGCTTCATCCTACGCTCCCCTCCAGGGAGATGGTCAGCAGTTTCTGAGCTTCTACGGCAAATTCCATCGGGAGCTTGTTGAGTACCTCTTTGGCATAACCGTTCACGATCAGACCGACGGCGTCTTCCGTCGAGATACCCCGCTGGTTGCAGTAGAATATCTGGTCTTCGTTTATCTTGGAAGTGGTCGCTTCATGCTCCACTACGGCCGTTTCGTTATGAATGTCCATATACGGGAAAGTATGCGCACCGCATTTGTCGCCGAGCAACAGGGAGTCACATTGACTGTAATTACGTGCACCGGTAGCTTTCTCCGCCACACGAACCAATCCCCGGTAGGCATTCTGCGAATGTCCGGCAGAGATACCTTTACTGACGATGGTACTGCGGGTGTTCTTACCCAGATGAATCATCTTCGTACCCGTGTCCGCCTGCTGATGATTGTTGGTCACGGCTACGGAGTAGAACTCTGCCGTAGAGTTGTCACCGGTAAGGATGCAGCTCGGATACTTCCACGTAATGGCACTTCCCGTCTCCACCTGCGTCCACGAGAGCTTGGAGTCCGTGCCCTTGCAGTTGCCGCGCTTGGTGACGAAGTTGTACACACCTCCACGTCCTTCGGCATCACCCGGATACCAATTCTGAACTGTGGAGTATTTCACCTCCGCACGGTCATGAACAACGATTTCCACGATGGCGGCGTGCAGTTGGTTCTCATCACGCATCGGTGCGGTGCAACCTTCCAAGTAGGATACATAGCTGTCATCATCCGCCACGATAAGCGTGCGTTCAAACTGCCCCGTGTTGGCTGCGTTGATACGGAAGTAAGTGGATAGCTCCATCGGGCAACGCACCCCTTTGGGTATATAGACGAACGAGCCGTCGGAGAACACTGCCGAGTTAAGGGCGGCAAAGAAGTTGTCACGATAGCCTACCACGCTACCGAGGTATTTCTTCACCAAGTCGGGATGCTCCCTCACCGCTTCGCTGAACGAGCAGAAGATGATACCTTTCTCCATCAGCGTCTCTTTGAAAGTAGTCTTCACGGAGACGGAGTCCATCACCGCGTCTACCGCCATGCCACTGAGTGCCATCTGCTCTTCGAGTGGGATGCCGAGCTTGTTGAACGTCTTAATCAGTTCGGGATCTACCTCATCCATCGACTTCGGCCCTTCTTTCTTCTTGGTAGGGTCTGCATAATATGAGATAGCCTGATAATCTATTTCGGGTATATCGAGATGCGCCCATGTAGGCATTTCCAGCGTAAGCCAATGGCGGTAAGCCTTGAGACGGAACTCCAGCAACCATTCCGGCTCCTCCTTCTTGGCGGAGATTAGGCGGACGATGTCTTCATTCAACCCCGTAGGTATGATGTCCGTATGTACATCGGTGGTGAAGCCGTACTTGTACTTCTCCTCTGCCAGCTTCCGGACAAACTCATTCGAGGTCTTTCCCTTCTTCTCGTCCTCGCCTTCCTTCTTCGGTTTCTTATTATTGGGTTCTTCCTGTTGCATATCTTAGTTTATATATTGTTGTGTAACCTCTTTCACTGCGGGAAAGAACATCCCCACAAAGTTCTTCATCGGATAATATAACACGGACTGCTCCTTGTTTGTTCTACTGATAAGCCGGTTGTCCGAATCAACAAACTCCAGCACGTTGATGAACAATCCTATCAGGATAACATACTTCAACGCTCCCAGCACCAAACCCAGCAGACGGTTGACCGCCCCGAGCGAAACGGCCTCCAATGCTTTGGAGAATAATGCCGCCACCAGCGTAAATGCCAATGGCACCGCCATCCATATCACGACAAAGGAGATAATCTGCGCCACCGTCATCGAGTCCGTCACCGTAGGGCAAATCTTCTCTGCCAACGACATATACAATGCCTTTGCCGCAATCAGCCCCACTACCAGTCCCGCAATCATAGCCAACTGCTTGATGAATCCCTTGAACAGTCCCATGATTGCGCCTGCACCGATAATGATTACTATGATTATGTCTATGGTTGTCATTCCGCATGTATCTTAATGTGTCTGCAAATATAGCGGTTTTTAGCAATATGCGATTCATTTGCGGGCATATATTATCTAAACACAAAGCGCAAGCCACCCCACCACTCACCCGTTGTCAAGGTCTTCGCAAACCCTCTGCTATGGATAAAAGTGGTGTGTGCTTGCGCCGGAGCATACAGCTTGCACAATCGTTCTTATGAAGTAACGCCGTATGCAGCCTTGCCTACGCTTAGGCTAAGGATTAATCTCCCCAGAAGTTCTTGCCGGTATGCGGGGCGGGGTCATCGTTTATCGTAGGGGCGTCAATAGCGTTCTGGCTGACAGCTATCACGTCCTGTATCTCCATTTCTATCACTTCTATCGCTGGAGCGATGTATTCTATTGTTTTCATATCAGTTGTTGTTATTAATGTTATTACTCTTGTTCCTGTCCCCCCGCTTGAGCGGGGGTTAGGGGGGGTGTGAATCTTCTTTCGCCAAGCGATGGCAGGGGAAATTTCACACACCCCTCATTCCCCGCTCAAGCGGGGAGGCTTGATTACCTTACCACTTCCTTCACCCCGTTCACGATATAGATGCCTCTTTCAAGCCCGTCCAACCGTTGCTCGTACTCGCTTGCGGGAACCGTGCGTAGCAGACGCCCGTCTATACTGTAAACATAGCTTACGGCAGGCACTTCCGTAGACGAAGCACCAACGGAAGCCTCACGTATCCCCGTAGCCCCGTCATCGCCGCCTTTGATTACCAATCGCGGCGCACTCATAGCGGCAGAGGTATTCCCTTTGATATAGGCACGGAAAGGATGCACCCCGCCGCCATCCGCGTAGAGCTCGAAGCTGCTGCCGGTGATGGTGCTGCCCGTCTTCTCGTTGTAGAGCAGGTAGAGGTTATCGGCCTGATAGTCGCTCAGCGTGCCGTACATCGAGTATTGGCTGCCCTCGAGGGGCTGCTGCGTGTCGGGCGTCTTGTCGATGGTGGCATTGGCTGAGCTGACGAAGCGCACGGATGCACCTTGCAGGCTTGCGCCGATGAAATCACCGCCGGGCAGGGCTACGAGGTAGGGTTTGTAGGCCTCCACTGTGGCGGCGTTGGTGAGGACAACTTCGCCCGTGTTGGGGCTTTCGGCAAGGGTCTTGAGCAGGTATGCGCCATCCTTGCCGGTGGCGGCGGGGGTGAGGTTTTGATAGGCGGCACTATACATCTTCTGCGCGGTGGCGGCGAAGGGCAGGCAGAGGGTGTTCCATCCGCCTTGCTTGGTGGCATACGTCCATGTGCGGGTGTAGGTCATCGTGTAGTCGCCCATCGAGAACGCCTGCGGGCAATAGAAGGGGCAATAGTCACTACCGTACTTATCCTTCAGCGCAATGTCGCCCGTTGCCTTGCCGCCCACGATGACGTTCTTCCAATCGGTGGGGAGGGTGGAGACGTCCGTGCCTGTGGGCATGTATTTCAGGCAGTTGGGGTTGACAGCGTAGAATGCGTCCGTTGTAATGCTCGGCACGTTGCCTAATATCGCGTAAGTCAGGTTGGAGCATTGATAGAAAGCGTAGTAGAGGCTGCTCACGTTCTTGTACGTGCCCAGATTGGCGATGCGCTCCAGCGCGGTGCAGCCGGAGAAGGCATATTGGAAGGTGATGCTTTTGGTGGCATCGGCGGGCACGGGCAGGGTGATGTCCTTCAATGCCTCGCAACCTCTGAAGGTTTCGCTGAAGTTGCTCGCCTTGGTGTACTTGTCGAGATTGGCGATGCTTGTCAGTGCCTTGCAGCCCTTGAAGGCATTGTAGAAGGTAATGTCGGCATCGACAGTGCTGCCTTCCGGACAGAGGGTGACGCTTGGCAATAACTTGCAGCTCTCGAAGGTGCTGCTGAAGCTGCTTGCGTTCTTGAACTTGTCGAGGTTCACCACGCTCGTCAGCTTGAAGCATTGATAGAAGGTTTGCAAGAAGGTGACTTTAGCGGCAGTGCTGCCCTCCGGAAGGGTGACGCTCTCCAATACCGGGCAGTAGTAGAAGGTTCGTGAGAAGCTGCGCACGTTCTTGAACTTGTCGAGGTTCACCACGCTCGTCAACTTGCTACAGCCCTCGAAGGCGTTGCCGAAGTTGACACCGGCAGCGGCACTGCTGCCCGATGGGCTGAGGGTGACGCTCGTCAATATCGAGTTGGAGAAGGCATTGCTGAAACTGTTCACGTTGGTGAACTTGTCGATGTTCACGATGCTCGTCAGCTTGCTACAGTTCAGGAAAGCGGCGGAGAAGTCAACCTCATCGGCACTGCTGCCCGATGGACTGAGAGTGACGCTCTCTAATGACGAGCAGTCGGAGAAGGTACTGTTGAAACTGCTCACCTTGGTGAACTTGCTGAGGTTCGTCACGCTCTGCAATGCCGAGCAGCCCATGAAGACTTGCGAGAAGGTGGCTCCGCCCGGCGCCCCTCCTGCCGGCAGCTTGACCGTCGTCAGCGCGGTGCAGTTTTTGAACAGACCTATGAGTTGGTAGACCTCCGCGGCGCTCCACACAGCGGCGCTGAGGTCTGCCGTCAGCAGCGTGGCGTTCGTGTCGACAGTAGTGCCCGTGCCCAACGCCCCTTTCAGATAGCCTACCTGAGAGGATGTCCATGTGCCCGTGGCGGTGATGTCGGTGGCGTCCTTCAGCGCGTCTCCGGTGCCGGCGGCAGAGGCGAAGTTCAGCGTGTAGGAGGTTGTTCCTCCCTTCTTGTAGGTCACGATCGGGGTGGTGGTTGCCGCTTGGGCGGCTGTTGCCATCAGCAGCAATAGAGCTGTCAAAAGAATGGCGGTCTTTAGTAAATGTCTCATAATAATTATTTTAAGTTAATACAAAATGTTATTTATACTCATTGTTTCCTAGAAATTGTGAGGGGTTCTTCTCTCTTATTCCCCTCTCCTTATCGAAGAGAAGGGTTGTGCCACCCTATACTGTAATGGGGTACCGATACACTAGTGTAATGGTATACCGATACACGGGTGTAGTGGGGTACCGATACACAGGTGTACCTATACACAGGTCGGACGGACGTCGCTCAGAATAATGCGAGGCTCTTTCAAGGGTTTGCCGGACGTGCCCGTAGCTTGCGTGGAGATCTTCACGATGTAACGCTTGCCGACCTCCAATTGGCGGGTGTAATCATTCGGATTCTCTGTGAGTAGATTGGGAGTAGTGTTTCCACGTAGTTTCCCCGGTTTTACTTTCTTTGCCATACGTTTCATGGTATTAAAAGGTGAATACTAAAAACTTGTTTCCGACCGTACGTACACGAACAAGGCGTGAGCCACTGTCAGCTTATCCATCAGCCGGGTCTTCGCATTACCCATATCGCAGATAAGCAACAGTGCTCACGCCACATTCATATACAGAGGTCGTCCGCAGTTCCGTAAAAACCGGAAGAGGGGGACTCACTATAAACAAAGGACATGGGCGTTTGTTGCTATCATCTCTGCGACATCATTCAAAGTTGCGAAGTTCGGCTGATGCGAGATGATATTCCTAAACGCTTTCCGTTTCCATACGTCATCGCCTCCACCGCAGCGGAGGCAATCGCAAAGATAGGAAAATGCACCGGCTTATCAAACGATTGCGTAACATTTTCATGACAAAGGTATGGCAGTATTCACTGTAATGCAAGGATGACCGATGGACAATTCGATGGACAATCTCTATTCAGGGGGGATACGGCAAATGGAGTAAAACAAGTAGTTATCGCACTTCACAATAACATGTAAAACAGCAATTTAAATAGGTTTATGCTGCAAAATACTGACTACTGCTTTGGGGATATTCCCGATATTAAAGGTATATAAAATAAAAGAAGGTGTATAAAAACCTTATACACCTTCTTGCTGATTAACTCTATTTTAAAGAATCGTTATAGCGTTTGTTTTACTTCCACTTCCTGATAAGATTCGATGATATCACCTTCCTTAATATCATTGTAGTTCTGCAAACTGATACCACATTCAAAGTTGGTAGCTACCTCTTTCACATCATCTTTGAAACGCTTCAAAGCATTGATTTCACCTGTAAAGATAACGATACCGTCACGAATCAAACGAGCCTTATCGGAACGTTTCACCTTACCTTCTTTCACCATAGCTCCGGCAACCGTACCCACCTTAGTAATGTGGAATACTTCACGAACCTCGATGGTAGCAGTGACTTCTTCCTTCATTTCAGGAGCAAGCATACCTTCCATTGCGGCCTTCACCTCTTCAATTGCGTCATAGATGATAGAATACAAGCGTATATCCACACCTTCCTGCTCTGCAAATCTACGTGCCGATGCAGACGGACGAACCTGGAAGCCAATAATAATCGCATCGGAAGCAGCAGCCAGTGTTACATCCGATTCGGATATCTGACCGACAGCCTTGTGAATGACATTTACCTGGATCTGTTCTGTAGACAACTTAATCAATGAGTCACTCAATGCCTCGATAGAACCGTCTACGTCACCTTTCACAATTACATTCAATTCCTGGAAGTTACCCAATGCAATACGGCGACCCACTTCATCCAATGTAAGTAATTTCTGAGTACGCAAACCTTGTTCGCGTTGCAACTGCTCACGTTTGTTGGCAATCTCACGTGCTTCCTGTTCTGTTTCTATAACATGGAATGTATCACCGGCGGTAGGTGCACCGTTCAAACCTAGAATCAATACCGGTTCGGATGGTCCAGCTTCTTTAATACGCTGGTTACGTTCATTGAACATAGCCTTGATCTTACCGTAGTTTGTTCCGGCAAGTACAATATCTCCCATCTTCAAAGTACCGTTCGATACCAATACCGTAGCCACATATCCACGTCCCTTATCCAAAGTAGACTCGATGATAGAACCCGTAGCACGGCGTTCCGGATTAGCTTTCAGTTCAAGCAAGTCCGCTTCAAGCAAAACTTTCTCCATCAACTCAGCTACACCAATACCTTTTTTTGCTGAAATATCTTGTGACTGGTATTTACCTCCCCATTCCTCAACAAGGAAATTCATACCTGCCAATTCTTCTTTAATCTTGTCAGGATTAGCTGTCGGTTTATCTACCTTATTTATAGCAAATACGATAGGGACACCCGCAGCCATCGCATGGTTGATCGCCTCTTTTGTCTGTGGCATCACATTATCATCGGCAGCAACTATAATAATCGCAATATCCGTTACTTTCGCACCACGAGCACGCATAGCGGTAAATGCCTCGTGACCCGGAGTATCAAGGAAAGTAATATGACGTCCGTTTTCCATCTTCACATTATAAGCTCCGATATGCTGAGTAATACCTCCGGCTTCACCGGCAATTACATTTGCTTTACGGATATAGTCAAGCAACGATGTCTTACCGTGGTCAACGTGTCCCATTACGGTTACAATCGGTGCACGCGGCTGCAAATCTTCCGGAGCATCTTCATCCTCCGTTATCGCTTCAGCTACGTCCGCACTTACATACTCAGTCTTGAAGCCAAATTCATCAGCAACCAAGTTGATTGTTTCCGCATCCAAACGCTGATTGATAGATACCATGATACCGACACTCATACAAGTACCGATAACCTGATTGACAGAGATGTTCATCATGCTGGCCAACTCGTTTGCCGTAACAAACTCCGTCAGCTTCAACACTTTGCTTTCCGCCATTTCCTGATCTTCCAACTCCTGTTGACGGTTGAAAGCTGTTTCACGTTTCTCTTTACGATATTTGGATGCTTTATTCTTTCCTTTAGTCGTCAGACGAGCCAAAGTTTCTTTTACCTGCTTAGCTACATCTTCATCACTTACCTCAACTTTCGGTAATGGTTTCTTAAAGCGGTTATTGCCTTGATTGTTATGCTGTTTATTCCCTCCGCCTTGATTATTGTTTTTCTTCTCACTGTTCGGAGTAGGGCGGGAAATATTAGAAGTCGTTATATTATTTATATCAACTTTTTCCTTATTGATACGACTACGTTTCTTTTTCTTTTTAGCTTCATCATCCGGACCGACCGCTTTCGACGTTTTCTCGTCAACTTTACGTATTTCCTTGATAATGGCGTCTTTCATCTGTTTCTTTTGTTCCTGACGCTGCTTATCTTTTTCCTCTCTTTCCTTACGCTTTTCTTCTTTGCTTTTTTTCTTAGGACGAGTCGACTGATTCAATGCATCCAAATCTATTTGTCCGATTACATTTATTTTCGAAACAAACTCGGTTGGACGGATTTTAAATACTTCATCAGATTCATTTGCATCGGCTTGCTTTACTTCTTCCACAGTTTCCGGTTTTTCTTCTTTATCTATATTCTTTTCTATCTCTTCTTTTATTTCCACAACCGATGCAGGTGCAACTTCTTCTTTCTTCTCTTCCACAGGGATTTCGACAGGAGTTTCAACAACTTTCGGAATCTCAACTTCCGGTAACTCGACCTTAGGCGCTTCCACTTTTTCGGGAGTTTCCACTTTTGGAGCAATAACCTCTTCCTTCACCACCACCGGTTCAGGTTTTTCCACTACCGGAATGATAACAGGCTCTTCTACTACTTGTTTTTCTTCTTTTAACGGAGCAGGTTCGGGTTTCAGCTCTACAGGTCTTTCTACCACTTTTTCCTCTACTTTTTTCTCTTCTGCCTTCGGAGCAACCGGTTTTTCCGGTTTTTTATTCAGATTGTTCAAATCTATTTTCCCCACAGGCTTGAACTTCGGACGTGCGTCTTCCGGGACAACGGTCTTTATCAGATCTTCTGTTTTTCCCTTATCCGCCTTTTTCTTTTCATCATACCCTTCAATAGCGATAGTCGCTTTATTCCTATCTTTATTTTGACGTTCCTGAATGAACTTATCCGATTCAATACGCAAATTCTTATCCTTGCTAAACTCTTTCACGAGTAAAGCATATTGTTCTTCGGTTATTTTCGTATTCGGGTTAGCCTCAATGGCATGACCCTTCTTTTGCAGGAACTCAACTACCGTCGCTATTCCTACATTCAAATCTCTTGTAACTTTGTTTAGCCTAATCGTCATACTTTCTTTTTAAATGAATAATGAAGAATAAAAATGATAAAGAACTACGTCCGTTTCCTCTATTCTTCAAATTCTGCTTTCAAAATACGCAACACTTCATCTACCGTGTTTTCTTCCAAATCCGCTTTTTCAATCAACATCTCACGCGGAGCGTTCAGCACAGCCTTAGCCGTATCAATGCCAATAGCTTTAATCGCATTGATTACCCATTCGTCGATTTCATCTTTGAATTCATCCAAATAGATATCTTCATCCTCCGTACCAGCTTCCAATTCGCGGAATACATCAATAGTATATTCGGTAAGCATACTTGCCAGTTTGATATTCATACCGCTCTTACCGATAGCCAAAGACACTTCTTCCGGTTTCAAGAACACTTCCGCCTTACGTTCTTCTTCATTCAAACGGATAGACGAAACTTTCGCCGGACTCAACGCACGCTGAATAAACAGCTGTGTATTAGATGTGTAATTTATCACATCAATGTTTTCATTACGAAGTTCGCGGACAATACCGTGGATACGAGAACCTTTCACACCAACACATGCACCTACCGGATCAATTCTCTCATCATAAGACTCCACTGCTATCTTCGCACGTTCACCCGGAATACGGGCAATCTTTTTAATCGTAATCAAACCGTCATTAATTTCCGGTACTTCCATTTCAAACAATCGTTGCAAGAAAACCGGAGATATACGTGACAAGATAATTTTCGGATTATTATTCAGATTATCCACACGTGCAACTACTGCCCGTGCAGTTTCTCCCTTGCGATAAAAGTCACTGGGAATCTGTTCGGTCTTCGGAAGAAGCAACTCATTACCTTCATCATCCAGCAACAATATTTCCTTTTTCCAAATCTGATATACTTCAGCATTTATAATTGTTCCGACTTTATCTATATATTTATTATAGAGGCTATCCTTTTCCAATTCCAAAATCTTCGAAGCCAACGTCTGGCGAAGGTTCAAAATAGCACGACGTCCGAATTTAGAGAAAATAACTTCATCAGTCACCTCTTCACCTTCTTCATAAGAAGCATCGATTTTTTGCGCTTCGCTCAATGCTATCTGCATATTCGGGTTAGTCAGTTCGTCATCTGCCACTACCGTACGGTTACGCCATATTTCAAAGTCTCCTTTATCCGGGTTCACAATCACGTCATAATTTTCATCCGTGCCAAACATTTTGGCAATCACGCTACGGAATGACTCTTCCAACACACTGACCATGGTGGTCCTGTCGATATTTTTTAATTCCTTAAATTCCGAAAACGTATCAACCAAACTGATTGTCTCTTCTTTCTTGGCCATAATTATTTAAAACTAATTAAGTATTTAGTGTATTTTATATCATCGTACGCAAAAGGTACATCCTCTTCTATCGTTTTAGGGCGTTTCGCTCCTTCCAGGCGAACCTTTTTCTGCAATGCCACCACGAATTGATTTTCGTCGGCGTCTTTAAGAATTCCGGTAAATTTCTCTCCCTTCTTTGTAAGCACTTCCACCTCACAACCAATATGGATACGATACTGTTGCAATACTTTAAAAGGTTGTCCGATACCGGCCGAACCGACTTCTAATTCAAAATCTTCTTGCTCACGGTCGAGCTTTGATTCGATAAAACGGCTTAACTCCACACAATCTTCAATCCAGACACCTTCGGCATGATCTATCTCAACTGTAATCTTATCGTCAGGACTGACGTTTACATCTACCAAAAAGTAATCTTTTCCTTGAAGCCACTCTTCAACAATGTTAGTAACTGTTCCTTTTTCTATCATTTATTCACTATTAAGAACAAAAAAAGGGCTTAATCGCCCCTCACCTCTCATCCATTTCGAGCGCAAATATACAAATAATACTTTCGCTAACAAAATATTAATAACTTTTTTATTAGATTTGCAGCTATAAATCAACTTTCTAACGAAAATATTATGCCGAAAAACCATTTGAATACCAACAAGCAGTTCATGATAGGTAACGGAATACTCGCTTTCGCTGTCATTTTTGTAGTTGTCATCTTCGTTTACATGAGTTTGCGCCTGAAATCGGAAAAAGAAAATGAAAGACACTTTACCGAAATCTACAATATAGAATTGGTCAAAGGTTTTATCGGAGACTCTATCTCCATCTATATAAACGACAGTCTGTTGATGAATAACAAAATAGCTTCCGACTCCGCAAGATTGACCGTCAAGCGTTTTGCCGATGAAAGTGCTTTATTGGTTGTCGATAATTTTACGGAACAAGTATCGACTTTCAATCTGAGTGAGAAAGGAGGCAATATTCTCCTTCGTAAAGAAAACGGGATGATACTTCAGGAAGGAGAAACGAAATAATTGCAATAGGTTAAAAGCAAATTGCAGACAAGGTATTTATTACTTTCCCTATGTTTTATTTGCCTGCCCCTATCCAAGTCCACCTATGCCAAATATATTCTAACGGTCCTTGTTTATATCTACCTAACCACCACTTACTGAATTTCACTTGTAAAAGGAATGTAAGAAATCCGATTAACAAACTGACCGTATATCCACAATAAGGAGCAAGGTACAGACCAAGTGGAAAATAAATGATTGCTCCTATGACGGACTGGGTTATATAGTTGGTAAGGCTCATCTTTCCATAAAAACGTAGATTATTGACAGCTTGGCTGAATTTCCGGCTTTGGTAAAGTAAAATAAAAGACGAAACCAAGACGAATGTAAATGCTAATTTTTGCCACATATCAAATGCTGTTCCAACAGTTTGCTGTATAATCATGTCATTTGTCATAATAAGCTCTTTCAATGTATATAGAGGGGCAAACGCAATAGCGGATATTATCAAGGTTTTTACCCAAAAACGAAGGTTCTTTTCTGTAGAAACAAAAAGTTGTTGCCTACCTATGTAGAAGCCTAAAAGAAACAATCCGGCAGTTTGAAAAAAACGTCCGGCATTCACAGCCCATAATAAACTGGCTTTTTGTCCCAACGTAATATTGCCCAAAATGAAATCCCAAAAGTTTCCGGTTTTCGTGTATTCCGCCACTTCCGCATACATTTCACCGACTTTAAGGTCGGGCAATTGATGCGCCGGATTTATCAAATTGGCAATATAGTGATACCATTCGACAGGTTGTAACAAAAAAACAATGGCAGTTATAAGAATAGCCTTATCACTCCAATTTCGAGTAAAGAACAACACAAGTCCGACTATCACAAACAACAATAAAACATCTCCTGCAGGGAAAAAGGCTGCATTTAATGTAGCAAAGCCAATTAACAATACCAATCGCCATAGAAAGCGATAGCCAAAATCCTTACCTAGTTTCCTTTGATTGTTACATTGAATATAGAATGTAAATCCGAATAGAAGTGCAAAGATCGCATAGGCTTTTCCGGCAAAAAGAGTAAAGATTCCGTTAAATACTCCCAAATCTAATACATTAAGCCAATTGGGAGAATTTGCCGGATAGACCGGAAAAATGAAATGCTCCAAGTTGTGAACCAAAATAATAGCCATTACAGCAAAGCCACGTAAAGCATCCACAACCTCAATACGAGTTTCTTTGTTTATTAGTTGTCCCATGAATTATTTGTTTTGTAATATCTTAACTCGTTTATTCATCTGTTTTTCAAAGTAATAATAGGAATGCAGGCTATAAAACAACCGTGCAGAAAAGAACCGGGATAGAGATGTACCATGTGGTATTCCGCATAAGACAGCAGTACAAAAAGGTGTGTCATATAAAAACTGTAACCAATCTCTCCCCCTAAAGTCTTTCTATATTTTACCTATACATTTAGAAACCAAACTGAATGCTGCAAAGATAAGAAAAGTGTGTTCATAAAACACATCAAATGGTGTATATTTAACCGGTAGATAAAAAACGAGAAGGAACTTTCATAGATAGCTAAATTGTATTTATAACATACGGTCGATTGATGATAAACGATAGGAGTTTGTAATCAATCGACCGTATGCTTGTTTGCAATCGTCCGTATGATTTTTTTAAACATCAAGACAGTTTTATAAATCGCCTAAGGGAGCGTTGGCTAACACACAAGGGGGCGTTGACTAACGCTCAAGGGAGCGACAGCTTACGCCTAAGGGAGCGTAAGTCATCACTCCCTTAGGCGTTATCGGCTTATTTATTCTGCTATTTCGCTATTATTTATTTTTATTTGACTTGCCTTCACCTTATCACCATTTACCCCTTTACGCTTGATTTATAACCAATTAAAGTGAAGGCACTTTTTTCAAAGAATAATTTAGCCGGGAAAGTCATCAATTTCAAACGAACAGTCTATATGAAGCAATATAATCAATCGTTCGTTCCTTATTTTACCATAATTGAGACCGGCAAGCAGTTTATCCGAGCTGAAATAAGACAGTAAAGTTTTTACAAATAGAGCCTCATGATCTGCATAATTGTCCGACGGATATTTCCCGTCACATACTCTTTTTCCATTGCTTTTTCCAAAGAAACCGGAGCCGGAAGTAAGGGAAATACTGCCTGAAAACCATAATCATTCAATAAATCAACATCTTCCACACTTCCACCGATAGCTATTACCGGAATGCCTTGGCGACGTGCCACATCCAATACACCGGCAGGAGTTTTGCCCATCATTGTCTGCCTATCCAATTTTCCCTCTCCGGTAATAATCAAATCAGCACCACAAACAACCTGTTCAAAGTTTAGAGCATCCAAAATCATACGCACACCGGATTTCAGTTCCGCATCCAGAAATGCGAGAAAAGCTCCGCCCATCCCTCCGGCAGCTCCTGCACCGGGAGTTTGGTCTACATTTTCACCCGTCTGTTCTTTGATAATATCAGAGAAATGCTTCATTCCCGCATCCAACGCCCGAACCATCTCCGCATCTGCACCCTTTTGAGGAGCAAAGACGCAGGCTGCGCCATGTTCTCCGGAGAAAGGATTATTGACGTCACAAGCTACAATAAAATGCGCATTCTTCACTTGGGGTAACACATTTGTGCTATCAATCTTATCAATATCTTTTAAGGTCGCCCCCACCGCAGCAAGTTCTTCATCTTCTCTATTAAGAAAACGATACCCCAATGCCTGCAACATTCCCGTTCCGGCATCATTCGTAGCACTACCACCTATGCCTATAAGGAATTTAGTACATCCTCTTCCCAAGGCATCCTTAATCAATTCTCCCGTACCGAAAGTAGTTGTAATCATAGGATTACGCTCTGAAGAAGAAAGTAATGTCAGTCCGCTTGCCGATGCCATTTCCATCACAGCAGTCTGCCCGTCTCCCAATATACCATAGTCGGCAATGACCGGCCTCATCAGAGGGTCATGCACAGTACAGGAAACAATAGAGCCGTTCATCGCCGCTACCAACGCATCCACCGTACCTTCTCCCCCGTCTGCAACAGGCACTTCAACCACTTCACATCCGGGCAACACTTCCCGAATAGCAGAGGCCACACTCCCTGCCACTTCCACAGAAGAGAGCGAACCTTTAAAAGAATCTGCCGCAACAACTATTTTTCGTAAAGGCTTCATATTTCAGTTCTATATTTTCTAAGTTCTTCCCGCAAAGCTAACGCCTTACCATCTGTCAGTTTGTTCAATAATGCCCAAAAGCGTTCTCCATGATTCATCTCTTTCGTGTGGGATAATTCATGCAGTAAAACATAATCTACCAGATGAGAAGGTAAAAGTAAAAGGTAATAAGAAAGATTGATATGTTTCTTTGCCGAACAACTACCCCAACGCCCTTTACTGGAATTGATACGAACCTGCTCAAACGGCAAACCGAATTTATCCGACAATTCTTGCAATCGTAGTGGCAACACACTCTTCGCATTTCTACGTAAAGCCTCTTCTATCACCTTATACAACCATGTTTGCAACTGCTCATCATCAAAGTCTGCCGACAGCGGACAAACAATTTGTAAGACTCCTAACCGGGAATGTGCCAAAAACTTCGGATGTGTTCCGCTCACCAATGAGAGCTTAAAAAATGGTGTATCTATCTTATAAGAAAGGTCTATCCGTTTCCTTTCCACCTTTTTCTTATCCCCTTCCAAACGGACACGATACTTTTCAACCACCGACAGAATCTCTCTCTTACTTACACCGGGAGGCACAGTAATACAAATGCCTTCCGTACGTGTACGTAAGATAATATGCCGTGCACGCGGATTAACCTTTATAATCAACCGTCCCAGCTGTTCGTCTATCCATTCTTTTTCCTGCATCATACCAATCAGTCGGATTACAAATGCAAAGATATAAATATAACCGTTCGGTAGCAGCGAACCACCTGTTTTAAAAACGAACAATTTGTCCGATAATGAACAGATAGATTTAACAAATAATCGCTAAATATCAACAGATTATCTTTTCGGCATATCTCTTGTACTTTATTTTTTCAGTGAAGTGCAACTTTTTAACGGTTGGCTGCGTCTAATTAATAAAGAACAATCAAATAATACGCTTATGAACACTACTTTTAAAAATCTGGCTTATACAGCCCTTGCCGTCACTCTTTTAATGCCAACAATTACTGCTTGTGCACAAAAAGGTATTAAAGCCAGCAAAAATTACATTACCAAAGACGTAAAAGTATCCGAATTCAATGCAATCGAACTTTTAGGAAGTCCGGACATTGTTTATACACAAAACAATGACGGCAAAACAAGTGTGGAGATATATGGTTCCGACAACTTGGTAGATTTACTTGAAGTGAGCGTTCAAAAGAATACGCTTGTGGTAAAGTTCAAACCAAATTCTTCTTATTACGGAGAAAGCCGGTTAGAGGTAAGAGCCACCAGCCCGTCTCTTAACAGAGCAACATTAAAAGGTTCAGGAGATGTAAAGCTAAACAGCGACATCACCTCCGATAATCTTGAAATCAACCTGCAAGGATCGGGAGATATTAAAAGTAATGGAAATATATTTTGCAAAAGAACATTAAAAACGATGTTACAAGGTTCAGGAGACATTGATCTTTATAAAAACGTCCAATGCTCGGTTGCAACGGTCACACTGCAAGGTTCAGGGGACATAAAGATACAAAACATGACAGCCTCCTCCGGCAGCATCAAACTACAGGGATCAGGAGATATTGATGTAAAAGAATACTGCAAATCCGGAGAGCTGACTGTAGGATTACAAGGATCAGGAGATGTAAAGATTAAAAATATCGAAAGCACATCAACAAATGCCGAGTTAAGCGGTTCAGGAGATATGGAATTATCGGGCGATACACAAACGGCAGTTTTAACACTTAACAATTCAGGAAATATTAGAGCCGACAAGATGAAAGCCCAAACCGTAAAAGCGACTGTAAAAGGTTCGGGAGATATAACTTGCTATGCAACGGAAGAACTTGTCGGAAATGTTTTGGGAAGTGGAAGTATCCGATATAAAGGAGAACCAAAAGTCCAAAGCACCTCAAAGATTAAACCTTTATAAAATAAATACTCTCTCTAATTAAGAAAAGGCAGCCATCCGTGACGGACAGCTGCCTTTTGCTCACACTAAAACTTTGTTATCTAAAACTCTACCTCATTACCTTATAGACAACTCCATTTACTTTAACAACATATATTCCTTGACCTAAAGCAACATGATATTGATTCATTGCCTGAACTTTATCTACCAAAACACCGGCAACTGTATATACCTCAACGGCTGCTTCTCCTTCAAATTCAACTTGGATGCCGTCTTCAACAGAGAACATACGAACACCTGCTACCGCTTCATCAATCCCGTCAGCTCCGCTAACCGTCAATGTATATGTAGCAGTTGCAGCAGCAAATTTACTAGTTGCAGCAGCAGAAGCAGTGATTGTTGTTGTTCCTGCACCTACAATCATAACCAAACCGGTAGCATCAACAGTAGCAACAGCTACGTCAGAACTTGTATAAGTAGCTTCTGCATCCGTATTGCTTGTCAGCTCGTTAGTAAATGCCTCATCACCTACGTTCTTTGATATAGTTGTAGTTGCATATTCAAAAGTAGGAGTAGCCAAACTTACAGTCAAAGTATAAGAAACTTCTATTGAATTAAATTCTTCAGTTGCTGTTGTAGTAGCTTTAATAGTAGTTTCACCTGCACCTACAATTGTTACTAATCCTTCTGCATTTACAGTAGCAACACCTTCGTCAGAACTGCTATAAGTAATTTCTACGTTATCTGTATTGGTTATTGCATTTGTAAAGGCTTCATCACCACAAACCTTTGTTACAGTTTCTTCTGCAAAAGAAACAACAGGATCTCTCGCTTCTATAGAACCAATCACTAATATTTTAGAGAAAGTTTTCCATGTATCTGCAGCTTTATATTTATCTACAGAACCTTCCGGCACATATAAAGTACAACCAGCAGGAGCTCCATTAATAGATTCTACAATCATATTCCCATCTTCATCATAAACCCAAGTGTTATTCTCATAATCATATTTATACTGTATACCAAACATTCCATATACACCTTCATTTATACTAGCCGGATCCGCAATATCACAAGTAAAAGAGATTAGAGCATCATTACCTTCAAGAGCATTCTCTGCAATCCATACCATTGTCGGTGATAAAGTAATTTTTTTCAATTCTTCATTTCGAGAGATTCCTGAACCATCTATCTTCGCCAACGTTGTATTTGCAAAATCTATTTCTTTCAATTTTGTACCACTAAATGCAAGATAATCAACTTGTATAATGTCTCTAGGAAATACAATATTTGTTATAGTTGCATTATTATAAAATGCTTGGCTAGGAATATGATTAGGCTCATACTCCGTATTTTCATCCCCATAAGAATAAGTACCGTCAGCACCTGTATATGTGACAATACTTGTTTCTGCAATATCCAACTTCTCTAAAACAGGTAACTGATCACGCATGAATTTAAAATCCACAGCATTGATTTCTCCCTTAACAGTAAGTTCTTTTAATGCAGTACGATCTGCTTCGTCAATTTTCGTAGCAAGTGTTCCGGCAGCACCGGTTGCCAAATCTACAGTCTTTGTTTGTCCAAAAGTAAAGGCGGAAATAAATAACATTCCGACCAATAGTAAATTCTTTTTCATAATACTAAATTTTAAGATTGAATAATTATATCTTCCGTAAACCGGTTTGCAGATTCCGGTTTACAGAGTGAGTTAATTCTTTTTATTTTACCATGATTTTCTTTACTGTAGTAAGTCCGTCTTTAGACAGATGTACAAAGTAAACTCCTCTAGCCCAGCCTGAGACAGGAATAGTTATTTGTCCTACAGTCATAAAATCATTCCATATCATTGTTCCGGATATGTTATAAACTGCAACCTGAGTATTTTCAGATGCTACAATGTTTAACATGTCACTGACCGGATTCGGGAATGCAAGAGTTTGCATTTCATCAAACTTGATACTCTCATTAGAAACCGGCCTTTCACCAGCTAAAATCGATTTTCCCGGATTCTGATTATAGCCGAATTCATTGACTGTGAAATAAGAGCCATCTTCTGAAACTGTTATTTCAAACCATCCATATAAAGTTTTACCTAAATACTCAAACGAAAGTCCGGCATAAGCAGTCTTACCACGCCAATCGGTAAATTTACGAGTTGCAATATCTAATTGATCAGGATAATCTCCGGGAACCACCCAATTAGAGTTGGGTCCAATCTCTGTTCCTTCCATTAAAGGTTCTATATTCCTTGTGTCTTTTATACATACCATCGGTTTCATATAGGTCTCCAGTTTCAAGTGCTTTGTTGCATATTCCCAAGCACCATAACCGGTAGCATAAGTTAAAACATCAGGAATGGTAAAGTTTGTCCATGCTCCGTAAGAACCTCCGGCTCCCACTCCCACCGTACCAACAACAATCTTATATGGATCTAAGAATCTAAACTCTATTGAAGTAGACAAATTTGAAATATCGTCTTTTGTAAATACTTCAGGTTTAACGGTCAATGAGGCCATCGTTATATCTTTGGCGTTATGGCTCTCAGCCTTTCCTTCAAAAGATAAAACAGCTTGCTGGTCGGAAATAACTTTTAAGTGTGGAGTCAATCCCTTAGGTGCCTTGAATGTATAATCAGTACCCTCTGCCAATTCTCCAGTTTTACCAAACGTATTATCACCCATTATTGCAATATTAATTGTCTGGGTAATAGCTCCGTTATTCGTTTCCGGGTCTTCAGTCACCGTGGTTGTACCAAATACAAGTTCTGCTTTTAACTGCTCAGCACCTTTTTGACCGGCTACGATATCAGCGCCTGGTTCTTCATTAAAGGCATAATCCAATAAAGTAAACGATTTTCCATCAGCAGCTACCGAAATTTTCATCCAACCATATAATACATCACCGGAAGTTATTCCTTGGAATTGAATACCGACAAATGCTAATTGACCTTTCCAGCTTTCATATCCTTTAGAAACTAAAGTTCCTAAATTAGGATAAGTAGTTATACCAGTTGTCCATTTAGAAGATTTACCTATTTTATCTCCATATTTCACAACACCCAAATTGGTTCTACCAGTTCCGGCCATCTGTTTTCCATATGATTCAATATATAAGTTGCCATAATAACTACCTGAATTAGAGTTCCACATTAAACCGAAATCTGAATTCTCAAACCTGTCATCAAGTTGTATAAATTCCCAACCATAAGATGAAGAAATAGTAACATCAGCACAATCGACATATTTTATTCCGTAAGGTGCTCTACACTCCAATGTTAAAGGCAGTTTACAAGAATAAAGTTCCCCGCTTTCAAGCATACTATTTTTAAAAGTAACAGTAAACTTAATATCCTTATCATGAGTAGCAGCTTTACCTTCAAAAGTCATAACCAATTTCGTATCATCCACTCTTACAACTTTAGGAGTTAAACCAGCCGGAAGATTTTCAGTAGTAAAGTCTGTCTCATATGCAAATGTTTTATTAGCAAGCTTTCCATTGATTAATGTAAATTCAAATTTACCATCAAAAGAACCGTCATTAGCAGATGCTTCCAATATATCACCACGACTAGAAAGAGAAATACGCTTCATGTTTTCATCACTAAAGAATACTTTATTGCGTGTATCTTCTGACCACAATGTCACACGTGCCGGATGATCCAATGCATCTAACATTCTTTCTACCTGTCCTTTAGTATACATTGAAGTACGTTCATAAGAGTAATTCATGTAGTTTGTCCAATTCGTCAATTCACCTTCACAGTTCAAATCGTCCGGTCCCATTAAAGGTCTGTCGGCTTTAGGCGTATCATCCACCCAATCTCCCGGATTAGGTTCTCCCTTAGCATTCGGATTACAACCATCCGGCCAGCGACCACCATTATCATCAAATGTATGTGCCAAATTAAAAAAGTGACCAAACTCATGTGTCAATACTCGACGGAAATTTTCATCTGTATTTGTTCCTATATATGCTCCATTATAAACAACACGAGCAATATTCTCTTCCATCATTTCAACATCCGGATACCAAGACACACCGGAATTATTAGTTTCACCATCAGCATAAAGATCATTCATAATATACACGTTCATATATTTATGATTATCCCAAGCATATAATGCCATGCGAGGCGCATAATAATTTCCAAACCCACTTTCCAGACGATGATAAGTGATACCGGTAGTAGCTTCTCCATTAGGACCGATTTCCGCCAATTTGAATGTTATCTTCATATCAGCTTGCAGCTTATCAAAATCAGGATTATCATCTCCTGTATTGGCTGTTATTCCTTGAAAATCCTCATTTGTTTTTCTCAATGCATCTTTGATAATCTCATCATTAAGTGTAAGCCCATTAAATTTCTCTCCAAAAACATGGAATACAACGGGAATTACATAAGAATCCGGACGTTCGGATGCCTTCCTTGTTTTATGAGGACGATTATACCTTTCCAAAGCTTCCGGATGAGCTTCAAAGAATTCATGGATCTGTTCGTGTGCACGACAAGGTAACGGTGCTCCCGGCACATACCCCGGTACATTTTGTGCTAATGCACCCAAAGTACTCGACAAGCACATGAATGCAATTAAACAAGCTTTTCTGTTTTTCATTACTAAAAATTTTGGTTATTTATTAAGTTATTGTTCTGGTGGTAAATATCCTTTGAATACTAATTCAAAAGTTGATTTACCTTTTTCTATTTTATAATTTAAAAAGTATGCAGTGACAGTCTTATAACCATTCCATTCCTTTTGAGAAAGTGCCTTTAATAGTTCATTCGTCATTTCATCCATCAACATTCGGTCTTGAACTTCTCCTTTCGTCTTACCTAAAACTAGCTCTCCTCTTAACTCAAATGTATTAAAAGCATAAGAACGATGCTCTATGACTTTCATATTCTTAAGTTTAGCAAGTTTTTGAATTTCACGATAAAGTTCCTTATGATTCTTTGCGGAAATATTATCTGCATAATCCTCAGAAATAGTACGGTCTGTAAACTCTTCCTCTTTCTTTTTCAACTCATCCATAAAATCCACAAATTCTTGTCCTAAGACTTTATCTTCCCTGAGTCGTTTTACAAGTGCTTTATAATTCTCCGCATTACCGGTCTGAATGGTCTTAAATAATTCCTGCATGATTTCAAGATGCTGTTCATACATAAAACGATACATCACGTATGAATAAGTATAAATCTGCGATCCTAGTTCATAACCAGAGTTTAACAATGAGTCCAAAGAAATACGTTCAGTTCTTTCAGACGGCAAGCGCTTCAACATGACCTTTCTTGTTGGCACTCCATCCGCTCGAGTACTTCCTGCCTGGAACTCGGCACCTCCTTCCTCTACCCAAGTTAAACCACTTCCTTCGTACAAAGGGCCTTCCCCCCATTCTCCCGGGCATAGATAACGTCCCTGTAAATAATGGGTAAATTCATGTCGGAATAACTCCTCCAGTGTGTAAATACTTTCACTGGGAGTACGTTCCCAAGTAAAGAATTTACCCCAGCTTTCAATGTAAATTCCTCCATTATCCGTATCTACTTCATTAAGAAACCAATTATATTGGTATTCTTCCGGAGAGTTAAAAATAGAAGCCACAAGCTGATCGTCCTTACGTCCAAATCCGTCAATCGGAGTATCCCGCATTACAAGTCTCAAAAACTGATCTTTTACTTCTTTTGTAGCCCAATATAATAGCTGTACCTTCTTAGGATCAACCTTATCACCTGTATTAAATACCAATGTGCTATCTTCAAAATAATACCAATTAGGAAGTAAAGCAGCTTCTACATCTTTACGCACTTGCTTCATATCCATCGCTTTCAGTTCATCCTCAAAGTAATAATCCATATTCTTTATAGCCTCAATCCAAGGACGTGAACAATAAGGATAAGTCTCCAAAGTGTTTTTCAGGAAAGCAAGTTGCTGTTTATCGCCCAACATTCTTCCCGTATGATCACCCACCCAACGAACCGCATGCACGAATAATTTGCTGTTTTTACCCGTCAGATTATTTTTATACAAAGCTAATTTTGACAGTTCTTCTACATAAGTATCTATATGACCATAAAACTGACTTTTATCCGGATGCCGATAATCTTTATATCTATCCGTACATAAAGCATAATCTATGCCATCTCCCAAGCGAAGCATTGCCGAAATTTTAGAAGAATCATTTGCATACACAGTCCTATTATCATTAAAACGACGAACTAAGGAGGATATCTTCTCAATTACTCCAACACTTGTAATACCACTTCCCATCAAAGCTCCCACCGAATAAATCACCTTATCCTGTACAGAGTTACCGGAATCACCCCAACTAAAAGCCGGATTATCTATGATTGATTCTAAAGCAGGAATTAATTTTTCTTTATACTCCCAACTGGCAATCGTGTCTAATGCACTACTAAAGAAAGCACGATAAAATCCGGCACGAAGTATTTCCGTGTATTTACATATGCCCTTATCATCATCTTTATTAAAAGCTCTGCCTGCATTTTCCAACTCTGAGATTAAAGCATCCATCAATTCATTATTCAGATAAAAGGCTTTCGTTCCCTGGTTCATTTTAAACAAATCAGAAATATTATAAGCACTTTTCATCTCACGAATCGTCTCCATCGCTTTCTCTACTCCCATCTCACTTAATTGTAACATGGTAAAAGTAGGACCTACAATATTTCCCGATTCATCTGCTGCATATACCGGACTGTCAATGGAAGGTATATAATCCGAATCTACCTTTGCTGTATCATTTACAAGGCTATCCACCGTACAAATATCACTAGCATGGCACAAAAAGAGATTACCGACTAATAGGAAAGCCGTAAATAAAGTATATCTCAAATATTTATTACTTATTCTTTCCATAATCTTTATATAACATTAGAAGATGCGCAGAAGACCAGCTGAAATGAGGTGCTTTTAATTGCTCACCTGTATGTGTTCCATAATTTTCATGTATTGCTCCATTACCTTTTAAACCCTGCAACCTGTCAAAAACTTGGCGGGTATATTTATCTGCTTCTTCTACATAACCGTATTTTCTTAATCCGGAAATAGCAAAATAAGTCTGATCTAACCATATCGGTCCTCTCCAATAACCTTTAGGCATAAATTTAGGATTATCCGCAGCTACAGTCGGGAAAGGAATATATGTCGAGAATTTTGCAGTATCAGTAAATAATTTCATGGCACTTTCCATCTGCTCTTTACTCGCAATACCTGTCCAAAAAGGTATATATGCTTCACTTCCTTCCTCTTCTACAAACTTTCCATTTAATTTTCTATCAAAGAAGAATCCCAAATCTTTATCATAAAAATAAGCACTGATCTCTTGTGTATAGTCAGGTTCATTGAAAGGTTGCTCCGCAATCACTGCCAAATCTCTCAAGATCGAATATTCATAAGCAAGAAAGGCATTCAAATCGACAGACTCCTGGTCAAAGCTCCAGGCTGTTTCACTATTCTTCACCATTTCTGCATCATCAAAACGAATCGCATTATCCATCCCACTTTCCCAAGCTGCTGCTTCCAATGTACCATCTACAGAACCAAATTCACAGATTCCATTCGAATCATGGTCACGGTCAGTATACCACCAACGATAATAATTCAGCAACTGAGGATACATTTCTTTAACAAATGACGTATCTGACGTTTCCTTAAATATTTCATTCACTGCCCATGCTGCTAATGGAGGTTTACTGTCGCGTGCATTATTTTCCCGAATATCCGGATAAATACAATCAATGATCATTCCATTATCCAACTGATAGTCAAACATCGCACGAACCTGATTCTTTGCTAACTCCGGAGCAAAACTTGCCAAAGCAACAGCATGCTTCCATGAATCCCAAGCCCAAAAGCCCATAAAATATCCCACAGCATGAGAAGGGACAACACCATCATGCAATAGGCCACCTTTACTACTTCTCCAGTTTGCAATTAGAGTAACAACCGCTTTAACAGCTATTCTATTATATTCTTTCGGCATATCCGGCCTCAAAACATTCTTTAAATAATTATCCCAACATTGATAATGTTTATCAATATATTTAGTTGGCTGTGATTGTATATCTTTAATCGCATTGACATCAAAGACCTGTCCTTTCGGATTGTTCAAAAAAGATATTACCACATAAAAATGCTTTCCTTTCGGAGTAGTGGCTTCATATCCACCATCATAAATACGGATCTTTGTATCTTCAGGAAAAGTAAGTAAACACTGGTCACCGGAAGGTAAAGAAAACGTATATGAATTATTCATAACATTCTGAGAGACCTTATCAGCCAATACTTGACCATAAAAGCACAAAGGTTTATTGTCTTCCGATGTACATTCCAACAATGCATTAGATTTATCTACAAAAAGTAAACGTTGCGCAATTGTACCTGCATCCGAAAATGACTTCATATATAACTCTCCCGGGAAATAGCTTACAGAATCCGGATGAAAAACAGCATCCATATGTCCTGCAAACCCAACAGATACCAATGACGGAGAAAGCCAATACCGACTCTCTAAATTAAATGGTCCGCAAAAGCCATTTACCCATTGTTCTTTCTGAGGAATAGTGAATCCCATCCATGATCCCTGATCAGAGAACCAACCACGACAATAAGTTGAATCACTGGGAGTATAAGATATATCCAATATATCTCCATACTCATGTACTAATGAAGAACGTTCTTTATGACTGCAATCAGAGCAATAATTAAAAAGTGCAATTATTACAACGATTAGACAAGTTGCTACTATATATTTTCTCATAGTTACTATTTTTATAATTAAAACCATCTCTGACGAGCTTGTTCATCTATTCTTTGGGAAGCATTTATCGGTTGTATCGTAAAACTGTATTTCCTGGCTTCAGGGGTAATGGTATATTCAGGATGTACTTGAGCACCCCAACTATTATCTCCTCCAACTCCCATTTGCAACAAATCAATGTTTACCCAAACCAGATCTTCTTTTTCTACACTTCCGCCATGCTTACGTTGCACACTGAAAGGAACATATTCTATGGCATCCATTTTAAAGTTCCATGCGCTTACACTCAACGGTTGCGTACCTACGATGAGTAAACCGCTTCCATCTTTATCACAAAGAGACATCCAACGTGTATCACATTTATTCGCTGTTTCTTGTGCACGGACATACGGATGGAATTGTTCCCAAACGCTTGCCTGATACAGACCTATTGCAGCCGACATCTTACGATCTGCATAATTCTCATGCGGTCCTCGCCCGAACCAAGTCATCCTGTCATATTCTTGCGGCATAATCATACGCATTCCAAAGCGAGGCATTTCCGGCAATTCTTTAGAACCCGGGATGAATGACATTTCCACTTTGATCACTCCACTTCCCAATATCCGGTAGTTCATTTCGAGATAAGCATCTTGCTCATCCAAACGATATTCTGCTATCACATCTGCCGAGAAATTATCAGATGCAGGCAACATATCTATCTTTACCAGTTTTGCTCTATCCATTGTTCCTTTCCATTGAGCACAACGTACCGGGGTGCCATTAGGAACATCATTATCAGTCAAGCCTCTCCAGAAATTAGGTTGGAAACCTGCTTTAAGCATTTCTCTATCACCATATTTTAATGAAGTCATTTCACCCGACTCTGTCGAGAAATTAACAGTGAACAGATTATTTCTAATTACAATCTCATCATTTATACGAGACGTCTCCAATTTCTCCTTTACTACTTGTTTTGCCAATTCAACCTTTTCTATCGGAAGCTCCCACTGATCCATAGCTACCACAAAATCTTTAGAAGTATAAGGCAGATCATGCTTTGTCAGAGTTTCAACCTTCAGAAAATATTCTTTTGAAGAAGGAGCTATTTCCCGGAAAGGAATTGCTATTTCTTTAGAAGTACGCGCAGGAATAAGAGGGAAATCCATTTCACCGGACTGAACCTTTTTCCCATCAGCTTCTATTGTCCATCTCAAATAATAATCTGACAAACCAATAAAGTCATGACGATTCGTGACATTAATTCTATTTTTAGTGAAACCGATCGGTTCGCAATGTACATATTGATATACTTTCTTCACTTCCCAAATATGAGGATGAAGAGAACGATTGGCAGCAACTAATCCATTCGCACAGAAATTAGAATCATTGGGAACACCGACATAACCCATATCTCCACCATAAGCCCAGATATCATGTCCTTTTTCATCTTTCTTAGCAAAAGTCTGATCTACCCAATCCCAAATAAATCCGCCTTGCAGGTTATCATACTTATAAATTAAATCCCAATAATCTTGCAAATTTCCGGTACTGTTACCCATTGAATGAGCATACTCACACATTATCATAGGACGAGGCTGACGTATATTGACAAATTCACGCAACCACCATATCCTTGCATACATCGGACAATAAATATCGGATAATCCTTCCCTACGAGCTGCCTCATATTGAACCGGGCGAGTCGGATCAAAGTTCTTTGCCCAATGATATAGTGTTTCAAAGTTCTTGCCATATCCCGATTCATTTCCCAAAGACCATGTAATGATAGCCGTAAAGTTACGGTCACGCATCACCATTCTGCTCATTCGTTCCATGAACGGATGTTCCCAATCCGGATAGTTTGCTAAAGTTTCATCCTTATGATATTCCATGCCATGCGACTCAATATTGGCCTCATCAACCATATAAAGCCCGTATTCTTCACATAATTCATACCATTCGGGTCTATTCGGATAGTGGCTGCAACGAACGGCATTGATATTAAATTGTTTCATCATCTTAATATCCTTTATCATTGCCTCCAAAGACAAGGTACGTCCGTGATGAGGATCATGTTCCTGACGATTCACTCCCCTGATTAAAACGGGCACATTGTTTACCAGCAATTGTCCGTTGCGCATTTCAACCGTGCGAAATCCTAAACGATGACGGAATGATTCTAAGGTTCTACCCTCTTTATTCTGCACATTCACCACCATTGTGTAAAGATTAGGCACTTCTGCACTCCACGGCCTTACATTTTTTACTAAATAATCGAAATTTAGTAGCGTATCCGATAAAGAAGAGATCACACGTTTATCTGCATATACTGTTTTCTCTCCATCCAACAGTTTCAACTCCACTTGATTCCCAACCGGATCGGCCGACATATCCATCGACAAATCCAATTTAAAATCTCCATCTTTATAATCATTAGCCAGTTGAGCCAGCATTTTGAAGTCTTTTACCTTAAATTGAGGGCGGGCTACTAAATATACACTACGCTCAATTCCACTATATTTCCAATAATCTTGTCCTTCCAAATAAGAACCGTCACTATATCTGAATACCTGAACTGCCAGTTTGTTCTTACCCGGTTTCAACAATGATGTCACATTAAAATGTGCCGGCAGACGGCTATCCTCACTATATCCGGCAAGTTTACCATTTACCCAACAATAATAAGCAGACTCCACTCCTTCAAAATCCAGTGTTACATCCATACCCTTAAATGATTCGGGCACTGTAAACTCTCTTACGTAAGCACCTACCGGATTATAATCAGCCGGGACAAACGGAGGATTCGGTGGGAAAGGATACTTCACATCCGTATAGATAGGAGCATCAAACCCTTGCAACTCCCAGCTTCCCGGTACCTGGATATCTTTCCACTTCTTAACATTAAAACCCGGTTTATAAAAATCCGTTGGACAAGCCTCAATATTCTTCGAATAAAGGAATTTCCAAGTTCCATCTAACGAAACTCGTCTTTCATTCCCGGAAAGATCATTTGACAATGCCTTTGCTTCTGAAGAAAACGGGATAAAATGAGCACAAGCCGGTTCTCTATTGATTCCATTAACCGATGGGTCTTGCCATGGCACTTGTTGGTCTGCAAATAACGATGCGGAGCACAACAAACCACCGGTTATCAGATATAAAATTTGTCTTTTCATATATATTAGTTTTTTACAATAATACTACCTAAATAGAACACAGCAACGTTACCAGGAATGGTACTGAAAAATCTACCAAACAGCCGTGAAATATGGATATAACTATAAATTCTTTTCCGGAACAACGAGTTATAATCGGTAAAGTAGTGTCCATCGTTGTAGCTCCTCCTACAGAAATCGGAGCCAACTTCCCAAACCACTTGACCAATAGAGGTGCAGCAAGCAGTGCTATAATTTCCCTCATTATATTAGAAAGCAGAGCGATTGTTCCTAATTCCGCTCCTTTATATTCGGTAATGATTATACTTGATAGAGAATAATATCCGAATCCTGCTCCTACTGCCATACAATCAGTTGCAGAATGTCCTTTTAAAAAGAAACTAACTACAAAACATCCGGTTAAAGTTCCGACTATAGTCAAAACCGGAAGTAAAAAGAATCTAGGATTTATCCGACGAAAACTCAGCAAAGTTTTAGAATCACTCCCCACACTGATACCTACGCAAAACATTAAGGCGCAGAGTGCATAAAAGCTCAAGTTATATTCTTGCGGATCAAATGGGAATAAACCATACAAACTTACGAGAATTCCCAAGACGAAGAATGAAACAATAATTATACTACCTTTCATCACTTCCTCCTTCCATCTTTTTCCCGGAAATAACAGCCCATAATCCCCAAGCACCCAATACGCTGCCCACTACTGCTGCCAACGTAATTATTAATGCTTCAAGTCCAATGGTGTGAAGTCCTTTTATAATTGCCTCATTGTTACCGACCTCCACTCCTAGAAGAAATAGAAGAATCCATATCAATAAAGTGATTATCCGATGTACGAAACTTAACTTACGATTACGCATAAGATAGCCGACAGCAACCCCACTAACCATTAATCCTATAATAACGAATATGAACATATTATATCTTGCTACAAATTACTGAACCATTACTTTATGATATTCCGTTGTTTCCAAATCTCCCTGTCCGAAGTTTATTTTAAGAACATAACTTCCACGCGGATAGGAACTCATATTTATCTTTTCTACGTTACCCGACTGTTTTAACAGTATACTTCCATCCATCTTGTAAAGAGTACACCCATTTACATTCTGATAATCTTTAATGTATAGATAATCAACCACCGGATTCGGGAAAACAGAAACTTTCATCTCCTGCTTACCGACCGATACAATATCAGAAATACCATACTCACGATAAAGCATCAACAAATGCGCTGCAGACCAACTGAAGTTAGGAGATTTCAAGCGTCTTCCCGTCTTCGTGTCATAGTTTTCATGAATAGGGGCATCCGCTTTTAATCCGTTCAAACGGTCAAATACTTGTGTTGTATAAAGGTCTGCCAGTTCATTGTAACCGTAATTTCTTAAACCACGAATGCCAAAGTATACCTGATCCAACCAAATAGGCCCTCTCCAATAACCATTCGGAGAGAAAGAAGGATGATCTGCCGTAACAGTCGGGAAAGGTATATAAGTAGCAAACTTTGCAGGATCAATAAAATAGTCTAATGCCTGTTCTGCCTGTTCAGGAGTTGCAATACGTGCCCAAAATGGGATATAGGCTTCACACCCCTCTACCGTAACGAAACTACGATCGCTAAGTCTCTTGTCATAAAAGAATCCTTTCTCTTTATCAAAGAAATAGTCCGCCACATTCGCACTCTTATCCGGTTCATCAAACTCATTACCTGACACTTTTGCCAGTTCTTTTAACAATACATACTCATAAGCCAGATAGGCATTCAGATCGACAGATTCCTGATCAACGCTCCATGCTTTATTCTGATTCTTCACCATAGATGCATTGTCAAAACGAATGGCATTATCCATTCCGCTTTCCCAAGCCGCAGCTTCCAATGTTCCGTCTACTGATCCGAACTCACAAATACCATTACCATCATGATCTCTATATTGATACCACCAACGGTAATATTTCAGTAACTTAGGATATATCTCTTTCACGAATTCAACGTCCGCAGTTGCTCTATAAATCTCACTGACAGCCCAAGCAGCCAACGGCGGTTTACTGTCACGTGTATTATTCTCTCTTTTATTTGTATAAATGCAATCGATTACCATTCCTTCCGGCGTTTGATAATCAAACATGGCACGTACTTGATTCTTTGCAAGTTCGGGTTCAAAAACGCTGAGTGCAACTGCATGTTTCCATGAGTCCCATCCCCAGAAACCTATAAAATAATCCATTGCATGAGAAGGAATGACTCCATCGTGCAATAAGTCTCCTCTGGATGCACGCCAGTTCGTTAGTAACGTAACCACAGCTTTGACTGCGATACGATTATATTCTGCCGACATATCCGGACGCAATACCGATCTCAAATATTGCTGCCAATGTTCTGTATGCGCTGTTGTGTATACATCCGGGTGTAATAATATATCTTGAACCGATTCTATATAGTTGACCGGTTGTTTATTTTCATTTTCATATAAATAGGATATTGTCGCATATCCTTTAGTCCCTTCAGGAACTATTGCTTGAAACTTGGAATTTTCATAAGATAACTGTATTCCGGCAGAGAACGATATTCTATAAGTTTCTCCCGTTGAAGTTTCCATTACCCATGAGTTATTTTCCAGTTTCGATGTTTTCATACCTCTTATTGAACCTGTAACGACGTACAAAGCACGTTGCGCACTTGTTTCGCAACTCCATAAAGCGGTATATTTATCTACAAAAAAGAGCTTTTGTTGTATATTCCCCAAATCGGAAGAAGAAGAAATAAATAACTCTCCCGGATTATACGTAGTGTTATCAGGAGTAAACTTTTCAGTCCTGACATCAGAAGTAAAACCAACCTGCAATATAGCGTTTGTCACCCATTGCCGGCGATCCAATTCAAACGGTCCGCAAAAACCGTTTACCCAATCATTATTTGAAGGTAAGGTAAAACACATCCATGATCCCCGGTCGGAGAAACCTCCGGTAAAATCATCATAACCAAACGGGGTACAGTGAATATTTAGTATATTTTCGTAAGTATTTGTGTCATAAATATCTTGAGCTGCAACCGATACTGACATAGAGAAACAGCCTGTGCACAACACAAGTAATAATTTCATGATTTGTACTTTAAGATTTTTCATGGATATATCAGTATTGTTGTTTTAACTATGAATTAAAATTATTGCTGTAGGAATAAGAAAAATAAAGCTGTCCGACTTTCAATTCAGTTCTCCGGTCAATCGATTCGTTTGCCCTAGGTGATCCTTGCGTTTCACCTAGGCTAAACGACTGGCTTCCTTTGGGGAAACGCAAGGCTTCCTCCGGTGAAACGATTCAATCGTAAATAAGAACCTGATCAATCACTCCTGTCTTCTAGCCAAGACAGCTTTACATCGAGAGATAAGGAATTAATTACTTAATAACAACAGTTGTTTGTTTTACTCCGTTGCCAGTTTGTACTTTCAAGATATACATTCCCGGTTGATTAGCAGCTACATTGATAGCTCCACCCATTACCATACCTTTTTGAACCATTTTTCCATCAACGCTGTAAAGCATATATTCACCTGCTTCTTCTGCATTAACATATAAAGTTCCTTCTGTTGGGTTCGGATATACAGAGAAAGATTCTGAAGATACGTTTGCGATAGAGATAGGAGCATCACCTGTTACGACTTTGTAGTCTTTCAACATACCACCGTCTTGATCACAGCAAGGATCATTTTCATCATAAGGAACAGCAGGTGTTTTATAATGTAAGTAAACACGCATAGTAGAAGTTGCAGCAGCATCTGCCGGAACCTGAACTTTTATACTCTTAGCAATGAAAGAATTTTGACCCGGAGCCGAAAGAGTCAGAGTCTCTTGATAGATAGTCTCTGCTTTTGTAAGTTCATAGTCACCATTCCAATCAAAATAAACAGTTAAATAATAAAGGTCACCTTCACCAGAAGAGAAATTACAAACTGTTACATTCAAATCATATTCTTCACCCGGTTTCAAATTAACAACTTTACTAGCGTCAGCTGTAAGATCACCATATTGAGTAGGTTCATCATATGAATTACTACCTATCTTACCATTCCATCCGTCAGGTGTAGTAGAAAATTCACTTACCATACCATTGATCTCAACTTTTGAGATACATGCATAAAATCCCCATTCCAAGAAAGGCTGACATAACTGAGATTGAGCCATTGCTTGACTACCCATTAGAAGAGCGAACAAGCCAAAAAGTAATTGCTTTTTCATAATTGTAAAAATTAAAAATTAATAAAATGTTAAACTATTGATCAATCAATAGAGAACTTTCATTCTCTATTGATTACTTTTTCTATTTATTCTAATATTATTATTTCCCGTGAAGAACCTGTTTCAGTTTCTATCTGCAAAATATACATACCCTTTGCATTCGCAGTAATATCTATTTGATCTACCGATGCATCAGAATGTTGTACCAATTGTCCGTCAATGGTGTACAAAGAATATCCGGTCATAGAACTCTGATTGCCGATTGATAAAATCCCTTTTGTCGGATTCGGATATACAACAGGAGCATTAACCTTATTAGATTCTATATTCGTTCCATCTCCTACGTACGCATAATATTCTTCTATTTGTCCGTTCTCTACCGTGCCACAAGGTAACTCGCCGGCCATACTATTTATCTTTCCAAAGTGCAAGAACACACGCATATGAATAGGAGTATTTTCTACCGCATCATCAGGAACGACTACCGTAAACTCTGCCAAATATGGATTTCCCGGTTCTCCGATATGTTCTATATTCACAAGTTGGGCTTCGTTCTTTTCCAATATTTTATTATTATTCCAGTCAAAATAAACACGAGCTTTATACGGGTCATCTTTATGTGAATCTAGATTGCTACATAAAACTTTCATTTTGTATGTGCCACCTTTGTCTAAGAAAACATGCAATTTTTCTACATCTCTAAAATCTTCAACTATATTCGTTTTGCTAACACTGGCAGTAGTCTCATTAACCATTCCATTCAACTCAACTTTACTGATATGAACATTAGATCTATAAGAGAATATAGGTGTACAAACGTCTTCCGGTTCCGGAATTACAGGCTTTTCGATATGACCTTTTCCTATAACTGCACCATAATCCTCCACATCACCACCGTCTATAACTCCACAAGGATCATCACCGTCGGTTGCAGGAACATCTTTGCCTGCATAGTGAAGCATTACACGGAAACTAAATTCATGATCCTTATTCACAGTTTCCGGAACTGTAAAGTCAAACGTTACTTGGTTAGTTGCTCCAGGATTTCCTATACGACTTATGGTACGTGTACCTACCAATTCGTCATCCTGCAATATATAATCTCCATTCCAATCAATCCAAAGACGCACTTTATAGCGATCATTTGCTCCGGATGACCAATTCTGAACAGTTGCTGTTAACTGACAGGTTTCTCCAACAGCCAAACCAACTACTTGCGTCTTAGAAAAGTCTTTCCATTGTTGCCCGTCAAACTCCGTCTCATTATCAAGTTCTTTAAATACAATTCTGGAAATATGTGCACATGGTCCAAATCTCGGACTGAAAGAACAAAGACTTGTATATTCATCTCTAAAACTAATATCGAAAACAAAATCCGCATCTTTTACTGTTGTTCCAGCAGCTTTCAGACAGGTAGATTTAAGTACTGCCTTAATCCCTTTCTTGCTGTTTATTGACTCATGCTCTTTTGCCTTACCTGTCAATTTTAGGACTGCAGAAGTTGAAGTTATTACTGAGAACTCAGGAGTCAGTCCTTCCGGTATAGCTGTTAATGTATAATCTGTACCAAGAGTTAAATTACCGGTCTTAGCAAATTCCATTCCGTAATATGCCTCAACTTTAATTTCACCGGCCAAAACACCTTGATTCTCTATCGTTTCAGAAAGAACTCTTCCACTTGCTATAATAGCAGGTTGAGTAACATACCCATCATTCGTACCTGTTGCTGTCAAATTAGATTCCTGCCATAAAGTGCTACGAGCTGATTCATGCAAGTATTGCTCCATAAGATCCACCTGTCCTTTTGTAAAGTGACGATAATGATCCGTATAATTCATGAAGTTTTCCCAATCCGTATACTCATCATAACAGTTCTTTGTATCCTTATCCCAATGAGACTTCTCTACAGCGGGAGTATCCTCTACGCCATCATTAGGCATAGAACAACCTCCTTCAAAAGTATGATGCAAGCCCATGAAGTGCCCGAACTCATGTGTCAAAATACGACGGAAATTATCATTACTGCGTTGAGTTACATCTGCATTATCTCCTAAATAGCTTCCGTTATAGACAACACGTGCCAAGTTGTTATTAGTCATCCAATCAAGAGGCAACCAAGATACACCGGAGTTATATAAATCACCATCAGCATATAAATCATTCATAATATAAACATTCATATACTTTTTATTATCCCAAGCATATTTCTGTATTTCCGTATCAAAAGCACTGGCATCACCAAAACCGGATTTGTCTTCAAAGAACTGAACACCTGTCGTCGGACGGCCATCCGGATCAATTTGTGCCAATCGGAATTCAATATTCAAAGGCTTTTTTATCAATTCAAACCTACTACTTGGATCACTTTGATTATAGTCTGCAGTTAATCCTTTAAAATCCTCATTTGTTCTTTTTAGTGCATCCTTTACTAATGCTAGATCGACAGTTGTATTCCCATTAAATTTTGTTCCAAAAACATGAAATACAACAGGAATAATATATCTATCCTCATGTTGAACTGCCGCTTTAGTCATCCTTTTTTGAACTTTCATGTGGCTAGCCTCTGCTTGGGGATGAGCTTTAAAAAAAGCTTCTTGTTGATGTTCAAAGCCACAATGATCTTGCTGAGCATAAGTATTGCCCATTCCAAACAAGAATAAAGAGCTCAAAAAAATCGAAATTATCTTCTTCATAATTTATATTTAAAAAGTATCTTAATCATCAAATCTACAGGTATAAGAATGGCTTTATCATAAGGACTTTTATCCATTTTAACATAAAATACCTCGTGATAAAATTTCTATTATAAGGAGCTTGCCTAATTACAAGCTCCTTTTATAAATACCTATGAATCAATCTATTTCATTATTAGCTTGCACCTCCATTAATGGAATTGGGTAGAAAGAATTTCTCTCTTCATTGAAATTTATACGACCTGCCGCCTTCATTGCTGCATCCAGTTTTCCCCAGCGACGCAAATCATACCAACGAAGGTTTTCCATTGAGAACTCCATCAAACGCTCATGCTCTATCTGTGCACGTACATCATCCTGTGATGTTCCTACCATTGCCGGCATATCACCATGCACTTCTCTAATTTCATTGATTAATGGAATAGCCTGTTCCGGATGGCCCAGTTCATTTAAAGCCTCGGCTTTCATTAACATTACATTTGCATAACGCATTAAAGGAACATTCGTTGAACATAAGTCATTTCTAAGTGCAGTATTATTATCCGGTAAATACTTACGGAAACAAGTATAAGATGTTCCTGTCTTTTTATCTACCAATATCTGACTATAGTTGTAATTATAAACTTTCTTACCTGTTTCAAAATATGGATCAGCAAAAAAAGCAGTTGCATAAGCACGAGAATCTAAGAAATCTCCGGTTGTAGCAATACGTCCTTCTTTCTTTAATTCATTCAAGATCATTTCACTCGGACGTATTTCATCCCATCCACCTAACTTATATCCTGATGCGATCCATTTATGTAAAACATGCTTATGACGAGTCCCATCGGCAGTTGTTTCTATAAATTGAACTTCAAAAATAGATTCTTTACAATTCTTGTTTGTACCATTGAACATACTTAGGAAGTCTTTCTCCAAACCGTAATCTTTTATTTCATCAAATGCTTTAACAGCAGCATCCAAATATTCATTTTTCTTTTCCGGAGTTTCATAAGCACGTGTTAAATATGCCCATCCAAGATATGCATATGCTGCAGCCGAGGTAGCACGTCCCACTTCTTCCGGTTTACGAACAGAAGGAAGCGCCGTTGCTTTTTTAAATTCAGAGATAATAAAATCCCATGCATCTTCACGAGTAGAGAGTGCTTTGTGTGTCTGCTCTTCTGTTGTCATATATGCATCTCTAATAACAATCTTCTCCCAATTGAGAATTAACTTCATGTGATAATAACCACGCAAGAAAGAAGCCTCTCCAAAAAGCATATCATGAGTCTCTTTTGTCATCGGATGTTCTGATTGCTGTACCTTATTAATGCCAAACAATACGTTATTCACATAATTGATACCATTATAATTGTTCATCCAATATAGTTTTATCTGAGAATTACCGTTGTTATAAGAAAACTTTGCTAATTCTCCCCAGTTAGGATAGTTTGCAACATCGGCACCCGTAACCATTACATCTTCACGGAATGCTTCAACAGGAAATTTTATTTCTGCCATGTCATAAGTACTGGTTCTATTTTCCAACTGACCATAAGCAGCAGATAACCCCATTTCAATATCCAATGAATCTCTCCAAAATCTATCAGCTGAAAAATCAGGAGACTCCAATGTTAGGAAATCATCACATCCGGCAAACAAGGATGCACAGAATAGAGATGCTATATATATATACTTTTTCATTGTAATTTAGTATTAAAAGTTAATGATTAGAATGTTACTTGTACTCCAACTACATAAGAACGAGTAAACGGATAGATGAATGAGTCAACACCTGTATCCAAAATATTGCTTCTGGAGAATTCCGGATCTACACCTGAATATTTCGTCCAAGTAAGCAAATTCTCACCACTTACATAGAATCGACATCTGTCTACATAAACCTTCTTCATCCATTTAGCCGGTAAAGTGTAACCAATCTGCAATTGGCGCAAGCGAATAAAATCACCATCTTCCAAGAAACGATCGGATTCACGGCTATTGCCATTAAAATCATCCATTACCGCACGCGGAACATTCGTGTTTCTATGTTCCGGAGTCCATGCATCTAAAGCAGATTTCAAGAAATTAGAACCGGAATTCATTGCTTCGTAATTATATCTATTAGCATTATAGAGCTTATTACCCCAAGCACTACCAATCAAGAAAGACAAATCGATTCCTTTGTAAGATCCACCAAATGAAAGATTCGCTTCTACTTTAGGAATACCTGAGCCACAATACTCTTTATCATTTTCATCCAAAACGCCATCACCATTTACGTCCTTAAACTTAATATCTCCGGCAAACGCATCCGGTTGCATTTTATTACCATTCTTATCTAGATAAGAATCAGCTTCCTCTTGTGTCTGGAATATACCATCTGTTCTATAAAGGAAGAAACTTGCTACCGGATTTCCCTTCAATGTCTGAGTCGGGAAATGTTCTGTTCCATATTTTAGTCCTGTACCATATAATACTTGATTATCATCAGCTTTCAACATCTTATTACTCGTTGTCGTTAAATTGAAACCAATATTATATTCAAATCCTCTATAATTATCACTCCAGTTAATGTCGAACTCTACACCTGTATTTCTCATTTTCCCCACATTAACAATAGAATTGTATACACCTGCAGAAGGAGCGATGACTTTTTCAATCAACAAATCTGTCGTAGTATTATAATAATAGTTAATAGAACCGGAAAGCTTATTATTAAAGAAGCCATAATCAATACCGACGTTTTTAGTATCAGTCGTTTCCCAACGTAAATCATTATTCAATAAATACAAATTCATATAACCCAACCAAGGATTGCCACCCTGTACATAACTTAACCATTGTGTATTACTTGAGCTCATAACCGGGTTGTAATCATAATATCCCAATGCATCTTCATTACCTAAACGTCCCCAGCTAGCTCTAAGCTTCAAATTACTAACGGCAGAATTTTTAGGGAAGAAGTTTTCCTCATTGATTCTCCAACCTAAAGCTACAGATGGGAATACTCCCCAGTGATTATTCTGTCCAAATTTAGAAGATCCATCGGCACGTACAGTTGCCTGAAATAAATATTTACTTGCATAAGAATAATTTGCGCGTCCAAAGAATGAAGCTCTATGATATTCCCAATATGTTCCATCACCCGTAAATGTACCACCTTTACCGGCATTAATAGTTGGTGAAGTAGGATCCGCAAATCCAGAAGGAACTTCTGTGCCTATAATCTGACCATTTTCAACAGAATAAATTGTTTTTTTACCCTCAACGCCAACTCCAGCATTGTCTTTGCGGGCTGCAGTTATAGAACTACCGACCATTACCGTTAAAGAATTCTTTTTAAATTGCTTATCAAAAGTCAAAACATTATCAAAAACCTGTTGATACCAATAAGAATTATTACTAGAATTATAAGGATACTTAGTAGGAACCTTTGGATCAGCGGTATAGGCTTCTGCATGATACTTTTCATTTTCATAATATCCATTATAGGAATAAGCTGTCTTAAATTTCAACCAAGGTGCAAGATTCAAAGTCAAACCAATATTACCAATTAAATCATATCCATTTACTTTGTCGGATACAAAATGATTATCAGCCATCACATTTCTATTGTTCGGTAATTGCAAACTCACTCCATCAACTTCCATGTCAGTCAATCCATAGCCTGATACTTGTGATTTGTCATAAACAGGAACCAACGGAGACATCATATACATTTCTTTTAAAGAATATTGAGGTTGCTGACTTTGAGTTACCTTTAAGCCAAGATTTGCATCAAACTCAAAGATGTATTTTTTAATGTTTACTTTTGCACGGGCATTATCCTGAACATATTTATTGCCTTTGAATATACCATTCTCATCAGAGTGGTTATAAGAAATAGAATAATTTGCAACATCAGAACCTCCTCTGACACTAACATTATAATTTTGAGCAAAACCATTGCCAATCATCTCATCCTGCCAATTCGTGTCAAAACCTGTTGGATTCAGAACTTTTCCATCAGCATCTCTAAAAGACAAGTATCCCGGTTTCTGATAATAATCAGGAACAACCGAGTTCCAATCATCTATTGCATTTTGATACATACGATCATGCATTTCCAAATATTCCTGAGCATTTAGCATTTCTAATTTCTTTGCAGCACCAGTAAATGTAACGAAAGCAGAGAAATCTACTTTCACTTCACCTTTCTTACCAGTCTTTGTAGAAACAATAACAACGCCGTTTGCTGCACGAGAACCGTAAATAGCAGCAGCAGCACCATCCTTTAAGATTTCCATTGAAGCAATGTCTGAAGGATTTATCGTTTTAATGTCACCTTCAAAACCATCAATGATATATAGCGGTTCATTGCTTCCCATAGATTTCACACCACGGATTCTAACCTGTATTCCTGCACCGGCATTACCTCCTGATTTCAAGATATTAACACCTGCAACCTTACCCTGTAAAGCCTCAGCCGGATTCGTGGTAGCACGGCTTGCCAAGTCATCACCATTTACAGAAGAAATAGCTCCGGTCATGTCGCTTTTCTTCATTGTACCATAACCGATAACCACCGTTTCGTCTAACATCTGGCTGTCTTCTTTCAAAATAACTTTGATTGTCTTCTGCCCTTTTAAAGGAATTGTTTGCTTAATGTACCCCATATAAGATACTTCAAGCTTAGCTTGAGGAGATACCTCCAAAGAAAAATTACCGTCAATGTCCGTAACTGTTCCATTTGTAGTTCCGGCTACAATTACATTTGCTCCGATTAACGGTTCGTTATTTCCGTCCAACACACTACCGGTTAATTGGTAGTTTTGTGCGTAAGCGGAAAATGGGATAAAAAATAGGAACGACATTATTACATATAATAATATGTTTCCCGAATGAGTACTTTGCTTCATTGCATTAATTTTTAAGGTTAATAAAAATGCGTCTTTCAAACATGCAACGAAGTAAGACATTCCGATAGATAGCGCCTAATATTTCACACCTACACAAACCCTACAAAATGGAAATTTAGACGTTTTCAAACACTACAAACATAAATTATATATATCTAATAATCAATTATTTAATTTTATAACAAACCCTACAAAATGGGAAAATCAGATATTACGCAAATAAACCGAAATATCTTCTTTTGGATCCAATTCAAGCGTTTTTCTTAAACGATATCTCGACATACCGATGGCTTTTATCGATATTCCGGTTAGCAAAGAGATCTCTTTTGTGGATAAATTGATGCGTAAAAAGGTTGCCAGCTTCTTTTCTCCCTGTGTCAGATTCGGATGTTTCTCACATAAGCGATTCAGAAAATCCTGGTTTTGTTCCTCAATATCTTTAGTCAGGCCGTTGTTCTCTTCTTCCATCTTCTTAAATTGAAAGATAAAAGTGTTTATATTTTTAAGGTGAGACAGTATTTCTTTATACTCCATCTTATAAGCCTCCTTTATCATTTCTCTAATTTTATCCAGAAGTTCATTCCTGCTATTGACAAAAAGCACAAAATTAGTCAGTTCCGACTGAGTAGATTCCAGTTTCTTTGATTGCATTTCCAATTCTATCGCTTGCTGTTGCAACTTCAAATCTGTTATAATCTTATCTTTAGACAATAATTCGGCTTGAGCCTCCGCTATCTGCAAGTTTTTCTTCCTCTTAAACTGCTTTACCGAGAAGAAAACGAATAAAAAGACGCATAAAGCCAAAATAATAACAATGAAAATATTCCGTCTCAAGAGTTCTATCTGATGCATCTGCTCTTGAATCTCAGCTTCTTTCTTCTGATCCTGCATCCTCTGATTAGCAACTTTACGTTCGATATTAATCAATCTTCTTTCTTGCAGCAACTGATTTCGTTTCTGTTCAAAATTTACCAGATTCTCATACGCCTGTTTATAATCATTCTGTGCCGAATATACTTGGGAGAAGTACTCATAATTGTCACATATCAACTCTTGTGCATTGACTTCCAGCGCATATTCGTGAGCGGCTTTCAAAGCGACGATCGCCTCATTATACTTTTTAGCATAATACAATTGGAGACCCATATTATTATAATTCTCCGCTAGTGACCAAATCGAGTTCTTACGTTTATTAATCTGTATAGCCTCTTTCAGCAAATCAATTTTCTCTTCCGTATTTCCCTCATAAAGGCACATATTATTTATATTGGCAGCCATATTCTTTTCATCTTTCAAAGCCTTATTTATACGTAACGCATCTTTAAAGAATTTATCGGCAATCGCATACTCTCCCATATAAACATGAATCAGACCACGAGAATTATAGGCATTGGCTATACCGGAAGAATCATTCAACGCCTTATAAGTAGAGGCTGCATTATCAATTAATTCCACTGCCTTGGAAAAATCTTTTAAAGATCCGTACAGTGTTCCCAAATTTACTTTAATTTGTGCCCTTGTTCTATTATCCTTTAAAGGGCAATAAGATAGAGCCTCATAATAAGTATTCACGCTCAAGTCAAAGTTACCCTGTAACATATAAGCACGGCCACCCATTATAAGCGTGGAGACTATCAAGGCTGAATCTGTTGTATGCTTTAATATTTCAAAAGCCTGCAAAGTATAATCAGCAGACAACTCCGGATTCGAAAGAAGCGACTTTTGGGATTTATCCAACAGTTTCCAAACATCGTTCTGATATGACTCCGAATTAATATTAATAAAAGGTACGAGAAGGAATAACAAAAATATAGATACGTGTTTCATAATAACTTGGTTGATTACTGACATTAGCAACGCAAATATATTTCATTAATACGACTTTACATATAAAAAACACCTATTTTTGTTTAACAAAAGGTGTATCTCTTAACATTATTCTCGTTTTTAGGGCTACTTATAAGAATTTGCACCCATCCATTATCCGGTTCATTTGTAATGGATTCCGTCTTCTTGCATACGGTCGATTGATCACAAACGATAGGAGTTTATCATCAATCGACCGCATGTTTGTCTGCAATCGTCCGTATGTTTATAAAAGACAGTCGGGTCATTTATATAAATCGCTCAAGGGAGCGTTGACTATCACTCAAGGGGGCGACGGCTAACGCTCAAGGGAGCGATAGCTTACATCTACTGGAGCGTTAGCCATCGCTCCCTTAGGCGTTTTTAGTCTGCTTATTTTACCTGTTTTGCTGTTATTCAACTTTTACTTTGACTTGCCTTCACTTATCACTATTTGCTTATTTACACTTGATTTCCAATAAATTACGGTGAAAGTAACTTTCTCCCGGCAATGGAAAACGGAAAGCCGGAAGTTTTCATAGCAGCGAAGGAGAAGTTTGGATGGAAATTCTAACTCTCAATAAAAAAAGCCAATGGTTTACGAATGACACTCTCAATTCTCAACTATACCCGGTTAATATGACTTAGGCGCGAAACCCTAAGACCACTGAGTCTTAGAATTTCGCGCCTAAAATAAAGAATGTATAGGCTTTTTAAACAGCCTATCCTATAACTTAACTTCTAAATTATTCTGCCTGTTTTGCTTCTTCAGCCGGAACAGAAGCTTTTACTCCTTTTTTGTTCATCAGCAGATAAGCAATAGGAGAAGCTACGAACAATGAAGACAATGTACCAATAACAACACCGAGAATCATTGCGAATGCAAAACTACGGATGGAGTCACCACCAAGTATGAATATACACAGCAACACGATCAAGGTACTTAATGAAGTATTGATGGTACGAGCCAATGTCGTATTCAATGAATCATTAAACAGTTGTCTACGATTACGCTTCGGATACAAACCGAAGAACTCACGTACACGGTCGAAGATTACCACCTTATCATTGATAGAATAACCGATAGCCGTAAGGATAGCACCGATAAACGTCTGGTCAATTTCCAGTGAGAAAGGAACAATTCCCCATAACAACGAATATGCACCGATAATTATAATAGTATCTGTTGTCAATGCTATCACAGAACCGATACTATAAGCAATATTTCTAAATCTCAGCAAGATATAAAGACCGATTGCAACCAATGATAATAAGACTGACCAGATAGCAGAATATTTAATGTCATCAGCTATACTTGGACCTACCTTTTGTGAACTGATAATACTACCACCTGTATAGTTATCGCGGTCGATGAATACTTCCAACGGAATATTCTCTGTCAACAACGGTTTCAATGCTGTATAAAGGAATTCTTCGATTTCAGAATCTACGGTGTTAGAGTCATCATTGATACGATAGTTCGTACTGATACGGACTGTTTTACCATCTGTTCCTAAAGCGATTGCAGATACTGATACTTTTTCATCCGTCAAGCCGCTGATTTTTTCCATAATCAACTTCTCTGCTTGTTCCGGCTCTACCTTCTGCTCGAATTGTACCACGAAGTTACGTCCACCGGTAAAGTCAATACTCTGACTCAAACCACGAATACCGAACGATGCCAAACATGCAACAACAATCACAGCCAATATAATAAAGTATTGTTTGATGTGACCCATGAAATCAAAATGGGTATTTACAAAAATCTTCTTAGAGATACCGGATGTAAATGTCAGGTTCAACAGCTTATCCTTATTCATAAAGTATTCATAAACCAGACGAGTCATAAACACGGCTGTAAAGAATGAACACAAGATACCGATAATCAAAGTAGTTGCGAAACCACGGATAGGACCGGTACCGAAGTTGAATAGGATAACACCTGTAATGATAGATGTCAAGTTGGAGTCGAAGATAGCCGAGAACGCATTTGAATAACCGTCTGCCAACGCTTTCTTCACATTCTTACCCGCTCTGAGTTCTTCCTTCGTACGTTCGTAAATAAGCACATTAGCATCCACTGCCATACCCAATGACAATACCATACCGGCGATACCGGACATTGTCAATGCTGCCTGGAATGAAGAAAGGATTCCTAAAGTAAAGAAGAAGTTGATAATCAACGCACCGTTAGCAATCATTCCCGGAACAAGTCCGTACATTGCACACATATAAATCATCAATAATATCAAAGCCACAATAAATGACATGATACCTTGATTAATAGAAGCCTGTCCGAGTGACGGACCGATAATATCTTCCTGAACAATGTGGGCAGGAGCCGGCATCTTACCGGACTTCAACACATTTGCCAAGTCTTTTGCTTCTTCCGGAGTGAAGTTACCTGTGATCTGTGAGTTACCACCTGTGATTTCACCGTTTACGTTCGGAGCAGAATATACATATCCATCCAAAACAATAGCAATGGATTTACCAACATTCTGTTTAGTCAATAAAGCCCATCTTCTGGAACCGTCTGAGTTCATAGACATACTTACTGACGGGTGTCCATATTGATCGTAATCATCTTTTGCAGTAGTAATCACATCACCTTCCAACGGAGCTTTACCGTTACGTTCAGTAGATTTGATAGCGTACAATTCAAATATCTGAGCCTTCTTATCGAATTCGGCAGCTTTTACTCCCCATTTCAATCTTAAATCTTTCGGAAGTTCTTCTGCGATTTCTTTCATAGCAAGATATCTGTTCACATCTGCCGTATCTTTATAATGTGCATAACCTACAATAGAACCGGCTCCACTGGTATTGAACTGAAGAATGGAAGCAAGCGGATGTTCTTTTTTGGCTTGTGCCATCATCGCTTCATTATTAACTTCCGGTTTGTCTCCTCTCAATGCAGCAGCTATACTGTCGGTAGCATTCATTGCCGGAGCTTCGGCTACAACTGTAGTATCAGTCACAGCTACTTCTTCTACAGCAGTAGAATCCGTCGTTGCAGATTGATTTAATATTGTACGAAGTTTCGCATCAGCAGAAGATAGATAAGGAACGATTTCTTTTGCCGTGTAAGTTTCCCAAAATTCCAGATTTGCAGAACCTTGAAGCAACTTTCTCACACGTTCCGGTTCTTTAATACCCGGTAGTTCCACCATGATACGTCCCATCTTGTCTTCCAAGCTTTGGATATTCGGCTGAACCACACCAAAACGGTCAATACGTGTACGAAGTACGTTATATGAATTCTCAACCGCTGCCTTAACTTCATCTCTTAAGACTTTTTCTACTTCTTTATCTGAAGATTTTTGGTTGATTCTGTCTTTCAACTGTTGTGTAGCAAACAGCTCTGAAAGTCTTGCACCCGGAGCTTCTTTATGATACTCATTGACAAAAAGGGTAATAAAATCATCCTGGCTTGTAGCTTGAAGTTTCGCTGCAGAAGCAATCGCTTTATTAAAAGCCTCATCCGGCTTATTGTCAGCCAACGCTTTAACTACATCCGGAACAGACACCTCAAGAATGACATTCATACCACCTTTCAGGTCAAGACCCAAACCAATCTCCATCTCACGACATTGTTTCAGCGTATAGTTACCCAACCACACTTTTTCATTCATCACGGAATCCAAATAGTGCGTTTCACCTTGCGGATCCTCTTTTGCCTTATTCATGTGATAGCGAGTCACAAAAGAGAAAGAGAGATAGAACACACATACCAGTGTGAGTAATATCGCAAAAACTTTTACAAATCCTTTGTTTTGCATTTTACTTGAAATTTATATTACTTATTTAATTAATTATCATCTGCTATAAGGCTGCAAATATAGCTTTTTTTTCACTTTTAAATATAAAGTAGAACAAATATTTAAAGGCGAAAACACATTTTAGGCTGCAAAACAGTCTTTTGCAGCCTAAAATCCACTCTTTATGAAGGTTAATTTATTGCAAACCGCGATCTTTCAGCATCGGTTCCATCTTCGGTTCTGCTCCTCGGAAATTCTTATAGAGTACCATCGGATCATCACTGTTTCCTTTTTCCAAGATATTTTCACGGAAAGAAGTAGCCGTCTTCTTATCAAACAATCCGTTTTCCTTGAAAGCCTCAAATGCATCGGAATCCAACACATTAGCCCATAGGTAACTATAATATCCGGCATCATAGCCTCCTACGATATGATTGAAATAAGTAGCTCTGTATCGGGGTGCGATTTGCGGTATCAAACCAAGTTTATCTGTCAAGTTCTTTTCAAACTCTACAACATTCAAATCTTTTTCTTTTATCTGCTCGGCTGTTATCTTATGCAGCTCCATATCAAGGATAGCGGCAGCTAACAGTTCCGTAGTCATGAATCCCTGATTGAACGTACCCACCGACTGGATTTTCTCGATTAGTGAATCCGGAATCGTTTCACCTGTCCGGTAGTGTTTCGCATACATCTTCAAGACCTCCGGAGCAGTAGCCCAATGTTCCATGATTTGTGAAGGAAGTTCAACAAAATCACGCGTCACATTCGTACCGGAAATACCCGCATAATTACATTTGCTCAACATTCCGTGCATCGCATGTCCAAACTCATGGAAAGTGGTTTCCACCTCATCCAACGTCAAGAGAGAAGGTGTATCGCCTGTCGGTTTCGTAAAGCTGGCCACATTACAAATAAGCGGACGAACATCGCCTTGCTGTTCACGGTAATTACTCATCCATGCTCCGCCTCTCTTACCTGCACGAGGGAAATAATCCGTATAGAACAAGCCTAAGAAGGAACCGTCTGCATCTTTCACCTCAAAGACTTTTACGTCCGGATGATAAACCGGTATTCCCGTCAGTTCCGTCAAAGTTATTCCATATAGTTTGTTTGCAACAGCAAACACTCCATCTCTGACATTCTCCTGCTTAAAGTAAGGTTTCAACTCATCCTCATTCAAATCATATTTCTCCTGACGAAGTTTTTCTGCATAATACCACCAGTCCCACGCTTCAAGTTGTTCACCTTTTCCTTCTTTATCCATCATTTTCTGGAGTTCTGAAGCCTCTTTTTTAGCATTAGGCAAAGAATATTTCCATAACTCATCAAGGAAAGAAGTGACCACTTCCGAGTTCTTGGCCATATTCTCATCCAATACGAAATCCGCATAGTTATTAAATCCCAGTAGATTGGCTTTCTCCAGACGAAGTTTGACTATCTGTTTCAAAACCTCTTTGTTATCGGTCTCACCACCATTGTTACATCTGTTTGTATAAGCCTTATACAGCTGCTCACGTATGTTCCGGTTGGCTGCATATTGCATAGCCGGAATAAAACTGGAGTTACGCAATGTGAACATCCATTTTCCATCCATACCGGCTTGTTTGGCTTCTTCTGCCGCACCGGCTTTCACCCATTCCGGCAACCCGATCAAATCATTCTCATCTTCAATTACCAACTGAAAAGCATTTGTCTCGTTAAGGACGTTATTGCTGAACTTTATTTCAAGCGTTGACAGTTCTTTGTTTATTTCTCTCAACCGCGCTTGTTTCGCTTCATCCAAAGCCGCACCCGAACGTACAAACTTTTTATAATATTTATCAAGCAACCGTTGTTGTTCTTTTGTAAGAAGGGTAGAATCATCCATAAACTGCTGATGAACGGCATTTACACGTTCAAAAAGTTGTTGATTCAAATAAATATTATCCTGATGTTCCGATAATACCGGGGCCATACGCATGGACAATGCCGTAAGCGAATCAGTTGTTTCCGCTTCCGTCAAATTAAACAGGACACCTCCCACTCTCGACAGGATCTTCCCACTATTGTCCAAAGCAACAATCGTATTCTCAAAAGTCGGGGTTTCAGCATTATTAATGATTGATTCGATATCATTATTCTGCTCCTCTATTCCTTTTAAGATAGCAGGCTCATAATGCTCCAGCTTTATCTTATCAAAAGGCGGAACACCATACTCGGTTTGGAACTCTGCAAAAAACGGATTATCTTCCGTCTTTGTCGTACATGAATAAGCCATACAACATGTAACTAAAATTAATAACGAATTTCTGATTTTCATAAGTGCATTAAATTAAGAGGTATAATAAATTAGGTTTTCCTTTTCGCTATATAGCACCAGATAGGATAATGGTCCGAATCTTTAATATGATTATCTACCGTACAGTCAAAAGACTTCAAATCCTTACTTATCAATATATTATCTATCCTAAAATAAAATCCGTTCTGATTATAGGATATACCTATTCCATTACCGGACTGTACAAAAGCATCGTCAAGATTCTGCGATATTACCCGATGAGTATATGAAATCGGAGTATCATTGAAATCTCCGCAAACGATAATCGACCGTCCTTTATTATTCAACGAATCAATTACATGGGCAATAGCGTTAGCCTGACGGGCACGAATAGCAGTTGCTTCCGCCAGTTTAGAGATTAACAGGCGTGCTCCATGCTCCACTTTATCCTTTTCGGGTGATTTAATCATCTCCACATACACTTTCTTATCTTCATAAGTCAGCTTATTAGATTCAAGATGATTATTTATCAGCACAACTGTGTCCCCGTTAATATTCAACTGATACATTATCGTTCCGTTATACAGGCTTTCATAAGGCAGTTGTTCCTGTGACAGGATCGGATAACGCGAGTAGCAAGCCAAGCCATTCCCACTCTTCCCCGCCGCATGATATTGTTTATAAGGATAATCTTTCAATGCCTCATCCACATCTGCTTTCTGAAGATGATGTTTATCCGCTCCCATAATAAACTCCTGCAAGCAGACAATATCCGCATCACTGTTTTTAATATACATTACAATCGGGTTTGGACTATCTTGCGTATGTTTTTTATCCTCATCAAACGCCATCACATTATATGACAACAGCTTAAAAGCATCTTTGGGAATATTTTTTGTCGGAAAGTTAACAGGAATATACGTCCTTATCGAACCGATGCAAACGATAAATGCCAATAAAGGTAAGAGCACATATTTCCGATGGAAAAACAACCAGAACAGGAAAAACAACAAATTCATAACTAGAAAAGCCGGAAATGCCAAGCCGAAACAAGATACCACCGGATGAATTTCAGGATTGATGTGCGGACTATACGCACTGAACAAAAGGAGTCCGGCAAATAAGCCATTGATTCCCAGTATAAGATATCCCAGATATTTACTTATCCATTTCATGGCTATTTCTTACTTGCGTCGAATAGGCTTTTCTTTTCATCTGCCGTCAGACTGTCATAACCGGATTTTTTCAGTTTATCGAGTATCCGGTCTATCTCTTCGGATTGTGCTTTCTTACGGGCGTTATAGTCATAATCGTCGACACGGGAACCATAATGAACTTTCATCTTCGGCTTTTTTGATTTTCTGCGTTTGCTACCATCAAAAATACCGGTAAACCAATCCAATACAATATTAATCCACGAGGTCATATCACGTCCCTTATTCAGCTCCATAGCAAACCACAGTCCTGCCAACGCTCCGCCTAAATGGGCTATATGCCCTCCGGCATTCCCTCCGGTCATCATCAACAGATCAGACAACACCATGAACAAGGCAATGTATTTCAAACGAACCGCACCCAAGAACAAAAGGTTCACAGTAAAATTCGGTTCACGATAAGCCGTAGCAACTACAATCGCCAATACAGAAGCCGAAGCTCCCAATAAGAAAGAGAATTCCACAGAAAAACGGAAATAAGGAAAGATATTGTAAGCCAGCATATAAAGCAAACCTCCACACACTCCCCCTAATATATATAATCCACGAAAATGCTTAGCCGAAAAGAAATGAAGGAACAGACTACCGAACCAATACAACCAAAGCATATTAAACAGGATATGCATAAAGTTCGCATGCATAAACATATAAGTAAACAAGCTCCACGGCTGAATCAGGAAACGGGATACCGAAGCCGGCAATTCAAAATACTGCAAAATAAGACCACTATTCCTGTTAAACAAAACCAGAAACACAGAAAGCAGAGTAGTAAGAATAAAAACTCCTACATTAATATATATATACTGAAGATGTATATCACCTCTTCTAAATGTCTCTTTTAAATCAGTAAGAATACGTCCCATTGTTATTATTACCTTTTTTCCTCCAATACATAATCAATATAAACCCGAACAACATACCTCCCAAGTGTGCAAAATGTGCAACATTATCACTTGCATTGTTACTGATGCCAAGGAACAGTTCCAAAGCTGCATACCCGATTACAAAGTATTTCGCCTTGATAGGCATAGGCAACGGGAATATGAAAAGACTTTGATTCGGGAAAAGCATACCAAAAGCAAGAAGAATGGCATAAATGGCACCGGAAGCACCAACCGTTATCATCAGATTCAGGTATTGCGCCATCGGCATAATCATACCGCCTATATTCACACTGTCATAAGCTGAAAGCTCCATCGAATAATGAATGTACTGTACTAACTCCTGAATCAAACCCGCTCCTACTCCACACACGATATAATAGAAGAGAAAACGTCTCGGCCCCCAAACTTGCTCAAGTATACGCCCGAACATAAACAAGGCAAACATATTGAAGAAAATATGTGTAAAACCTCCGTGCATGAACATATAGGTAAACAACTGGGCAAGATTAAAATCATCGGCAAGAAAAAAATGCAGACCGAGATATTGGTCCAGGTTTATTCCATATTTTGCTGCGACAATCCCTCCGAAAAAGAGTAATATATTGATTATTATTAAATTCTTAGTTACAACTGGCATATCTAATCTTCATTATTTGTCTTTACAACATTCGTAAACTTATAAGGTTGCAAATTTACTAATAAATTCTGTTTTAAAGCATAAAAAGCTGATTCTCTTACATTTTTTTCAAAATAGACCATACATTTTTTAAGTTTTATGTTTGATATGTTGTTTTGTTCTCCTATATTTGTGAGAAATTTAGATTTTTCGTTTGTGTTATTACTAATAATTAATCATTTACGTTATGAATAAGGGAGAACTTATTAATGCGATCGCAGAAGAATCCGGCTTGAACAAAGCTGATTCTAAAAAAGCACTCGATGCTTTTATTTCCAGTGTTACCAAAGCTTTAAAAGAAGGCAATAAAGTTGCTTTAGTTGGTTTCGGAACATTCGCTGTATCAGAAAGAGCAGCAAGAACTGGTATCAATCCTTCTACTAAAGCCCCGATCAGAATTCCAGCAAAAAAAGTAGCTAGGTTCAAAGCTGGTGCAGAACTATCTGATGCAATAAAATAAACTCTTTTTAAGAAAATCAGAAAAGATTGCGTTAATAACATGTTAATTGAATCAGTATACCGATTTAGAACCAGCATACGGGATTCAATTAAGATGTTATTTTATTGTAGACACAACACCGGTAAGCCAATAAGAACTTCATAATAAGTCTTACCCCAATAACGGTTCCATACTTACCCCCAAAACAGAACATTCAACTCCGGCACAACAGGTATATCCATCACTTTAACTGTCAACTCCAACTCGCTTTACCCGTGAAATTTCTCGTCAGGGGATGGATAACTATCATTTTTATCCTTATCTTTGCAGCCCAATAATGTAATATTCAGAAACATACTTATACAATGAAGATAGAAAATATTATTGCCCAATCTGTTGTTAAGGGTATAAAAGCGCTCTACGGACAAGATGTTCCTGCCGCACAGGTACAGTTGCAAAAAACGAAGAAAGAGTTTGAAGGTCACCTCACACTGGTTGTTTTTCCGTTTCTAAGGACCTCAAAGAAGTCACCGGAACAGACAGCACAGGAAATCGGGGAATACTTATCACAGAACGAACCGGCTGTAGCGGCATTCAATGTTATCAAAGGCTTCCTGAACCTGACTATATCATCCGCCTGCTGGATTGACTTGCTGAACGAAATCAATGCGGAAGAAAACTACGGTATCAAAACAGCCGATGAATCTTCTCCGCTGGTGATGATCGAATATTCTTCACCCAACACCAACAAACCGCTCCATCTGGGACATATACGTAACAACCTTCTGGGTAACGCACTTGCCAATATCGTTGCTGCCAACGGTAATAAGGTTGTGAAAACCAATATCGTAAATGACCGTGGCATCCATATTTGCAAATCCATGCTGGCATGGCAAAAGTATGGTAACGGCGAAACTCCCGAATCATCCGGTAAAAAAGGCGATCATTTGGTAGGCGACTATTACGTGGCTTTCGACAAGCATTATAAAGCAGAGGTTGCCGAACTGGAAAAACAGGGCATGACAAAAGAAGAGGCAGAAGCTAAATCTCCATTGATGAACGAAGCACGCGAAATGCTGGTTAAATGGGAAGCGGGCGATCCGGAAGTCAGAGCTTTATGGGCAATGATGAACAACTGGGTATATGACGGTTTCGACGAGACTTACAAACGCTTGGGTGTTAGTTTCGACAAGATATACTATGAATCCAATACCTATCTGGAAGGGAAAGAGAAAGTAATGGAAGGACTCGAAAAGGGATTCTTCTATAAGAAAGAGGACGGTTCCGTATGGGCCGACCTGACTGCCGAAGGTCTTGACCATAAACTACTGCTACGCGCAGACGGCACATCCGTCTATATGACTCAGGACATTGGTACCGCCAAACTCCGTTTCGCCGATTATCCCATCAATAAGATGATTTATGTAGTGGGTAACGAACAAAATTACCATTTCCAAGTGCTCTCCATCCTGCTGGACAAACTTGGTTTTGAATGGGGAAAGAGTCTTGTACACTTCTCCTACGGAATGGTGGAACTGCCGGAAGGTAAAATGAAGTCGCGTGAAGGTACGGTGGTAGATGCCGACGACCTTATGGACGAAATGATCAACACCGCCAAAGAAACTTCCGGCGAGTTGGGCAAACTGGACGGATGCACAGAGGAAGAGGCAAACAACATTGCACGCATCGTGGGTCTAGGTGCTTTGAAATACTTCATCCTGAAAGTGGATGCACGCAAGAACATGACCTTCAACCCGAAAGAGTCTATCGACTTCAACGGGAATACAGGACCTTTCATCCAATATACCTACGCACGTATCCAGTCCATCCTGCGTAAGGCTGCCGAAGCAGGTATCAGCGTTCCGTCAACACTGCCGAAAGATGTGGAATTGAGCGAAAAGGAAGAAGGACTCATCCAAATGCTTGCCGACTTTGCCGGAGTCGTAAAACAAGCAGGAGAGGATTACAGTCCGTCTGTCATCGCTAATTACACGTATGATTTGGTGAAAGAATACAACCAGTTCTATCACGATTTCAGCATCCTGCGTGAAGAAAATGAACATCTGAAACTATTCCGCCTCGCCCTTTCCGCCAATGTCGGCAGAATCGTGAAGTCGGCTATGGGATTATTAGGCATCGAAGTTCCGGAAAGAATGTAAACCATAATTCAACTTCTTCATATCAGCCCCTCTCTTTTCGGGAACCAGTTTTCCAGCAAAAGAGAGGGGCTGACTAACATTATATTCACAAAATCTTTTCATAAATGAAAGATTTATGTATTTTTGCGTCATTAACTAACAATCTTTAATACCGACATTATGGATGCAACAAAAATCGTAGGAGAGAAAATCAAGTCACTCCGCGAAACAAAAGGAATAACCATAGAAGAACTTTCCGACCGTTCAGGGTTGGCAATAGAACAGATAGAACGTATAGAAGATAATATCGACCTACCGTCATTGGCTCCGCTAATCAAGATAGCCCGTGTGCTCGGAGTACGTCTCGGTACATTCCTCGATGACCAGAACGAACTGGGTCCCGTAGTTTGCCGGAAGTCCGACTCTTCGGATACAATCAGCTTCTCAAACAATGCCATCCATTCACGTCGTCACATGCAGTATCATTCACTGTCCAAATCAAAGGCAGACCGTCACATGGAGCCGTTCATCATTGATGTGGAAGCGACGAACGATACCGATTTCGTGCTTTCATCCCATGAGGGAGAAGAATTTATCATGGTAATGGAAGGTGTTATGGAGATCAGCTACGGCAAAAATACGTATGTGTTGGAAGAAGGTGACAGTATTTACTACGATTCCATCGTACCTCACCATGTACACGCATACGAGGGGCAGGCTGCCAAGATACTGGCGGTTATCTATACTCCTATTTAAACAACTATAAAAAGACAAATGCAACTTTTCGAGAAAACTTTAGGTGACTGGCTTGAACAATGGGCAGAGCAGACACCCGATAAGGAATATATTGTTTATTCCGACCGTAATCTGCGCTTTACGTGGAAAGAGTTCAATGAACGGGTAGACAAGATGGCTAAAGGACTTCTTGCCATCGGGATCAAGAAAGACACACATGTGGGCATCTGGGCGGCAAACGTTCCGGACTGGCTCACATTTCTGTATGCCTGTGCCAAAATCGGTGCGGTCTACGTTACGGTAAACACCAATTACCGTCAGTCGGAGCTGGAGTACCTATGTGAAAACTCGGATATGCATACCTTGTGTATCGTCAACGGGGAACGTGACACGGATTTTGTGGAAATGACCTACAAGATGCTGCCGGAACTGAAAACCTGCCAGCGCGGACACCTCGAAAGCAAGCGTTTCCCACACATGAAGAATGTGATCTACGTAGGACAGGAAAAGTTCAGAGGTATGTACAACACACCCGAAATCCTGTTATTGGGAGACAATATCGAAGATAGCACACTGACGGAAGCCAAAAAGAAAGTCTCCTGCCATGATGTGGTTAATATGCAATACACATCCGGCACTACCGGATTTCCCAAAGGAGTGATGCTTTCTCACCATAACATTACGAACAACGGATTCCTCACGGGAGAACACATGAAGTTCACCGCCGACGACAAGCTCTGCTGCTGTGTACCCCTATTCCACTGCTTCGGCGTGGTACTTGCCACCATGAACTGTCTTACGCACGGTTGCACACAAGTGATAGTGGAACGCTTTGACCCGCTTGTCGTACTCGCCTCCATACACAAAGAACGGTGCACGGCACTTTACGGAGTACCGACCATGTTCATTGCCGAACTCAACCATCCGATGTTCGACATGTTCGATATGTCCAGCCTCCGCACCGGCATCATGGCAGGTTCGCTCTGTCCGGTGGAACTGATGAAGAGAGTGGAAGAAAAGATGTTCATGAAAGTAACAAGCGTTTACGGCCTCACCGAAGCCTCTCCGGGTATGACCGCTTCCCGCATCGACGACTCTTTCGATGTGCGTTGCAATACCGTAGGACGAGATTTCGAGTTTACCGAAGTAAAAGTCATCGATCCCGAAACCGGAGAAGAATGCCCGGTAGGAGTTCAGGGAGAAATGTGCAACCGGGGCTATAACACGATGAAAGGTTATTATAAAAATCCGGAAGCTACTGCCGAGGTTATCGACAAGAACGGTTTTCTTCATTCGGGAGACTTAGGCATCAAGGATGAAGACGGAAACTATCGTATCACCGGACGCATCAAAGACATGATTATCCGGGGCGGTGAAAATATCTATCCGAGAGAAATCGAAGAATTTCTTTATAAGCTGGAAGGAGTGAAAGACGTGCAGGTAGCCGGCATCCCGTCCAAGAGATACGGAGAAGCGGTCGGAGCATTCATTATCCTGCGTGAAGGAGTGGATATGCATGAGTCTGATGTCCGTGAGTTTTGCAAGAACAAAATAGCACGTTATAAAATCCCCAAATACATTTTCTTCATTAAAGAATTCCCGATGACCGGAAGCGGAAAGATACAGAAGTTCAAGCTCAAAGATTTAGGACTGGAACTCTGTGAGCAACAAGGTATCGAAATTATATAAGACACCCCGCCTCCTGATATAAAATAGAAGAGTGAGCGAAATGATATCTTCTCCTCATAATTTATAAGGTAGTCCGGGAAGTCTTTCTTCATTCTTTCTTAGGTGCGTATCTCGCGAATTACATGGATTCTGTATAAACTTAATCTGTGAAGTTCGCGAGATACGCACCTAAATTATACTCACACCTTTTCGGATACCCTCTGAAAACTATCATGTTTCTCTACACAGTATATCCGCTGAATATCAACTCATTATAAATATAGGACAAGTTCTTTCCCTGAAATTGGACAACGTTTAGGCTTCTTTGGGTTGACCGAGCAAGTTTAGCTCATATATTGCAAATGTAACGCAAACGACAATCTATCTCTATTACTCACTTAATAAATTTAAATTATGAAGAAAAACAAACTCTTTTTAGTGCTGGTAGGCCTATTAGCTGTATGTTCAGCTATTGCCCAACAAAATCCGACGTGGAAAACAAACCGGATGACGACATGGAAAATCCAATATTTGGCCAATGAGGAGACACAAACAATCGACAGTATTGGTGAAGAGAACCTTTATAGGAATAGCTATTATTACGATAAATCTGGCAATCTGATAAGCAATATAACTTATAATGCAGCAGACAATACCATACGCGAACAATATACATATACTTATAATGAACACAACAAAGTATTGTCCGAATCATGTATTTCGAGCTACAATAACTATCAAACAGACTATGAATATGACGATACAGGATTGAAACTGCTTAAAACCACGAAAATCAATCCCGTATATAACACATTCATAGAATCCTGCGAATACACTTATGAAGGCGAATTATTAGCGAAAGAAGTCTATAAAAACAATAAAAACATCGAGACAAAAAGATATGAATATCATTATACAAACGGAGTCCTGAGTTCTAAAGATCTTTATAGTGATGCCGACTACACCGGAACTATCAAGCTAGCAGAAACCACTTCTTATGTCTTTGACAATATGGGTAATGAATTAAAGAACTCTACCGTAAAACATCTCAGTGATGGCAGCACAAGAGAAATCGACAGAAAATGTTATGCCTATGACGCAGAAGGCAAATTAGTGTCAGATTCACTATACCGTCAACATTTGATGGCACCAATATTAGTTCCATCTGCAAAACATATCTATCAGTATGACAAAAACGGTGCATTGGTCAAAGTGTTAAAATATGGAGGAGATTCCGATAAAAGCGATCTCGACAAACCCGGTAATTTCCCGATGCTTAGCCAATATTATGTACATACCCTACAATTGTACGGCAGTGACTATGCTCCCCAAAATGTGAACATCCAACAAGGTGAAGCTATCGGTACGATTAAAATCACATTCAAAGCACCTACTGTTACAACAGGGCTGGAAGGCTATAAAGTAATGGTTGATAATGAACTCCTGAATGAAATATTTACCGGAACAGAACTAACAGTCAAAAAGCAAAAGAAAGGGACACATGTTTACCGCATCTTCCCTATTTATAATAAAGAAGTTGCCAATGCTTCCGATCCTGTTACTTTCAATATCGAGATCGATTGTCCACCTGTTACCAATTTACAAGTAGCAGCCTATGAATATTATTCATACGAATGGCATCTGAACTTACAATGGGACGCACCTGCTAAAAACAGCCTGACATTCAAAAATTACAGATATATAGTAGATACTTCCAAAGGTACTTCTGTCTTCAATACGGCGGCAGCTTCTACCTATAGCAAGAAAGAAGAAACAATCATCACCGTATATGCCGTATACGAAGAAGGAGAATCCGATCCTTGTACCATCACATTCGACCTTTCCGATATCACAAAATCAAAGGTGGCACACTGGAATAACTCCGGCTACACGGTAAAAGATGCATACGGCAACATCAAAGGAAGCGGGAATTATTATTATAAAGAATACTCCGGCAGCGAACAATTACTGTTTGAAGTAGAGTATGACGCACAAAACAACCCATTGAGAAAAACCGTTAAGGCAGCTCCATCCTCGTACTCCAAAATTTCCGTAGATACTCAATACGGATGGAACAAAGAAGAATGGACATGGAAGAGAGACGGTACCATCACTTCCACTTCGAATATGTATTATCAGGTAGTGGAAAAAAGGACAAAAACAATCGGTCAAAGCGGCAAACTGGAAGATAGTTCAAAAGAGACTTACACGTATGCCACTGAAAACACGCAAGATAAATTGCCGATACAGACCGAATACTGGACGATAGCCGGAAAGGATTCCAGCATTGTATCGATCAAAAAGCATAGTTACGAAGGAAACGGCAGAGTGGATATGGTTTATAAGGCAGACGGAGAAACAATCACCGGAAAAGAAGAATATTTCTACCTGGACCCTGCCAAAGTGGATTCAATAAAAGTATATACTTACGACGGAACTAATTATACACCAACCGCAAGAACCGTATTCGACTATCTGTCGGGCACAAAACTCGTATCTGCCGAAAAAACAGACAAGTATACCGGCGGGAAATGGGTAAAAGAAACAGAAAAGGTTTATACCGCTTCTTCTGCTTACCACAAATCTCACGCTGTCTCCGAACTTGCAGCCGAAGAGGGTGACAACCTCGTTAAACTGACTTGGAAAGCTCCCGAAGGTGCAGACGGTTTAAGTGGTTATAAAGTTTACGCCAATGATGTGTTGTGCAAAAAGACACCGGTTCCGGCTTCCGCTACATCCTACGATGTCAAAGGTCTCCCAACCGGAAACTTTACTTTCAGCATCGTTGCCGTCTATACTGATAATCAGGAAGCCAATTACGTTTCCACTATCGGAATAAACCATACGGACATGACCGTTGCTTATGATAATCTGAAGAATATGATTGCAGCCGGCGTTTCCGCCAAAGGATACAGCTACCGTGTGACAGGGGAAATCTTGGTAACAGGTGTCTTAGATCCTAAGGCTTTTGGCGAGAACTATTTTGTGGGAGATGCCACAGGTGCTGTCAATGTTGTTCCTGCCGACAATGACGATGCAGCTGCATTTACATTCAGATCGGGCGATAAGATTAAGAGCCTGAAAGGTCAGTTGAAAGAAGAAAACGGTACGCATTACTTTATTTACGAATCTGCAGAACTGGTTTCACGAAACAACAATGTGACTCCTACCGCCATGACGATAGAAGATTTTGTAAAAAATCCGTCAAGCGTTGAAGCGAAATATATCAAGTTTGAGAAAGTAACCTTCTCAGATGAGGTAAGTGCGGACGACAAGCTGTTACCGGCAGTTTGCCACATGGTTCAGGGAGATAAGAGCGCCAATCTGATGTTGGGTAACAGTCAGATAAAGAAACCCGATGCAGCTAATGTTGCCGGATTTGTAATAAAGGCGGAAGATACTTGGGCAGTGGTTTTGAACGGTACAAGAGACTTTTATGCAATCTATACTCCGAAAGAATTCGCGAACCTGAAAGAAATGCTGAATGCAGGCGTGGACGAAGACGGCAGAGCTTACGTCGTGAAAGGAGAGGTCTTGGTTACAGGAGCCGTCGCTTCCTTCATCCAGACGAATTACTTTGTAAAAGATGCAACGGCAGCACTGTGCCTGTCGGCAGACGAGATGTCACAATTCAGCGTGAAAGCCGGTGACAAGATAAAAGACCTCAAAGGTACTTTGGACGAATTCAATGGCGCACATAGTTTCTTTGTCGAATCTGCAACACAAGTAAGTACCGGAAACACGGTGACTCCTGAAGTCTTGACCATTGCCGTCCTCAATGCGAATCCGGGGGATTATGAAGCTCAATACGTTAAATTTGAAGAAGTTACTTTCAACGGCGTATCCGGTGAGACTACTTTCCCGGCAATAACAGAAATGGCACAAGGAAACAGCACCGTAAGTTTAATCTTCGGACAAGAACAAATAAATGTAGTGGAATGCGCCAATATTTCCGGATTCGTTTCCTTAGTAGGCGGAGAGACTCAAATATTACTGAATGGCAAAGAAGGATTTGAACAAGCATCCGGCATTACCGACATAATTGTTTCGGACGTTTATTATGAGAACGGAACGATTGTGGCAGAGGGTGCCTCATCCATCACAGTCTTTGATATGACCGGGCGTCAACTGGTGTATTCAGCAAGCGAACGGGCTGATATAGCTGCTGCCTATTCCGGCATTGTAGCCGCCAAAGTAACTTACACGAACGGTAATGTCAGAATTGTAAAATTGATTGTTAAATAATAATAGGAATAGGATTATCCGGCCAACCTAAACCGCTATAAACATAACAGGGTAATCCAATAGCAAAGAGTAGAAATAAAAGCCGACAAATTCGTGATGAATGAGTCGGCTTTTAATATCTTATATATTTACATACATTTCACTTGTGGAACTCCCGTTATCACCCCCTTGAGCGTTCGATAACGCCTAAGGGAGCGTTAGGTAACGCTCAAGGGAGCGTTGGGCAACACCTAAGGGAGCGTTTAGCATCATCTACCGGGGCGTTGAACAACTCTTTTCAGGGTGTTACAACTCATTCGCTTAAACGAATCTTCCTCCCAAAAATGTCATTTAGCGGGAGATAATGTATACATTTTGCCGCATTGGGGGAGAAAAGGAAAGGAGAAGAGAAGAGAGATATAGAGAGTTAAGATAAGAAAAGAAAAAGAGAGGAAAGGAAAGTAGAAGAAAGAAGAATAAAAGAATCTCCTTACGGAGATAAGAAAAAAGAAGAAAGAAGATAAATCTTCTTCATGCCCGCTCGTGCCATTGCCGATTTATCCAAGAACATCCCCCTACCGCCAAACAAAAAAACCGATAAACATTCCCGGCATCCGAACAGACTGCCGATAAACGTTTCCGGTTTCCAAAAGCTAAAGCATCCCCGCCGTTCCGAAGCACGGCAGGGAGAAAGCGTATTATTTCTGCGGATATTCCAGATTGGCATCCGTCAGCTGTTCCAACACTTCGTGCAGATACTTCGCCGATTCCCACTTAGCCATAGGCAGGTCATGGAGCAGGTAGTTACCGCAATCTTTCGGTGCGGCTCCGGGTATCTCTCCCTCATAATCCGCCACGAAACGGAAAGTGTCACGCATCAGCTGCGCGATGTCTTTCGGCTGCAAGTCGCCTTTCATCAGGAGATAATTCCCCGTAAGGCATCCCATAGGGCCCCAATAGATGATTTTGTCTGCCCAAACGGGATCATTGCGCAAGTAAGTGGCAGCCAGATGTTCGATGGTGTGCAAAGCGCCTTGTCCGAGAGCCGGCTCACGGTTGGGCTCTTTCATGCGGATATCGAACGTCGTAACGGTTTCTCCTCCCACTTCGTCCTTGCGGGAGACGTAAATTCCGCGCAACAAGCGGATATGGTCGATTGTAAAGCTCGGTATTGTTTTCATATAACTGTTTGTTTTATAATTTGTTAGGCAATGCGGAGAGGAAAGCGTGCGTCACTCCGAAGGAACGGTCCGCCATCTCTCCCCAGAAATTCAGATACTGCTCGAAGTGATGGTCCACTCCCGGCGTATCGCTGATAATGCGGAAGCTAATAAACGATATTTTGTTGAGATAGCAGACATGTGCGATGGCACCGGACTCCATGTCGACCGCCAGTCCGTCAGGAAACTGCTTTTTAATCTCGTTCAGCTCCGTGCGGTCGGTTATGAATTTATCTCCCGTGCAGATAAGCCCGTCGTGAATACGTGTTTCGGAAGCAAGCCCCAGAGCGCAGTCCAGCAGCGTGCGGTTTCCCTCGAAATAGAGCGGCAAGCCCTGTACCTGACCGTAAGCGTTGCCTTCTCCGCACCACACGTCGTGGTAAACGATACGGCTGCTCACCACCACTTCCATCACTTTCAGGCACTTGTCTATACCGCCTGCCACCCCCGTGCTGATGATGCAATCCGGATGGTGGGCATGAATCAAATCTGCCGTACCCGCCGCCGCGTTCACCTTCCCGATTCCGCACTGCATCAAGACCAGTTCATTATCGCCCAAATGTCCGGTTATGTACTGATGACGCCCCTCGTTCTGCTCCACCTTATCGGCCAACAACTGTGCCAATTGGTCATATTCAGAACCCATAGCTGTAATAATTCCTAATTTCATACCATTTTGTCCATTTTGTGGGGCAAATGTACAATATTTCACGGAGAATAGTGGGAAATTTATTATCTTTGTGGCTTAAAGCATTAACAAAACAAGTTATGAAACTCATAAAGCGTATTCTTCCCGATCTGATTGCCATACTGGCATTCATCATCATCCCGACTATCTACTTCGCTCCGGCAGCGTTTGAAGGCAGAATACTTGCACAGCACGACTCTGTGGCAGGTATCGGTAACGGTCAGGAGTCAAGAGAATATCACGAAAGAACCGGCAAAACAACCCGTTGGAGCAACTCCATTTTCGGCGGTATGCCCACTTACCAAAGTGCGCCAAGCTATGATTCTACGAATATTTTGAAAACCATCGGAAACATCTACCGTCTTTACCTTCCGGGAGATATATGGCTCGTATTCATCATGTTGCTCGGATTTTACATTCTGCTCCGGGCATTCGACTTCTCCGTATGGTTGTCCTCGCTGGGAGCTATCCTATGGGCTTTTTCCTCGTATTATTTCATCATCATCGCAGCCGGACACATCTGGAAGTTTGTCACGCTGGCTTACATACCGCCCACGATAGCCGGAATCGTACTGGCATACAAGGGCAAATATCTTTGGGGAGGAATCGTGACCGCACTTTTCATCGCGCTTCAGATTCTATCCAACCACATCCAAATGACCTACTACTTCCTGTTTGTCATCCTGTTCATGGTCATCGCCTTTTTTGTGGACGCTTACCGCAAGAAAGAACTCCCGGGCTTCTTCAAAGCCAGCGCGGTGCTGATAGTGGCAGCGTTGATAGGTGCATCCGTCAACATTTCCAACCTCTACCACACTTACGAATACAGCAAAGAGACCATACGCGGAAAATCCGAGTTGGTAAAACAAAACTCTGACGACCAGACCAAAAGCGGACTGGATCGCAGTTATATTACCCAATGGAGCTATGGCATCGGAGAGACCTTCTCCCTGTTCATCCCCAACGTAAAGGGCGGGGCTTCCGTTCCGTTGGCAGCCAATGAAAAGGCGATGGAAAAGGCAAACCCGATGTACTCCGGCCTGTACAGCCAAATCGGTCAATATTGGGGAGAACAGCCGGGCACTTCCGGTCCGGTGTATGTGGGAGCTTTCGTCATGATGCTTTTCATCCTTGGGCTCTTCATCGTGAAAGGACCGATGAAATGGGCACTCCTCGCAGCGACCGTGCTCTCCATCCTGCTTTCATGGGGCAAGAACTTCATGGGATTCACGGACTTTTTCCTCGACTACATCCCGATGTACGACAAGTTCCGTGCGGTATCGTCCATTCTTGTCATCGCCGAATTTACCATTCCTTTGCTTGCCATCATGGCACTGAAAGAGATTGTAACCCGGCCTCAGCTACTGAAAGAAAACATCAAGTACGTTTACATCAGTTTCGGACTGACCGGCGGAATAGCCTTGCTGTTTGCCGTATTGCCCAAACTTTTCTTCCCGTCTTACATTTCCTCGATGGAAATGCAGGCCTTGCAAAACGGTATCCCGGCAGACCAGTTGGCGCCGATCGTTGCCAATCTGGAAGAGATGCGCATTCATCTTTTCACATCCGACGCATGGCGCAGCTTCTTCATCATCCTCATCGGTACGGGGCTTTTGCTCACTTACAACATGGGTAAACTGAAAGCCCAATGGATGATAGCAACCATCGCCGTGCTCTGTCTGGGCGATATGTGGATGGTCAACAAGCGTTATCTGAACGATGAAATGTATGTGGATGAAGTACAGAAAACGATCTCTTACCAAAAGACCCCGACGGATGAGTTCATCCTGCAAGACAAAGCGTTGGATTATCGTGTGCTGAATCTCGCAACGAATACTTTCAACGAAAACAATACAGCTTACTGGCACAAGAGCATCGGAGGCTACCACCCTGCCAAGCTGCGCCGCTATCAGGAAATGATAGATTACCACATCGGCAAGGAGATGAATACGCTCCGTAAAGACGTGGTACAAGCGGGAGGAGACATGGGCAAAGTATCGCCGGAAGGTTTCCCTGCACTGAATATGCTGAATACGAAATATATCATCTTCCCCGGTGCGGAGAACCGTACCATCCCGGTGGAAAACCCTTACGCATTCGGCAACGCATGGTTTGTGAACAATGTGAAATATGTGGACAATGCAAACGAGGAGATTGAAGCGATCGACAAAGTGGATTTGCAGGAGACTGCCCTCGTGGATGCAAAATTCAAGAGTGAGCTGAACAACGTCGAGAATGCATACAAAGATTCGCTGTCGTCCATCACACTGACTTCCTACGAACCTAACCACCTGATTTACAAAACGTCATTGACAAAAGACGGTGTGGCGGTGTTCTCCGAAATCTATTATCCGGGTTGGGAAGCATACATCGACGGCAAAGAGGTTCCTCACGGACGTGCCGATTATATTCTCCGGGTAATGAACATCCCGGCAGGCGAGCACACGGTAGAGTTCACTTTCGATCCGAAGTCTTTGCACATGACCGAAACAATCGCCTACATCGCCCTGGCAATCTTATTGATCGGTGCACTGATCGGTATTGCCCTGTCATTCAGGGGGAAGAAGGGCGGAAAGAAAAATTAGAATCAGATACAGATTTATCTCTGATGATAGAACATAGCCTGTCGATTCGACAGGCTATGTTGATATATGTACCTGATAAAAGAAAAGTCTTCAAAAAACAGTCTCTTAACTAAACACCATAAATAGTATTTATTTACCTTTGTAGAGATCAGATTAAAAATCATCAAGATTAATATAATGATATGGAATCAAACTATAATTCTTATAACAAAATATTGACCACAAGTTTGTAATAGTTTGATTGAATCTATCAGGAACAAAAAATAAAGAATGATGGACAAAACTTATAATGAAGATAAAATAGAAGTTGTCTGCTGCTTTTGTGGAAAGCCTCTTTCTTATCACGACGCAATGGTAATAAATGTACAGAGTAATATAAAGAGTGAAGAAGTACAGCAGTTGTTTTGTCATAAAGAACATTTCATAGAAAAACTTGATAAGTCAGTTCCATTGTATATAGACAATTAACATTATGCACTAGATAAGGATGTACCAATTGGTATTGTAGCCTCACCTATCTGAAATATTCCTTCTTTTGCAGCTAAAAATATGCTTTTACTTCTCCGGTTTCAAAATAAGACGGATGGCAAACCATGCATGGTGAGCAACCGTACCGATCCATCCGTAGTATTTTGCCATAATGCGGAAACGTTCTTTCAGGGATGCTTTACGGTTATGGGTAGTCATGCCCTCATCCAAATAATCAATAATCGTCAGATGAGTATTGTGCAGCGTCCGTGCTTTCTTCATCATACGGATGCACCAGTCAAAATCGGCAGAGAAACGGAAACGAAGGTCGTAGGGTTCCAGCAGTGTATGCCGGGCAAAGAATGCCTGATGGCAAACCAACATTCCTTGCTTGAAGCTCTTCCAAGTGAGATGTTCCGGTGCGGAAAGCCGTCGCATGTGAAGGAAATGTCCGTCAGCATCGACAATCGCCGTTTCCCCATAAAGAATATCCGGCAATTCATTGCCTGTAATGGAATGTACCATCAACTGGAGTGTATCGTCCTCATGAAAGCTGTCCCCGGCATTGAGGAAACAGAGATAATCACCCGTAGCGAGCTTCATACCCTTATTCATGGCATCATACAAACCTTTATCCGGCTCACTGACCACCTTATGAATATGGTGTCCGTATTTCTCCACAATCTGTAAAGTGTTGTCCGTCGACGCACCATCCACAACGATATACTCTATATTCTTATACGTCTGCGTCACAATGCTTTGAATGGTATCTTCCAGAACTTTCCCGGCATTGTACGTCACCGTGATGATGGAAAAACGGGGATTGAGCTTGCTATGCATGGCTGCCGGTTACCTTATTGTAAATATCAATATAATGTTTCGCAATAATACGCTCGGAATAGTTGGAGACCACTTTACGGCAGGCTTCCTCACTCAGATTGGGATATTCACTCTCTGTAAGTGCCCAATGGATACCGTTGGCGAAATCTTCGGACGATTTATACCGGGCTACATAGCCGTTATGCAAATGATCTATCATCTGGGGGATACCGCCTACATTGAAACCGATGCAGGGAATACCGCACGCCATCGCCTCCATAATCGTATTCGGCAGGTTATCCTCGAGCGACGGAGTGACATACAGATCCACAGCATTATAAATATCCACAATCTCCTTTTCGCTGCTTACATAGTTCATGGAGTAGACAGGAAAAGGTATCATGCTTTCCAACTGCGAAGATTGCTGTCCGAACACAACGACCCCGACGGTATCTTTCATTTCCGGATATTTCTCTACCAACATTTTACAGGCCTCAACGAAATATGTCAAGCCTTTACGCTTATCGGTAATCTTTACCGAACCGAAAAGCAACAGTTTCTTATCCTGCGGAAGATGGCATTTTTCACGCGCTTCCGCTTTATCATGGGGTTTGAAAAGATTCGTATTGATTGCATTAGGGATATTGGTTACCGTCTGCCCCTTCAACAGGCTGCTTTTCTTCGCCATCGACTCCAGCCAACGGCTACAAGCCACAAAGGTGATATGTACCCCGCTATAAAGTTTTTGTTTCTTCCGGAATGTACGATAGGACAAGTCTTTCTTTCCACCGCCTCCGTACAGCAACGGACAGTGATGGCACTGTTCCATATACCGTTCGCACTCTCCGGCATAATGGCACATTCCGGTGAAAGTCCACATATCATGCATCGTCCAGACCACCGGTTTGCCCGAAATCATAATCTTATTCAAATCCTTAAAGGAAAGCATACCTTGATTGATCCAGTGAAGATGAATCACATCAGCCTGCTTAAACTCGGGCAGAGAGGTTATATCCGTCCCCGTATTGGCTACATCAACTAAAAAAAGATTATTCTTCTTGAAATGGTTCGCTTTCCAAATCACAAGCCTCTCCCATACAAAACGCCAGATATTCTTCCACGTTCTCTGCAACTCCACTACGCTGATTTGGTCTGTCTGCTTGTCGCGTACAAGCATTTTCGCTTTTATCCCGTTATTCTTCAGGGCTTCCATTAACCGGTTTGCGGCAACGGCTGCTCCTCCAATTCGTTCAGATGTATTGATTATTAAAACTCTCATAAGCCGAATGTTTGGACAAAGGTAGGGAAAATATAATTATTGCTTAGATTGTGGAAAGCATTTTTTATAGACATAACGTACGATTTTACCAAAAAGATTATACCTCATCCCATGGTCTTTCAGTGCAAAGGCATACATTTCCTCTATTTTCGGATTCTCCCGGACGGGAATATCCGGTAAACAAATTTCTTCCGTCCTAAAGGGACGGTCATAATCATACCATCCGAACAAACGGCTGTTATTAAAATGCGTGCCATTACCTATACCTATGTTTTTCACAAGCGTATGGGTAGGTGTCAGACACAGTCCTTTCTGTTTGTGGATGATTACTTCCCAACAGATATCCCAAGGGATAGGAGATTTGTCGAGCGACTTCAGACATCTGAAATTTCCACCGTATTCTATCTTGAGAAGATCTGCCTGAGTCAATCCCGCAAGCGCATCCGCCCGTGAGGTATAATGCGTGAACAGTTGCCATCTGTCTTTCCAGGTAGCCCATCCCCAACCGGACATGTGAGGCGTAAAATAAACATCACCCAGTTCCAAAACATCCAGATTGGAAAAGCCTGCTATATGCATCACCTTTTTTTCTTCCCGGTACTTATCCAACGCATCATTCATGTATTTCAGGAAAACGGGAGAAGTGCAAATATCATCTTCCAACACAATAACCGTATCATGTTCAGACAAAACATATTGAATACCTCCCGTAATATTTCTTTCCAGATAATAGTTCTCCGGACGTTCTACAATATGTACTTCCTTAAATCCCGTCACCGTATGCAGATACGCCCTGACTTCATTGACTGCTTTCCATGACGCTTCATTCTTTCCTCCATCACTGAAAATGTACAAGGAACTCTCCGAAGCGAGTTCGTTACGCTTCAAATATTCTATGGTCGTTCTCGTATTATCCAAACGATTATAGACGAACATAGCGATTGGAGAAACAGACTTAAAAGAATAATCCGGAGCCATAACCTTCTGCTATTTAGTGAAACGAATCTCTTTATAGTGCGGACTTATTTTGTCTAAATCCGGCAATTTCATATAATCCCCATATATTTTCGTGAGATAGGCATGCGTATCATGCGGAGCAGGAAACAATTCACCTTCGAATTCAATCCGGTTCAATGGAAAAAGATCCTCGGCAAATCGCGGAGAAAAATAAGCTGTGCCAAAAGAGTGACGTATCGTTTTGACCGGAAACATTTTTGAAAAGAATCTCAAGACGGGGAATCCTATTCGGGTATTAAACCGATAAATACGATTGATATTCCTCTGTATCGTCGTTTCATTTAGCGATTTCCTGTTTAATTGCTTGTAAATTTGCCCTTGCATATGCCCTGCAATCCATGCAAGCCTGTACGGGATATATTCCATAGGAAAAATATCAATGTATATGCCTTGATAGGTAAAGTTACGGTCATAATCATTGGTCTCCGCCAAAAAAGAATCCGTATCTCTCAACTTGCCGAAAATAAAGATATAATTAGGGTCCGTCTCATGTGTTTGCAAAGCTAAATTATCAGGAAGTTCCTCCGGTAATATTTTAATGAGACGCAAATAATCCTCCCGCATCATTTCTATATCCAAATCGTCATCCCAAGGGATAAACCCTTTATGGCGAGCCGCACCAATCAACGTCCCGGAACTCAGCCAATACGGTATATCATGCTTCTTACAAATGCAATCGATTACTTTCAAAAGCTCGAGCATACGCAACTGATGCTGTCTTAGCACAGAGCCTTCGGGATTAAAGCGTTGTCGCAGGTCTCCTTCCATTACAACCAGAATTTATTATTATTTGTAGATAGAACAACTTGCATCGATTCATTTGTAACCAAATCATAAATCTTTGAAGCAAAATAAATGTCATGCAAGGAAATTCCAATATTGTATACCAATATTCTTTCCTGCTCAGATGCTCTTCCGACACTCTTCTTCAATAAAACCTTAGAAACCTCATCGAATTGCTTGAAAGATTTAAAATATTTGAAATCTTTCACATGATCTGTATCATCGGCAAAAACTTTATCAAAAAACAAATCACAATTTTGGAAACCACGAGTATGCACAGGAATTACCGTCACTCCGGGCTTAAACTCTTCATCCGTTGCAATCTGCCCCGAAGCTGATGTAATACAGGAAATAACTACATCTGATCCACTAATTAAAGTCTTAGTATTATCACAAACCGAGAAATGCAAATTAGAATACATCTCAAATCTTTTGATAAAATCCCTTTCCTGATTTTTATAGGCCAGAACTTTAATATACAAATCTTTATTCCTAAATAGTTCAGCCAGACACACTAATGTTGCACGAGCCGTATTTCCCAATCCCATAAAAGCATATTGATTTGCACCCGATTTCTGAAATGTTTGAGCAGACAAAGCAGCGACTGCTCCAGTTCTCATAGCCGTAATCCACGTTCCATCCATGAAAGCAAGAGTTTCCCCACTTATCGAATCATATAAAAGAATTTCACTGACCAATGCAGGCATTCGTTGAGGATAACGTGACACTACCTTTACTCCATGCCTATTTATCTCAGGGATACATGAAGGCATTGTATTCACAAATATATCCCCTTTCATTTTTAGACTTATTTTAGGAGGAAGACTACATTCATATTTGTTCAATAGCATATGCTTTGCCCATTCGATGCATTGTGCCGGAGCTATATGCAAATCAGAGATCGTATCGAAACCTATAATCTTCATTTCTCTAAACTTTTAAATGCTTCAATCAAATAATCATTATCCCCTTCATCTCTAACAGCAATACGAATATAGTTTTTATCCTTGAAAGCCGATTTCGTACCACAATCCTTTATCAGCAGATTGAATCGTTTCAATAAAAGAGCAGCCAATTCCGAGGAAGTAAAGCGTGAAGTAACTTCACACAAGAAATAATTCGCCTGCGAAGGGATCACTCTTAGAAAGGATATTTGCTGCAACTCATGATAAAACCGTTCTCTCTCTGTTATAAACAATTCGCAAGCCTGCTTGTAATCACTATCATATTTACCATAGATTTGCATGTAGAACTCAGCAAAGGAGTTGATATTCCATATTGCCACGTCTTTCTTTAAATCGGCAATCAGTTCCTTGCCGGAACAAGCAGCCAAACCCAACCGTAACCCGGGTACTCCATAAGATTTTGATATACTTTTTACAACGATCAGGTTAGGATATTTTTCAAGTATTTCATTTACCAGCAACGTATTACGGTAAGACAACGAAGAGAAGTCCACGAATGACTCATCGACAATGAGCGTGATATCTTTCTTGGCCGTCCAAGCCGCCAATCGGAGAATGTCTTCCTTGGGAATAAAGTTACCGGAAGGATTATCCGGATTGATCAGCAATAGGGTGCTAATCTCTTTTCCCTCATAAAAACGTTGCAAATCATCCGCTGTATAAGCAAAATCGGCATTCTGAGGAACAAACGGTATTATTTCCGCTTCAAACTTTCTGTTAGGATATTCTTCGAATGTAGGATAAACGACTCCAATATTGCCCTCCAATTTATTCATCAAGCTCTTAATCAACTCCGCAGCTCCATTTCCTACCACCACATATTCTTGATTAACAGCAAAGTTTTTAGCCATAATCAGGCTATTGACAAACATTCCCGAAGGATATTCGGTCAACAGGGTATCGAAATTCGCCTTCATCTCTTCTTTCATTTTAGCCGGAGGAAAATAAGGATTGACTAAGTAGCAAAAATCTTTCAGTGCAGGAAATCGCCAATATCCCCCATATCTCTTTTGGTATAAATGTAATTGATTATCCTCGGCAAAAAGAGCTTCCGCAATATCAAGATCCTGTATATCATCTATTTCATACCATTTCTCTCCATTCAAAGGCAAAGCCTTCAATTCGCATCTGTCCAACAAAGTAATCACCCTGAGAACCTGTTCATAATATTCATTATTTCCCAATGCCCTACTATATGCCTCAAGAAAAGGGACATAATTTGTTCGCAGAAATTCTTTACTGAACTTATACAGGTTGACGGTCTTGTAATATGTATCTATCTCATCATAACGGAAAGCCTTCTTTGAGATAAAATTTACAATATCAAGATTTTCATTCAGCTGTACCATTGTACCGTCCATCCATGTTTCATAACGGGCTACCATAGCTAAATTGGGATATGGTTCGGATAGTATTTTATGAAACAGTGAGTTTTCAAAGATTAAATCGGATTCGATCAATAACGTATCATCTTTTTGTAACTCCTCTTTAGCCAGATAAAGCGAATAAATATTGTTAGTCTTGTCGTATATCGGATTTTCTACATACTCGATAGGAATTTGACCAGCCTTATCACCTACATACTGTCTCAACTTTTGTCCTTGGTAACCTACAACAAGAATAATGCGCGTTAGAGGTAGTGAGGATAACTGATTAAGGAGGCGGTCTATCAAACAGACTCCGTTGACTTTGACCATACATTTCGTATTCTCTTTGGTCAAATCTCCCAGTCGTTTTCCCATTCCGGCAGCTAAAATAATTGCTTGCATTCCTTTACTCTATTAAACGGTTCATGCAACAAAGATAGAGATTTTAATATGAAAGGGAGTAAAATCGACCTATTTTCTCATTAACAGACAACAAAAACGCACCTTCCATTTAATTCATGCCAACCAAACATTATCTATGGGTAATCCATCGTTTCACCAACTTCAGCTTCGCTTTTAATGCCATCAAAGACAAATAGATCAAGTCATCCAACCTTTCAGCACGTGTATAAACTTTCTCTTGTTCTCTTTTCTCATTAAGGCAATTTACAAGCGACATCAAAGGTTTCTCAAAGAACAAGTCGGAAACAAGCTGTTTCTGTTTAAGCAGCAAGGTCTGATATTTCTGTTCGTCGGCATCCAATTCTTTTAACAATCGAAGGATATCGTCCATTGATTTCACATCACATTCTTCTATAATCAGCTCTTTGTGAATAACCTCGTCACTATTCATGATAGCCAACGAACCGGCAGAAACAGCCTCAGCTACAGAATTTCCCCGAATACACCTTCCTCCATATTTAATAAAGTACTTAGAATCATATAATCGCGTAAGATTTTCTTTAATCGACTGATGATGAAGTAATATTTTATATCCGGCATCTTCCAAAGGCTTAAAATGTTCCGGCACATGCCTGACCGGCCGTTCCGTAGTAGAATTGATTTCCATAAAGACGCCTTCTTTTTTCGAATCCCTTTTCAGAACACTTTTCATGATATTTTGTAAAGAGTAACCATTCAGGAAGGTATATGGGAAATCTACTTCACCACAATGTTTGCCGACAATTCCTCTTGCCATCTGGTTTAAAGAGACATCATACCCGAAACGGGGTTTGGAGACAGCCATGTTTGCCTCACCGATCATATAAGCGAAAAGAGTGGATTTATATGGTCGGATCACTTCAGTCGGCAAAGAAACATTAATGGAAATAACAATATCATAATTGCCCCAGTTGATTTCCCGGCAATCGACTGAAAAATCACCATTGGGATGCTCACTCCCCGGACAATAACCGGAATGTCCCGGTATGCTATTCAATGTCTGTGTTTTCAGCAGTCTCAACATCTTCGTTTTATGCGGAATCACATATCTGTATATCCGGGTCTCCGGAGCCATTTCCTCTTTCACGATATAAAAGTCACAATGGCAATCGGAGAAAAGCCCTACCGGACCTACCCGCATTTGTGAGGACATCAATATCGCTCCTGCATCCTTTTCAGAAGAAGGACATACATATAAATCTTGATATACATCCTGTTTGACCAATGCTATTTTCAGATTCTTCATATAACTGTCTTTAGCAAAAAGATTCTTCTACAACTACTTTTGATAATGTTTACTATATGCACGAAAATATATGCTGGATGATATGGGAAAATAAATAGCCCTAAGAACAGCTATGATCCCCCTGTTTCCCGCTATATAAAATATTTTATCTCTGTTTCTTATACAGAAAACAGATAACCTGCACAGATCCATAAAAGAGGAAGAACTTTGCAACTTAGACATATAGATGGCGTCTTGCAATTCTTTTTCCGGAGAGTCAATTCGTTCTAAAAAACGTAATGTACATTTAAAGCGTTCTTTGATGATTGGTTTTAATTCTCTATAAAGTTTTAATGAATTAAAAATATACTTTATAACAGAACCCAAAGTGATTTTATCATCTGTCGGTATCGTGTAAGTTGCTGCGGTTATGTACCTTCTTTGATTGACCAATACTTGATTGATATATACAATGTCATTGAAAGCCCCTGCCACTATTGACAAAATAGCGTCATAACAACGAGCTGAAATAATATCGGAAAAATCCGGTAACTTTTCCAACAATCTCCTTGAAAAAAGGAATGTGTGTCCTGCAAACGGACCTAAATATAATAATCGCAAAAGATGATAATTAGGAATACGGGCATCAAACTTTATAGGAGAACCATCTTCTGAAAAAGGTTTAGTCAATCCCGCACAAAACAAATGGTCACCAATACAATCAATCTGTTTCTCTATTTTATTTAATTCCCAGATATCATCTTGATCAGAAATGGCGATATATTCGCCCGTGGCACGAGAGATAGCTGAGAAGAAATTCAAATTGATACCTTTGTTCGTTTCATTCTTTACAAATTTAATAAACGGGAACTTCTCCACGTACTCTTTTGCAATGGATTCGGTTGAATCTGTAGAACAATCATCTTGAATAATCAATTCATAAATAGGATAGGTTTGGTTTACAATAGAATCAAGCTGTTCTCTTAAAAACCTTGCTCCATTATAAGTACATAATATGATTGATACGTTTTTCGTCTTTTTATCTATGTCTGACATATTGCATACTTTCTTTAAACGTTATAGAACCACTACACCACATAATTATCATATAAAGTGATGAAGCTATTATAACTTTACTCACAAAAAGCAGATAAATATTTTGCATGAAGAGTGTTATATAATATGTGGCAATCATTATCCCACCGGATATTACCGCAAACGGCATAATATCCTTCAATGCCTGGAATAATCTCAACCGTATTTCCCTCCACACAAAATAGTGCCACACCAACAGCCAAACTATATTAATCAATACATATACAAGAACCATCGTATGTATACCATACGGATATAATAATAGCATGACCAACAATTGAGTCATTCCCAAACAAATCGTATTCCACATGTAAACGTTCGACTTTCCTTTGCTTATCAACAAGTTGGAATAGAGAGTAATAATGGGAATGAAAGCTCCACTGATACAGAGTAGACGAAGGATTTCCGCACTGGCAGCCCATTTGTCCGTAATGGCTATCGTAATTAATTCCGGAGCAACCAACGATAAACCAAACATAGCCGGGAAAGAGATAAAAGCGGTAAAACGCAACATTTTACGGAAAACACGCGATTGCCTTTCTTTATCATCCGATACTTGTGCAAGTACCGGCTGCGCCACACCATTTACCATACCGGTAATCAGGGAATGCCCCATCATATTCCATTTATTGGCCTGCCCGAAATAACCGACTTCTGTTTCCGAATAGAATTTTCCCAATATAACGGAAAACAGATTATTATTGATATGCCCGAAGATATTAGTCAGGAGCAACTTACTGCTAAATGACAGCATTCCTTTCAAAGGAGTAAAGTCCAAATGAAAAGTAGGACGCCACGAGGAAAAGCACCAATAACAAACCGTAACCGTAGCAACGTATACCAGATTTTGAGTGGCAATTCCCCAATAAGCAAAACCTAAAGAAGCCAATAACACCCCAACAATCCCGGAAAAGATGAGTGCAATCACAGAAGACATCGCTTTCTGTTTTACCATCAAGTTCCTAAATAGGAATGCACTTTGCGCTGTTCCAAGGCTGGCAATGAAAAAGCCTAAAAAGGAATAACGTGATAAAGCCGTCAACTCCGGCACATGATAAAAATCAGCAATTAACGGAGCACAAAAGAAAAGAATGATATACAGACAGAAACTTAACCCGGTACTAAACCAAAATACAGCATTATAGTCTTTATGAACAACCTCTTTCTTGTTAGCCAAAGCAGCAATAAAACCGCTTTCCTGCAATGAACCCGCAATAAGGGAAAAGATAGTGAGCATCCCTATCATCCCATAGTCGGCAGGAGTAAGAATACGTGCAAGAAATACACCGAAAAAAAGATTCAGGAATTGCAGCAAACCATTGCTAAGCCCTCCCCAAAATAATCCTTTTGCCGTCTTATCCTTCAGCGATTGTTCTGCCATTTCATTTTTCCAACTTGGACATTTCTTCGTGTTCCCGCATCAATTCATCACGAAGCTGAAAAGAGTTCCACACAATATTATAAGGGGTCAGTCCTGCTTTTAAAGCAACCTTTTCAATGCCTGACTGACGGTAACGACGTAAAAAGTCCTCAAGAACCTTATCGCTAAAGTTCTTGAAAACAATCATTTCGTCGGTGAAAGCCTGCCCTTCAAACGGGATGTTCTTCCTCTCTACACCCTTGATTCCGGCAATAGCTCCGATTGGCTCTAGATAGTCCACACGAGACACTGACTTAAAACGAATCTTCATCAAAGCGCAAAGCTGTTTGATACGATTTCCTTTCTCATTATCAAGATTATAAAGAAGAACCTCTTCCATCTTATTCCTGTTTTTATTATTTCACTTCACTTCCCGGCTTTACTTCCTTCATGGTAGTCACAACAGAAAGAGTACCGTCAACATTTTCCGCGCTGAGAATCATACCTTCGCTCATAATGCCTTTCAGCTTGCGAGGTGCAAGATTGGCTATAAAACAAACTTGTTTGCCCACCAGCTCTTCAGGTTGATAATACTTCGCGATTCCCGAAACAATAGTACGGGTTTCCAAACCATCGTCAATCTTAAACTGAAGTAATTTATCAGCCTTAGGCACTTTTTGGCATTCCAAGACGGTTCCGACACGGATATCCAATTTCATGAATTCATCGAATTCTATGTTCTCACGAATTGGATTTGCCTTGTAATTAGCCGCCTCATTCGCTTTTTTCGTATCCAACAATTTCTGAACCTGTGCCTGGATAACATCGTCTTCTATTTTTTCAAACAGTAACTCTGCCTTGTTCAACTGATGACCTGCCGACAACAAATTGGTATGTCCCAACTGATCCCAGTCGAAACTGTTCATGTTCAACATAGCTCTCAGTTTACCGGAGCTGAACGGCAAGAACGGTTCAAAAGCAATAGCCAAATTGGCAACCAGTTGCAAAGCGATATTCAAGATAGTTGCAACGCGATCCATATCGGTCTTCGCCAGCTTCCAAGGCTCTGTATCCGCCAGATACTTATTACCGATACGTGCCAGATTCATTGCTTCTTTCTGTGCATCACGGAATTTAAATACATTGAGCAGTTTTTCCACTTCCGCCTTTACGTCGGCAAATTCTTTCAATGTTTCGCGGTCATAATCCGTCAGTTCTCCGCATGCAGGAACTTTACCGTCAAAATATTTTTGAGTGAGTACCAAAGCGCGGTTCACAAAGTTTCCATAGACAGCAACCAACTCATTATTGTTTCTAGCCTGAAAATCTTTCCAGGTAAAGTCATTATCTTTTGTTTCGGGAGCATTAGCAGTCAGCACATAGCGCAACACGTCCTGTTTTCCCGGAAAGTCCTGTAAATACTCATGCAACCAAACAGCCCAATTACGGGATGTCGAAATCTTGTCACCTTCCAGATTCAGGAACTCGTTGCTGGGAACATTGTCCGGCAAGATATAACTGCCTTCCGCTTTCAACATAGCCGGGAATACAATACAATGGAAAACAATATTATCTTTTCCGATAAAATGAATCAAACGGGTTTCCTCATCTTTCCACCATTTTTCCCAAGAATCCGGCAACAGTTCTTTTGTATTCGAGATATATCCGATAGGAGCATCAAACCAAACGTAAAGAACTTTTCCTTCCGCACCCTCAACGGGAACGGGAATACCCCAATCCAAATCACGGCTCACAGCACGCGGTTGCAATCCCATATCAAGCCATGATTTACATTGTCCGTAAACATTAGGACGCCACTCTTTGTGATCTTCCAAAATCCATTTACGCAACCAGCCTTCATGCTTATCCAACGGCAGATACCAATGCTTCGTCTCACGCATTACAGGTTTACTACCACTAATAGCACTCTTGGGATTAATCAAATCTGTCGGAGAAAGTGATGTACCGCACTTCTCGCACTGGTCACCATAAGCACCTTCCGAATGACAATGCGGACATTCTCCGGTGATATAACGGTCTGCAAGAAATTGTTTCGCTTCCTCGTCATAATATTGTTCGGAAGTCTTTTCCAAAAATTCGCCCTTATCATAAAGCGTTTTAAAGAACTCAGATGCCGTATCATGGTGTGTCTTGGAAGACGTACGGGAATAAATATCAAAAGAAATTCCAAATTCCTCAAAAGACTTTTTAATAAGGCTATGATATCTATCTACAATATCCTGCGGAGTTACTCCTTCTTTACGCGCACGAATGGTAATGGGCACTCCATGTTCATCAGAACCTCCGATAAAAAGGACATCTTCTTTTTTCAAACGGAGATAGCGGACATAGATATCAGCCGGAACATACACACCGGCAAGATGACCAATATGCACAGGACCATTAGCGTAAGGCAGTGCAGAAGTCACAGTCGTTCTTTTAAATTTCTTTTCCATATAGAATGTTGAATTATATTCTTTTTGTAACGTGCAAAGATAATGGTTTTTAGGCTAATTGCCGGTAATATTATCAGAAAACTTATAAAACCCCGGTGCATTACCGCCATTCTGAAATTTATTACGGTAGAATTGAGTACAACCGCCCGGTCATCCGTCTTAAATAAAAGAGTATAAGATTCTATAAGGATTTCTTAAAAACTTAACCAATCCGATTATAGAACAAGATATTTCCATAACTTTGTTACTATCAAACAAACATAACAACAGAAGTATGAATAATTTATTTAGCGTTAAAGATAAGATCGTTGTCATTACGGGCGGATGCGGAATACTTGGCAGCAGAATCGGTTCCTATCTGGCTTCAGAAGGTGCAAAAATCGTCATATTAGGACGCAAGGAAGAAGTGGGTAACCAACTTGTCAAAGAAATAAAAGAGAATGGCGGTGAAGCCATGTTCCTGACTTGCGATGTATTGAAGAAAGAAATGCTGGAACAGAATCGCGCCGATATTATGAAAGCATACGGACGTATCGATGTGTTGCTCAATGCAGCAGGAGGCAACATGAAAGGAGCAACCATCGCTCCGGACCAGACAATTCTGGATTTGCAATTAGACGCATTTAAAGAGGTGGTCGACTTAAACTTAACCGGAACGGTGCTTCCCACGATGGTATTTGTCGAAGAAATGGCAAAACAAGGAAAAGGAGTTATCGTAAACTTCTGCTCGGAATCCGCTTTCCGGCCGTTGACACGTGTAGTAGGTTACGGATGCTCAAAGGCAGCCATCGCCAACTTTACGAAATACATGGCAGGAGAACTGGCGATGAAATTCAGCCCCGAACTTCGCGTAAACGCCATTGCCCCCGGATTTTTCATCACACATCAGAACCATGATTTGTTATTGAATCCGGACGGCAGCTATACCGACCGTGCGAAATCAATCTTAGGACATACGCCTTTCAACCGTTTCGGCAAACCGGAAGAATTATTCGGTACTATACAATATCTGATCAGCGACGCTTCAAGTTTCGTAACGGGAACAGTAGCAGTCGTTGACGGAGGTTTTGACGCATTTTCTATTTAACCAATTAAATATCAAATATATGTATCTTTGCGAACAAACATGGAGATGGTACGGTCCTAATGATCCCGTCAGCTTATGGGACATCAAACAAGCCGGTGCCACAGGCATTGTCAATGCATTGCACCACATCCCGAACGGAGAAGTGTGGACTGTAGAAGAAATCATGAAACGGAAACAGATGATTGAAGAGGTAGGACTCACATGGTCTGTTGTAGAAAGTGTTCCCGTACATGAACATATTAAAACACAAACAGGAGACTACCTGAAATACATCGAGAACTATAAACAAAGTATCCGTAATCTGGCTGCCTGCGGCATTAAGATAATCACCTATAATTTTATGCCTGTACTGGATTGGACACGTACGGATTTAGCTTACACACTACCCGACGGTTCCAAAGCGTTACGTTTTGAAAAAGCGGCTTATATGGCTTTTGATCTATTTATCCTAAAACGTCCGAATGCAGAAAAAGACTATAACAGTGAAGAGATAGCTAAAGCAAAACAACGCTTTGACAGCATGAGCGAAGAAGAAAAACAGCTTTTGTCTCATAACATGATCGCAGGCCTTCCCGGATCAGAAGAAAGTTTCACTCTGGAACAATTCCAGCGAGAACTGGACCGCTACCAGGACATCACTCCTGATAAACTTCGTGCAAACCTGATTTATTTCTTAAAGGAAATCACCCCTGTCGCCGATGAAGTAGGAGCACTTTTGGTCATTCATCCGGACGATCCGCCCTGTTCCATACTAGGATTACCACGCATCATGAGTAGTGCAGCCGACTTTCAGGCATTAATAGACGCCGTTCCCAATCCTTCAAACGGACTTTGCCTGTGCACGGGGTCGTTAGGAGTAAGCGCCACCAATGATTTGGTAAATATGTTCAAACGTTTCGGTGAACGTATCAACTTCGTCCATTTCCGCAGTACGCAACGCGATAGCGAAGGGAATTTCTACGAAGCCAACCACTTGGAGGGAGATGTAGATATGTATCATGTAATGAAAGCACTTCTCGAACTGATGCAAAACAGACAAACATCCATCCCCATGCGCCCGGATCACGGACATCAGATGATAGACGACCTGAGAAAGAAAACCAATCCGGGATATTCCTGCATCGGTCGCCTAAGAGGATTGGCAGAACTAAGAGGATTGGAAATGGGAATTGCCAAATCATGCTTCAAATAAGGTGTTCATATAAAAAAACGCCCAAACACTTATTGTACTGCAACCCATCTTTAAAGAGACAAGCTAAAGCAGTGGTTACAGTACAATAAGTATCTATTTAAACATTCTACTTCACTCCATCAATCCGACTGATAAACAAGCCCTTATAGTAATTGTAGCAAATACGATTACCCTGACTATATACGACACACTAATACATATTGTATCATAAACAATAACACCACTTATCATATTGTATAATATACGATATTGTATTCAGTTGATAAATAGTGTTTTATAACATATACAAGTCTAGCATAAATAAGCATTCGCTTCATATATTTGTAACATAAAAGAAGGCAATATGCAATATAAATCAGAAAAAGAAGCATTGATAAATCCTCATGTATCTGTCGATTGTGTTATAGTAGGCTTCGACGGAGAGGACATCAGAGTACTACTTGTAAAACAGGTTGGGAAAGAATCCAATGGAGAATTCAACGACATGAAATTGCCGGGAAGCCTGATATATGACGATGAGGACTTGGACGAAGCAGCTCAGCGCGTTCTTTATGAGCTGACAGGTATCAAGAACCTGAATCTGATACAATTCCGGGCTTTCGGTTCTAAAAACCGCACGCATAATCCGAAGGATGTGAACTGGCTGGAACGTTTCCATCGGCTGGATACCAAAGTAGGACGCATTGTAACCATCGCTTATCTTTCCATGGTTAAGATAGACAAAAAGCTGACTCAGCTATCCGATAAGTACGAAGCATGTTGGGTAAAGGTAAAAGAGATAGGAGAACTGGCCTTTGACCATAATCAGATTATCAACGAAGCCCTGCTGTTTATCCGCCAGTATGTAGACACGAATCCATCTGTCCTGTTTGATTTATTATCACGTAAATTCACCGCTGCACAGCTACGCACATTATATGAATTAGTGTACGATAAAATCTTCGACGTACGAAACTTCCACAAGAAAATCGCCATGATGGAATATGTAGTACAATTGGATGAAAAACAAACCGGAGTACCCCATCGGGCAGCACGCTACTATAAGTTCGATAAAAAAATATATAACAAGATTCATGGCGTCAGCAAATCTTTCAACAAATAAGCAGTAATATGTTTCTATTAGGATATGATATAGGCAGCTCGTCAGTAAAAGCGAGTTTGGTAAATGCAGAAACCGGTAAATGTATTTCTTCCGCATTCTTCCCAAAAAGCGAAGCGGAAATAATAGCTGTTCATCCCGGATGGGCGGAGCAGCACCCGGAGGAATGGTGGAAGAATCTAAAGCTGGCAACACAAGCCGTTTTAAGCGAATCCAAAATCAATGTTAACGACATTAAAGGTATCGGTATCTCTTACCAGATGCACGGCTTGATATGCGTAGACAAAGAACAGAAAGTGCTTCGTCCGGCGATTATCTGGTGCGACGCACGCGGCGTACCCTATGGACAAAAAGCATTCGACACATTGGGCAAGACACAATGTCTTTCACACCTGCTAAACTCACCGGGTAATTTTACAGCCACAAAACTGGCTTGGATTAAGGAGAATGAACCGGACATTTTCGAACGGATATATAAAATAATGCTTCCGGGTGATTATATCGCCATGAAATTGAGCGGAGAGATATGTACTACCGTAGAGGGATTGTCCGAAGGTATATTTTGGGATTTCAAAAAGAATCACGTAGCAGACTTTTTGATGGATTATTTCGGATTTAACCCTTCCATCCTTGCCGACATCAAGCCGACTTTCTCCGAGCAAGGACGTGTTAATGCCCAAGCTGCAAAAGAACTGGGATTGGCAGAAGGTACTCCCATTACATACCGTGCCGGCGACCAGCCCAACAACGCCCTGTCGCTCAATGTCTTTAATCCCGGTGAAATAGCTTCCACAGCCGGAACGTCAGGGGTAGTCTACGGAGTAAACGGAGAAATCAACTACGATCCCAAATCACGCGTAAACACATTTGCGCACGTCAACCATACCGACAGCCAAACCCGGTTAGGTGTTTTATTATGTATCAACGGAACGGGTATTCTTAATTCATGGATAAAACGCAACGTTGCTCCCGAAGGCATTTCTTACGCAGATATGAATCTGCTGGCAGCCCAATCGCCCATCGGCAGCAAAGGCCTCAGCATCCTTCCTTTCGGCAATGGCGCGGAACGTATACTCGAAAACCGGGAAGTAGACAGTACAATCTATGGACTAAACTTCAACCAACATGGTAAAAACGATATGATACGTGCCGCACAGGAAGGAATCGTGTTCTCTTTTAAATACGGCATAGATATCATGGAAGAAATCGGTATTCCGGTAAAAAGAATCCATGCCGGACACGCCAATATGTTTCTCAGCCCTATCTTCCGCGAAACATTGGCGGGAGTAACCGGTGCCGTTATCGATTTGTACAACACGGATGGTTCGGTCGGCGCGGCAAAAGGTGCAGGAATCGGAGCAGGGATTTACAAAGATAACAACGAAGCTTTTGCCACTTTAGAGAAACTGGAAGTGATAGAGCCTGCCCACGAACAAGCATACACCGAAGCATATATCCGGTGGAAAACCTGTCTGGAAGAACGGATGAAACAAGATTAAATAATACGAAACAAACATTATCAACATTTATATAAATAGGAATTATGACAACAAAAGAGTTTTTTCCGGGAATAGGAAAGATTAAATTTGAAGGTAAAGAGAGCAGAAACCCGATGGCATTCCGTTACTATGACGCTGAAAAAGTCATCATGGGTAAAAAGATGAAAGACTGGTTGAAATTTGCCATGGCATGGTGGCATACCCTCTGTGCCGAAGGAGGCGACCAATTCGGAGGAGGAACAAAACAATTCCCTTGGAATGGTGCCGAATGCCCGGTTCAGGCTGCAAAAGACAAGATGGACGCAGGTTTTGAGTTCATGCAGAAAATGGGTATCGAATACTATTGTTTCCATGATGTAGACCTTTGTTCTGAAGCTGATACAATTGAGGAATATGAAGCCAACCTGAAAGAGATTGTTGCATATGCCAAACAGAAACAAGCCGAAACAGGCATCAAGCTTTTATGGGGAACGGCAAACGTATTCAGCCACGCACGCTATATGAACGGTGCAGCTACCAATCCCGATTTCGACGTTGTAGCACGTGCCGCCGTACAAATCAAAAACGCCATTGATGCCACCATCGAATTAGGTGGTTCCAATTATGTATTCTGGGGTGGACGTGAAGGATATATGTCACTCTTAAATACAGACCAGAAACGCGAGAAAGAACATTTGGCACAAATGCTGAAAATGGCGCGTGATTATGCACGTTCACGAGGTTTCAAAGGTACTTTCTTAATTGAACCGAAACCGATGGAACCCACTAAACACCAATATGATGTGGATACCGAAACGGTTATCGGCTTCCTGAAAGCTCATGACTTGGATAAAGACTTCAAAGTTAACATTGAAGTAAACCATGCCACACTTGCCGGACACACATTCGAACACGAATTGGCGGTTGCAGTAGATAATGGTATGCTGGGCTCTATCGACGCCAACCGTGGCGACTATCAAAACGGATGGGATACAGACCAATTCCCGATTGACAATTACGAGTTGACGCAGGCAATGATGCAAGTAATCCGCAACGGTGGTTTCGGCAACGGTGGTACCAACTTCGATGCAAAAACCCGTCGTAACTCTACCGACTTGGAAGATATCTTTATCGCACACATCGCAGGTATGGACGCAATGGCTCGCGCCCTGGAATCGGCAGCCGCAATCCTGACCGAATCTCCTTACAAAAAGATGCTTACCGACCGCTATGCATCATTCGATGCCGGAAAAGGTAAAGAATTTGAGGAAGGCAAACTGGCTTTGGAGGATCTCGTCGCTTACGCAAAAAACAATGGAGAGCCGAAACAGACAAGCGGCAAGCAGGAATTATACGAAGCTATCGTAAATATGTACTGCTAATATAATCAGAAAAACGCCTAAGGGAGTGATGTCTAACGCTCCAGTAGATGTAAGCTATCGCTCAAGGGAGCGTTGGCTGATGCTCCCTTGAGCGTTAGCCAACGCTCCCTTAGGCGATTTGTATAAACAATTTTGAACCTTTTCCACAAATACTACGATGTTTTTAACCATCCTAAAAACCGGAAGAAATCCATAAAAGCCGATAAACATCTACGTACGATTGCCTGGTCTCTGGTCTGAGAACCGGAACGTAACTTAGGTGAGAATCGACAGTATGATGAATTAAAAGATACTTCTACAACGCCGTAATTCTGCCCATCAGATCTATTCTATTCATGAACCTGATACACCCAAAGCAAAAGACACATACTACCAACGTAAGAAGAAACATAAACTGTTTTGCAAGCGTACAGGAATAGAACCAACTATCGCACATCTTAAGACAGATTATTGTTTAGGGCAAAACTTTCACAAAGGATTAGTAGGGAATGCTGGCAGCAGCTGCATATAACTTTAAAAGAGCCATGAAGGTTCTTGGGCTACTCATTAAAAAAATCAGCGAAACATCCTTTAAAGGAAAGGTCTCGCTGAAATGTACTTTTTAAGAGACGACTATTTTATGATGGTGAAGGCATAAATGTTACCCAAACTGCTACAACTCCAAAAAATCAGCATTTCCTATTATCAGGACACTGTTTAGGATAATAACGAAAGGAAGTAGACCTTTACAATTAACAAAAAATAATTTAGCAATTTTAACCGATCAAGATACATTACTTATTATAATAAGTATATATTTGCATATTATTATTCAAAACAACAAACAAATACGTATTTATTAAAGCACCCGTTTGTTTATTGCGAGATATAAATTGATTTGTTCAACTTGATCAATTAAATAAATATCAATCTAATAACAATAAATAATTATGAATCTAAAACTACTAATTAGCGCTTTTTTATTAGGGATAATAACAACTGTTCACAGCCAATCCCAAACATTTGTACAAAAGACTGAAATAGAACAGACAACATTAGGATACTGTTCTGATGAAATCTCCGCGAATGCTGACCCTATTGGAGTTCAAGGACAAGCCGTATCAATCGGTGCCGCTATTCGTATTCCCGTTTCCAAAATGGCGGGATTGAAAGGTGGGAAAATCACTAAAATACGTATTGGAACAAAGAGTGGACTAACCGGTATTTATGTATGGATACGCTCTTCTTTGGACGGGAAAGCAGAAGTTTTGCAACGGCTTGGAAACACGACCGATGGATGGAATGAAGTCGCGCTGGATACTCCCTATGAAATTACAGGAGAAGAAATCTACATCGGCTATAGCGGAAAACAACCGGCAGGAGTAATGGCAGTATTAGCTAATGAAGAAGAACAAAAAGGCGCTACTTACCTCAGCATAGAAAACGAGTGGACCGATTACTATGGAAAAGGATTCGGAGCATTATATATCCAGGCAATAGCCCAAGCAACTTTGCCGGAAACAGATCTTGCTATCGGAGATTTCACAATGGACAAAACTTTTTATAAAACAGATGAACCCTTAAACTTTTCATTCAATCTTAGCAATGAAGGAACAAAATCCATCAGCGGCTACTCCATTAGTTATCGCATCAATGATGGAGAGGAAATCACTGAAGACATAAACAAATCAATAAATGCAGGAGCTAAAGAAACCTACTCCAAAGAGATACCTGCAAATGATTATGGAGAAGGAACTCACCAGATCAAAGTTTATATAAGCAAACTGGCAGGCGGCGCTATAGATGAAATAGCACTCAATGACACATTGAAAGGTACATTCAGCATCTATGCGACAAGTTATCCACATAAAATTCTATTGGAACAATTCACTACCATCAACTGTGTCAATTGCCCCTATGGTGGTAAAGTACTTACCGCAGCTATATCCGAACGTGACGATGTAGTATGGGTAGCCCATCACGTAGGTTATGGAACAGATGAATTAACCCTCTCAGAGAGTGGAGATTATCTTAAATTTGGCGTATCAGGCGCACCGGCAGCCATGATTGACCGCACTAAAATACCGGCAGCAACTGATACCAGCTATCCTCCATTTGGTATTGGATATTCCAATACCATCGCAGGAGCTAAAATCGTAACATCCTATATGGATTATTGTGCAGCCATCCCGGCTTTCGTTTCTGTTTCCATCGAAAACGAATATGACCCGCAAACACGTCAACTTAGTATCACAGTCAATGGCGAAAGAAATGCCATCTTTAATACATTCTATCCCAAAGCAAATATCAGCGTATTCTTAACTGAAAATGGTATTTTAGCCAAAACAGCCCAAAGCGGAGCAAATAAAAATTACGTTCATAACCATGTATTGAGGGCTATTTTAACCGAAACGTTTGGTAGCAATATCGAATGGGAAAACAATAAGTTCACTTACACGACTACAACTACTCTTGATGAGGCATGGATAGCCGGCCGAATGAACGTGATTGCCATCGTAAACAAACCGTTTGACGCTCAAACATCCCCGAACGATGCACAAGTATTAAATGTAGAAGAATCTGCGATTGACGACCCAACTTATGATTCTATTACGGAGCAACAACTATCCGAA
>ENA-USUG01000085-USUG01000085.1-human-gut-metagenome-genome-assembly--contig:-NODE-85-length-117262-cov-10.020830_pt1 | contig 117262 bp, 89 predicted proteins | sample MGYA00250059_ERZ773394 | MGnify/ENA primary metagenome ERZ773394 (study PRJEB29103, sample SAMN06111957) | human gut metagenome | biome: human gut; feature: ankylosing spondylitis patient; material... | reverse complement strand
GCTGGTAGCGGTACTAAGATGCTAAAATACAGCATCTAAGTGCCGACCGCCTCATAGTACCTTCTTAGTAATTGTTCGATTTGCATATACAATAAAGATAAATTATGAGTTTCGCAATTAACTATTGTGAAAACATGGAAAAAGGAGTATAATAGAAGTTAAGATGACAAGGAGTGGAGGAATTATATATGAAAGAGATACTGGCACGAATACGATCCTTTTACATAAAAAAGAAAAAAATGGCGGTGGGACTGACAGCAGCTGTTGCAGTTCTGGCACTGGCAACCGGAGTATATGCGGTACTCCCGATGGTAAATGCGGCGAATGAGTCCGGCAGCCAGGGAAATCCGATTGTACTGAGGGCAGATTATACCCCGGAACAGGTGGTAGAACCGGATACATGGTATAAGATAACCGGGTCGAGCAGCCAGACCTATTCGTTGAAGTATAGTGGTAAGGGATCCGGAGCGGCACATATTATTCTGGAAAATGTGAATATCACACTGGCATCCGATATACCGGCGATCAAGCTTTCCGGAGAAGAAACCAAAGATATCGGAAATACCGGAAGTTTTGAGAGTAATTTCGAGATAGTAATCAGTGGAAAGAATACGATCCGCAGTAACTGTGACGGAGCAAAGAGTCCACTGATTCAGGCAGACTGCATGAGTTATACGGTGCGGACCTATGATCACAACTCCGATCAGACGAGCGAAGCAGAGCGTTTCCGTGATGAAACCGTAGTGAGAAAGAATATTGTGAAATTCACAGGTTACGGTTCATCCGGAGATGTGCTGAATCTGATTACTGCACAGGACAGCTTTGGGGCAGCTATTGGTTCAGCAGAACTGGGGACAATGGGTGTAAACCTGAAGTTCTCAACAGGAAGCGGTTCCAGCAGTTATTATCTGGGTACAACGCTTGGATATTATAAACACGGTCAGCAGGAATTTAAGCCGGGCAGTGAATTAAAGTGCGGAGCCGGTGATATCGAGATTGGTTCCGGAGCGGCTATTATGATAGAAGGAAATGGTATGGGTGCAGGTATCGGAGCGGGTGCAAGTGCAACCAGCAGAATTACATATAGAGCTAAGAATCCGTTATCACAACAGAGTTTATCGGCAGAAACAGGAACAGCAGATGCGAAGGCCGTAATGACAGAAGGAAATATCAGCATCACAGGCGGAGCTGTTTATATCCGTACTACTACGAATGCATTAGGTCCGTGTATCGGAACCGGTGCAGTGGCAAATAACGGTTATAACCAGGGTACGGTTGTGATTACCGGCGGAAGTGTGGATTTGAAACCAGGTGTATCAGGCTATGAATTTGGCAGTGCAGTCAATGCAAAAGGACAGACATTACACAAATATATCTTTAATATCGAAGAAGCTGCGGCTGAAAATAGTGGCTCTATTTATAACGGATCTACCTATCAGCTTGAAAATGTAGAAGGCGGAGAAGAAGAATACTATGTAAGAAGTAACGGATCAGATGCAACGATTGCAGATGACCTGAATTTATCCGTAGATGTATATAATGCTTCGGCATATCGTTTTACCGGAAATGCAAAAGCTTATTTTGACAGCAGCAGTGATACACAGAAGAAACTGTATTTCTGGCTTCCGTCAGAAGTACTTCCATCCAGTAAGCTGACGGTAACCGGAGAGCTTCCGAGTGTAACCTACCAGTACAAGGTTGGAAATGGTACTTATGAGAAGCTCGCAAGCGGAACTGCTGTAGATGTAAAACAGACCAGAACGGTTGATATCAAGCTTGAAAATGTACCGAAATTCTGTACAGCAGTTTCTTATACAACTTCCACAGGAAAGAAAGGAAGCATTGAGAAAAATACAGATGATGAGTATGTATACAGCTTTAAAATGCCGGAATCTGACTGCAGCATTTCGTTTACTTATGAAATAGGCAAATATAATATTTCCTATAACCTGGAAGACTCTTCTGTCAGCAATCCGAATCCTTCCACCTATGCATGTGGAGAGACTCTTGAACTGGAAGATCCGGAATGGGAGAACCATACTTTTGCAGGATGGTATACAACCGAAGATTTCCAGGACGATTCAAGGGTAACAGAAGTAACATCTGATACCGTAGGAGATATCATTAATTTATATGCAAAATGGATGTGCAAAGTATCCTTTGTTGATGATGAAGGCAATGCGATTGTTGAAGATATCATACTGGAACAGGGTACAAGATTTACTGAGATCATGTATCCGGCAGATCCGGAAGATACGGACGAAAAGGCATTTGAAGGCTGGACGGTCAATGGTACGGATTACGAGAAAGGCAGTTATCCGGAATTTGTTGTAAACCAGAATGTAACAGTAACCGGAAGATACCGGGCAATCGGATATTTTGTATATGTAGGAGCTGTGTATACAAATGAAGAAGATTATGCAAGCCCTGTGGATATCCACAGCATGGCAAACTTTGAGATGTTCTTCAAAGAACAGCCGATCGCATTTGAACAGGATACTTCAACCGGAAATATCTTGTATAAAACAGTAGAATTTGCAGACAGAAGTGATGTAACTACTGGAAGCATTACGGCAAAGACAGGTTATAAGATTTCTTCCGTCGATGTAACGAATGCAGATGGAGAGAAGATAGAGCTGTTCACCGATATGAACGATGAACATGCATTTACATTTACCATGCCGGCAATGAATGTATATATTACCGTTCATATACAGGCACCGGATTATAAGATTTCCTACCATGATACCGATGGATCGGTAGTTGTACCGGTAGAAACCGAAGATAATCCTACGGTATACGAATTTAATGCAAAGACCCCGGAATTCAAATTGAATCCGGCACCGGAAAAGGATAAATATGTCAGATTTGCAGGCTGGTATGTATTTGGAGATGCAGAAAAGAAAGTAATAGGCTCAATTCCGACAGGGACTTACGGAAATGATCTGATACTTGTTGCAAAATGGGAAGACGTAGTAACCTATCCGGTCAATGTTTCAGAAGATGTACAGGATTACATTAAAGTTTATGATTCAGATGGGGCACAGGTCACAAAAGGTATTCCGGGCGAACTTCTGACCATCACGGTTACACCGGAGATGGGAGTCCGTTACGAGAGTATGACATATACTTACACGGACGATGACGGCGGTGTATATACGAATACCAAGAAACCGTCAGAAGACCAGATATATCCGTGTACGTATACATTCAAAATGCCGGAATATCCGATAGATGTAACCGGAAAATTTACTTTAATAGAATATCAGATCACTTATCTGAATCTTCACGGTGCGGATAATCCGAACCCGACAGTATACACAATAAAATCTGTCATAGAGCTGGAAGAACTTCATGAATCCGGAAATGAATTTATTGGATGGAATGTAGTTCTCCCGGATCCGGAAAGTGGATACAATGGCGCAAAAGAAGTACCGATTTCTAAAATTGAAAAAATGTGTGGAAATCTGATTCTGGTAGCAAAATGGGAAAAGGAAGATGACTTCCGGAATATGTACAAAATCATAGTTGATACCGATTCGACCGATAATAAGGGAACGATTACAGCGTATGCAGAGGAAGCTTATAAAGGTCAGTATGTATTTGTAAAAGCAGCTCCGGAGAGAGGTTACAGACTGAAGAGATTATACTACAGTGATGATACAGTAGAGACATATTCAGCAGTAAGAACACTCAGGGCGGTTGAAGATTTACTGGGCATGGAGATAGACCTTCCATTGTATGAGATTGCAGATGGCATCTATTATTTCCTGATGCCGGACAAGGATATCACAGTTATGGCTGAATTTGAGCCGATTGAGTATTCGATTACATATCTGGAAGGAAATGCGGAAGATAATCCTGATGTATATACAGTAGAATCCGTAATCAGCCTGACAACACCATCCAGAACAGGATATGAATTCCTTGGCTGGTATGATGATGCAGGAAACCAGGTAACAGAAATCAGGGATTCCATTGGTAATCTTACACTTACAGCCAAATGGAAAGATTTAACCGCAGCAGAACCGGAAACTCCACAGGAACCGGAAACTCCACAGGAACCGGAAACACCGGCAATCGTGGATAATGGAAATTCTGGCAATGGAAATACGGATAGTCAGGTAAAAGACAATACCGTTCCCGTGGATAAGAGTGTAATTGACCAGCTGCTGGCACTTATAAGAGATAAGAGCAAGGTTGATTCAAGTGAAAACACTGCAAATATAGAAAGTAATAATAAAGGAATTCATAAGGTAAGCTCAGAACAGCTTTCAACAGGGGATAAGGCAAATATCAGCCATCTGGTATTATTATCCATCCTGTCACTGATTATTCTGATTCTGGCATGCCCGAAGAAGAGAAAAGAAGAAGAGGTGTAAAAACCTCTTCTTTTCTTAAAAAATCTGTTATGCAGTATCAGCACTGATCCATGGAAGGATTGAATGCATAGAAGTTTTTGAAGTCGAGTTCATCCTGGACAATGCGGAGTGCTTCACCGAAACGCTGGAAATGCACGATTTCACGTTCACGCAGGAAACGAATCGGATCTACAATATCCGGATCTTTAATCATGCGGAGAATGTTATCGTAGGTGCTGCGTGCTTTCTGTTCCGCTGCCATGTCTTCAAACAAATCGGTAATCGGATCTCCCTTGACCTGGAATTCACAGGCATTAAAAGGAATTCCGCCCGCTGCCTGCGGCCACACGCCCAAAGTATGGTCAACATAGTATTTATCAAATCCAGAAGCTTTGATTTCTTCCGGAGACAGGTTACAGGTAAGCTGATGGACGATAGTTCCGACCATTTCAAGATGTGCCAGTTCTTCTGTACCAATATCATTCAGCAGACCGGAAACACGCGGATTCTTAAAACTGAATTTCTGGGATAAATAACGCATGGAAGCACTGATCTCACCGTCAGGACCACCATACTGACTGATTATAATCATGGCAGCTTTTGCATCATTTTTTTTGATATTTATCGGATACTGTGTTCTTTTTTCATAAGACCACATAGATTAACCCCTCCTTCCATTGCAGCAGCCATTTGTCCACGGAAGTATTCCGGTATTCCAGTTCCAGTTTTCCGATCCGGTTTCATTCGCGCGGTAGGATAAGATAGAACCACAGTGGATTTCATATTCTTTGATGGCATCGTTCCGGATTTTTTCCATTTTCTTATAATAGATAAATGCTTCCTTGCAATCCGGATGGGTATCAAGATATAATCTGGTATCATCCATGGCAAAGCTTGCCTGATCAATTATTTTCCGGAGCTTTTTTCCATCCACGGTATGATTATGGTTTTCTTTCCGTGGTTCTTCCGGGATTCTGCTACGTGGTCCCGGAGGTGGATAAGGACGGTTCCACTGGGGTGTCATGCGGTTCTGACCGGGGTTATAGCGAAGCTGGTTTGGCTGGGAATTCATACAGGAACAATTCTGAAAATTCTGTTCTGCCATTTTTGTACCTCCTTAATTTTTATATCCGACAAATGGTTTATTTAATGACGGAAAAATAGTTCCGATTTCAAATCCCTCACATAATTCATATACATCTTCCCATTCCTGCCAGGGAACATATGCCATTGCTACGGGAAAGTCACGCAGGGGCATTTTATCGCTGCATTTCTTTTTTCGTTCTTCCATATACAGTTCCTTTCCATTGCCCGCGGGCAATACAAGATTTACATTATAGTATATGGAAGAAAAAACAAAGGTGTGCTTAAAGAATTGTAAGGATCGGTATTGACAGATTTTGTATTTTATCGTATAACCATCTTAGAAACAGTGGTATGCATGGAAAAGGGGGATTTTATGTATCGTATAAGGTTAAGAAATAATTTATCCGTATTACAGTCTGAACTTGCAGCATTAAACAGGTCCGGTTTTTTGGAAACAAAGAAGTATATGCAGCATGGCAGTACAAGTGTATACAGGCATTGCATTGCTGTAGCCTATATCAGCTGTATCATTGCGGCAAGACTTAATATAAGGATTCATATCAGACAGATGATAAGAGGAGCACTTCTTCATGATTATTTTCTGTATGACTGGCATAAGCAGGAAGTGCCACACCGCTTTCATGGATTTACCCATCCGAAGACGGCATTGCGGAATGCAGAGAGAGATTTTGATTTGTCAGAGAGAGAATGTGATATTATTTCAAAACATATGTTTCCATTGACACTGGTTCCGCCTATGCACAGAGAGAGCTGGATAGTGAGCATGGCGGATAAATACTGTGCATTAAGGGAGACCTTTGCATAGATTTTAATAGTTAGAGAGGTATTATATGAGAAAAAACAAAATGAAAACACTTTTTATTGGACTGACGGCTTTTGTGCTGGTAGGAATCGGTGCAAAAGATACGTTTGCAGATGAAATTATGTGGGACGAGTCCGATGAGATCCTACAGGCAGGCGGACTGATTCAGGAGAAGACTACGGGAACGGACCGTGTCCCGAGGTATCTGCAGGAAGCAGGAAGAAGCAGCAGGATTACTGTAGACGAAGCATTGTATACAGGGTTAAGTATGGCAGAAGATGCGGTTGATTTAACGGGCTATAATCTGAAACCGGAGAATTTAAAAGATTTATATGTATCTGTATTAAACAGCCATGCAGATCTGTTCTATGTAGACAGGGTCTGGAGTTATTCCTATTCTTCTGTGAATGGTGTGAATTATATTACGAAAGTCTATCCGGAGTATCTGATGGAAGGCGACGAGCTGGCACAGGCAAAGGAAGAATTCTATACTATGTCCGGGGAAATTCTGGCACAGGTACAGGATAACTGGAGTGATCTTGAGAAAGCAATGTTTTTACATGACTATATATGTAATGCCTATGAATATGATACATCTTATAAAATATATGATGCCTATCAGTTTATGAAAGAGAAGAAAGGTGTCTGCCAGGCATATACAGAGCTATACGGTTATCTTCTGAAACAGTGCGGTATATCGGTTGATTATGCGAGCAGTACAGATATGAACCATATCTGGAATCTGGTGTTCATTAATGGTTCATGGTATCATGTTGATGTTACATGGGATGATCCGTTAAACGCAAACGTTGATATTCCGGGAAGGGCAGGACATAACTGCTTTATGAGAAGTGATGCGGGAATCGCATCTTCAAGTGCTGGAAAACATTATGGATGGGTAAGCAATGAGAAGGGAAACTCAGAAACATATGAGAATGCTTTCTGGAGTATCATAGATAAACCGTTTGTATATGAGAATAACCAGTGGTATTGTATGTATGAAGAAAAGATTCAGAAATGCACTGTCAGCACAGCCACACTCGAAGATACCGTATATACGATAACAGATCGGTGGACGGCAGGAGGCAGCGGATACTGGACGGGAGCATATTCCGGATTTGGCGGATATAATGATTTATTATATTTTAACACCCCGGATGCATTATACAGTTATGATACGGAAAGCGGCATAGTAAAGCAGGTATATAGCCCGACACTTACCGCAGGATATTATTTGTACGGATTTACCATGCTGGACAACGAGATTCGCTATGCACAGGCAGCATCTCCGAATGAAGTGATGACTTATGCCGGTGTGTATACCATTCCGGAGGAAGATTTGAATATCACAGTAAAATTGGATGATTCCTCAGCAGTTGCAATCTGCCTGGGAGAAGAAGTTACTCCGGCTAAATTAAAGAAATATTTCAAGACAGATGTAACGGTATACCAGGGAAGCAGCCAGGTGGCAGCAACCAGCCAGGTAGCAACAGGCGACATTATCCATGTCGAATCAGAGGGCAGTGTAAAAACATATCAGATCGCATGGAAAGGAGATGTCAATGGGGATGGAAATATCGATGTTACTGACATGGAAGCAATTCAGAAGGATATCCTGGGAATAAAGAAAACGGACGGTGTATACTTTAAAGCCGCACGTCTTGCCAACAGCGGGGACGATGAACTCTCCGTACTGGATATGGAACAAATTCAAAAATATTTGCTGGGATTTATCAAAGGATTTGCCGATATAGATTAGATATATTAGGTAATTGCAAAACACTTAAATTTTTGCAAGTGTATATGCAAATGATACAATGACACGAAGGCACGCTCTCGCAGATATATTAATAAGAGGATGCCGGGATTGTGGGAGTACGAAGTACGGAACAATCTCTGGCATCCTCTTATTTTCTATATAACAGGTTATGAAATCAGAATAAAATCATAAGTAATATTTCCCATGGAAGCCTGACGGATAAGGAGTATGTTATTTCCTGCCTGAATCTTCTGGAATGTTTTGCGGTCCTTTACGAGAAGTGCGGTCGAACAGTACCCCTCATCATTTTTAAACAGGATATAATTCGGAATATAATCCTGCGTCTTGCCGGTCAAATGCATTGTTCCGGGTTGTTCAGGACGGATACTTTGCTCTGCTTTCTGCTTTTTGTGGCCATATTTTTCGGTAACAATTCCCAGGGTACACTGGCACTTGTCCGAAATATGCTGCATAGAAGCCTTTACCATGAGGGAAATATATGAAATCAGGTTAAAAAGAAGAAAGACAAACCACACAAAGAAAAGCATTCCAGGTATGGTGTCCGGTCTGGAATAATTAAATCTTGCAATAATTTCGCCGACACTTACAATCACTGCAATGCAGAGTGACAGGATAAGCCGGTGGCAAAATAATTTTTTTCTTTGTTGTTTCAGTTCCTGAAGTATCAGAGCTTCCTGTTCCTTATCCGGAGGAAGAAATGTCATATCTTCAATGGGAATATTGCGGTTCAGGGGTTCTGTGGTATTATTCATATCAATCTCCATTCCGCTGCCTGCTGGCTGGCAGCACAAATATTTATCTGTTAATTATAAAGTACTTTTGGTTGAAAAACCAGTCCTTTTTCTAATGTTAGCAAAAAATTTAGTGATTTTTGTGAAAATTGTTTGTAAAAATAACAAAAATAAAATATAATATATATGATAGTCGAAAAAATATTGGCATCCGTCCGGAGCAGAAGATTTTCTGCCCCGGCATTATATAAATTTACGATTAGGAGTGGGAGATAAAATGACAGGTACAGATGCATGCAAAAATATCATGAGAGAGGTAAATTCTGTTTTGTCCGGAAAAGAAGATACGGTCAGAAAGGTACTGACTGCGATTCTTGCGGGGGGAAATATTCTGATAGAAGATATACCGGGTGTGGGAAAGACCACGATGGCAAAGGCATTCGGAGCGGCAATGACACTTGAGAACAAAAGACTTCAGCTTACGATGGATGTAATGCCCTCGGACATTACCGGTTTTACCATGTTTGATAAAGTAAAGAATGCTTTTGTATACAAACCAGGGGTAGTTATGTGTAACTTACTTCTGGCAGATGAGATTAACCGTACTTCATCAAAGACACAGGCAGCCCTCCTGGAGGTAATGGAAGAAGGAAAAGTCACGGTCGATGGGCGGACAAGGCATGTGCCGGAGCCATTTATTGTAATTGCGACACAGAATCCGATCGGTTCCGTGGGAACAACGATGCTTCCAGAGTCACAGCTTGACAGATTTATGTTCCGGCTTGATATGGGATATCCGGATAAAGAGAGCGAAGTAGCAATGATTCTGAGCCGTCAGGGAAAGACAGAGGCGGTACAGGAACTGAAACCGGTTATTAACTGTGAAGATCTGCTCTTTATGCAGCAGGAAGTAAATGAAGTGTTTGTGCATGAGGAGATTGTAAGATATATTGTAAATCTGGTGGATCGGACACGAACATCACCGGATATTGAACTGGGAGTCAGTCCGAGAGGTACATTGGCACTGGTTAAGGCGGCAAAAGCATATGCATACGTGGAAGGACGTAATTATGTAGTGCCGGACGATGTAAAAAACGTATTTTTTGAAACCGTGAACCACAGAATTATTTTGTCGGGTCATGGCAAATCACAGGGAGTAAAGGTGAATGGACTGGTGGAAAATATCCTTAGAACAACACCGGTAGAACAGGGACAGCATTAATGAAGAAAAACAGAGTTATTTATGGGTTAATTATTATATTATCAGCATGGATCATGGTAATGTATAATGGCTGGCAGACGGAGGTACTCTTTCTGACTGCCATTATCGTACCGCTGATCATGGGGATTCTTGCCTGTATTTCCAGCCGGAAGTTAAAGGTGTATTTTGATGAACAGGAAGAATACTGCCAGAAAGACGACCGTATTAATAAATATATCATGCTGGATAATGACAGCAGATGTCCTTTTTCAAGAGTGGAACTGAAGGTGCTGATTAAGGACTATTCTGGAAATACACAGAAGAGAAAAATTGTCATGAATTCCGAACCGGGGACTATTCGGAATTTTGCCATGCAGATGAGTTTTAACCATTATGGAGCAATCGATTTAAAGATTGAGCGGATTTATGCGTATGATGCTTTTTTGTTATTCCGGTTCAAACGCAAAGCAGATATTAATACTACGATCTATATTTTTCCCGAAGCTGGAACGGATAAAACCATAATCTTTGAGAAGAAGCATTTTGAGAGTGAAGAGGAAGAAAACTTCGGAGGAAGCAGGGGACAGAATAAAGGGGAAATCGTGCAGGTAGATGAATATCGCGAAGGCGATGATATCCATAATATCCACTGGAAATTAAGTTCAAAATCAGACAGTCTGATGGTAAAACATTATAATTATGCCGAGGATGCAACAGTTCATATCCATGTGGATATGAGTGTTGAAAAATATGCAAGATACTCTTCCTGTGACAATATTCTGTCGGCACTGGGGGATATCATTGCATCCTGCAGGGCAGAAGGAACGCAGTATGATATTACGGCATATGGCAGGAATGGAAGCTTTGAAACAGATATGATGCATATTCTGGGAGAAATAGAAACCGGGGATATCCCACAGGCAGATTATTTTGAATATGCCATGCGTGAAGGAAACGGCAGCGGGACAAATGTATATCTGACCACAAGGAAAGAGAGAATACAGCAACTACCGGAGAATCTGAAATACTTTTGTTTTCACAATCATAAAGAGCAGGAAAACAAGGAATATGTACTGACAGAAAGAAATCTGATTTTGCTTGAAAATGAAGAAAAACCGGAAAAAGAAGAAACATTCTTCCTGAATCCGTATAATGATAAAATAAGACCGCATAAAAAGCTTTCCTATAAAAATGACACGGAAGGATATCTGGCACTGATGTCCGTCATTGCATTGCTTGCCGTGTATATGGCGATGTTCTCGATTTATGATGTGCTCGTTATTTATCAGGATTTTATAAAAATGTCCATTGTCATAGCTGGATTTGTATTTTTGCATTTTATCCTGAACGTGACCGGAAATGGCAACGAGGATAAGAAAAAAGCATCTGCGGTAAAAAACGGAATCATATTTGCCGGGTATGTTGTGATTTGTTTCGGTGGCGGATTTACCTTCTTGTTTGACGCAATCACGGAAGTAACGGAAATTTTTGGCATGGAAGTAACCATTACGGAGCATGATTACGGATTTTTAAAATATGTCAGTGATGATCTGGAATGGCTGCTGATCTTGGCAGCATATGCCGTAACAGATGTTATCTATAACTTCTGTCAGGAATTTGCATTGTCCGTCCAGCTGATTATACTGATTCCACTGCTCAGTATCTCACTGATTGTCGGATATGTACCGCCGGTATACATCGGAATCCTTGTATGCCTTTATTTTCCATCAGTTTTTGTACTTCGCAATGTATTATCCTTCGGGCGGAGCAGGAGCAGAAAATATCTGTCGGATGACTATCCGTATACTGGTGCGCTTGCCGTACATTCCGGAGTATTTACCATGATACTGTCCGGGGTCTGTGCAGTGATTATCTCCATAGCCGTGCTGGCGGGGGGATATGAAAGACCATTATGGATGGATCAATGCAAAAGTGCCGTAAATAAGGCAGTGGAAGCAGGAAGCCTGGAAGAAGGACTGAGAATTCTTTTTAATATGGCAGGAACGGGTGAAACTCTGACGTCAGGAGAACGGGGAAGTCTTGATGATACCAGATCTGTATATTATACAGAAAAAGAGGTTCTGGAAGTAGAAGTCAGGGGACTGGTGTCAGCTCTCGATCGTTCGTTTTATCTGAAATCCTATGTGGGTTCAGATTATAGCAGACTGGAATGGCAGACCAGAGGAAAAAAAGCACTGGAAGAAGAAAAGGAATATCTGAAAAATCTTATGGACATTCTGGATGATTCTCAGGACAGCATGGACAAATTTGATCTGTGGAAGGATATTTATGGAAGCAAAACAGCGGCATTTAGGGAATCGTTTCCATATTATTTCGCACTCTGCCAGCAGAGAGGTTCTTATTATATGTCCATTGACAGGCCGAAAGTATACAATATGAGTGTAGCCAGCAGGTTAAAAGATGATACCAATGTATACAAACCATATTTTTCGCTCACGACGACTGATTCGGTAAAGGGGGCGGACGGATATGAATATTATGACGATACAGAGGAAGGCCGTATAACCTATTATCAGGGATACGATCTTGGCGAGGTGGAAAATACCGGAAATCCGGACAATGAATATGGAAAACTGCCATATCGTACCAATAAGGCAGATGACGATGAGCTGCTTCGGGAATTGCAGGAGATAGAAGGTGAATATGCTGCATATGTACGGAAACACTATCTGGATGTGCCCACACAGTTTGAGGAACTGCAGAAAGAATTTTCGGATGTATCCCTGATCTACCGTGGAAGCAATGTCACATTGTCCACGGGGGACGGACAGTATAAAACCATAGGATACGAACCGTATATACAGTATATCAGAACCTATTTTGAAGATAATAATTTCAAATACAGTTTGTCCGCCACGAGAAAAAATACCAGGGAAGATTTTATCAACAGTTTCCTGGAAAGAAAAACAGGCTATTGTATACACTTTGCATCGTCAGCCGTTATGATGTTCCGGAGCATGGGAATTCCGGCAAGATATGCGGAAGGTTATTTTGTGACAAAAGATGATGTGGAGGAAGAAGGCAATAATTATCGTAAATACAGTGTGAAAGATAGTGCAGCGCATGCATGGGTAGAGATTTACGAGGAAGGAATCGGCTGGGTAGCAGTGGAAGTGACACCTGGAATGGAGAATTTCACGATCGAAAAACAGGAATTATTTACAGAACTTACGATTCAGGAGACACAGGAGAACAGTGATGATATAGAAACTGTCACAGAAACACTGGATACACAGACATCACAGGAAATCAGCACATCGCAGACGACATTCGCACAGGAGACGGGAACAGAGGGCGGCAGACAGATTTCCTCCCAGGCAGAAAAGGGAAAATTTGTGGTAAGAGTGCTGGTGGTTCTGGGTATGGCAGCAGGATTTCTGCTCCGTTATCAGTTTGTCAGCAGCAGACATACCAGAAAAATGAAGCATGGCTCAAATAATGAGCGGATGGACGAGATGATTCGGCAGTTTGAACTGAGCAGGTGCATTTTTCATGTAAAGATTTCAGAATGTGAAAAGAATGAGAAAAAGGCAGAACAGCTTCTGGCAGCAGTTCCTCAAGATAACATTGACCTGAAGATGATTGCCCGGGCACTCGATATTATTGACAAATACCGTTATGCACCATCCGGTGAGCTGACCTCGGAAGAAGTGAGAAAATTTCTTGATTTTGTGCAATTATATGATACATTGCTGTATAATGGAGGGAATTTTTATGAAAAATTTGTATACAAGTATATCAAATGCTTGTATTTGAAAAGCAAATAGGGTATAATCTATGTAAATGTCAGGGTCAGAAGGTCTAAGCCCACATGAGCTTGCTCATAAGTGGGTGAAAGACTTTAGGACCCGCCCCGATATGAGCATAAAAGTGGGGGAAACCCCACGATATGCGAATATTGGGCAGGATTGTGGGAGTGCGCAGCACGGAACAATCCGCAGACATTTCATTTAATTATAAGTTTTTAGAAAAGACAGTACAATAGGTTATAAATACTTTGTGTTTACGACAAAATATGTACTGGGATATGGAGGAAGATAAATATGTTAGTTTCAGCAAAAGAAATGTTACAAAAAGCAAAAGCAGGTCATTATGCAGTAGGTCAGTTTAACATTAACAACCTTGAGTGGACAAAGGCAATTCTTCTTACAGCAGAAGAATTAAAGTCCCCTGTTATTCTGGGTGTATCCGAGGGTGCAGGAAAATATATGTGCGGATATAAGACGGTTGTAGGTATGGTGAACGGTATGCTCGAAGAACTGAAGATCACAGTTCCTGTAGCACTTCATCTTGACCACGGCAGCTATGAAGGATGCTTAAAATGTGTGGAAGCAGGATTTTCATCCATCATGTTTGATGGTTCCCATTATCCGATCGCGGAAAATGTAGAAAAGACAAAGGAACTCGTTAAGATTGCAGCAGATCATGGTATGTCACTGGAAGCTGAAGTTGGAGCAATCGGTGGAGAAGAAGATGGTGTCATCGGAAAAGGTGAATGTGCAGATCCGAAGGAATGTAAGGCAATCGCTGACTTAGGGGTTGATATGCTGGCAGCAGGTATCGGAAATATCCATGGAAAATATCCTGCAAACTGGGAAGGCTTAAGTTTTGAAACACTTGACGCAGTACAGCAGCTTACCGGAGAGATGCCATTAGTACTTCATGGTGGTACAGGTATTCCGGATGATATGATTAAGAAAGCTATTTCGCTCGGAGTAGCAAAGATTAATGTAAATACAGAATGTCAGCTTTCTTTTGCAGCAGCAACAAGAAAATACATTGAAGAAGGTAAGGACAACCAGGGAAAAGGATATGATCCAAGAAAGCTTCTTGCACCTGGTTTTGAAGCGATTAAAGCGACAGTAAAAGAAAAGATGGAATTATTTGGTTCAGTTGGAAAAGCAGAATAATTGTAAAGATGAATAACATATATTGCCAGAGAAGTGCCGGAAAGGCACTTCTTTGGAATTTTGGAGATTGATATGAAACAGAAAATAATCAGATATGCGGTAATGATTGTTGCACTGGGGGTATTTATATATTCAGCTTATCAGCTTACACTCATTTATATAGAGAGTAAGGAAAGTATGGAAGTATACGATGAAGTAAAGAATATGTTTATTTCGGATGCTTCAGATCAGGAGATACAGACGGATGAACAGGGAATGACCATAGCAAATAATAATTCTGGCGGACAGTTTGTCTGGGATTATGAAAAAATGCTTGCATATAATCAGGAAGCCATTGGTTATATCCGTCAGGATAATGGTGAATACATAGATAATCCGATTCTTCAGCATTCAGATAATGAGTATTATCTCACGCATCTTGCGAATAATCAGGAGAGCAGTGTAGGAAGCATATTTGTGGATTATAGAATACAGGAAGGATTAGATGCAAGAAATGCCATCGTATATGGTCACAACATGGGAAAACGTGTGAATAATATCATGTTTGGTTCGCTGAACTGGTATTATTATTGTGACAATGATCCGGATTATTATAAAAATCATCCAACCCTTGATGTCTATGTAGGATACAAGCATTATAAATACTATGTATTTGCGGCTTATAAAACGGAAGCGGAAGGCGGATGGACCTATACCTATTCCTTTGAAGATGATGCGGCATTTGTAAATTATGTAAATGAATGTAAGGCAAGATCAAAATACGTTTTTGACCAGGCAGGGGAAATCACAGCAGAAGATAAGATTATCACACTTTCCACCTGCTGCGAGAGTGAGGATAAGCGAATGATCGTGCAGGCAGTCCGCAGGGAAGAAATCAATGATGTACCGAATGTACCGGAAGATGCTGTAGTGGCAGCACAGAGAGGTGTGGTAAATATCGGTGGGGAAGAAACAACCGTACCGGAAGAAACAACGACCGAGCCGGTCACGGAAGCAGTGACCGAGCCTGTGACCGAGGCGGCGACGAAAGCACCTGTCATGGTGCAGCCGGTAACCAGGGAACAGAAGACAGAACCGGCAGCCCAGGCGACCACCGTACAGCAGACAACGGAAGCACCTGAACCGGCAACGGAAGCACCGACGCAGCCGACAACCCAGCCAACGACAAAGGAGACCACGACGGCGGCACCGGAGACAACCACGGCACAGCCAACGACAAAGGAAACGACGACAGATGCTCCTGAATCGGTGACACCGGAAGTAACCACCCCGGCAGAACCGGAATCGTAGAAAAACGGCGGCAGGAGAGTCCGGCTGCGAAAAAATATCATAATTATGAAAAAAGTGCTTGCAATTTGAATAAAAATGATGTATCTTATTTGTGTAAAGGCGATGGCCTAATATAAAATATTTGTTATGCAAGAACAATGGCGTTCCAGCTTTTTTTGGAGCGCCTATTTTTATACCATCTTATGGTACGGCATAATAAGTAAGATAGAAAGAAAATATGAAAGGAATGGAAAGTATGAGCGAAGTATTGAATGTTGAAAAGATTTTTAACCAGAATGTATTCACACTTGGAAAGATGAAGGAGCGTCTGCCGAGAAAGGTATTTAACGAAGTGAAGAATGTTATGGATCACGGCGGAGAGTTATCTTTGGCAGCAGCCGATGTCGTAGCAAAAGCGATGAAGGACTGGGCAGTAGAAAATGGTGCAACACATTATACTCACTGGTTTCAGCCACTTACCGGTGTAACAGCCGAAAAGCATGACTCATTCGTAACAAATCCGGATGAAGAAGGAAAGATGTTAATGGAGTTTTCCGGTAAGGAATTAATCAAAGGTGAACCGGATGCATCCTCATTCCCATCAGGTGGATTAAGAGCCACATTTGAAGCAAGAGGATATACAATCTGGGATATTACCTCACCGGTATTCTTAAAAGAAGATGCAACCGGTGTTGTGCTCTGTATCCCGACTGCTTTCTGTTCCTATACAGGTGAAGCACTTGATAAAAAGACACCGTTATTGAGATCCATGGATGCTATCAGCGAACAGGCACTCAGAATCGTAAGATTATTTGGCAATACCGAAGCAACAAAGGTAACCGCATCCGTAGGACCGGAACAGGAATACTTTCTGGTAGACAGAAAGAACTTCCTTGCAAGAAAAGACCTGATTTATACCGGCAGAACCTTATTCGGCGCACCTGCTCCAAAGGGACAGGAACTTGATGACCATTACTTTGGAACAATCAGGGAACGTGTCGGCGGATTCATGCACGACTTAAATATCGAACTGTGGAAACTCGGTATTACCGCAAAGACACAGCACAACGAAGTAGCGCCTGCACAGCATGAGCTTGCACCGATTTACAACACGGCAAACGTAGCAGTTGACCACAACCAGTTAGTTATGGAAACCATGAAAGAAGTAGCAGAACGTCAGGGTCTTGCCTGCCTCCTTCATGAGAAACCATTTGCAGGTGTCAATGGTTCCGGAAAACATGATAACTGGTCCATCACCACGGACAATGGGGTAAACCTCTTAGAACCTGGTAAGACTCCAAACAATAACAAGCAGTTCCTTCTGGTTCTTGCCTGCATAATGAAAGCGGTTGATAAACACGCAGATTTACTCCGTCAGTCAGCATCCGATGTCGGCAACGACCACAGATTAGGAGCAAACGAAGCACCTCCTGCAATCATCTCCATCTTCTTAGGCGAACAGTTAGAGGATATCGTAGAACATATCATCAAAGATGGTGTGGCTACTACAAGCAAAGAAGGCGGTAAGTTAGAGACAGGTGTAAGTACACTTTCCGATATTGCAAAAGATGCAACCGACAGAAACAGAACATCACCATTTGCATTTACTGGAAACAAGTTCGAGTTCCGTATGGTAGGTTCTAAGGATTCTATCGCAAGTCCGAATACCACATTGAACGCAATCGTGGCAGAAGCATTCTGTGAAGCAGCAGATGAACTGGAGAAAGCAGAAGATTTCGACAGTGCATGTGATGCATTAATCCAGAAATATATGAAAGAATATCAGAGAATCATCTTCAATGGCAACGGATATTCAGATGAATGGGTTGAAGAGGCTGCAAGAAGAGGACTTCCAAACATCAAGTCCATGGTAGATGCTGTAGAAACATTAACCACAGACAAGGCAGTTGCATTATTCGAGAAATTCGGTATCTTTACAAGAAAAGAACTGGAATCCAGAGAAGAAGTATTATATGAACAGTACTCAAAGGTAATCAATATCGAAGCACTTACCATGATCGATATGGCAACCAAGCAGTACATACCATCTGTCATCAAATACACAAAGGATCTGGCAGATACCGTGCTTGCCGTAAAAGAAGCAGGAGCAGATACTTCCGTACAGTCAGAGATGCTTTCAGAAATTACCGTATTATTAAAAGATGCGAAAGCAGCTCTGGAAAAATTAAAAGTATCACAGGCAGAAGGTCTGAAGAAGGAAGGCAGAGAACAGGCATTCTTCTACAAAGATACTGTCATGGTTGATATGAATAATTTAAGAGCACCGGTTGATAAACTGGAAATGCTGGTAGACAAAGACTTCTGGCCAGTACCATCATACGGCGATTTAACATTTGAAGTTTAAAAACAGGTTGATATAAAATAAATCGGTTACGGAAAAGGCAATTTCATTTAGTTGGAGTTGCCTTTTTTTCATACCTATTGTATACTAATAGAAAGAAGAAACATTTGGTTGAGGTGGACATATGGTAAATACATACAAATGTCCCGGCTGTGGCGCGTCTTTGGAATACAGGCCGGGAGCAGGTGAACTTGTCTGCGAGTATTGCGGGACACATGTAAGTGTCAGCGATTTGGACAGTCAGGAAGAACACTATCGATGTGAAGTGGAAAACGAAGCTGTACAGGAGGAAACAAGGCAGGACTTTCAGGGATATACCTGCAAAACCTGCGGTGCACATCTGATTACGGATGAGCATACGACTGCAACGGTATGCTGTTATTGCGGCAGTTCGGCATTGATTCCGGAACGGATGGAAGGAATCTTACAACCGGCAGGGGTAATTCCGTTCAAGATAGGAAAAGCAGAAGCGAAGGAGAGATTTCGTAAGTGGCTGTGTACCGGTTTCTTTACTCCGAAAGTATTCCGCGATCAGGCAACACTGGAAAATATCAGAGGGGTCTATGTACCATTCTGGCTGTATGATTATGATGCCAGTGCAGATCTGAAAGCGGAATGTACGAAGATACACCATGAACGGAAAGGCGATATGGAATATACGCATACCGATTATTATATGGTAGAACGTGACGCAAGGGGCAGTTATCTCAAAGTTCCGGTGGATGCATCGGAGCAGATGCCGGATGATATCATGGACAGCATGGAACCATTTGATTACAGCGAGATCAAAGAATTTCAGATGCCATATCTGGCAGGATATGAATCGGAAAAATACAGCTATGAAAGTGGTGATGACGAGGTTGCGGGAAGAGTGGAGCAGAGAGTCCGCACCTATATTGCAAGGGATGTAAGAGATACGATTCAGGGATACAGCGGTACAAGGATTCTGTCCAACCAGATCCGGATGACGAGAAAAAAAGCCATGTACACCCTTTTGCCGGTGTGGATGATTACCTACCGCTATCAGGACGAAAACCGTATCTTTGCCATTAATGGGCAGACAGGAAAGCAGGTTGGGGATTTGCCGACTTCCAAACAGAAGATGTGGTCATGGTTCTTTGGAATTACCGCTGTAATTACCATTGTATTAAGAGTGTTGGGAGGGCTGTTCGGATGAAAAAATTAATTCAGGCCATACTAATGGCAGTATTTATGATGTTACTGGTCATTCCACAGGCAGTGCAGGCACAGGAATACAGCAGTGAACAGGATTATTACCAGGCAGTACAGGATAATCAGAGAGTATATGACTTTGCGGAACTTCTGAGTGATTCGGAAAGAGAGAATATAGAGGAAAAGATTAGTGATGCGAGTGAACAGTCCGGGCTTGATATTGTTGTTCTGACCGTAAACCAGATGTTTGGAAAGACGGACAGGGAGATGGCGGATGACTTTTACGATAACGGACAGTTCGGATTTGAACTGGAAGGAAAAGAAGATTCCGGAATCCTTCTTCTCATCGACATGGAAAACAGACAGTTATACATTTCCACGGCAGGAACGGGAATCGATTATGTAACGGATGACGACTGGAAAGAGATACTGAATGACATCCGTGATTATGCCACGGACGGAGATTATGTGCAGGTGTGCGAAACCTATATAGATGATGTTATCTTCTATGCGAAGTGGGCAAACAGCACATTCTTTACCATATTTCAGAGCCTTACCGTGGATCTGATTATCGGAGTGGTTATTGCAGGCATCGTGGTGCTGGTTCTGAGATTCTCCGGAAAATCAGAAAAGACGGTTTCCAGGGAAACTTACCGTGCTCCGGGCGGTATCCAGCTGGCATCCAAAGAGGATCGCTTTATCCGCAGGGCAACTACTTCACGGAAAATTGAGCAGAACACACAGAGCAGCAGCGGCAGTTCCGTACATAAATCGAGCAGCGGCAAGACGCATGGCGGCGGCGGAACCGGATTTTAAGACAGATTTACCGGGTGTCGGAAGGGACTTGCGGCACCCGGCTATGCCAGAGCCGGAATCCTTATCATGCAGGCAGGAACTGCATTTGAACGTTTGGCACTGGCATCATAATATAAGAGTGACAGCAGAATGGAGGAAATTATGTCAGAAAAGAAGAACCCGATTGTAACATTTGAAATGGAAAATGGTGATGTGATAAAGGCAGAACTTTATCCGGAAATAGCAGAAAATACAGTAAATAACTTTATCAGCCTGGTAAATAAGGGCTTTTATGATGGACTTATTTTTCACAGAGTAATCAATGGATTCATGATTCAGGGCGGATGTCCGGAAGGAACCGGAATGGGCGGCCCTGGTTACAGCATAAAGGGAGAATTTGCACATAATGGTGTGGAAAATTCACTTGAACATACCGAAGGTGTGTTATCCATGGCTCGTGCTATGCATCCGGATTCTGCAGGATCACAGTTCTTCATCATGCATAAGGCAGCACCGCATCTGGATGGTGAATATGCAGCATTTGGTAAAGTAACCGAAGGAATGGATATTGTCAATAAGATTGCAGAAGTTCCGACCGATTACAGTGACAGACCATTAGATCCGCAGAAGATAAAGAAAGTAACCGTAGAAACATTTGGTGTTGCATATCCGGAGCCGGAAAAATGCTAAAAGCCATTTTATTTGATATGGATGGGGTGCTGGTAGACAGCGAACCCATCCATTTTAAGTCAAACTGTATTACACTGGAAAAATATTGCAATATCACATTGGAATATGAATATTATAAACAGTTTATCGGTTCGACCATTGCGTATATGTGGAAACGTGTTGTGGATGATTTTCATATTGTGGAATACACGGCGGATGATTTGCTGAAATTAAATGATGCAGTTCTTCAGGAACTGGTAGAAAAAGACGGATATCCACCCATACCGGGAGCAGCGGAATGTGTCCGGGAGTGGAAGCAGGCAGGCTATCTTCTGGCGGTTGCATCCTCTTCCAAAAGAGAAAAAATTCTCCAGAATATCAAAAGACTGGGGATTGCAGACTGTTTCGACCGGATCGTAAGCGGCATGGAGCTGGAGCATCCAAAGCCAAGCCCGGATATCTTTCTGGAAGCAGCAAAACTGCTCGAAGTAAAACCGGAAGAATGTCTGGTCATTGAAGATTCGGGGAACGGAGTGAAAGCGGCGGTGTCAGCCGGAATGGCATGCCTGGGTTTTCTCAATCCCAATTCCGGCGAACAGGATTTATCCGGAGCTGATTATCTGTTTGAATCATTTTCATCTCTGGATGAATCGTTTCTGTGCATGGTGCATAACCATCATTTTGGTGAGCCATGAAGAGCATGGGAGACGGAACGCATGATTCTGCGCGAGATGACCGTGCAGGATGTGGACAGGATCTACCTTCTCTATGAAGATCCCAGGGTTACAGAATATATGGAAGCATTATTTTCTGATCCAGAGGAAGAAAAGGCATATACCCAGTCCTATTACCGGAATGTATACTGTTTTTATGGATTTGGGATATGGCTGCTGGAAAGGAAAACGGACGGGGAACTCTTAGGCAGGGCAGGACTCGAAGTCAATGAGAACGGGGAGTTTGTTCTGGGGTATATGCTTGCCGCAAAGTACCAGCATCAGGGATATGCTTATGAAGCCTGCCAGGGAATACTCGAATATGCCCGTGAATATCTGGAGCTGGAACCGGAAGAAATCATTGCGTGCATTGAGCCGGAAAACAGAGCGTCCGTGAAACTGGCTGAGAAACTGGGAATCACGATCCGCTGGATTGACAAATCTATATAAATAAAAAAGATGCATTCAAGGGTGCATCTTTTTTTGTTATAATTGGTTGTATAATAAAAAAGGGAGGAAGTCCAGCACTCACAACAGTGCCAAGACCCTATTATGAAAAATATCGAATTGATAACTGTTTCATTTCGATGGTTAAAGTATAGAAAACAATGGTTAATAAATCGTGGGAATGGTGTAAAACATCATTAAATAAAATATGAATTAAATATGAATAATACTGAAAATAAGAATAAAAACAAATTAGTTTTCAGAAAATTAAGAAAATGAAAAAATATGTAGCAGTTGAATTTAGAAGGGAAGTATGATAATATTAATAAATGGTGTGCAGACACGAAAGAATATATTTAGTAGTAATGTGAAAGGTGAGAGGTGAATCTTATGTATAAGATCATAAAAAAGATTGAACTGAATCCTACTGTTACCCGTATGGACATCGAAGCTCCATTGGTTGCAAAAAAAGCAGAACCGGGACAGTTTATTATTTTGAGGACAGATGAAGAGGGAGAACGTATTCCGCTTACGATCGCTGATTACGACAGAGAAGCCGGAATCGTGACCATCATTTTCCAGAAGGTAGGTGCTACCACCGAAAAACTCGGTCATTTAGAAGAAGGAGAATTTATCCAGGATTTTGTAGGACCGCTTGGTACAGCATCTGAACTGGAAGGATTAAAGAAAGTGGCAGTAGTCGGCGGTGGTGTCGGAAGTGCCATTGCATATCCGATCGCAAAGAAACTTCACGGACTCGGTGCAGAAGTACACTCCATCGTTGGTTTCCGGGGAAAGGATCTTGTCATTCTGGAAGAAGATTTTGATAAAGTAAGTGATAAATTTGTGCGTATGTCAGATGACGGCACATGGGGAACAAAGGGACTTGTTACCAATGCATTAAAAGAACTGATAGAAAGCGGCGAAAAGTACGATGAAGTCATCGCCATCGGACCGTTGATCATGATGAAATTCGTAGCTGCCCTGACCAAAGAATACGGAATCAAGACCGTTGTCAGCATGAACCCGATTATGGTAGATGGTACAGGCATGTGCGGCGGATGCAGACTGACTGTTGGCGGAGAGACAAAATTCGCCTGCGTGGACGGACCGGATTTTGACGGACATCAGGTAGATTTCGATGAAGCAATGGAGAGAGGTTCGATGTATAAACCTTTTGAACAGCACAAGAGAGAGGAAACATGCAATTTATTTGCAAAGGAGGTACAGTAACATGCCGAATATGTCATTAAAGAAGAATGAAATGCCGGTACAGGATCCACAGGTCCGTAATAAGAATTTTAAGGAAGTGGCACTGGGTTATACCAAAGAACAGGCGATCGACGAGGCACAGAGATGCCTGCATTGCAAAACAAGAAATTGTGTGGCAGGATGCCCGGTAAGAATCGATATTCCTGATTTTATCAAAGAAGTAGCAGAAGGTAATTTTGAAGAAGCATACCAGATTATTGCAAAATCAAGCTCGCTTCCTGCTGTCTGCGGCCGTGTATGTCCGCAGGAATCACAGTGCGAAGGAAAATGCGTGCGTGGAATCAAGGGCGAACCGGTGGGAATCGGACGTTTGGAAAGATTTGTTGCAGATTATCATAATGAAAATGCAAAAGAACATGCAGTGAAACCGCAGTCAAACGGACATAAGGTAGCAATTATCGGTTCTGGACCTTCCGGACTTACCTGTGCGGGCGATCTGGCAAAACTGGGATATGAAGTTACTGTTTTTGAAGCACTTCATTTAGCCGGCGGTGTACTGGTATACGGTATTCCGGAATTTCGTCTTCCAAAGTCCATCGTACAGAAAGAAATCGACGGATTAAAGGAACTCGGTGTAAAAGTAGAAACCAATATGGTTATCGGTAAGGTTTTATCCATCGATGAACTGAAGGAAGAATATGGATTTGAAGCAGTATTCATCGGATCCGGTGCGGGCCTTCCAAAATTCATGAATATTCCGGGCGAGAACTTAAAGGGTGTTTATTCTGCAAACGAATTCCTGACCAGAGTAAACCTTATGAAAGCATACGAGGAAGATGCGGATACTCCGATTAAACAGAGCAAAAAGGTAGCCGTAGTCGGCGGCGGAAACGTTGCCATGGATGCAGCACGTTCCGCATTAAGACTGGGAGCAGAAGAAGTATACATTATTTACAGACGTTCCAGGGAAGAACTTCCGGCAAGAGCAGAAGAAGTAGAACACGCAGAGGAAGAAGGAATTATATTTAAATTCCTGACCAATCCGGTAGAAATTCTTGCAGATGAGAACCGTTTCGTAGGCGGAATCAGATGCGTAGAGATGGAATTAGGTGAGCCGGATGCATCCGGAAGAAGAAGACCTATCGTAAAAGAGGGTTCTGAATTTGAGATTCCGGTAGACTGCGTGATCATGGCACTTGGAACATCTCCGAATCCGCTCATTAAGAATACCACAGAAGGTCTTGATACGCAGAAATGGGGCGGAATCATCGTCGAAGAAGAGACCGGACTTACTTCCAGAGAAGGCATTTATGCCGGTGGAGATGCCGTAACAGGTGCAGCAACCGTTATCCTTGCCATGGGTGCAGGAAAGACTGCAGCACAGGCAATCGATGAATATATTAAGGCGAAATAAAATATGAAAGAAAAACTGAAAGACTTATTAGATTTAAATAATTCGTTTTACACCTTTTGCAAGAAGATCGGCTGGGTTTTTCTGATGAATCTGTTATTCATCATTACCAGTATTCCGGTTATTACCATCGGAGCTTCTGCAACTGCGATGTATACGGTGTTCAACAAAATGATTGACGAGAGGGAATTCAGCTTCTTCGGGGACTATTTCCGGGCTTTCCGGGATAATTTCCTGATATCCACGGCGGTATGGCTTCCGGAACTATTGATTACGGCGGCATTGTTTTTAAATACCTTATACGTATTTAACAGTATGTCAGGTGCATTTGGAATCATTATGCGTATCGGGACGGTTCTGCTGCTCATTGCAAATGCCCTGATTGCAAATATGCTTTTTCCACTGATTGCAAGATTTGACATTACGATCAAAGAACTCATCCCGACAGTATTCCAGATGCTGACAGAGCATCCGGGACTGGCGGCGGAAAGTGTATTATTTACGGGTGTGATCTTCGGAGGCTGCCTGGGAATCATCCTGTCAGGCTGGTTTCTGGGGCTATTCATCCTGTTCCCGCTGATTTCTTTCGGACTTCATGCATTTATGCAGAGTTATCTTTACAAAAAGCTGTTCCGTTATTATATGGAAGAGGAGGAAGAAGATCCGGATTATGTCCTCGGTTACAGCCAGGAAGAACTGGATACATTTTCAGAAAAACATTTTGACGAATAAATAAAAAAGGTCTTTACATTTTTCGGAAGATTGAGTATAATAAAGAAAAAGAACGAAGATGTTCCTGAGCAAGGGATGCCTGCGTTCTTTTTTTTGCGGACAATACCGCAAGAAAGGGCAGAAAACTGCTCAAATACTTTCCCTCACATTATACATATATATAGAAACTGGAGTATGTCTGACATACTCCTTTTCTGTGTGAAAAAATTAGGTAATTGCGAAACACTTAAATTTTTGTAAATGCATATGCAAATGAAACATTACACGAAGGCACGCTCCCGCTACATTCGGCTGGTAGCGGTACTAAGATGCTAAAATACAGCATCTAAGTGCCGACCGCCTCATAGTACCTTCTTAGTAATTGTTCGATTTGCATATACACTAAAGATAAATTATGAGTTTCGCAATTACCTAGTGAAAAAATATTTGTGCTTCAGAAGACTTGACAAATCAAAAAAAAATAGGCAATATATAGAAAAAGATAATGACAGAAGAAAAGGAAGTAAGTCAGGTATGATATTAGCGATTGACATGGGAAATACGAATATAGTTATTGGCTGTATTGATGATGAGAAGATTTATTTTGAGGAAAGAATAGCGACGGATTTATCCAAGACGGAACTGGAGTATTTCTGCCTGTTTAAGACGGTGCTGGAGCTGTACCAGATACATGGGGATGAGATTAACGGGGCGATTATATCATCGGTTGTTCCGCCATTGGTAAATGTATTGAAGGATGCGGTGGAGAAGCTGATCGGAGTTACACCGTATATCGTGGGTTCCGGAATCCGTACCGGGCTGAATATCGTGATGGATAATCCACGACAGGTCGGAAGTGATATGATCGTGGATGCGGTTGCGGCAGTCCGGGAATACAAAGCACCGTTTATCGTGATCGATATCGGAACGGCAACGACCATGAGTGTTGTGGACAGGCATGGTAATTATATCGGGGGATGTATTATGCCGGGAGTCAAGGTTTCGGCAGATTCCCTGGCGGCAAAGGCAGCACAGCTTTCCAAGGTGGATTTTGCGGCACCGGCGAAATGCATCGGCAAAAATACGGTGGACTGCATGAAGAGCGGTATTATATTTGGGCATGCGGCATGTCTGGACGGCATGATTGACAGAATGCAGGAAGAACTCGGCTATCCGTGTAAGATTATTGCAACCGGCGGACTGGCAGGAGTAATTATTCCATGCTGCCGGCATGAAATTATAGAAGATCAGGAACTGCTGTTAAAAGGTCTGAAGATTATATACGATTTGCAGACAGAACATTAAGGAGAAAATTATGTTAAAAGGAAAAAATATCGTACTGGCGGTAACTGGGAGCATTGCGGCATACAAGATAGCAAATCTTGCCAGTATGCTTGGAAAACTTCATGCAAAGGTTACGGTTCTTATGACCGCAAATGCAACTAATTTCATAAATCCGATTACATTTGAAACACTGACCGGAAATAAATGTCTGATCGATACCTTCGATCGTAATTTCCAGTACAATGTGGAGCATGTATCGCTGGCGAAGGAAACCGATCTGGTGTTGGTTGCACCGGCATCTGCCAATGTAATAGGAAAGATAGCGAACGGCATAGCGGATGATATGCTTACAACCACGGTAATGGCATGCAGCTGCAAAAAAATTATTGCACCGGCGATGAATACCCAGATGTATCTGAATCCGATCGTGCAGGATAATATGAACAAACTCAGACGCTTTGGCATGGAAGTGATTACACCGGATACAGGTCATCTCGCCTGCGGGGATGATGGAATCGGAAAAATGCCGTCCGAACAGGTACTGTTAGATTATATTTTAAGGGAGATTGCATTTGAAAAAGATCTGGCGGGAAAGAAAGTCCTTGTGACGGCAGGTGCAACGATGGAAAAGATCGATCCGGTAAGATATATATCCAACCATTCCACCGGGAAAATGGGTTATGCCATTGCAGAGAATGCCATGTTAAGAGGTGCAGATGTAACATTGATTACAGGAAAGTCCATATTGACACCGCCGCCTTTTATCAATGTTGTGCCAGTTATTTCCGCACAGGATATGTTTGATGCGGTCAAAGCCTGTATGGAAGAACAGGATATTATCATCAAAGCGGCAGCCGTTGCCGATTACCGACCGGTAAATCCGGCAGAGGAAAAGATAAAGAAGCAGGAGGATGATATGAGCATCCGGCTTGAACGGACGGACGATATCCTTGGCTACATCGGGGAGCATAAGAAACCGGGACAGTTTATCTGTGGATTCTCCATGGAAACACAGAACATGCTCGAAAATTCCAGAAAGAAGCTTTTGAAGAAAAAAGCGGATATGATTGTGGCAAATAATTTGAAACAGGAAGGGGCAGGATTCGGAGCGGATACGAATATCGTCACGTTTATCACCGCAGATGATGTGGAAGAAATGCCGATTATGAGCAAGGAAGAGGTGGCATTTCTGCTTCTGAAAAAAATTTTGAAAAAAATTTAAAAAAGTACTTGCATTTTTCTGAGACTGTGCTATAATACATTTTGTCGTCAGGACAATGGCCCATCGCCAAATGGTAAGGCACTGGACTCTGACTCCAGCATTTTCAAGGTTCGAATCCTTGTGGGCCAGTTAGAAAGCAGCTTCAGAGAAGCTGCTTTTTTTGAACTTTAAAACAGAAAATTTCCGGATAGAGAGAATATCCGGTATAGTACAAGGAGGACGGAATGATCGAATTAGGAAAATATCAGACACTTACTATAGTAAAGAAAACAGATTTTGGTGTATATCTGGCAGAAGATAGAGAAAATAAGAGCGGGGAAGCTGAGAGAGTGCTTCTTCCGATAAAACAGGTTCCGGAAAATGCAAAGCCGGGCGATGCGGTGAAAGTATTTATTTATCGTGATTCCAAAGACAGACTGATTGCTACTACCGCACATCCGAAACTTACGGTAGGCGAGCTGGCAGTCCTGAAGGTAAATGATGTGACAAAGATCGGTGCATTTCTTGACTGGGGACTTGAAAAAGACCTGTTCCTGCCATTTAAGGAGCAGACCTGCAGAGTCATGGTCGGTGAAGAATATCTGGTGGCACTGTATATTGATAAATCATCCAGACTTGCGGCAACCATGGATGTATACAAATACATGAAGATTGCCGGGGATTACGAAAAAGATGATATCGTGGAGGGTATCATTTACGAAATAAAAGAAGGCCTTGGAGCATTTGTGGCAGTAGATGGTGAGTATGCTGCCATGATACCTGAAAAAGAGATACATGAAAAACTCAGAGTCGGTCAGAGAATTACGGCGAGAGTAACGAATGTCAGGGAAGATGGAAAGATTAACCTGAGCATCCGCCAGAAAGCATATGAACAGATGGACAAGGATGCAGAAGCTGTTTTGCGGGTAATACAGGAGTACGACGGAGTGCTTCCGTATAACGACAAGGCATCACCGCAGCTGATAGAGAGGGACTTTCACATGAGTAAGGCGGCCTTTAAGCGGGCTGTGGGCAGACTGTATCGGGAAAGAAAAATCGAAATCAGGGAAAACGGGATCCGACTCACAGAAAACTAATATATAATGGAGGTATGATACAATGAAAAAAATCATCAGTACAGATAAGGCACCGGCAGCAATCGGACCTTATTCACAGGCAATCGAAGTAAACAACATGGTATTTACATCAGGAGTAATTCCGGTAAATCCTCCTACAGGCGAGATTCCGGAAGGAATTGAAGCACAGGCAAGACAGGCCATAGGTAATCTTGTCGCTCTTTTAAAGGAATCAGGTGTTGAAGCAGAAAATGTAATCAAGACAACCGTATTCATCAAGAATATGGATGATTTCGGAAAAGTAAATGAAGTATATTCAGAGTTTTTCAAGAAAGACTGCCCGGCACGTTCCTGCGTGGAAGTAGCAAGACTTCCAAAGGATGTTCTTATTGAAATCGAAGCAATCGGATTAAAATAATTAGAAAAAAGTACAAAGTATTTAAGATTAATGCAAAGTTTTTTGTATAAAATATAAAAACATTTTCAGTGTCAAAAATAAAAATGAAAAAAGTATAAAATTGCCTTGTACAATTTAACTAAAATATCCAAAAGCATTTCGGTACAAAGTGATATAGCAATTTTCAGACATTTGAGATAAAATTAGATATGCTTAAAAATAAGAACTTAATTGGAGGATTTAAATAATGGCAAGTTTATCATTAAGAAACATTAGTAAGGTATATCCAAATGGTTTCGTAGCTGTTAAAGATTTCAATCTTGAAATTGCAGACAAGGAATTCATCATTTTCGTAGGACCTTCAGGATGTGGAAAATCAACAACACTTCGTATGATCGCAGGACTGGAAGAAATCAGCTCCGGTGAATTATATATCGGCGATAAATTAGTAAACGATGTAGAACCTAAGGATAGAGATATTGCGATGGTATTCCAGAACTATGCGTTATATCCTCATATGTCAGTTTACGATAATATGGCATTCGGTCTTAAATTAAGAAAAACTCCAAAGGATCAGATCAGCAAGCTCGTTCATGAAGCTGCAAGAATCCTTGACCTGGAACATCTTCTTGATCGTAAGCCGAAGGCTTTATCAGGTGGTCAGAGACAGCGAGTTGCCATGGGACGTGCGATTGTCCGTGAACCAAAAGTATTCCTCATGGACGAACCTTTATCAAACCTTGATGCCAAGTTAAGAGTACAGATGCGTGTCGAGATTTCCAAATTACATAAGAGACTGGAAGCTACTATCATCTATGTAACACATGACCAGACAGAAGCTATGACACTGGGTACCAGAATCGTAGTTATGAAAGATGGTGTTATCCAGCAGTGTGATTCACCTATCAACTTATACAACTACCCTGTAAACCTCTTCGTAGCAGGATTCATGGGTTCACCGGCTATGAACTTCATCGATGCAGATGTTGTAGAAGAAGCAGATGGTGTAAAACTTGAGTTTGGCAATGACAAGATCAAAGTACCTGAGAAGAAAGCAAAAGCTCTCGTTGATGGTGGCTACGTTGGTAAGAAAGTTGTTATGGGTATCCGTCCGGAAGACATTCATGATGATGAAGTTATGATTGCAAGCCAGCCGGAAGCAGTTATTGAAACACAGATCAAGTTATACGAATTACTTGGTGCAGAAGTATTCTTATACTTCGATATTGCAGGAACAGACTGCACAGCAAGAGTGAATCCTCGTACAACAGCTAAGATTGGAGATACTGTTAAGTTTGCATTCGATTTAAACAAACTTCATGTATTCGACAAAGAAACAGAGAAGGTTATTGCAAACTAATTAACTTTTATGGAAAATATTGGAAAAGGCGATGTTTCAGAGAACACCGCCTTTTCTTTTCGCTTGAATCGGGAATCGTTTTATGTTACAATAAAGCAAGTGATGCATATAGATAAAAACAAATGTTAGGGAGTGTGGCGGATGATATCAAATCAGATTTTACAAAGTACCATTGACGGAATTAAAAACATTGCAAGGGTGGAATTGAGCATATATGATATAGACGGAAAACTTCTGACTGCGACATTTTCAAATGCAGTTGATTATGAGGGATTTGTAAAGAACTTTGCGGATTCGGATGCGGAGAACCAGGAAGCAAGAGGCTGCCAGCTGTTTAAAGTAAGCGATGAGTGCAGACTCGAATATATCCTGCTCGTAATGGGAAGCAGCAACGATGTGTATATGATAGGAAAGATGGCGGTATTCCAGCTTCAGAACCTGATCACGGCATACAAAGAGCGTTTTGACAAGGACAATTTTATCAAGAATCTGCTGCTGGACAATCTTTTGCTTGTGGATATTTATAATCGTGCAAAGAAGCTACATATCGAGCAGAATGCAAGGCGTATCGTATTTATTGTCGAGACGAAGAATGAGAAGGATAACGGGGCATTGGAAACGATCCGGACATTGTTTGTGGCGAAGTCGAAGGATTTTATCACGGCAGTCGATGAGAAGAACATTATCATTGTCAGGGAGCTGACTCCGAATGAAACATATGAGGACATGGAGAAAGTAGCAAGAACCGTTCTCGATATGCTGAATACCGAGGCGATGTCCTCTGCAAGGATTTCCTACGGAACAATTGTCAATGAGATAAAAGAAGTATCGAAATCTTATAAAGAGGCTAAGATGGCACTGGATGTCGGAAAGATTTTCTACAGTGAGAAAGTCATTATCGCATACAATCATCTGGGAATCGGACGTCTGATTTACCAGCTTCCGCTTCCGCTGTGCAAAATGTTCATCAAAGAAATTTTTGAAGGAAAATCACCGGATGAATTTGACGAGGAAACTTTGTCCACCATCAATAAATTCTTCGAGAACAGTCTGAATGTGTCCGAAACTTCAAGACAACTGTATATTCACAGAAATACTCTGGTATACCGTCTTGACAAGTTAGAGAAGAGTACCGGGCTGGATCTCAGGAAATTCGAGGATGCCATTACATTTAAGATTGCACTGATGGTTGTAAAATATATGAAATATATGGAAAGTATTGATTATTAAAGGAGATTGCGATGATTGACTTGGAAAATGTCAGCAAGACATATTCAGCAGGTGCTCCGGCAGTAAATGACATTAATCTTCATATTGAAGAGGGAGAATTTGTATTTATTGTAGGGAATTCCGGAGCAGGAAAATCTACCCTTATAAAATTAATGTTAAAAGAACTGGAACCTACAACGGGACGTATTATAATTAACGGAAAGGATTTAAAGAAAATCAAGCACAGGAAGATTCATCTTCTGCGGAGGGATATCGGTGTCGTATTTCAGGATTTCCGTCTGTTAAAGGACAGAAGTGTGTACGATAATGTTGCATTTGCCCAACGTGTGGTAGAAGTGCCGAACCGGGTAATCCGCAGAAAAGTACCAGCGATGCTGTCCATGGTGGGACTGGCAGAGAAATACAAGTCTTTTCCGAGAGAACTTTCGGGAGGAGAACAGCAGAGAGTAGCACTGGCACGTGCACTGGTCAATAATCCACCGATTCTGCTGGCAGATGAGCCTACGGGAAATCTTGACCCGAAGAATTCATGGGAAATTATGAAACTTCTGGAGGAAATAAATAATCGTGGAACAACCGTTATCGTCGTTACCCATAACAGTGAAATTGTGGATGCGATGCAAAAGAGGGTTGTTACGATTCACAAAGGAATGATTGTGAGTGACGAGCAGGCAGGGGGATACATTTATGAAGATTAGCACCTGGGCATACAGCCTGAAACAAGGTATTATAAATATTAAGAGAAATAAATTATTCTCATTGGCTTCAATTGCCACAATTGCCATCTGTATCTTCCTGATTGGTTTATTTTATTCTGTATTTACGAATATCAACAATATGATAACGCAGGCGGAGGAACAGATCAGCATTACCGTATTTTTCAAACAGGGAATTACGGATGACGAAATCAACAGCCTGAAGGATAAGATCAGCCAGAGAGCAGAAGTAAAAGAAGTGGTCTATACATCTTCCGAGGAAGCCTGGGAGCAGTTTAAGGAGATTTATTTTAAAGATCATATGGATCTGGCAGAGGGGTTCAAAGATGATAATCCGCTGGCAAATTCATCCTCTTTTGAAATTTTCCTGAATGATATATCCATGCAGGATGTGCTGGTATCTTATCTGAACAGTTTGTCCGAAGAGGGAATCAGACAGGTAAATTCATCTGAGAATACGGCATCTACGGTAAGCGAATTTGGAAAACTGGTAGGATATGTATCTGTGGCATTGATCGTCATTCTTTTGGCGGTTGCGGTATTCCTGATCAGCAATACCATCACGATGGGAATCACGGTCAGAAAAGAAGAAATCGGCATTATGAAGCTGATGGGAGCATCGGATATATTTGTCCGAGCACCGTTTATGGTGGAAGGTCTTATGATTGGATTGATTGGTGCAGTCATACCGATTGTTGTACTGTTCATATTATATAACAGAATTGTGGTATATATTCTTGCACAGTTCCAGCAGCTTTCTGCATTTACGGTATTTTTGCCGGCAAACCAGGTATTTCATGTGTTAGCACCGCTTTCACTGCTGATAGGAGCGGGAATCGGTTTGGTCGGCAGTATGATTACAATAAAAAAACATTTGAATGTATAAGGAACAGAAAGTATCTGAAATACAGAATGGAGAATAAAGATGCATAAGAAGGTTAAAAATTATATAGCGGCTGTAGTAGTTACTGTGATATTTGGAGCAGCAGCCGTTGCAAATATGGATATTTCCTACGGAAGTATGGAGAGTGAAAAGGAAAGTCTGAATAACCTGAAGAACGAAAAGGCTGATGTGGAGAAGATACTGGCAGAGCTGGAGGCAAAGAAGGGAGACAGCGAAGCATATCTTAAGGAACTCGATGCAAAGGTATCAGATATTGCAAATAATATTTATGCACTGAATCAGCAGATTGATCAGAAGAATACCGAGATAAATGCAACGCAGGAATTAATATCCAAAACTGAAGTAGAGATCTCAGAGCAGTATGAAGCCATGAAACTGCGTATCCAGTATATGTATGAAAATGGGAATGCGTCCTATATTTCCATGATACTGGATTCCAAAAGCATCGGGGATTTCCTGAACCGGGCAGAATACATCACGGAACTGACCAGTTATGACAGACAGATGTTAGAGGAGCTTCAGGCGAAGAAGAATGAAGTGGAGGCGGCAAAGGCAAGTCTTGACAAACAGCTTGCAGATCTGCAGGTTCTGCAGGAGGATGCAGAGGCAGAGAAGGCAGCGACCGAACAGTTGATGGAAGCAAAAAATCAGGAGATTGCACAGGTAAATGCATCGATTACGGATGCACAGAACCAGATCCATGACCTGGAAAATGATATTGCTGCGCAGCAGGAGCTGGTATCAGAGATGGAATCGATCGAAGCCAGAAGAAAAGCCGAGGAAGAGTCCCGGAAGAAGGCGGAAGAGGAATCCAGAAAAGCAGCCGAGGAAGAATCAAAACGGAAGGCGGCTGAGGCGGCTTCCAGAGCAGCAAAGAAGGGCAGCAGTAAGGCTGATACCACGACAAAGGGACAGGAAGCAACCACGTCAAAATCAAATACATCCACGAACCAGACGACAAGTAATGGAAAGTTTATCTGGCCGCTGACGTCAAACACTTATATTTCATCGTATTTTTCCATGAGAAATAACCCATTTGGAGGAAGTGGAACAGAATTCCATAACGGAATCGACATACCAGCATCCACAGGAACTGCGGTTATGGCAGTTTCAGGCGGACAGGTGGCATGGTCAAGTTTAAGTTCATCGGCAGGCAACTGGATCGGCATTGACCATGGAAATGGAATTTATTCCGTGTATATGCATATGTCTTCCAGACTTGTGAAAGAAGGGGATTATGTTACAGCAGGTCAGACGATAGGACTGGTGGGAAGTACGGGCAGGTCTACCGCACCGCATCTGCATCTGAGTATCCGTCTGAATGGAAGTTATGTAGACCCACTGGATTATGTATCCCCATAACCCGGTGGCAGCCGGAATATCCGGATTTAGTAAAGTAGTTAGGAGACAGCATGAATATAGAAGACAAAAATCCTGATTTAAAATCATCATTTCAGAAGGGGCTGATTACAGGACTTCTGATCTGCTCATTATTTGCATTGATCTTTCTGTTTGTGGCAAAAGGGGGAATCCATCCGGTACAGAAGCAGACAGAGAACGACCAGACATCAGGGGATACACAGGTATCCATGAGCGACATTGAGAAAAAACTGGAATCATTGGAGTCGCTGGTAGATGAGTATTATTATTACAGTGATGATATGGATACTTCCGCAATCGCAGATAAAGTCTATGCGGCTTATATTGCGGGACTGGAAGATAAATATTCCGAGTATTACACCGCAGATGAGATGCAAAAAAGAATGGAGAGCATCAATGGTTCTTACTGTGGTATCGGTGCTGTGGTATCGAAGAATGAAGATGGCGAGATAACCATTATTCTTCCATATGAGAATGCACCGGCGGCAAATGCAGGTCTGCAGCCGGGAGATATAATTCTGAGCATTGATGGAACAGATCTGTCCGGCATGGAGCTGGAGCAGGCGGTAACACTGGTAAAAGGCGAGGAAGGAACTTCAGCTGTATTTAAGGTGCGCCGCGGGGAAGAAGAATTTGAAACCACGATTACAAGGCAACAGGTGAATGTGCCTACCGTGTCCTATGAAATGAAAGAAGGAAATGTCGGATATATTTATATTTCCTCATTTGAGATGTCCACACCGGAACAGTATAAGAATGCGATTGATGACCTGTTAAACCAGGGAGCAGAAGGGATTGTATTTGACCTGAGAAATAACGGCGGCGGCGCATTGGATGCGGTAATCGATATGCTCGATTATATTCTGCCGGAAGAACTGCTCATGTATGTTGAAGACAAATTTGAAAACCGGAAGAATTATTATTCCGAAGCAGAATGTATCGATGAAACCCTGCCGATGGCAGTTATTATCAACGGCAACAGTGCCAGTGCTTCGGAAGTATTTACCGGAGCATTGCAGGATTACGGACGTGCGAAGATTTTCGGCACAAAGTCCTACGGCAAGGGCGTGGTACAGAATCTTATCCCACTGAACGACGGAAGTGGAGTAAAGCTTACGATTGCAGAATATTTTACCCCGCTTGGCAGGAATTTTAACAATAACGGAATTGATCCTGATGAAACGGTAGAACTTCCGGACGAATCGCAGACGGAAGCCTATGATGAAAAAGGATATCTGAAGGAAGGATATGACACGCAGTTAAATGCGGCAGTTTCCTATATCCAGAGTCAGATTGCAGAAAAATAAAAATGAGTATAATCATAGTACAGACAAGGTAGTTTTTACAAAACCTGATTGTTACAAAAAATAAAGAGGAATGCGTGATGGATAAGTTAATATACAGAGTAAAAGCAATCGCAAAGAGTATATTGATTTTACTGCTGATTATTTTAGTAATGATTATGATGTACCAGATTAAGAAATTACAGGGAACAGCGAGAGTAATTAATTATGCCGGATTGGTGCGTGGTGCGACACAGAGGGAAGTAAAGCTTGAGATTACCGGAAATTCCGATGATGCTCTGATTACTTACCTGGACGATATTTTAAGCGGATTAAGATATGAGGACGGGAATTACGATCTGATTCTGCTGGATGATAAGGATTACCAGAAAAAGCTGGATGTGCAGATTGCCTGCTGGGAAGAACTCAAGGAAGAGATACAGAAAGTAAGGACGGATGGTTATCTTCAGACAGATATTGTTGACATGAGTGAAGATTATTTTAAACTTGCAGATGAAACGGTATCGGCGGCAGAAGATTATTCCGAAGAAATAGCCGTGCATTTAAGATTGCTGGAAATCATCTCAGCGATAATTATGGTCGGACTGATTGGGCTGATTATTGAACAGACTGTTACGGAAGTAAGAATTGCACGGACAAACAAGATACTGGAGAAAAAGGCATACATTGATTTGCATACGGGACTGCCGAATAAGAGCCGCTGTGAGGAAATGTTGCATAACGTAGAATTTTTAAAAGCTCCGGTTGCGTGTATTGTGCTGGATCTGAATAATTTAAAGCATGTCAATGACACTATGGGACATTCCATAGGAGATCAGCTTATCATGAATTTTGCAAGGATTATACGGAATGTAGTTCCGGCAAAAGATTTCGTGGGACGATGCGGGGGCGATGAATTTATTGTATTCGTGCATGAAGCAAGTCGGAGTGAAACAGAAGAGATACTGAGGAATCTGCAAAATGAGGTAGAACGTTTTAACTGCTATGGAAAGAATATTAAAATCAGCTATGCAAGCGGATGGGCATTGTCCAGTGATTATGAGAATTGTACATTGCGTACCCTGTTTGACAAAGCGGACCAATATATGTACGAAGACAAGCAGAGAAAAAAGGGATTAAAACGATAAGAAAACCAGATGAACAGGATAGAGCCGGCAGTTCCGGGGTAATCCCCGGAACTGCCGGCTTCATTGTGCCATTTTTATCGAAATAAAGTTCTTCCGTACAGGCAAGTGAAAATAAAATTTTTACGGTATTTCTTGAAAATAATTATGCTTGATAGTAAAATATAGACAAATTGGATGTTTGTATCAGTTTTTACAAAGGAAAGAACAATAGTATGAAAGTTTTAGAAAAGAAAATATTAAAGAAGAGATTATTACTGCTGGCAATTGTATTTCTCACAGGTGCATGTCTCGTTATTTTTATGATGGTCAGGGCATGGAGAACAAATCAGGCACAGGTGCGGGAAAATGCAAGGATGAATGCAATGACTTACGCAGAACGCATGATAGAAGAACTGAGCCGTGGCACAAGTGTAACCGATACTTTAAAAGAACTTGTTGTGAGTGGGAATGGAAAAGTAGATGGGTTTGAGATGGTGGCAGAAGATTTAATGACGCATTTTATCCAGAGTATCCAGCTTGCACCGGATGGCGTGGTAACGGATATTTATCCGGCAGAAGGAAATGAGGTGGGAAAAATCGATCTGATACATGATGAGAAGCGCGGACAGATTGCCTGTTATGGAAGAGATAACAAAGTAACCGTCATGCAGGGTCCTTTTTCTCTGAATCAGGGCGGAATGGGCATTGCAGTGAGAAATCCGGTTTATTTGAAAAATGAAAATGGAGAAACAGCATTCTGGGGATTTACGATTGTGATTATCCGCATTCCGGAGATTTTTAAAAACTCTGTACAGGCACTGACAGGATTCGACTACGACTACTGTCTGTCAAAAACAGCAACCCCGTTTACGGATAGTTATGACGAGATAGACAGTTCCGGAAAAAAGCTTGAAAATCCGGTGGAATATAAATTTGAAATTGGAGAATGTTCCTGGAAACTGGAAGTTATGCCATCAAATGGATGGAGTGATGCCGGCCATATGATGGAACTGTTAATCAGTGGCTGCGTCATAGTGCTTCTTTTGAACGGTCTGACCGCAGCACTTCTGATTGTGGATGCAAATAGAAGAAAATTAAAGAAAATGTCCGTCACGGACGGACTGACCGGATTGCTGAACCGGCAGGGACTGAATGAGGAAGTGGATACCTGGATGAGAAAGTATCCGGATCATTCCTGCGTCTGTATTACTTTGGATATTGATGATTTTAAATTTATTAATGATGTATATGGTCATCTTGTAGGAGATATGGTGTTACAGAAACTTGCGGACAGCATGAGAGAAATTTTTCAGACTAATGCAGTTATGGGAAGAAACGGGGGCGATGAGTTTTCGGTTCTGTTAAAGGACACGACAATCGCACAGAGTGAAGCACTGATACGGAAGTTCGCGGCAACAGGCCGGACATTTGAAGTAAACGGGCAGGATAAAGTATTTGGCATATCTGTCGGCTATGCGGAATATCCTCTGCAGGCATCAGATAAGGCTCAGCTTTTGCGGAATGCCGATGCCGCATTATATGAGGTAAAGCTGCATGGGAAACAGGGCTGCCAGAGCTATTCCGGGCATTTAAAACTCGAAAAGCGGAGTCAGCTTGGATTTGCTTTAAAAGATATATCGGAAAATCTTCCGGGATCATTTTTGATTTACAAAGAAGAAGATTCACGCATCCTGTTTGCAAACAAAGAAATGATACGGTATGCAGGGTGTACAGATCTGGACGACTTTTTTGAATTTACGGCTCAAGATTTTTTTCATCTGGTTCGTGAGGAAGAACGGGAAAATATTGCACAGAGCATCAGGAAACAGATTATGGAAGATAAAGAGGAACATAATGATTATGTGCAGTTTCATATGCAGTGTAAAGATGGAACGGAACATCGTGTTCTGGATTATGGCAGGCTGGTGGAGAACCGGTATTATGGAAAGATCTTCTATGTGTTGATAATGGATGAGAAAGCAATTAAGAAGTATTATCATTTACAAGGAAATTAAATAAAAGAAAGGAAATACCGGTGGGATTTATAAAAAGTATATAGAGTTTATATTCTTTTTATTTGATTTTGCCGGTAAGTTTTTGTATAATACCTAACTAGGTTAGATATTTTGAAAGGAGGATATGGATGGCAACGAAAGAACAGATCCAGAGGATTTTTCAGAAAATGCAGGAATGTCACCCGGCAGAGCTTTTTCGTTGTATGGATGATACCAAAGCAGGACTGGGTGCGGTACTACGCATTTTATATACTGCGAAGGAGCCGGTAACGGCAGGAATGATCAGTGAAAAGATGGGAATCAGTACGGCGAGGGTAGCAGTTCTGCTGAAAAAACTCGAAGCAAAAGAGCTGATTATAAAAGAGCATGATGCCAGGGATGCAAGAGTTACCCGTGTCAGACTGACAGAGCATGGAGCAGAAATGATACTGGAATGGTGGGATAAAATCTGTGAAAGGATGGGAAACATAATTGACCGGATCGGGGAAGAAAGGCTGTTGGAATACATTGAGATTGGAAATGAAATCCGGCAGATTATGTCAGCCCCACCGGAAAGCTTTGACAGATAATTGCAAAAATTTTGAATCAGAAAGGAGACACATAAATTGATAAAGATATTTAAGAATTTAAGACCGCAGGAATGGGCTTTGATTGCCCTGGTGATGGTTTTTATCGTTCTGCAGGTCTGGCTGGATTTGACAATGCCGGATTATATGGCGGATATCACAAGGATGGTGCAGACGGATGGAAGTACAATGAGTGAGATGCTGACTGCGGGCGGCAAGATGCTTCTGTGTGCATTGGGAAGCCTTCTGGCGGCAGTGCTTACGGCAGTCTGTGCAGCGAAGATTGCAACAGGATTTGCCGCAGTGTTAAGAGGAAAATTATTTGCGAAGGTGCAGTCATTTTCAATGGAAGAAATTGGACATTTTTCAACGGCGAGTCTGATTACACGTTCCACCAATGACGTGACACAGATTCAGATGCTGCTTGTAATGGGACTGCAGATGCTGGTAAAAGCACCGATTATGGCTGTGTGGGCAATTTTAAAGATTGCAGATAAACAGTGGCAGTGGACACTGACAACGGCGGCAGCGGTTGTTATACTGCTTATCGTGGTCGGAGTCTGTCTGGTGCTTGTAACACCAAAGTTTAAAAAGATACAGTCCTTAACGGATGATTTAAACCGTGTAACCAGGGAAAATCTTACCGGACTTTCCGTTGTAAGGGCTTACAATGCGGAAGGTTATCAGGAAGAAAAGTTTGAGAATGCAAATGAGGCACTCACAGGCACGAACCTTTTTGCACAGAGAACCATGGCATTTATGATGCCGAGCATCCAGCTTGTCATGAGCGGGCTGATGCTTGCGATTTACTGGATTGGTGCAATACTGATTAACGATGCGGGAATGTCAGGAAAGATTTCATTATTTTCTGATATGATGGTATTTTCTCAGTATGCCATCCAGGTAGTTATGGCATTTATGATGTTAGTCATGATCTTTATGATTCTGCCGAGAGCATCCGTAGCAGCAAACCGTATCTGTGAAGTGCTTGACACAAAACCGTCCATCCTCGATGGTACAGAGAGTGAAGGAAAAGCAGGAGAGACAGGAGAAATCGAATTTTCCAATGTATCTTTCCGATATCCGGACGCAGAGGAATGTGTCCTTGAAAATATCAGCTTTACGGCAAAGAAAGGTGAAACCGTGGCACTCATCGGTTCAACCGGCTGCGGTAAGAGTACCGTTATCAACCTGATTCCGCGTTTTTATGATGCAACACAGGGGGAAGTGATGATAGACGGAAGAAATGTTAAGGAATATAAACAGGAAGAACTGAGAAATAAAATCGGATATATTTCACAGAAAGCAACTTTATTTACTGGAAATATCCGTTCCAATATTGCCTATGGGGAAAACGGAAAAACAGATCCTTCGGACGAAGAGATCGATGAGGCTTTAAACATCGCACAGGCAGAGGAATTTATAAAATCACTGGAAGACGGAAAAGATGCCTATGTGGCACAGAATGGTTCTAATTTCTCCGGCGGACAGAAGCAGAGACTCTCCATTGCAAGAGCCATCGCAAGAAAACCGGAAATCCTCATTTTTGATGATTCCTTCTCTGCACTGGATTACCGGACGGACAAAGTGCTCCGGAAAACACTGGATGAGAAGTGCAAAGATATCACCAGAATCATTGTGGCACAGCGAATCGGCACGATCCGGGATGCGGATAAGATCATCGTTTTAGAGGATGGAAAGATTGCAGGCATGGGACGACACGAAGACTTAATGCGGGATTGTGATGTTTACCAGAAGATCGCATTGTCACAGCTTTCAAAGGAGGAACTTGCGTAATGAGAAATAGAAAACAGGAAAAACCGAAGGATCTGGTCGGCACATGGAAAAAATTGCTCGGATATTGCAGAAAATATCTGGTTATTCTGGTGATTGCCCTTGTCTGTGCGGCAGCAGGAACTGTCTGCACCCTGGTAGGACCGGATAAATTATCCGATATGACGGATGCCGTTACTTCCGGTATTTCTCCGGATACGGATAAATTGCAGGAAATATCTACGGTGATGTCAGAGAATATTGCGGCAAATATGCAGACGGTCATAACGGAAATTGCAGGAAATCTTTCCGATACAGAGAATATGCAGATGGAGCTTGAGGTAAACGGGCAGGTGATTTCCTTTGAAGACCAGAGAATGACCATGGAAATTTTTGCTTCACTCGATGGAGCAGATGACACACAGAAGAGCGAAGCCGTACAAAAATTGCCGGATGCTGTAAAAAAAGCACTGTATACCGATATTACGGTGGATAAGACCGTGATCACAGGTGCGGAACAGTTAGAGATGACAAACCTCATGGCAGAAGCAGGAGATGACGCAGATTCCATGTTAGCAGTATTTGATAAACTGCCAGATTCTGTTTATCAGCTTATAAAACCTGCGATTGACATGGATAAGGTATTTCATATCGGAATCGTGCTGGTAATCTTATATGCCTGCAGCTATGTGTTATCTGCCATTCAGGGAATCATCATGGCAACGATTACCCAGAAAGTGTCAAAACAGATGCGTTCCGACATTTCGGAAAAAATCAACCGTCTGCCGATGTGGTTTTACAACCGGACAACAACCGGAGATGTATTATCCCGCGTTACCAATGATGTGGATACCATCGGACAGTCCTTAAACCAGAGTATCGGAAACCTCATATCAGCACTCATCTTATTTGCCGGAAGCTTTATTATGATGCTTGTCACAGACCGGTGGATGACACTGACGGCAGTGGGAGCGAGCCTGATTGGATTTATCATCATGTTTGCCATCATGGGAAAGAGCCAGAAGTATTTCCGCAGACAGCAGAAGCATCTGGGTGAAATCAACGGCCATATTGAAGAGATTTATACCGGACATACGGTGGTAAAAGCATACAATGGCGAACATAATGCACAGAAAATCTTTGATGAAATGAATACAAATCTTCAGGAAAGCGGATTCCGTGCACAGTGCCTGTCCGGAATGATGATGCCTGTCATGGGCTTTATCGGAAATCTCGGTTATGTGGCAGTGTGTGTGGTAGGCGGTGCTATGGCACTGAACGGAAAAATCAGCTTTGGTGTCATTGTGGCATTTATGATGTATGTACGTTACTTTACCCAGCCGCTTGCACAGATAGCACAGGCAGTACAGACCATGCAGTCCGCAGCAGCTGCCGGAGAACGTGTATTCGACTTTCTTGAGGCAGAAGAGATGGAAAACGAAGACGGCAAGATTGAAAACCTCGGAAAAATCAGAGGGGAAGTTGCTTTTGAACATGTAAAATTCGGCTATGAAGGAACGGACAGAACCATTATTCACGATTTCAGTGCAGTGGCAAAGCCGGGACAGAAGGTTGCAATCGTAGGGCCGACAGGTGCCGGAAAATCAACACTGGTCAACCTGCTCATGCGTTTCCATGAGATTCAGGGCGGAAAGATCAGCATTGACGGAGTGTCAACCAGCGAAATGAAGCGGGAAACCGTACATGACCAGTTCTGCATGGTATTGCAGGATACCTGGCTTTTTGAAGGTACAATCCGGGAAAACCTTGTTTACTGTGCAGATGGTGTACCGGATGAAAAAGTGAAAAATGCATGCAAAGCAGTAGGACTCGATCATTTTATCCGTACCCTGCCGCAGGGCTATGACACCGTATTAAATGACCAGGTCAATTTATCACAGGGACAGAAGCAGCAGCTCACGATTGCAAGAGCCATGATAGCGGATAAGCCGATGTTAATCCTGGATGAAGCAACCTCTTCCGTAGATACAAGAACAGAGCAGCAGATACAGTCTGCGATGGATAAACTGATGGAAAACAGAACCTCATTTGTCATTGCACACAGATTATCTACGATAAAAAATGCGGATTTAATCCTCGTGTTAAAGGATGGAGATATTATAGAGAGTGGGAATCATGAAGAACTGATGGAAAAAGACGGCTTTTATGCGTCTCTTTATAACAGCCAGTTTGACCAGGCATCATAAGAAAGGAGTGCAGAAGATGAAATACAGATATCTTACAATAGAGAGAGAATACGGAAGCGGCGGTACAGAGATAGGACGCCGGCTTTCCGAAAAACTGGGGATTCCCTGCTTTGGCAGGGAGATTCTCGAAGAAGTGTCAAAAGAAAGGCATATTTCGATCGAGAGCATCGAACATTGTGAGGAAACCGTTACAAACAGCCTGTTATATTCCGTATATCTGATGTCACAGGCAGTTTCGGCAAATCCGGATATGCTGCCGGGAGAAGGACATATATATGTGGAAGAGCAGAAAGTGATCCGCAGATTTGCAGCCGCACAGCCGGCAATATTTGTCGGACACTGTGCCAGTGAAGCATTAAAAGAATATCCAAATGTGGTAAATGTCTTTATCCATTGCTCCAGTGATGAGCAGAAGAAGGAAAGAATCCTGCATGATTACGGGATTGCACCGCTGCAGGCTGATGTGGTCAGACGCAAGTATGACAAAAAGAGAGCCAATTATTATAAGGCAAATACGGAACGGAAATGGGATAATTTCAGGGATTATGACCTGGTTCTGGACAGTGCGAAGCTGGGCATTGACGGATGCGTGGATGCATTGTATGGCCTTATGACAGAAAAATAAAAATGTTTTAAAAAAAGAGAAAGACTGCAGACCATGGGGCCGGCAGTCTTTCCTGCTTTAAAGGAAATGTCGAAATATGCAAAACATAAGTGCGACAGTTATTGTGTTCTGTTACTTTTTGTGATATCATAAGAACAAAATTGCGAATAGAAATGGCAGGGCAGAGGAAAGGCAAAGCACAGAATGAAGAGAAGAGTATTAGCGGGAATATTGATTCTATTAAGCTGCATTATGTGTGTAGCATGTGACAATGCAAAGAAGAGTTCCCATAAAGAAGAAAAGACATCAATTACGATATGGCATTATTACAGCGGCTCACAGAAAGCAGCATTTGACCGCATGGTTGAGAGGTTTAACGAAACGGAAGGAATCAAGAAAGGAATTACGGTCAATGTAGTGGCGATGGACTCCATCAGTAATCTTTCCGAACAGATCAATGCGTCCGCAGATAAGAAAGTGGGGGCAAAAGCACTTCCGGATTTGTTTTCTGCTTATGTCGATATGGCGGAAACTATTGATGCAAAAGGATTGTTGGTTGATATGGACCAGTATTTTTCAAAGGAAGAATTGTCTGGATATGTGGATGCCTATATCGAGGAGGGAAGATTTGACAGTGCGAAGAGCCTGAAGTTGTTTCCGATTGCAAAGGCAACAGAGGTTATGATGGTAAACAAGACAAAGTGGGATGAGTTTGCAGCCGCGTGCAATATAGATATATCAAAGCTTTCAACCTGGGAAGGACTTGCCGAAACGGCAGAGCTTTATTATGACTGGTCCGGCGGAAAAGCAATGTTTGGAAGAGATGTTATGGCAAATTATGTGCTGCTTGGTTCACTGGAACTTGGAAACGATATTTTTCAGGTAAAAGACGGGACATTGGATTTTCAGATGGATAAAGACGTCATGCGTAAGCTCTGGGATAATTATTATGTGCCGTATATCAGCGGTTATTACAGAAAAGAAGGCAGATATGCCAGCGACGATCTGAAAATCGGCGATATCATTGCCTATGTCGGTTCGACCTCCAGTGCAGCCTATTTCCCGGATGAAGTATATTATGATGCTGAGGACACCGGAACACAGATAGAATGTATGGTTCTTCCCGTACCTGATTTTGAAGGAAAAGAGTCTTATGTGATCCAGCAGGGAGCAGGCATGGCGATGATTCATTCCGATGAAAAGAAAGAGAAAGCCAGTGCGGAATTCCTGAAATGGTTTACCGAGAGTGAAAAAAATGTCAGTTTTGCCGTGGAATCCTGCTATCTTCCGGTAACAAAGGAAAGCTGCCATGCGGATTATATCCGTAATATTGTAGAAAAAGAAAATATCAAAGTGTCGGATAAAGTACTTGATACACTGACGATATCCATTGAGAAAATGAATCAGAGTACAACCTATACACTTCCGTCTTTTGACAATAGTTATGATGCAAGGGAAGTTCTTGAGACCACTTTAAAGGACAAAGCAAAGAATGACAGGGCAGCGGTTCTTGAACTGACCGCACAGGGTATGACCGAAGAAGATGCTGTTGCACAGTATGATACAGAGGATTCCTATCAGGCATGGTATCAGGATACGGTGGATCAGATAAACCGGATTTTAAATCCGGAGAAATAGTGGGTGTAGTAATATGAGTAAAATTGCTTTTCAAAAACAGTCCGTGTTTTTCCGCCTGTTTTCCGTCCTTTTTCTTGTCAGTATCATTCTGATTCTGCTGTATGTCTGTGTCATTGAACGCAGTGGGATTGTAAACCAGCTCTGCGGAAGTAAGATCGATATTATCGACAATATTGTTGAAACCAGAAAGAACACCATCGAAAACCAGATGGTAGCAGGCTGGGCCGACTATGAAAGCATGGAAGATGCCATAACAGAACTGGAAAATTTAAAAGATGCCGGAAGCGAAAATGAAGTACAGGTGAAACGGGCGGAAATACTGTTAAACCTGCTTGGAAATACATCAGGTACAGGAATATTTTATGTACCACTAGAGGAAAATAACAAAAATGGTTATGATACACTATATTTTTGTGATCTGAATCCAAAGTCCTATTCCCGGACAAATGCAGATATTTACGGGGAATATGGAAATGCTGCAATTATGAAGACACTTGGAATCACGATGGATGTCAACTGGAAGGCATATGCGGATAAGAATATGCTTGCAAACAGCTATATTACCAGACCGGTCGAGGCATACCGGGAAAATGGTTACGGAGAAGAAACAGATTATGGATGCTGGACAGTGGGAACACTTCCTTATTATCAGGGTTTATCCTGTATTATGTATACCATTCCGCTGCTCGGAGATGATGGGCAGGTTTTCGCCGTATTCGGCATCGAGATATCCATGGAATATATCAATACTTTTTTAAAATACAATGAACTTACCCTTGAGGAAAGCAGCACCTATGTACTTGGAATCTGCGATGAAAAAACCGGGGAGATCACACCGGTAACAGCGGCAGGACCGGAATATAAGAGCGAGATTATGAAGCAGAAAAGTATCCGCCTTACACAGAATGACAGGTGGGACAATATCTCAGGAATAGAAGGATTCCGCAACGGAAGAGAACTGGTGTTCCGGAAAGATATTGTTGTCTACAATGTCAATACCCCATTTGCAGATGAACAATGGTGTCTTCTGGCCATTCAGAACGAGGACAGGCTGTTTCAGAATGAAAACAGGTTTCAGCATATTATTATCATGGTCACCATTCTGGCAGTTCTTGTGGCAGTTGCTGGATCTTATCTTGGAAGCCGGAATCTTGGACGGCCGATCATGACTGTCTATCATGCTGTATCCAACATGAAGCCGATGAAAAATCTTGCAATCAGGCGGGTAAATATCATTGAGATAGACAGTCTTTCAGAAGCAATAGAAGAAATGGGACGGGACATCATACGTTCTGCATCCAGAATGGCATCCATTATCAAAGATGCGGATTTGAAGGTCGGAGTCATCGAGCTGGACGAGGAGAAAGCTCTGTGCTACATGACCTATTCCTGCTGTAATATTTTACAGATGGAACAGGAAGAAGAAGATTATCTGCTGATGTCGGCGGAAGAGTTAAAAGAGATGCTGCGGCAGTTTTATGCAAAAGCATCATTATACAAGGGTGTTCCCGTGAATGATTTTATTGACAATAATACCTATGAAATGATTGACCGAAACGATCAGTCGAGGTGGATCACCTTTTCTACGAAAGTCGAAGAAAAGAAAATACTCATGGTAATTTCCGATGTAACCGAGAGCATTACAAGAGAAATGAAATTAGAGTATGAGGTAAGCCATGATGCCCTGAGCGGACTTCTGAATAACAAAGCATTCCGCAGGCAGGTACAGAAAAGGCTGATAGACAATGATGGCAAGACCGGTGCCATGGTCATGTGGGATTTGGATAATCTGAAATATGTCAATGATACCTATGGACATGAGTACGGGGATATGTATATCCGTATGGCAGCAAAATGTCTTGGAACGCTGGAACAGCAGGGCGGTATCGTTTCGAGGCGGTCCGGGGATGAATTCTATGCCTATATCGATGGGGACAGCAGGGAAGAACTGTACCGGATCATCAGAGAGCTTCATAAGACACTGGGGCAGCAGACTATTATACTGCCAAACAGGGAGCATTTAAAGCTGCGCGGATCAGCCGGAATCGCCTGGTACAGCAAGGATGCATCCAATTACGATGAACTGATTAAAAAAGCAGATTTTACCATGTATACGGTAAAACATTCCAACAAAGGAAGAATTGCCGAGTTTTCACAGGAGGAATACCAGCGGGATGAAATATTGGTAAGCGGAAATGAAGAACTAAACAAATTTATTGAAAATAAACTGCTGAAACTGGCATACCAGCCGATTGTGGACGTGCATACCGGCGAAATATTCGCCTACGAAGCACTCATGCGTCCGAAAATGGAAAAATTAAAAACACCTTTCGATGTCATCCGTCTTGCAAAATCCCAGTCAAGACTCATGGATATTGAGGTACTGACCTGGGAAACGGCACTGGAAGATTACTTTATTCATAAAAACGGCGGAAATGGGAAAAAATTATTTATAAATTCATTTCCAAATGCGGTTCTTTCCAAAGAATCCGAACAGTTCTGCAAAGAACATTTTGGACAGTATTTTAACCGGGTTGTCGTGGAAATGACGGAAAATGAGGAAATGAATGATATCTACATGGAACGTAAGCGGGCAACAGGAGGAAAGGATCAGATCGAATTTGCACTCGATGATTTCGGCTCGGGATTTAATTCTGAAATTAATATTATTGAAGTACAGCCGTCCTATGTAAAAATTGACAAATCCTTTGTGGAAAATATCGTAAACGATCCATACCGTCAGGAAATGGTGAAAAATACCATCGATTACTGTAAGCGTCATAATATCCATATTATTGCCGAGGGTGTGGAAACAAGGGAAGAGCTGGACTACATGAAACAGGCAGGTGTGGATTATATACAGGGCTACTATCTGGCAAGACCGGAGGAAACACTTCCGGATGAGGAAAAGATGGAAGAAATAAGGAGAAAGGCAAAATATGAGTGAGTTCAGATTACATGCTCCCTATCAGCCGACCGGTGACCAGCCGGAGGCAATCCGGGAGCTCGTGGAAGGATTTAAAGAAGGAAATCAGTTTCAGACATTGCTGGGAGTAACCGGTTCCGGGAAAACCTTTACCATGGCGAATGTGATACAGCAATTACAGAAGCCGGCACTTATCATAGCGCATAATAAGACACTGGCGGCACAGCTTTACAGTGAATTTAAAGAATTTTTCCCGGAAAATGCCGTAGAATATTTTGTATCTTACTACGATTATTATCAGCCGGAAGCATATGTTCCGTCCACGGATACTTATATCGAGAAAGATTCTGCAATAAACGAAGAGATAGACAGGCTGCGGCTTTCCGCCACGGCGGCACTGGCAGAAAGAGATGATGTCATCATTATTTCCAGTGTATCCTGCATCTACGGACTGGGTGACCCGGTGGATTACAGGGACATGGTCGTATCTTTAAGACCGGGCATGGAAAAAGACCGGGATGAAGTGCTGAAGAAGCTGATCGATATGCAGTATACCAGAAATGAGATGGATTTTAAGCGAGGAACATTCCGGGTAAATGGCGATGTGGTGGAAGTAATTCCTGCCAATTATGAGGATCGTGCGGTAAGAATCGAATTTTTCGGGGATGAAATCGACCGGATTACGGAAGTTGATGTGCTGACTGGGGAGATTAAGAGCCGGCTGGAGCATATCGCCATCTTCCCGGCATCCCATTATGTAGTGCCGCAGGAAAAGATAGAACGGGCGGCAAAATCAATCGAAAAGGAACTCGAAGAACGCGTCCGCTATTTCAAGAGCAATGATAAGCTGCTCGAAGCACAGAGAATCGCCGAGAGAACGAATTTTGACATAGAGATGATGCGGGAAACGGGATTTTGTTCCGGAATTGAGAATTATTCCAGACATCTTGCAGGGCTGGAGCCGGGAGCAACCCCGCATACCCTGCTGGATTATTTTCCAGATGAATTTCTGATTATCGTAGACGAGTCCCATATCACTATTCCGCAGGTCAGAGGGATGTATGCCGGTGACCAGTCAAGAAAATCAACTCTGGTGGATTACGGATTCCGTCTACCTTCGGCGAAAGACAACCGTCCGTTGAATTTTGAAGAGTTTGAGAGCAAAATCGACCAGATGATGTTTGTTTCTGCGACTCCGAATGTCTATGAAGATGAGCATGAATTAAAGAGAGTGGAGCAGATTATACGGCCGACCGGCCTGTTAGATCCGGAAGTGGAGATCCGACCGGTGGAGGGGCAGATCGATGATCTGATCGCAGAGATTCATAAAGAAACGGCGAAGAAAAACAAGGTGCTGGTGACAACACTGACCAAGCGTATGGCAGAAGATTTGACCGAATATATGAACGAATCAGGAATCCGGGTAAAATATCTTCATTCGGATATTGATACATTGGAACGGACCGAGATTATCCGGAATATGAGACTGGATCTCTTTGATGTTCTCGTAGGAATCAACCTGTTAAGGGAAGGACTGGATATCCCGGAGATTTCGCTGGTTGCGATACTTGATGCGGACAAAGAAGGCTTCCTGCGTTCCAAAACGTCCCTGATTCAGACAATCGGACGTGCGGCGAGAAATGCGGAAGGTCATGTCATCATGTATGCGGACGGCATGACGGATTCCATGCGGGATGCCGTAGAGGAAACCAGGCGAAGAAGAAAGATACAGCAAGCATACAATGAGGAACACGGAATTACACCGACGACCATAAAGAAGGCAGTCAGGGATTTAATCAGCATTACAAAGACGGCAGAAAAGACGATCAGCACCATCGAGAAAGATCCGGAATCCATGAGTGCGAAAGAACTGGAGAAATTAATCAAAAAGATCCGCAAAGAGATGGAAAAGGCTGCTGCAGAACTGAACTTTGAAGCCGCCGCCGAATTAAGGGATAAGATGATGGAAATCAGAAAACTGCTGGAAAAAGCATAACAAACACAAAGAAAGAAGAAATTGAAAGAGGAAATTTATGAAAGTAACAGTTATTGGATGTGGACGATGGGGTTCACTTATTACATGGTATCTTGATTATATTAAAATGGATGTGACATTGTACGGACGTGCAGAGTCAAAGAATATGCAGAGATTCCTGGCAGAGCGGAAGAACGATTATCTGACGCTTCCGGAATCAGTAAAGCTTTCCACGGATTTATCCTGTGTGAAAGATGCGGAAGTAATCGTAATATCCATTAATTCACAGGGACTGCAGGCATTGCTGGAAGAATTAAAGCCATACGATTTGCAGAATAAGATTTTTGTGCTTTGCATGAAGGGAATCGAGATTGCGACAGGAAGAAGGCTGACACAGGTTGTCAATGACAGTGTGGATTTTTCCAATGAAGTTGCAGTATGGATTGGACCTGGACATGTACAGGAACTCTACAATGGAGTGCCAAACTGTATGGTAATAGACAGTAATAATGAAAATGTAAAGAAAAAACTTGTGGATACCTTCAACAGTGATCTGATCCGTATTTATTACGGACAGGATCTGATTGGAAATGAAGTTGGTGCGGCAGCGAAGAATGTCATCGGTATTGCAGCAGGTATGCTGGATGGACTCGGGGTATCTTCCCTGAAAGGTGCGTTGATGTCGAGAGGAACAAGGGAAGTATCCAGACTGATAAAAGCGATGGGCGGAAATGAGCTGTCCGCCTATGGCCTGTGCCATCTGGGTGATTACGAGGCAACCGTGTTCTCCCAGTTCAGCCATAACCGGAGATTCGGTGAACTTTTTATCAAGGGCGAACAGTACGATAAGCTGGCGGAAGGCTATTATACCGTCAGGGCAATGATGAATCTGGCCAAGAATTATGGCGTGGAACTTCCGATCAGCAGGGCAGTCTATGAAATGCTGTATCAGAACAAAGATCCGAAGGAAACCCTGAATGGATTATTTGCAAGATCGATTAAAAATGAATTTTAAAAGATTGAATGTGGTGTAAAAAATGAGTGAAAAGAAGTATATAAAAATCAGAGGTGCTTCAGAGCATAATCTGAAAAAGCTGGATATAGATATTCCGAGAAATGAATTTGTTGTTTTAACGGGACTGAGCGGCTCCGGAAAGTCATCCCTTGCGTTTGACACGATCTATGCAGAGGGACAGAGAAGATACATGGAATCCCTGTCATCCTATGCAAGACAATTCCTGGGACAGATGGAGAAACCGGATGTGGAGAGCATCGAAGGCTTATCGCCGGCGATTTCCATTGATCAGAAATCAACCAACAGGAATCCTCGTTCCACGGTCGGAACCGTGACGGAGATTTATGATTACTTCCGTCTGCTCTATGCGAGAGTCGGAATTCCGCACTGTCCGAAATGCGGAAGAGAGATAAAGAAGCAGACTGTGGATCAGATGGTGGATGCGATCATGAAGCTGCCGGAAAGAGCAAAGATTCAGCTTCTTGCTCCGGTAGTGCGCGGGAAAAAGGGCCGCCATGAGAAGGTTCTGGATCATGCAAAGAAGAGCGGTTATGTCCGGGCAAGAATCGATGGAAATATGTATGAACTGACCGAGGAAATCACGCTGGATAAAAATATCAAGCATAACATAGAAATCATCGTGGATCGTCTGGCGGTAAAACCCGGGATCGAAAAAAGACTGAGCGATTCGATTGAAAATGTATTAAAAATAGCCGATGGATTAATGATTGTCGATGTGATAGACGGCGAACCGATGAATTTCAGCCAGGACTTTTCCTGCCCGGACTGTGGAATCAGCATAGACGAGATACAGCCGAGAAGTTTTTCCTTTAACAATCCGTTTGGTGCGTGTCCGGAATGTTTCGGACTCGGATATAAGATGGAATTCGATGTTGATTTAATGATACCGGATCGGAGTGTCAGCCTGAATGACGGTGCGATTACCGTAATGGGATGGCAGTCCTCGAACAAAGAAGGCAGCTTTACCCATGCAATTCTTGAAGCACTGGCAAAGGAATATGAATTCAGCCTGGACGTGCCGTTTGAGGAATTATCCGAAAAGGCGCAGGATGTCATTATCAATGGTACACATGGTTATGAGGTCAAGGTTTACTATAAAGGCCAGCGTGGAGAAGGTGTTTATGATGTAGCATTTGAGGGCCTGATTAAAAATGTGGAACGCAGATACAAGGAGACGGCATCCGAATCCAGCAAACAGGAATACGAAGAATTTATGCAGATTACCCCATGCCGTGTGTGTAAGGGACAGAGACTGAAACCGGAATCCCTTGCCGTGACGGTTGCGGATAAAAATATCTATGAGATTACAAATATGTCCATTCTGGATTTGAAAGCATTTCTGGAACAGATGGAATTATCCGAGATGCAGAAAGTCATCGGAGAGCAGATTCTCAAAGAAATAAAGGCAAGAACAGGATTTCTTGCCGATGTGGGCCTCGAATACCTGTCACTTTCCAGAGCCACAGCGACGTTATCCGGCGGAGAAGCACAGAGAATACGTCTGGCAACCCAGATCGGTTCCGGACTGGTGGGTGTTGCCTATATTCTGGACGAGCCGAGCATCGGACTGCACCAGAGGGATAATGATAAACTGCTGGGGGCATTGATGCATCTGAAAAATCTCGGAAATACCCTGATTGTCGTTGAACATGATGAGGACACCATGAAGGCTGCGGATTTTCTTGTGGATATCGGACCGGGAGCCGGTGAGCATGGTGGAAAAGTCGTTGCCTGCGGAACACCGGAAGAAGTCATGAACAATCCGGATTCCATAACCGGGGCATATCTGAGCGGAAAATTAAAGATTCCCGTACCGGAAGCAAGAAGAAAACCGTCCGGATGGCTTACGGTAAAAGGAGCGGCACAGAATAACCTGAAAAATATCGATGTAAAGTTTCCGCTGGGCATTATGACGGTAGTGACCGGAGTATCTGGTTCCGGAAAAAGCTCCCTGGTCAATGAGATATTGTACAAGAGTCTGGCAAAGAACCTCAACCGGGCACATGCCATACCCGGAAAACACAAAAAAATCCTCGGCATGGATCAGCTCGATAAGGTAATCGCCATCGACCAGTCTCCGATCGGAAGAACACCGCGCTCCAATCCGGCAACCTACACCGGAGTATTTGATTTAATCCGTGATTTGTTTGCTTCCACGCAGGATGCGAAAATGCATGGATATACAAAGGGACGCTTCAGTTTTAATGTAAAGGGCGGAAGATGTGAAGCCTGCAGCGGTGACGGTATTATCAAGATAGAGATGCATTTCCTGCCGGATGTCTATGTTCCGTGTGAAGTATGTGGAGGAAAACGTTACAACAGGGAAACCCTGGATGTAAAATACAAGGGAAAAAGTATTTTTGACGTACTGGACATGACGGTGGAAGAAGCGATGGTATTTTTTGAAAACGTACCGTCCATTTACCGGAAAATAGCGACTTTAAATGAGGTTGGACTTTCCTATATCAAGCTGGGACAGCCATCCACGACATTATCCGGAGGAGAAGCACAGCGTGTAAAACTGGCAACGGAATTGAGCCGCAAAAGCACAGGAAAAACCATCTATATTCTGGATGAGCCGACAACGGGACTGCACTTTGCCGATGTGCATAAGCTGGTCGAGATTTTAAGAAAATTATCGGACGGCGGAAATACGGTAATCGTCATAGAACATAATCTGGATGTCATAAAGACGGCGGATTATATCATAGATATCGGACCGGAAGGCGGTGACAGGGGAGGAACTGTGATTGCAACAGGAACTCCGGAAGAAATCGTACAGTGTAACCAGTCTTATACAGGAAAGTTTCTGAAAAAATATCTGGAAGATTAAATAATGGAGAGAAAAAACAAATGTTTGGATTACGAAGGATTAACCGGGACAGTATACAGGAAAAGTTGAAAAGCATTGTGGGGAATCTTGGGGTATTTTGCAAATGGAGCCTGATTGCCATTCTTGTGGGAGTGGCAGCAGGTGCTTTCAGTACGGCATTTGGCCATTGCATTAATTTTGTCACAACATTCCGGACCAACCATCTCTGGGCTATTTTCTTTCTGCCGTTTGCCGGAATGTTAATCATATACTTATACAAAGTCTGTGATTATGAGAAGAACAAGGGGACGGATCAGGTCTTTCTGACCGTTCATGCAGAGAAAAAAGATATTCCATTCCGAATGGCACCGCTGATATTTATATCTACGGTGCTGACGCATTTATGCGGAGGTTCGGCAGGGCGGGAAGGCGCAGCACTCCAGATGGGTGGAAGTATCGGAAGTACCATTGGAAGAATCCTTCACTTAGATGAGAAAGACAGAATCGTCCTCGTCATGTGTGGAATGAGTGCGGCATTTTCCGCATTGTTCGGAACTCCCATGGCGGCCACGATATTTGCAATGGAAGTAGAAAGTGTGGGAATCATGTACTATGCCGCATTGCTGCCATGTGCCCTGTCCGCCATCATTGCGTCCAGATTTGCAGTCAATATGGGAATCAATCCGGAAAGCTTCCTGATTCAGGAAGTACCGGAGTTTACCGTACAGAACAGTCTGAAAGTCGTTATTCTTGCCGTTCTGTGTGCTTATCTGAGTGCCTTTTTCTGTGTCATGCTGCATACGGCCAACAGATATCTCAGGGCATATTTCCGGAATCCGTATGTCAGAATCGTTGTTGCGGCCATTTTTGTCATCGCAGTCAATCTTCTGTTGCATACCACCGATTATATGGGAGCCGGCATCGATGTAATAGAAAGGGCAGTAGAGGGAGAAGTAAGACCGGAGGCCTTTCTTCTGAAAATGATACTTACAGCGGTAACACTGGGTGCAGGATTTAAAGGCGGGGAGATCGTCCCATCCTTTTATATCGGTGCAACCGCCGGCTGTTTCCTTGGATATATGCTTGGCCTGTCGCCGTCATTTGCGGCAGCACTCGGCATGACGGCGGTATTCTGCGGCGTTACAAACTGCCCGATTTCATCCGTACTGATAGCCTTCGAGTTATTCGGCTACAGCGGAAACTGCTTCTATCTTGTGACTGCGGCGATAGCATACCTGCTGTCCGGCTATTATGGGTTATACAGCGGTCAGAAAATCGTCTACTCCAAAGCAAAGACAGAGTATATTAATTTTAAGACGAAGTAGAGGGGAAAATTACAGCCTGGGCTTAATTGCTCAGGCATTTTTCTGTTGTTTATCCGCCAAAGTAATCTTGACAAAAATTAAAATCTGAGATATTATACAGGTATCAGTTGATACCATAGGAGGAAATGGATTGGCGACAGAAACAAAAGCACGAATTGAAAGCGAAATAGAAGTAAAATCATATATTCAGAATTTGAAATTTGCACTACAGAATGGTGCCAAGATTGATTTTCAGGCAAAACGCCTTGTTGATGAAAAAAGAGATGAGAAATATACAAATCAATATACGGTAAATAAATTATTCCCTGATGAAAATCCGGTAGATGCTTTAAAAAGAGAATTATTAACGCTTACTGTAGAAGATTATATGCAGACCGTAAAAGATATTAGATTTCCTAAAAGAAGTGAAATGCGTGAGTTTGGAAAGGTCTATAATGGAACCGAAGATGTATATATTAAGATAAGAGTGGAAGTGCTGGGACAGTATGGTAATGCAATAACTTTTGTAATGTCATTCCATTTTGCAGAAAAACCTTTTACTCCGGAAATATTCCCATATAAGAAGAAATAGGAGGTGTTTTCATGGATATGAAGATCATTAAATGTGAAAAAAGAATATGCTCATGCTGTATGGAAGAACATGAAGTAAAAACAGTTCTTGTCATGGAACATGCAACTTTTAAGAAGTGTACAGTTGATTATGAAGCAACGTATCTGTTCTGTGAATTAGCAGAAGAGCTTTATATGGATGAACAGCAGATACAGGATAATGACATCAGATTAAAAGATGCATATAGAAAAAAGGAAGGACTTTTGACATCTTCTGATATCAGTGGAATACGGGCAAAGTATGGAATAAGTCAGGGTGATTTATGCACATTGCTGGGCTGGGGTGGGAAAACCATTACAAGATACGAAAGTCATCAGGTACAAGATAAAGCACATGATACCATACTGAAAAAAATAGATCAGGATCCGGAATGGTTCTTGTCGCTTTTGAATGGTGCAAAAGATAATTTGTCTCCGGGGGCATATCAGAAATATCTGGAAACTGCCACTTCGTTATATGAGGAGGCTCAGGATGCATATCTAAGGAGGGCCATTGAGGCCAGTTATGCGGGATTTCATGGAAATCAAATGTTTCATGGAAATGCAGAACTATCTCTGGATAAGGTCGTTGATGTGATAAGGTATTTTGCATCATCAATGAATGTGACGAATCTATATAAGGTAAAGTTAATGAAACTTATGTGGTATGCGGATGCTTTAGCCTATAAGAGAAGAGGCTCCGCCATTACAGGGTTGGTTTATCAGGCACTTCCAATGGGTGCGGTTCCGGTAGGGCATAATTCTATCATAAACTTAAAGGATGTGCCTTGTGAAGAAGTTGATATGGGGGAAACGAATGCCTATCATTTTTCTTTGGGAGAAGAATTGACTTTTCCGGCTTTGGCAAAGGATGAGAAAGATATTTTAGATATTGTAATAGCAAAACTCGGAAAGATGAGCAAAAATGAGATTATAAACTTTATGCATAAAGAACAGGCCTATACGGAAACTGCTCCGAGAGGTATTATACAATTTAAATATGCAGAAAACCTGCAAATTCAGTGATAACTGAACAGCATTTTTTATCAGCATGTTTATGTTCAAAGTAACCTGTCAAGTATTTTTGAAAAAATTAATTGACAAAGGCTTTTATTCATGTTAGATTATAGGTAATGAAAAGCTTAAGTGCTTTTGCGGCAATAGAGAGGAGCTACCCGTCCCGATTTTGCGGGCGATAGAAATACAAAAAAGCTCTCTGCCTATGGAGTAACATAGGACATGCTCCCAAATAAAAAGATAGTAAGAGAAAAGTTACAGCCTGGGCTTAATTGCTCAGGCATTTTTCTGTTGTTTATCCGCCAAAGTAATCTTGACAAAATCTATAAAGTGTGATTTAATATAACACATAAACTTTAATGGTTTAAAGTATAACAGGCTTTAAACCATTAAAGTAAATAGAAAAAGTGAGGAATAAGAAATGGCAGAAAAAACAAAAGGAACATTAGTTTCATGGAGACCGGATATTAAAGTATTAGACTGTACTCTGCGTGACGGAGGACTGGTAAATAATTTCAGATTTACAGATGAATTTGTAAAGGCACTGTATCAGGCAAACGTCCAGGCGGGTGTCGATTATATGGAATTTGGCTATAAAGCTTCCAAAGATATTTTTAAAGTAGAAGATTTTGGCAAATGGAAGTTCTGTGATGAAGAAGCGATCCGTGAGATTGTAGGAAACAATGAAACTGATTTGAAAATTGCAGTAATGACGGATGTGGGCAGAACAGATTATAAGAAAGACATTATTGATCGAAAAGACAGTGTGATAGATCTTGTCCGCACCGCAACCTATATCCACCAGATTCCGTCTGCAATCGAGATGATTGAGGATGCAAAGAATAAGGGATATGAAACTTCTGCAAATCTCATGGCAGTATCAAAGGTAAATGACAAAGATCTGGAAAATGGTCTTGAACTTCTTGCAAATTCCTGTGTTGATGTGATTTATCTTGTGGACAGTTTTGGGGCATTTTATCCGGAGCAGATCCGCAGACTGGCAGACATTTATCTTAATATTGCGGCAAAGACCGGAAAGAAAATTGGTATTCATGCACACAACAACCAGAATCTTGCATTTGCCAATACAATCGAGGGACTGACAGCAGGAATCAGCTATCTGGATGCAACGGTATGCGGTATGGGAAGAGGTGCAGGAAACTGCTTTATGGAATCGCTGCTTGCATTCTTAAAAAATCCGCGTTACAATCTGTCCGTTATCATGGATTTTATAGAAAAATACATGCTTCAGATGAAGAAAGACTATGACTGGGGATTTGATATTCCATATCTGCTCACAGGAATTTTCAACAGCCACCCGTCATCTGCCATAAACTTCATCAAAGAAGGAAGAACCGATTACAGCAGACTGCAGCAGGAACTCATGGATATGGATTAATAAAGTTGCTATTTTCCCTGTCGGAGTTGCTTGCAGATGAAATCAGACGATTTAAATTCCTGCTGGGCAGTGATAAACTGGATGAAGAGGAAAAGAATCAGTATCGAGAGCTTCTGACCATGAGAGATGAGGACAATACCATGTTTGGAATGAAACTCAAATTTTCATTGAAACGCTTGTCAGAGCTTTTGTACAAGCACTACGCATTTTTTATGGCATGGCTTTTTGCAGGAAGAGATGCAGGATAATTGCCGAGAAAACAGAATATAAAGGGAGTAATTAAAAAAAGAAGTCGTTGCAATATGTATTGCAATGGCTTCTTTTTTTAAAAAATAGCAATGTTGAGGTAAAGGTAATCGTGGATATTATCTAATCACTGAATCAGAGTAAAAAAGTTAGAATACTGAACCGAATATGTCGCTGACAATTTTTCTGACGGCTGAAAAAAGGCTTAAATATAGGGAATAGAAAAAGAACACCAGATGCACTTACGGGGTTCTGCTGATGTTTTCTGACGATATTTTTGACGGATTAAAGATAAAATAAACCTAAAATCCTGTATTTATAAGGAAATTTTAAATGAAATTTAGAATTTATTTAGAAAAAATGTTGAAAAAAAAGTAATATATGCTATAATGATAGTGTTTTGTTGAAAAAGATTATTTCGTAGATTAGATAATATCTGCGATAAATTAAAAAAATCAATCCGAAACTGAGGGGTGTATGCCCCCGGTAAATGATTGCTGACAGAGAGAACAGGAGTGCCGCATCATAAGAGAGCTTGTTTTGGGGTAATGGCGGAGCATGCCTTTTTTTCGGATGATATGAATGAAAGGGGAAAGAGATATGGCATATTGCATGGACGAATGTTATCAGGTATGGAAAAAAGACAATGAGAATAAGTTAAATCCGCTGACATTTTTAAAATACAGCAATCTTGCGGAGAAGCATATACTTCCAAGATTTGGGCAGGTCAGTGTCAGGGAGATTACGATACAGGATATTGATGCATTTGTAGAAGAAATGCGAAACAACAAATTCTCGGAAGTAAATATAAATCTTTTGATTATGTTATTAAAGCGTTTTTTACAGGTAGCAGATGTTGATACGGTAAACCTCGGACTGGAACATACGGTGCGTGTCAGGGCAGACAAGAAAACTATCCGTGTCATGAATGAGCAGGAGCAGCAGAAGCTTGAAGCAGAACTGGAGCAGGAAGATAACGGGAATAAATATCTCGCAGTCAGCCTTGCTTTGAAAATGGGACTGCTTATCGGTGAAATCTGTGGATTAAGATGGACGGATATTGATTTTGCGAAGAGTACTGTAAAGATTCAGAATACCGTGCAGAGAATCCAGAACAACGGAGCAGAAGGAAAAAAGACGATTCTGGTTGCCATGCCTGTGGCAGAGAGTACCAGAAGAGAGATTCCGATACCGGATTCTATATTTCAGAGTTTACGGATGGTGCAAAAAACAGATGGCTATGTATTGGAGTGTAAGACCGGAAAGATTCCGGATCCGCGAAGAGAACAGATAAGGCTTAGAAAGCTTTTGGAAAAAATAGAAATTCCTTCTTATAACTTTTATGCATTGCGTGATACATTCGCTGTAAAATGCCTGGAAAAAGGAATGGTAGTAGAGGACTTGAGTTATGTTCTGGGACATGCAACGGTAACTGTTACAGCGGAAAGATATAAAGGATTTGAAGGTGCAGGAAGAGAAAGGATCATGGTACTGAAGGGGATTATGGAGAGAGTGTAGAAGAATCATTTTGATTATAAAATGTTGAAACTTAGATATTTAAACTAATAAATTAATGAGGAACTATGGAAAAAGATAAGAGTAAGCTTAGAATAGCAATGTTTGGGCAAAAAAGAGTTCCTTCGCGTGAAGGCGGAGTAGAAATTGTTGTAGAAGAACTGGCAACTAGATTAGTAAAATCAGGATATGAGGTATGTTGCTATAATAGAGATGGGCATCATGTAAGCGGCAGACAATATGATAATAATGTACTAACAGAATATAAGGGAATTAAGATAGATACCGTTCCAACGATAGAAAAAAGAGGATTAGCAGCAGTTACATCTTCTTTTTTTGCAGCAGTAAGGACGGCATTTGGAAAATACGATGTGGTGCATATTCATGCGGAAGGTCCGGCAGCATTTTGCTGGATACCCAAAGCTTTTGGAAAAAAAGTTATAGTTACCATTCATGGTCTTGACTGGCAAAGGGAAAAGTGGAAAAAAGGTTTTGGCTCTAAATTTATACATTTTGGAGAAAAAATGGCAGTAAAGCATGCCGATGAGATAATAGTTTTAAGTAAGGGTGTTAAAAAGTATTTCTTGAATACTTACGGTAGAGAAACCAATCTTATACCAAATGGAGTGAATAAACCCCAAAACAAAAAGGCTGATTCCATAGAAAAGCAATTTGGATTGTATAAAGATAGTTATATCCTTTATTTAGGCAGGATAGTACCAGAAAAAGGCGAACATTATCTAATAGAAGCATTTCAGAAAGTTAAAACAGATAAAAAGCTGGTAATTGCAGGTGGTGCTTCTGACACAGATGATTATATGGGAAAATTAAAAAAAATGGCAGCGGGTGATGAAAGAATAATTTTCACGGGATTTGTCCAAGGTCAGATATTAGAAGAGCTCTATAGTAACGCCTATATATATTGTCTGCCAAGTGATTTGGAAGGTATGCCATTGAGTCTGTTGGAAGCGATGAGTTATGGGAATTGTTGTTTAACTTCTGATATAGACGAATGTGCGGAGGTAATAGAAAATAAAGGAATGACTTTTAAAAAATCAGATATAAATGATTTAAAAAGCAGCTTAGAACAATTGTGCAATAATTCAGCATTAGTGACATATTATAAAAATGAGAGTGCAGAATTTATATGTAATAAATATGGTTGGGATAATGTAGTCGAGAAAACAAAACTGTTATATGAAAATATCTAACTTAGGAAAAGAAATAATTTGTATTGATGACAGAATAAGAAAGGTAAATAATAATGAGCAATAAGCAAAAAAAATTAAATGGAACTATTATTGTTACATATCGTTGTAATGCAAGATGTTCTATGTGCAATAGATATAAGGCACCTTCAAAGCCTGAAGAAGAAATTTCAATAGAAACTATAAAAAAGCTTCCACCAATGTATTTTACTAACATTACAGGAGGAGAACCGTTTATTCGAACTGATTTAAAAGAGATTGTGCGTGAACTTTATAAAAAGTCGGATCGTATTGTTATATCTACCAATGGCTTTTTTACAGATCGTATTGTTGATTTGGCAAAAGAATTTCCACAGATAGGCATTCGAATTTCTATTGAAGGTCTTGAAGATACCAACAATGAAATACGTGGACTAGAGGATGGATACCGGAAAGGATATGAGACATTAAAAAGACTGAGGGAAATGGGAATGAAAGATGTTGGATTTGGAATGACGGTTCAGGATAAAAATGCAAAGGATCTTGTTCCACTTTATCATATTTCGAACGAGATGGGAATGGAATTTGCAACAGCTTCTTTACATAATTCGTTTTATTTCGTGGAAGCAAAGAACATCATACATGATAGGGCAATGGTTGCAGAAAATTTTGAAAATTTAGTTAACGAACTTTTAAAAAGTAAAAGTCCGAAGAAATGGTTCCGTGCATATTTTAATCATGGATTGATTAATTATATTTATGGTCAGAAGAGATTATTGCCATGTGATATGTCCTTTGATACATTCTTTATTGATCCATATGGGGATGTGATGCCATGTAACGGAACAAAAGATAAAGAGGTTATGGGAAATCTGAACCGGCAGACATGGGAGGAACTCTGGAACAGTCTGGAAGCAGAGGAAGTCCGAAAAAAAGTGAGATGCTGCGACAGAAATTGCTGGATGATAGGTTCTGTAAGTCCGGCTATGCATAAGTATATTTGGAAGCCTGCAACATGGGTAATCATTCACAAATTAAAGAGTTTGTTTGGTGGAAAATATAGTATGTATGAAAATAAAATTGTTCGTAACTATAGAGATGGAAAAATAACTGCGGAAGAATTGGATAAATGCAGTACATGTGATATGTGTGCAGTAGTTAATAATGGATTGAGCGAAGAAAGTATGGAGCAGTTGAAAGAAAAAACTGGAGAAGAAATTGTGGATGCTGATATTGCAAGTCAGTTAGGAGGAAAAAGCTAATGAGACCAGTATTTTCAATTATAGTACCAATTTATGGTGTTGAAAAATATTTAAAAAAATGTATTGAGAGTATTCTTAATCAAACGTTTCAAGATTTTGAATTGATTTTAGTAGACGATGGTTCAAAGGATGAATGTCCATCAATATGTGATAAATATGCAGAAAAAGATAAAAGAATTTATGTTATACATAAAAAAAATGAAGGATTGGTAAGTGCTAGAAACACTGGATTAAAACAAGCAAAAGGACAATATATATGTTATGTAGATGGGGACGATTGGATTTCTGAAGTTCTATTGGAAACTGTTAATAATATGGCAATACAAAAACATTTACCTGATATAGTTATGTTTTCAGCAGTAAAACAATTTGAAAATAGTATAGAAGATATACCATATGAGGTTGTAGAAGGATATTATGATAAAAATAAACTTCAGAAGGATATATATCCGTATATGATGTACGATAAAAGAAAAAATTTTTGCCAAGGACTTATTTTTCCAGTAGCATGGAATAAGATATATAAAAGTGAGTTAATTAAAGAACATTATTGTAAAGAAACACAGATTAGGATGGGAGAGGATAATGCTTTTGTATTTGAATGTTTATATTATGCAAAAAGTTTATATGTCATAGATCAAAGATTGTATTATTATAATCAGTTAAATACAACATCTATTACTAGTAATTATGATGAAAACAGATTTGAGAATAATCAAAAATTATTTAGATATATGCAGCAACAGCTAGGTGGAATATCAGAAACTATGGATGAACAGTTAAATGCTTTTAAAGCATATTGGGTTATTATGGCTATATTTCATGAGGTGAAATGTGGAAAGAAAATGAAATATTCATATAAGCATATAAAAGAAAAGTTAAAAGAAAATGATATGGTAAAAAATATACATCTAAAAGGTTTACCATTAGGGGCAAAATGTTTTATGATTTTGTTGAAATTCCATTTATATTTTTGCTGCTTATTTGGAACTAAACTTATTAATAAAGTTAGAGAATAATAGGATAGAATTGATGAATATTAAAATAAATAGACAATTTTGGATATTTTTTGCGTTTTTTTTATTAACAATAGGAAATTCAGCATATTTAATTCAAATTCAAAAGAATAGTATAATAGAATATTTGGGAAATGCAATACTTATGTTGACAATTTGGTATTGTATAATGATTATGAAAAACCATTTGTTACAGATAAAAAAAATGATAAAATTTTCGGTTATATCTATTTTCTTTCTTGCAGGATTATTAGTACAAGAAATGAAAATTTCGATAACAATTAGATTATCATTTACAATGTTGGCTATTGCGACGTTTGCAGTTCTTTCGTCACGCCTATTTTCTACATATTTAGATTTACGTTTAGCTGCTTATGCTATATTTGTAGGAATATTAGTGGCATGTGTTTTGGCAATGGTTAATAATGTTACAGTTTTTTCTGGAATAATAGAAGGAAGTATGTCAAGTGGTTTTAATGGGGGATTAGAACATAAAAATTTTTTTGCTGCCGATTTATTAGCGAGCTTTTCAGGAATATATTTATATTATAAAAATGTAGAACGTAAAAGAATAGATTTAATTGTTATGATAATAGAAATAGTAATGCTAGTGCTTTCTTTTTCAAGAGGAGGATATATTCTATTAGCATTTTATCTGTTTTTATTAAATTATGAAAAGATAAAAAAAATTAGAAAAGATCAGAGAAAAATTCTGGTTTTGTTTATCTGTATTTTAATTGTTTTTGGAGCATACTATTTTTATGATGCAATTGCTTCTAATAGCGAAACATATATGTATCGTATTCGTGGATTGTTAAATTATTTAAATTATTGTAGTGGAGATTGGTTTCATATAGTTTTTGGAAATGCTCAATTAGCATATTCGTCAGATGATTTGTCATATGTATATAAAATCCGTTCGGTTGTCGGTTGGGATGGTTCACTTGAACTTTCTGTACTTAATATATTAATTAAAAATGGGATCATTGGCTTAGTTGCATATATATATATAATATTTTATGCATGTAAAAATGCAGGTAGAATAAATAATTGGAGTGTTAAATCAATTTATATTGCGTATTTATATACGTTTATATTATCAGGTTTTGTTGAGTCTTATTGGTCTAATATTCATGTCGTATATTGTGCGTTTAGTTACATATTTGTGACAAGTGTAGTAGATATTAGTAAAGATGAAGAAATAGTAATTAATAGGAGGAAGAGAGAGTGATACGAACATATAAAGAATTAAGAGAATGTATTTCTTATGAAAAAAAGTTATATAATATATCTTTATTTGATATTATCACGAGAAATCAAATGGTATATAACTGGAAGTATATAAAAAGATTGAGATATTGTGAATATTATAGAAATTCTAAAAATAAGTTGTTACTTCCATTGTTTTTGATTTGTAGAATTAGAAAAAATGCATTGGGTAAAAATATTGGGGTAGAAATAGGGGAAAATTGTTGTGGAAAAGGCCTTTTAATATATCATAATGGCTCAATAGTAATAAATGGAAATGCAAGAATAGGAGAAAATTTAAGGTTACATGGAAATAACTGTATTGGAAACTTGGGAGAAAAGTCTTTAGGATGTCCAACAATTGGAAATAATGTAAGTTTTGGAGTTGGAGCAATTGCAATAGGAGAAATTACCATAGGAGATAATGTTAAAATAGGAGCAAATGCAACATGTGTTAAAAATTGCAAAAAAAATAATGTGACTTTAGTTGGTACACCAGCAAAAGTAATAAGTGAAAGGTTGATTAAATAAATACATGAAAAAAATAATTTTTTGTCAAACACCATTTCAAATTATCGTATCACTATTTATAAAAGAACAAATAAAAAATATAAATGATCAAGTGGAACTTGTAATAGTTGATACATTTAACGATTATCAAATAATAGCAGAAAGAATTCAAAAAGCAAAAATTTTTGAACAAGTACATGTTGTCTGTGCACAAGAATTAATAAAAACAAAAGGATTAAAAAATATAAAAAAATTTTTTTCAATTATATTTTTAAAGCATAAAATGAAAAAAATATTTGGAAAAGAAATTTCTTTATATGATGAAATGTATTATTGGAATTATGATGCGTTTATTGCATCTTTTAGAAGTTATCAGGAAATAAAAGGGAAAAAAATTAAAAATTTTATTTATGATGAAGGCTATATATCATATATGCCTATAGATGAAGTGATACCAAAAAAAAATTTTTTGAAATTAATTGAAAAAATAAATAGTATACGAGGAATTAAATCTGTAAAAAGGGAAAATACTGATGGAATTTTGTTATTCGAACCTGAATTTATAATTAAAAAGCCTAGTTATCCAGTTATTCGTTTAAATAATACTATAGATAAACAGATTTTAAAAAAATATCTTGCAAAGATATTTGAAGCTGAAAGTGTTATTAAAAAATATGATAGAAAATTTATATTATTTGAGGAAGCAATGTTAGCTAATCAAGAAACAGTCGATGATTTTAGTATATTTAATAATATTGTTAATTTTGTTGGAAAAGACAATGTTATTATAAAATTGCATCCTAGGACAAAAAAAAATAGATTTAGAGATTTGGGTGTAAAAATTTTGGGAAGTGATGGAATTCCATGGGAGGCAGTGATGCTTTTGGGTGATTTTAAAGATAAGGTATTAATTACAATTGGGAGTGGGAGTATTACAAACTGTAGGTTGATTTTTGGAGGAAACATTACATCATATATGTTGTTTAGAATATTAAATATAGATTTACCACAATTTAATGAACGTTATATAAAATTTTGGAACGATATAGGAAATCCACAGTATGGAAAAGGTTTAACAATACCTACTGATGAAAAAATATTTTGGGAATCTTTAAGAGAACAAATAAAATAAGAAGAAGAGAGAATTTATAATGAGTCATACTATTATGAAGATAGAGAAAATCTACTTAGAAGAGGAGATAAAGACAGTTAAACTTGTAGCTGATATTATTAGGGATAGAGAAAAATTTAAGTGTTGGTTTGAATATCCTATAAGTTATAAAGAATATATATGCACAGAGAGATGTGATGCATTTGTTATAGCCTTGTTACCGTATGCACTTGAGAAGAATATGGATATAGTATCTGACATACCAATTTCGGAACAACTATTATATCAAATAGAAAATTATTATGTACCTACTTTAAGTAAGTATAATAAAATGTTCAATAGTATTAAATTGCAAATGCCTTATAATAATAAAAATTTAAATACTAAAGGTGAAGTTGCAACTGGGTTATCTTGTGGTGTGGATTCATTTTATACTCTTTTGAAACATATGAATGATAGCATTACAAAGGATTATAAAATAACATATTTAGTGTCAATGAATGTAGGTTCTTTTGGTTATGATGGCGGAAGTAAGTCATACAGTTGGTTTCAAGAGGAATTGAAAGTAGCACATAAAGTGGCACATGAATTATCGATACCGCTGATAGAAATTAATAGTAATTTAATGGAATTCTATAATAGAGATCATGCAACATCTGGTACATTTAGAATGGCTGGTGCTATTTTAGGTATACAAAAACTTATTTCAAAATATTATATTAGTGCAGGATTTGATATTAAGGATTTTGATATTACATCTTCTGAAAACGATGATTATGATTTGTTTAATTTAATGGTTGCAAGTAATGAATCTACTACTTTTTATTCTTCAGGAGTAGAAACGTCAAGATATGAGAGAACAAAATACATTTCTGATTATTCGATTACATATAACAATCTTATTGTTTGTTGGCATGGCGTACACAATTGTGGATATTGTGAAAAGTGTTTACGGACATTAGGAACATTATATGCACTTAATAAATTAGAAAAATATTCTGGTAGTTTTAATATTGATAATTTTCAGAAGCATAAATTGTATAATTTAGCGAAAATAAGATATTATGGAATAGGATATATGAAACCTTTGTATAAAGAAATTTATAGGGATATAAAGCAAAAAAGCATATGGCAATATATAGAAATTTGTTTTTTAGCTTATATATTTGTTTTCCCAACACAAAAAATTAAGTTTTGGGCAAAGAAAATACTTACAAATATTTTATCAGAAGGACAGAAAAATAGATTAAAGGAAAAGATAAATGGTAAGAAAACTGGTTGATAAGTATAATAAAATGGCATTGCCTGCAAAGGCTGGTTTGTGGTTTATGATATGTAGTATCATACCACAAATAATAACAGTTATTATGACAACTATATTTACTAGAATTTTGTCTACAAATGATTATGGTATTTCTAGTAATTATTCTGCATGGTATAGTATTATTAGTATTTTTATAACACTTAATTTGAATTGTGGTGTTTATAATAATGCCATGATGAAGTATGAAAATAATAGAAATGAATATACATCATCTATGATGGGATTATCATTACTTTTAGGAGTAATAGGTGGTGCTATATTATTAATATTTAGAAATACATGGGCTTCATTAATGCAATTGCCAGTGTCATTAATTGTTTGTTTAGCATTACAATGTCTTTTATACAATCCCTATGGATGCTGGTTGAGCAGAGTTAGGTATGAATACAATTATAAAAGTTTGATTAAGATTACAATATTAATTTCTGTGTTATCGCCATTGCTATCGGTTGTATTTATCCTGCTTTCAAATAATAAAGCGGTTGGAAAAGTATGGGGGCAAAATGTAATATATATTATAGTAGGATGTCTGCTTTATATTATAAGTATAAAAAAAGGACACATATTGTACAATAAAGAATATTGGAAGTTTGCATTAATATTTAATTTGCCTCTAATTCCTCATTATCTTGCGTTGGTTATACTAAATCAATCAGATAGGGTAATGATAACTTCAATTTGTGGGGCTTCTGATAATGGTTTGTATAGTGTTGCTTATTCAGCAGCATCATTGTTACTTATTTTGAATTCGGGAATAACACAGGCAATGACACCGTGGATTTACACTGAAATGAAACATAAAAATATAAACAATATAAGAAAATATACATCTATTCTCTGCTTTTTGTATGTTGTTATTGATATATTGTTTGTAATGTTAGCTCCGGAAGCAATAAGTATATTAGCAGGAAATAAATATAGCGAAGCTGTATATGTTATTCCGCCAGTTGCTACTGGAATGTATTTTATATTTTTATATAATTTATATTCAATAGTTGAATTTTATTATGAAAAAACAAAACCTGTAATGATTTGTTCGACTATATCAGCTGTTTTAAACATTGTACTTAATTATATATTTATTCCTAAGTTTGGATTTATTGCGGCTGCATATACTACGTTAGCATGTTACTTAATAAATGCTTGTATGCACAGTTTTGTATTAAAAAGAATTTATAAAAATTATTTAAAATCTAATGAGGCAATAAATATAAATATTACTGGGATTTTGGGTATAGTGTTAAGTATAGTTGCAATTTTTATTTCGACAATCTATAAATATTTTATAATTAGGTGGGGAATTGTATTTGCAATATTACTTGTTTTTGTAGAAAAAAGAAAACAACTTTTAAAACTGATAAAAAAGATAAAAAGAAAATAGAATGGAGAAAATATGGTAGGTATTATTAATGTTCAATGGTTTGATAATCCAGGAGCTGTATGGTTAGCATATGCGTTGCAACAAACAGTTAATAATATGGGGTATGAGAATAAGATAATAGATTATGCATCAGGTGGAGGACAAGAAGTAAAATTATCAGAGATTCAAAAAATAGTTAAGGCAATAGAAAAAGTTAAAAATAGAATATTAAAATTACAAGTGGTTAATTCTAAATTTTTATATATACAATTAAGACAAAGACACGAAAAGTATCAAAAATTTAGAGAACAATATCTTGAAAGAACAGAGAGGTTTACAGATCAGGATAATAAATTATTATATGATTTTGATGCATATATAGTTGGGAGCGATGTCGTTTGGAAACCATCAATATTGTTATCAAAAGATGAAAAGGTTTATTTTCTTTCATTTCTAAATGAAAATACAGATAAAATTAAAATTGCATTTGCTGCAAGTGTAGGCACTGCTGATGATAATATCCTAAAAAAATATCGTGTACTATACAAGGAAAAAGTAGAAAATTTTGATTATGTTTCTGTAAGAGAAAAACAAACTGCAGATTTTTTAAATAGTATTATGACTAAAAAAGCAATAACTCTAATGGATCCTGTTTTTTTATTGGATAAAAAAGAATATATAAATTTGATAGGAACGAAAAAAGTAAAAGAGAAATATATTTATTTTTATATGCTTGAACTAAATGAAATGGCAGTAGAATATGCTATTTATTTATCAGAAAAGACGGGGTATAAGATATTATATGATTTGCATACGTTAGATAATATGCGATTAGTGAAAAAGTTAAAAAAATATGGATATCCTTGCGTAAATGATGGACCATTAGAATTTTTAGAAAAGATACAATATTCGGAATATGTTGTTACTAATTCTTTCCATGGAACTGCGTTTTCTATTATTATGCAGAAAGAGTTTTATACTTTTTCTTGTTATAATGAAGGTATCAATGTTAGTTTAAGAATGGAAAATCTATTAAAGGAGTTAAACTTATATAATAGATATAATGTTATACAAAATAGGAAATTAGAGAAAATTAATTATGATCAAATAAATGAGAAAATTGGGATGAAAAGGAAAGAGTCAATAAAATTTTTGCAAAATGCAATGACTACTTTGAAGAATAAGTAAATTATGAATAATATAGGAAAAATATTAATGTGTTGTGGGTGCGGAGCTTGCAAGCAAGTATGCCCAAAGGGGTGTATTGATATATTAAAAAATCGAAAAGGTTTTTTTTCGGCAAAATTGAGTAATGAATTATGTATAAATTGTGGTCTTTGTACCAGTGTGTGTCCTATAAGTAATAGTATATTTAATAAAAATCAGGATGTGCCATTGTATTACATAGCAGTTGCTAAACAAGAGAGCATCTATGAAAGAGCTTCTTCGGGAGGGATATTTCCTATAGTTGCAAAAAAAATTTTAGAATTAGGTGGAAGTGTTTGGGGGTGTGGATATGGAAAAGAGCTATCAGTAATACATAAAAAGATTAAATCTTTTAATGAATTAGATGATATATGTAGAAGTAAATATGTACAAAGTTATTTGGGTGATGCTTATTCAGTAATAAAAGAGGACTTAACAAAAGGAGAATTGGTATTGTTTAGTGGAACACCTTGTCAAATAGCTGGATTAAAGAATTTTTTGAAAAAAGATTATAAAAATTTGTTTTTAATAGATATTATATGTCATGGTGTACCTAGTGCAGGGTTATTTCAAGAGCATAAGAAATATATAGAAAATAAATATCATAAAAAATTGATAAGATATGAATTTAGATTAAAAGAAAAGCACAAAGATGATATTTATTATTATAATTATTATTTTGATGATGGAACATTTAAATCAGGAGCATATTATAAAGATATATATTATAATTCATTTTATAATGTTTTGTCATTAAATGATATTTGTTATCAATGTCCATATGCATGTGAAAAAAGAGTAGGCGATATAACAATAGGTGATTATGGATGGGGAAAAAAATATCATAAATCATTTGAAATGTATAATGATATAAGTTGTATTAGTGTTAATAATGAAAAAGGAAGAAAACTCTTTAGTTATATTCAAGATGAATTGAAATTTGAAAATACAAATTTTGAATGGATTGTAGAAAGAAATACAAATTTAATAAAACCAACTGAAAAAGCAACTTTGTCCGATACATTTTATGAAGATATATATAAACTAGGTTATAAAAAATGGGCAAGAAAATATTACATGTCAGTTGATTATATAAAAAAGAGTAGAGTAATTACAATATTAAAAAAATGGATGAAGCGATAGGAGAAAAGGAGCATATATGAAAGTAGTAGGAATTATACCGGCACGATACGGCTCAACACGTTTACCAGGGAAACCATTAAAAGATATATTGGGCTATCCAATGATATGGTGGGTTTATAAGAGGGTATGTAGTGTGAAAAAATTAGATGAAGTTTATGTGGCAACAGATGATGAAAGAATAAAGGGAGTTTGTGAACAATTTAACATTCCAGTTGTAATGACGGCCAATATACATAAAACAGCAGCACACAGACTTCAGGAGGTATCGGAATCTGTTGTAGCTGATTTTTACTTACAATTAAATGGAGATGAACCATTAATTAATACTGACGCAATAGAAGCTGCAATTCCAGATGAAGTTCCGGATGATAGGGAATTTGGAACAAATATAATTACAGAAATGACAGAACCGGCACAGGTTATGGATGCATCAAATATAAAGATGGTATTTGATAATGAGATGAATGCATTATATATGTCAAGAACTCCTATTCCATATCCGTTTAAAGCTATTGATTATAAATATTATAAACATGTAGGAATTATAGGCTATAATAAAAAGATGCTTGATTTTTATAAAAATAGCAAACCGGGAAGATTTGAAATAATTGAAGGAATAGATACACTTCGTTTTTTAGATTATGGAAAACAATTAAAGTTATTTTTAGTTCCAGAGTGTCATAGTTTGTCTGTAGATACAGATAAAGATTTAGAAATGGTAATTAAAATGATAAAGGAGCAGGAAAATGGCAAAGAATGATTTAAAATTACTTGATTGTACCTTACGGGATGGAGGGTATGTTAATAATTGGAATTGGGGATTTCAGAGAGCAAAGGAAATAGTCCAATCTTTAGTTGATGCGAATGTTGAAGTGGTTGAAGTTGGATTCCTTAGAAATGTGGAAAAATATAATCCAGATATTACGGTATGCAATTATATCGAAGAGTTAAATAAACTGCTTCCAGAAGAAACAAAAGGAACAATGTTTTCTGCAATGGCAATGAGAAGTAACTATGATATTGAAAAACTTAGTAAATATTCCGGAAAAGGAATTGAAATGATTCGTATTACAGCTCATGATTATGACATTGAGGATGGTATGGATTTTGCAAAAAGGGTAAAAGAAAAAGGCTATAAGTTAAGCATTAATCCGATTAATATTATGGGATATTCTGATGAGAAGATATTATGGATTATAGATCAGGTTAATAAGATACAGCCGTATCAGTTTTCAATAGTTGACACATTTGGTAGTATGAAGCGAAGAGATTTAGATAGGATTGTAAGTATTGTAGATCATAATCTTGATAAAAATATAAGGCTGGCACTTCATTTACATGAAAATATGTCATTAAGCTGTTGCCTGGCACAGAATTTTATTGATAAACATTTAAACAGGGCTTTGGCTGTAGACGGAAGTTTAATGGGAATTGGAAGAATACCGGGAAATCTTCCGATAGAGTTAATTGCAGATTATTTGAATGATTATACAGATAATAGATATGATATAGATTATTTAATGGATGCAATACAAGATTATATTGCACCAATAAAAGGAAAAGTTGAATGGGGATATACTCCGGCATATTTTTTATCAGCAAGATATAATTTGCATAGGAATTATGCAGAATATTATTTGGAAAAGGGAGATTTGACCAATAGAGATATTAATCACATTCTTGCAAGATTTGAACAGTCAAAAAAAACTGCATTTGATTCTGCGTATGCTGACAAACTTTATGAGGAATATAAAAATCATCAAATTGATGATAGTGAGGATCGTGAAAAATTAAATCATATTTTACAGGATAGAAATATACTTGTAATTGCACCAGGAACTTCCATTAAAAAGTATAAATCCCAGATTACTAATTTTATTGAACAAAATAATCCTGTTATTATAAGTGTTAATTTTGTGCCAAATGAATATAAAGTGGATTTTGCATTTTATAGCAATAATAAAAGGTTTAGCAAGATAAACAATCATGTATGCAAAACTATTATTACATCAAATTTAATAGATGGAAGTGCAGATTACACGATTGATTATAATAGTTTATCCGGAGCTTTTAATCAAGGCTGTAATAGTCTTATTATGGTATTGAAATTATTAAAGGGTATGAATGTTAAAAGTATTACACTTGCTGGAGCAGATGGTTATTCGGAAGAGGGAGATAATTATTATAGTTCTAATATAAGAAGTTATTCTGAACACGGAAACCGTTTTAATGTAGCAGTTTCTGAGGCTATACATAATTTGGATGTTAAAGTTGATTTTTTGACTCCATCAAAGTATAATATTATTTAAAAAGGAAGTGAAATCTGGTAAATGAATATAAAATTATTTATAATTGATGTCGATGGTACTATGACAGATGCAGGGATTTATTACGATGAACATGGAAATGAATTAAAAAAATTTTGTACAAAGGATGCAGCCGCTTTTTTTGCATTGCATAAAGCTGGAATAAAAATAATGGTACTTACAGGAAGAGAATGTGAAGCTACAACAAGAAGAATGAAAGAATTAAAGGTTGATTACTTGTATCAAAATATAAAGGATAAGAGAGCATTTTTGACACAGTTTTTTTCTGAACATGAAATGAAGAAAGAAGAAATTGGCTATATAGGTGATGATTTAAATGATTTACCACCAATGCAGTTAGCGGGTTATATAGGTTGTCCGGCGGATAGTTGTAATGAGATTAAAGAGATTTCAAATTATGTTAGTAAGGTCAATGGCGGTCAGGGTGCTGTTAGAGATATTATTGAGCATTTATTTAAAGAGTCAGGTAACTGGAAACAAATTGTTTCAGAGGTCTATGGAATAGGGATATAATGCAAGAATAACTGCATATCTGATGGGATTAACCACATATGGAAATTACAGCATCGAAGATCAGGTTGATTTTGCCGTATATGTTCCAAAAATTGATGAGCATTTCAGTGGAAGTCTGGCAGTCATTCCGCTTCAGCTGCTGGGATATTATGTCAGTGTTGCCAAAGGACTGGATGTGGACAAACCAAGAAATCTTGCCAAGAGTGTTACAGTAGAATAATGAAGTAGAAAAAGAGTGTTCAGTACATTTTATCTATGTGCCGGACGCTCTTTTTGCGTTATGAAAATAAATATTGACAAAAATAAAATAATATCGTAATATATAGTAACAAGATAGAAATAAATAATACACTTGAAGTATGAAGAACAGAACAGTAAAGGATTTGACAGTGAATAGGAAAATGAATATAATGGACACAGGAGGAGCAGGGTATGGCAGGATATAAAAGAGTAAGTGAAATGACGCTGGAGGAAAAACGGGAGAAGGTTGCCGGGTTTAATGTGATGGATGATGTCTTTTTCCAGAAGATGATGGAAGACAAAGAGGTATGTGAAGAACTATTAAGAATCATCCTGGAGGATTCCGGAGTGCAGGTGATAGAGTGTATCCCACAGGCATCCCTCAAGAATCTGATCGGGAAGTCTGTGATTTTAGATGTTCTGTGCCGTGCCAGGGATGGAAGCTATTATAATGTGGAAGTCCAGAAATCCGATGATGATGACCATCAGAAAAGGGTAAGATATAATACGGCACTGGTAAGTATGTATACGATGCAGGCAGGGAAGGATTATAAGGAACTGCCCGAGGTAAAGGCAGTCTTTATTTCAAAGTTTGACATATTCCATGGAAATCATGCCATGTATCATGTGGACAGAGTCGTAAGGGAAACCGGTCAGAAAGTGGAGAACGGACAGAGTGAGATATATGTCAATGCAAAAGTAAAAGACCGGACATCCGTATCAGAACTGATGGAGTATTTTACGGACAGTAATGGAAGAAAAGAAATATGTCCGAAACTTTCGGACCGGGTTATGTTGTTTAAAACAGAACAGAAAGAGGTGACAGAGATGTGTGAATTAATGGAGAAAGAAAGACTGGCCGGATGGGAAGAAGGCAGAGAACAGGGACGGGAACAGACAGAACTTATGCTTTTGAAAAAATATATGAAGAAACACAGGGTTAGTTACGATGAAGCCTTTGATGAACTGGATATAGCAGAAGAAAGATATGGTGTATATCTGGAAAAAATAGAACAGAAGGAATGATAATGTACCCTGTAAAATGACATAACAGAAAATGGGACATCCGGCATATAGATAAAATGTGCCGGATGTCCCGTTTGTTTACCCGATCAGAACTTTTTTTCCTTCAAAAGCAAAACCATAGTGCCGGATGTGATCCTTTGGAAAGCCAAGAGCCAGAAGCTCCGTGTCGTATTGTTTTTCCTCGATTTGTTTCAAGGCGGCCTGGACAGTATCTTTTAAATCCTGTTCTTCGTCACCGTCAAAAACTTTAAACTCCATCACAATGGCAGGTCTGGTTCTGTCTTTTGGAATCAGCATGACATCATATCTGCCAAAGCCGCTTTCCCGGTTGGATTTCAGCAGGTATTCCTCCCGCAGATCGACAAGAAGCCCAAGGACAAAGCCGTGGTAAAAGCGTTCCGGCTGGGTTCTTGCAGACGGCCGGCTGCCGGTGTCAAAAGTGCTGAACGTATCCAGTGCGACATCGTTCATGTAAAGATTCATCTGCTTTATGCTGCCCTGAAGCAGGGCCCGGATAAAGTCGTTATAAGAAGAGTGGTTTCCCTGAAACCATCCGGTAAACATTTCAGAGAACATGGCAGTGGTTTCAAGATTGGTAATTTTCAGATGGTACCATGGCTGCAGTAACAATCCTCTGTATTCAAGGTCTTCCGGTTTAAGATAACCGGCTGCCATCAGAAGGCTCCAGATGGCATTTTCATTCTGATCCAGCTGGTGGAAGACAATCTGTTCATCAAAAGTGACAGAGATTTCATTTCCGAGCAGGAGTTCCTCCATCTGTTCCTTGATTCTGGAAGAAGCGGTGCGGATCAGCCTGCTGACCAGCTGGTTGGAGCTGGTGGAAGCCCAGTAGGGACGCAGTTTCCGGTGCTTCAGGAAATTGGTGATGGACCATGGATTATAGATATCTTTTTGTGAGCCGAAGATAAAGCCATCATACCACTGTTTTACCATCTGCTGTTCCGTGGAAAGACCAAAATCATCAAGAGCCTGAAAGACTTCCGTTTCGGTAAAACCGAAGCAGGTGGCATACTGTTCGGAAGTGGTGGTGACAACATTCAGGTTATTTAAGTCGGAAAAAATGGACTCTTTTGATACCCTGGTAATGCCGGTCATAATTGCCCGTTCCAGATAAGGATTTGTTTTAAAAGTGGAGTTGAACAGGCTGCGGATAAAAGAAGTAAACTCATCCCAGTAACCACCCATATAGGCTTCCTGCATGGGAGTGTCATATTCATCCAAAAGAATAATGACTTTTTGACCATAATAGGAATTCAATATGGAAGCCAGGTTTTTTAAAGCATCCTGGGCAGTGACATTATCCATGTCGTATGTAATACGTTGATATCGTATGGAATCTGTTTCAGAAAAATTTTCTTTTAGGAATGCATACTGCATATATAAATCTGCCAGAATATTTTTTATTTTTTGTATAGCTGCTTTACAGTTGTTTTCTTTTACTTCTGCAAAACTTAAAAAGATAACAGGATAAGTCCCTTGAAGCTTTCTGTATTTTTCATCTTTCCAGATGGAAAGACCTTCAAACAAATCGCCTCTGTCTTTATAGTGGTTGGAGAAGAAACAGCGCAGCATATCCATGTTTAATGTTTTGCCAAAACGGCGGGGACGTGTGATTAAAGTAACATCATCGCCGTTTTCCCACCATTCACTGATAAAATCACTTTTGTCAATATAATAATAATCTTCCGTTCTTAATTTATCAAATCCCTGTATTCCAATACTAAGTTGTTTTTTCATGCTGCACACCTCATTCCTTTCTGACTGATGTTTTATGATACCTGTGACATTCTAAATTTATGATGCCAGGGTTAAAAGGTCTAAATCCACAGGAGCTTGCTCATAGGTGGGTGAAAGACCTTGGAACCCGCCCCAATATGAGCATGAAAGTGGAGCGTAAGCTTCACGATATGCGAATATAGGGCAGGATTGTGGGAGTACGAAGTATGGAACAATCCGTAAGGCATCTTTTGACCCTAATATCAAATTTATTATACAATAAAAAATAGATTATTTATAGATGAAAATCGTGATTTTATCTATTCACTGGATGTTTTTTACACTATAAAAATAAATATTAACAAAAATAGCATTGTAATACATAGCAACAAGATAGAAATAAATAATATACTTGAAGTATGAAGTACAGGACAGCAAAAGATTTGACAGTGAAAAGGAAACCGAATATAATGGACACAGGGTTAGTTACGATGAAGCCTTTGATGAACTGGATATAGCAGAAGAAAGATATGGTGTATATCTGGAAAAAATAGAACAGAAGGAATGATAATGTACCCTGTAAAATGACATAACAGAAAATGGGACATCCGGCATATAGATAAAATGTGCCGGATGTCCCGTTTGTTTACCCGATCAGAACTTTTTTTCCTTCAAAAGCAAAACCATAGTGCCGGATGTGATCCTTTGGAAAGCCAAGAGCCAGAAGCTCCGTGTCGTATTGTTTTTCCTCGATTTGTTTCAAGGCGGCCTGGACAGTATCTTTTAAATCCTGTTCTTCGTCACCGTCAAAAACTTTAAACTCCATCACAATGGCAGGTCTGGTTCTGTCTTTTGGAATCAGCATGACATCATATCTGCCAAAGCCGCTTTCCCGGTTGGATTTCAGCAGGTATTCCTCCCGCAGATCGACAAGAAGCCCAAGGACAAAGCCGTGGTAAAAGCGTTCCGGCTGGGTTCTTGCAGACGGCCGGCTGCCGGTGTCAAAAGTGCTGAACGTATCCAGTGCGACATCGTTCATGTAAAGATTCATCTGCTTTATGCTGCCCTGAAGCAGGGCCCGGATAAAGTCGTTATAAGAAGAGTGGTTTCCCTGAAACCATCCGGTAAACATTTCAGAGAACATGGCAGTGGTTTCAAGATTGGTAATTTTCAGATGGTACCATGGCTGCAGTAACAATCCTCTGTATTCAAGGTCTTCCGGTTTAAGATAACCGGCTGCCATCAGAAGGCTCCAGATGGCATTTTCATTCTGATCCAGCTGGTGGAAGACAATCTGTTCATCAAAAGTGACAGAGATTTCATTTCCGAGCAGGAGTTCCTCCATCTGTTCCTTGATTCTGGAAGAAGCGGTGCGGATCAGCCTGCTGACCAGCTGGTTGGAGCTGGTGGAAGCCCAGTAGGGACGCAGTTTCCGGTGCTTCAGGAAATTGGTGATGGACCATGGATTATAGATATCTTTTTGTGAGCCGAAGATAAAGCCATCATACCACTGTTTTACCATCTGCTGTTCCGTGGAAAGACCAAAATCATCAAGAGCCTGAAAGACTTCCGTTTCGGTAAAACCGAAGCAGGTGGCATACTGTTCGGAAGTGGTGGTGACAACATTCAGGTTATTTAAGTCGGAAAAAATGGACTCTTTTGATACCCTGGTAATGCCGGTCATAATTGCCCGTTCCAGATAAGGATTTGTTTTAAAAGTGGAGTTGAACAGGCTGCGGATAAAAGAAGTAAACTCATCCCAGTAACCACCCATATAGGCTTCCTGCATGGGAGTGTCATATTCATCCAAAAGAATAATGACTTTTTGACCATAATAGGAATTCAATATGGAAGCCAGGTTTTTTAAAGCATCCTGGGCAGTGACATTATCCATGTCGTATGTAATACGTTGATATCGTATGGAATCTGTTTCAGAAAAATTTTCTTTTAGGAATGCATACTGCATATATAAATCTGCCAGAATATTTTTTATTTTTTGTATAGCTGCTTTACAGTTGTTTTCTTTTACTTCTGCAAAACTTAAAAAGATAACAGGATAAGTCCCTTGAAGCTTTCTGTATTTTTCATCTTTCCAGATGGAAAGACCTTCAAACAAATCGCCTCTGTCTTTATAGTGGTTGGAGAAGAAACAGCGCAGCATATCCATGTTTAATGTTTTGCCAAAACGGCGGGGACGTGTGATTAAAGTAACATCATCGCCGTTTTCCCACCATTCACTGATAAAATCACTTTTGTCAATATAATAATAATCTTCCGTTCTTAATTTATCAAATCCCTGTATTCCAATACTAAGTTGTTTTTTCATGCTGCACACCTCATTCCTTTCTGACTGATGTTTTATGATACCTGTGACATTCTAAATTTATGATGCCAGGGTTAAAAGGTCTAAATCCACAGGAGCTTGCTCATAGGTGGGTGAAAGACCTTGGAACCCGCCCCAATATGAGCATGAAAGTGGAGCGTAAGCTTCACGATATGCGAATATAGGGCAGGATTGTGGGAGTACGAAGTATGGAACAATCCGTAAGGCATCTTTTGACCCTAATATCAAATTTATTATACAATAAAAAATAGATTATTTATAGATGAAAATCGTGATTTTATCTATTCACTGGATGTTTTTTACACTATAAAAATAAATATTAACAAAAATAGCATTGTAATACATAGCAACAAGATAGAAATAAATAATATACTTGAAGTATGAAGTACAGGACAGCAAAAGATTTGACAGTGAAAAGGAAACCGAATATAATGGACACAGGGTTAGTTATGATGAAGCTTTTGATGCACTGGACATAGCAGAAGAAAGATATAGTGTATATCTGGAAAAAATAGAACAGAAGGAATGATAATGTACCCTGTAAAATGACGTAACAGGAAAAGGGGCATCCGGGATTGATTTGACAATACAAAGAAAAAATAATATAATGGTCAGCAGAAATTATGACCGGATAAAGGAGACAAAGGACTTTTATGGAGAAGGAAAAGATATCATATGTAAAAGCAGTTCTCTTAATGGGAATTTTTACATTTCTGTTTTTGGGCATCGAGTATCTGTATGTCAATGTGGTTTCAGGCATACTGTCAGAAGAAACTACTGTGAAGGCACAAAATTATGCACTTGGGGCAAGTGCAATAGGATTTGTAATTTATCCGGTTTGCCGCAGGATTTGTAAAGGTATGTATCAGACCGCAGGATGGATTGTAAACGGCATAATAATAGCGGCAGGACTGATTGGTGTGAAACAGGGAAATTCAGCCGGTATGGTTTTGACATTGGGACTTGTTTTATTTTTGTTTCTTGGAATAATGGGAAGTGCAGTTTTCTATTTTGCATTGTGCCTGCTGAAAAATGACCGGTATCTTGCAAGGATAGCCGGAGTCGGCTATATGACGGGAATATTGCTTCAGGTATTAAAAAATACACTGAACCAATCTGAAGTGGCAGAAATGATACTTTTCCTCCTGTTTCTGACCGGTCTTGAGATATTGTTAATAAGAACCGGGAAGCAGATGGATGAGGGAGAGAATGAGAATACTGCAGGAAATGGATTGGAGGCAAAAGCAGCCAAAAGAGAAGGAACAGGTAAAAATAAAACTTCCACAGCAGCAGTTCTCCTTCTGATAGTGCTTGTTGTTCTGCTGACGTGTATTTTCAGTACACTTGATAATGCGGTGACACTCGTTCATGCGACCGGAGCGGTTGATATCGGACAGGCACCGAGATTTATACTTGCATTCAGTGGTTTACTGGCGGGATTTCTATTTGATATGGGCAACAGGAAATTTATGAATATGGTTATGTATTGTGTTACCCTGTTGTCAACCTTGTGTGTTGCCGCTTTAAAGTTTTCAGAGCCGTTTTTAATGGGATTGATTATTTTTTATATGTCTGCGGGATTTTTTGCAGTATTCTTTACAACTGCATTCATGGAGATATCCCGTTATACGCACCTGCCGGAATTATGGGCAGGTATGGGACGGGCAGTGAATAACCTGACTGCGGCAGTAATTACAGGTGGTTCTTTAAATCTGATATCATCAGAACCTAATATACAGATGCTCGTTATTACAATATTATTATTTGTATTGGCAAGTGTGGTTACGACGGCATATACTTATGAAAAGAAGAGACTGATGGAAATACCGGAACCGGATAAGAAACCGGCCGGTGAATTGGATGAGAAGAAGAAAATCCGGCAGATTGCAGAAAGATTTTCCTTTACAGAGAGGGAGACAGAAACATTTTTCTGTCTGGTCAGTACGGAAGACAGCGTCCAGCAGATCGCAGATGATTTATGCGTATCGAAGAGAACTCTGGAGCGGTATATATCTTCCATCTATGAAAAAACCGGGGTAAAGTCGAGAGTTGCACTTATTGGAATTTATAATGATAAATAGTAAGTGCGGGAATTTTCGTTCAGGTAATGCCGGATAAGTCCCTGTATATTTCCGTGGTAAAGCAGCTTACATTCCGGCATAACCCGGTAATCCGCAGGATGCATCAGTGATTCGTGCTTTGGAAGACAGACCGCACCGCTCTGGGAAAGCAGTTCGCCGATAAACTGGGAGCAGAAATAATGCTTTGGACGTTTGTGCTTAATGCGGAACATACAGTATATTGTTCCGAGAATACTGTAGCGGTAGATTGCAGATTGCTGCGACATATGCAGAATCTGCTTTTTTATCTTATGATAAGAAACATTGGATATTTTCATTTCATAGACTTCACAGGCGGTATCCGGATGCAGCCTCATATAGCCTGTGTAGGGACTTTCAATGGTAAATCCGGCAGGTAGGGGCTTTTCCGGCTGAAGTCTGGAAAAAGTATATAAAGAGTCCAGTTTTTTATCCATGCTGATGGAAGCATGGGTATATGGATCAGAAGTAACAACTCCGATTACTCTTGATAATGCAGTGTTTGTTTTTGTTAATACAATATATATGGATTTCAACTCGTTCACCTCGTAAAAAATAAATCTGTTTTTGCAATTCAGCAGATATCCCATGACAAAAAGTCTTAATATAGTATATATGATTCATAAGAATTTGTATAGTGAGAAATTTCTTATATTATAAAAAACAGTGTTGACAAATGTATATAAATGGTTTATTATGAACATATGAATAAATGAACATATATTCAAAAACAAAAAGCAATTGCGAGATAAATTTTCAGGAAAGGAGTAGAATGGACGAAAAATTGCAGGAGATTATAGAGCAGCAGCCGGATGATGAGATATTATATGATTTGGCGGAATTGTTCAAGATATTTGGGGATTCTACCAGAATAAAGATATTGTATGTGCTGTCCGAAAATGAATTGTGTGTAAATGATATTGCACAGGTGCTGAATATGACGCAGTCATCTGTAAGCCATCAGCTCAGGATATTAAAGGATTCAAAGCTGGTAAGGTTCCGGAGGGAAGGCAAGAGTATTTTTTATGCACTGGATGATGAACATGTAAGAAATATTATTAATATGGGTATGGAGCATGTGGAAGAATAACAGAAAGATTGATGGATTTAGAAAGGAAAGGTATTAATTATGAAGAAGACATATAAGATAGAAGTAGATTGTGCAGCATGTGCATTAAAGATGGAAGAAGCAGCAAAGAAAACAGAAGGTGTCCAGGATGCAACGGTAAGTTTTATGACACAGAAGATGAAGGTTGAATTTGCAGAAGGTGCAGAGCAGAAAAAAGTTATGAACGATGTATTAAAAGCATGCAAGAAGGTAGAACCGGACTGTGAGATTTTCATGGACTAGGAAAAGTACCTGGAAATGAGGAGAATATGACAAAAAAGCAGAAAAAAGTTTTATATCGTATTATTATAGCAGCTGTACTGCTGGCAGCATTTATGCTGGTACCGATAGAAGAAAAAAGGATCCGCTTTGTACTGTTTCTGATTCCGTATGCAGTAATTGGTTATGATATTTTGCGAAAAGCAGTTCTTGGAATTGTGAATGGGGAAGTCTTTGATGAGAATTTTCTGATGGCAGTGGCAACGATTGGAGCGATCTGTCTGGGTGACTATGCCGAAGGTGTTGCGGTTATGCTTTTCTATCAGATAGGAGAACTGTTCCAGAGCTATGCGGTTGGAAAAAGCCGTAAGAATATATCTGCTCTGATGGATATCCGTCCGGATTATGCGAATATTGAAAACGATGGAAAACTGGAACAGGTCGACCCGGATGACGTGGAAACCGGAACGGTTATTGTGGTACAGCCTGGAGAAAAAGTGCCGATTGATGGTGTGGTAACGGAAGGAAAATCAACTTTAAATACAAGTGCGTTGACAGGAGAAAGTGTTCCACGTGAGGTACAGGAAGGCGATGAGATTATCAGCGGATGCGTGAATTTGTCTGGTCTGTTAAAGATCCGTACCACAAAAGAGTTCGGAGAGTCAACGGTTTCAAAGATTCTTGATCTGGTAGAAAATTCCAGCATGAAGAAATCAAGATCTGAGAACTTTATTACGAGATTTGCAAAATATTATACGCCGGCAGTCTGTTATTCCGCACTTGCACTTGCGGTTCTTCCGACCGTGATAAATCTGATTATGGGAAATTCGGCAGAGTTTGGAAAATGGATTGAACGTGCATTGACATTTCTTGTAATCAGCTGTCCATGTGCACTGGTTATCTCGATTCCACTTAGTTTTTTTGGAGGAATCGGCGGTGCATCTGCAAGAGGAATTCTGGTCAAGGGTTCGAGCTATCTAGAACTGCTTTCCCAGTCGAAGTACATTGTATTTGATAAGACTGGAACACTGACAGAAGGTGTGTTTAAGGTAACGGATATCAGACCTCAGAATATGGAAGAAAGGGAACTTCTGTACTATGCGGCATATGCGGAAAGCTATTCTACACATCCGATCAGTAAGAGCCTGAAAGAAGCATATGCAGAGAAGATAGATAATACAAGAGTAACAGATGTGGAAGAAATCAGCGGACACGGTGTGAGTGCCATGGTGGATGGACATCAGGTGTATGCAGGAAATGGCAAGCTGATGAAGAGAATTGAGATACAGGCAGATATGCCGGAGAAAGCAGGAACGGTAATCCATGTTGCTGTTGACGGCAGATATGCAGGATATATTCTAATATCGGATGTCATTAAGAAAAACTCAAAAGCAGCGATTCAGGGGCTGAAGGAAGCAGGAGTGAAGAAAACGGTGATGCTCACGGGAGATGCGAAGAAAGTAGCGGACAGTGTGGCAGCAGAGCTGGGTGTGGATGAAGTACACAGTGAACTCCTTCCTGCTGACAAGGTAGAGAAGATAGAGGAACTCATCGCAATGAAAGGTGCAAAGGAAAAACTTGCATTTGTTGGAGATGGAATCAATGATGCACCGGTTTTATCGAGAGCGGATATCGGAATCGCCATGGGAGCTATGGGATCGGACGCAGCGATTGAAGCCGCAGATATTGTCCTGATGGATGATGATCCTGCTAAGATAGCACTGGCGATGAAGATCTCAAGAAAGACATTACGTATCGTATATGAAAATATTGTATTTGCACTGGCAGTAAAATTTGTCTGCCTGGTACTCGGAGCACTGGGTATCGCCAATATGTGGATTGCGATATTTGCTGATGTCGGAGTTATGGTAATTGCAGTATTAAATGCAACAAGAGCACTGCGTACAGGTAATCTTTAAAAATATCACAATAATTATTAATAAGAGAAGAAACTCCGGGAGAAATTTTCACGGAGTTTCTTCTCTTATTTTGTTAAAATTTATTTTGATTCACTGTATGTTACAGCTGCATTTACAAATCCACGGAATAAAGGATGTGGTCTGTTTGGTCTTGATTTTAATTCCGGATGTGCCTGTGTGGCAATGAACCATGGATGGTCATCCAGTTCGATCATTTCTACAATTCTTCCGTCAGGGGAAATACCGGAAAGCTTCATACCATGTTCAATCAGGGCTTTGCGGTAATCGTTATTTACTTCATAACGATGTCTGTGACGTTCATGAATGGTCTCTTCGCCATATAATGCATAGGCTTTGGATGTCTTATCAAGAACACATGGATAAGAACCTAATCTTAAAGTTCCGCCGATGTCTTCGATACCATCCTGATCCGGCATTAAGTGGATAACCGGATGTGTGGTCTGCGGATCCAGTTCAACACTGTGAGCATCTGCATATTCCAAAACATTTCTTGCATATTCCACGATGGAAAGCTGCATTCCCAGACATAAGCCAAAGAATGGGATCTTATGTTCTCTTGCATAGCGGATAGCAGTAATCTTACCTTCAATACCTCTGTCGCCAAAACCGCCTGGTACAAGAATACCGGACACCTGTCCAAGAATTTCATCCACATTTTCAGGAGTAACGGTTTCGGAATCCACCCATTTAATATGAACTTCGGCATCGTTGACGATACCGCCGTGTTTTAATGCTTCTACCACGCTGATATAGGCATCATGCAGGGAAATATATTTTCCGACAAGTGCAATATCAACGGATTTCTTAGGATGCTTTGCACGTTCGATCATTTCGGTCCATTCTTTTAAATCAGGTTCCGGGCAGTCAAGCTGCAGACATTTGCAGGCAACTTCGGCAAGATGCTCTTTTTCCATTGCAAGCGGAGCTTCGTATAAAAGTTCCACATCAAGATTCTGTAATACATGATCGCTCGGCACATTGCAGAATAAAGCAATCTTATCTTTTAAAGACTTGTCTAACGGAAGTTCGGTACGGCATACAATGATATCCGGCTGGATACCCATTCCCTGCAGTTCCTTTACACTGGCCTGTGTAGGTTTTGTTTTCATTTCCCCTGACGCACGCAGATAAGGAATCAGGGTAACGTGAATCAGGATCGCATTTTCACGTCCGACTTCATGCTGGAACTGACGGATGGATTCAAGATAAGGCTGGCTTTCGATATCGCCGACCGTTCCGCCTACTTCAATGATTGCAATCTCAGTTTCCGTTGTGGAAAAGTTTCTGTGAAATCTGCTCTTGATTTCGTTTGTGATATGTGGAATAACCTGAACCGTTCCTCCGCCGAAATCCCCGCGTCTTTCTTTCTGCAATACGGACCAGTAGATTTTACCGGTAGTTACGTTTGAATTTTTAGTCAGGTTTTCATCGATAAATCTTTCATAATGTCCAAGGTCAAGATCTGTTTCGGCTCCATCATCCGTTACAAATACTTCTCCATGCTGGATTGGGTTCATCGTACCCGGGTCAATATTGATATATGGGTCAAACTTCTGCATGGTAACTTTGTAGCCACGCGCTTTTAATAAACGTCCCAGAGATGCTGCGGTAATACCCTTACCCAGTCCTGAAACAACACCGCCTGTAACAAAAACATATTTAACTGGCATTTTAATCCTCCTCGTGATTTTAAATCGGAATATTACATTTTAGACAAAATTCGCCTTTTAAGATATTATTATACAACGGAAAGAAAAATAATCCAATAGAAATTTTAAAAATCTTGAAAATAATCATTTAACAAAAAAATCACAATATCATTATTGATTTATGTGAAAACTAACAGTATACTATATAAGTATAGCTTTACAGGCTTGCAAATTTAATACGGAAAGAGGACAGAATGGAAAATAATAATGAAAATCAGCCATTAAAAGATGGTGATGACAATAACAAGAATAAGAAAAATAAACAGAAAGTGATAACCATTGTTGTTGCACTTCTGGCAACACTGATGTTAGTTACCATGTTCAGCTCGGTTGTACAGAGTACCTCACGCAAGGAGATAAAGTACAGCAAGTTCCTGTCCATGCTTGAGAAGGGTGAAGTTGATGAAGTAGAAGTAAGTTCCAAGGGAATGATTCTCATTTATCCGAAAGAAGAACGGTATACCCTGACAGGTGAGAAATTTGCCTACTGGACCATGGTACTGAGTGGGGATAAGCTTCAGGAAGAACTGGAAGCTTCAGATGTCGACTGGAAGGTGAATGATGAGAGTACGAATTCCGTGATTGTGGAATTCATTGTATCATGGGTACTTCCATTTGCATTGATTTATTTTGTGATGGGATTTTTCCTGAAACGTATGACCGGCGGTATGGGCGGCGGCGGAATCATGGGTGTAGGAAAGTCCAATGCAAAGATGTACGAACAGAAGAAGACCGGTGTGACCTTCCTGGATGTGGCAGGTCAGGAAGAAGCAAAAGAATCTTTGAAGGAAATTGTGGATTTCCTGCATAATCCTGGAAAATATGCAAAAATCGGTGCAAAACTGCCGAAGGGAGCATTGCTTGTCGGACCTCCGGGTACAGGTAAAACGCTGCTTGCCAAAGCGGTTGCAGGTGAGGCGAATGTACCGTTTTTCTCCCTGTCAGGTTCTGATTTTGTAGAAATGTTTGTCGGAGTTGGTGCTTCGAGAGTAAGGGATCTGTTTAAACAGGCACAGCAGGCTGCTCCTTGTATCATTTTTATCGATGAGATTGATGCGATCGGTAAGAGCAGGGATTCCAGATATGGTGGTGGAAATGACGAGAGAGAACAGACATTGAACCAGCTGCTGTCTGAGATGGATGGTTTTGATTCTTCCAAGGGACTGATTATCCTGGCGGCAACGAACCGGCCGGATGTGCTGGATAAGGCATTGTTAAGACCGGGACGTTTTGACAGGAGAATTATTGTAGATAAGCCGGATTTAAAGGGAAGAGTGGAAACCCTGAAGGTGCATTCCAAGGATGTGCTGATGGATGAAACTGTTGATTTGGAAGAAGTTGCACTGGCTACCTCGGGTGCAGTCGGATCGGATCTGGCAAATATGGTGAATGAAGCTGCGATCAATGCAGTTAAGAACGGCAGGCAGGCAATTTCACAGGCTGATTTATTAGAAGCGGTGGAAGTGGTAATTGCCGGTAAAGAGAAGAAAGACAGAATCTTAAGTGAAGTCGAGAAGAAGACAGTGGCTTACCATGAAGTAGGTCATGCCATGATTACTGCTCTCGAGAAAAAGGCAGAACCGGTGCAGAAGATTACGATTGTTCCAAGGACAATGGGCTCACTTGGATATGTTATGCAGGTTCCGGAAGAAGAGAAGTATCTTATGACAAAGGATGAACTTCTGACCAGAATCGTCACACTGCTCGGCGGACGTGCTGCAGAGGAGATTGTCTTTGATACGGTAACGACCGGAGCGGCGAATGACATGGAGAAAGCCACAGATCTGGCGAGAGCCATGATTACACAGTATGGTATGTCTGATAAATTCGGACTGATGTGTCTTGAAAAAGAACAGGATACCTATTTATCAGGAAGAACCGTGCTGAACTGCTCAGATGCAACCTATACGGAAGTAGATACGGAAGTAAAGGAACTTTTAAAAGAATGTTATGAGAAGGCGAAGAAGCTTCTTTCTGAAAACAGGGAAGCAATGGATCGGATTGCGGATTATCTGTTTAAGAAGGAAAATATTACAGGAAAGCAGTTCATGGCATTATTTGAGGGAAAAGATCCGGATGCAAAAGAAGAACCGAAGCCGGAAGAAAACGAAAAGCCGCAGATTGAAATAGAAATAGAGAAAAAAGAAGACACTGCGGACACAGAAGAAGTAAACACAGAAGAAGTAAACACAGAAGAAGTAAACACAGAAGAAGTAGACAAAGAAGAAGAATAACATTGGACAGAGGGTGGATTCGCAGATGCGGCCCCCTCTGTTCTGCTATGACAGGAGGTAAAAGAAAAAATATGAAAAAGCTGGTTTCATGGAATGTAAACGGACTCAGGGCATGCATGGAGAAAGGATTTATGGATTTTTTCGATAAAGTGGATGCCGATATTTTCTGCCTTCAGGAGATAAAGCTCCAGGAAGGACAGATTGACTGGAAGAAAGAAGGCTATCATGCATACTGGAGTTATGCAGAGAAAAAGGGCTATTCCGGAACTGCCATTTTCACAAAAGAAGAGCCTTTGAGTGTGTTTTACGGCATTGGAGTGGAAGAACATGACCATGAGGGAAGGGTGATAACCCTTGAATTTCCGGAATTCTATATGGTGACCTGCTATACCCCGAATTCACAGAGAGGACTGACCAGACTGGAATACAGGATGCAATGGGAGGATGATTTCAGAAAGTACCTGATTGGATTAAAAGACAAGAAACCGGTTATTATGACCGGTGATCTGAATGTGGCACATCAGGAGATTGATTTGAAAAATCCGAAAACAAACCATAAAAATGCAGGATTTACGGATGAAGAGAGAGGAAAGATGACAGAACTGCTGAATGCAGGGTTTGTTGACACTTACCGGTATTTTTATCCGGATACCGAAGGGGTGTATTCCTGGTGGTCCTATATGTTTCATGCAAGGGAGAAAAATTCCGGATGGAGAATTGATTATTTTATTGTGTCAGAAGATTTTAAGGAATATCTGGAGGATGCCAAAATCCATACGGAAGTGATGGGTTCGGATCATTGTCCGGTTGAACTGGATATTAAATTATAAAGGAGAGAGAAGAAGATGAAGATAAGAATCACGGATCAGAATAGTGTTGCAGTTTCAAAGGATATGTACGGATTGTTCTTTGAGGATATTAATTACAGCCTGGATGGCGGATTGCACGCAGAAATGCTGGAGAACCGTAATTTTGAGGCGGTGTTTGCCTTTGGTAAGAAGGATGATTTTGGTACGGTATATGATGGCGGATATGGATGGCAGGTCTATGAGGACAATGGTGCCGGATCTTTCATGAGCTTTGACAGCAGCGAACCGGTGAATCAGGTAAATCCGCATTATATGGTCTTTATGGGAAAGGGAGAGAAGCCTTCGTTTACCAATAAGGCTTACGATGGGATCTATATGCAGGAGGGAAAGAAGTATCTCCTGTCATTCTATGCACGACCGGCAGAGGGTACAAAGGAAGTGCGTGTATCTGTCCGAAAAGACGGAAAGATTGCTGCAGAAACAGAAATTCTGGCATTACAGGCCGGATGGAATAAATATGAGACAGTGCTTACTGCGAAGATGGATGTGAAACAGGCTGATTTTGTTATGTCCCTGGAAGGGGAAGGAACGGTATGCTTTGATTTCTTTTCGCTTATGCCGGAAGATGCTGTATTGCATGTGTTCCGCAGGGATCTTACCGAACGGTTAAAGGAATTAAAGCCGTCCTTTATGAGATTTCCGGGCGGATGCATTGTGGAAGGAAATACACTGGAAAACCGTTATCATTGGAAGGATACCATTGCACCGGTGGAAGAGAGAAAGTTTAACTGGAACCGCTGGGCTGTCCACAATAATAACGAAGCAACAGGTTTCTCAGGTCCGTATCCGCATTATGGACAGACTTACGGCGTAGGATATCATGAATACTTTTTATTATGTGAGTATCTGGGTGCAAAGCCATTGCCGGTTATGAATGTAGGGCTTGCCTGCCAGTTTATGTCCACGGAGAAAGTGGATATTGAAAGCCTTGAGATGCAGGAATATATCCAGGATGCACTGGATCTGATTGAGTATGCGAACGGGGATGTGACCACGGAATGGGGAAAGAAAAGAGCAGAAATGGGACATCCAAGTCCGTTCCATCTGGAATATCTGGGAGTTGGAAACGAGCAGTGGCAGACAGATTCCGTGAATTTCTATGGAAGATATGAAATGTTTGAAAAGGCAATTCATGAGAAATATCCGGAGATAAAACTGATCGGAAGTTCAGGCCCGGATGTATGGGGCGGCGGTTATTTCCGGGCATGGGAATGGGCAAGAAAGGCAGCCAAGACAAATGATAATCTGGTATATGCCATTGATGAGCATTACTATGTAGCACCGGAATGGCTGTATGACAATGTTCATTTTTATGATGAGTATGACCGCAAAATCAAGGTATTTGCAGGTGAATATGCCTGCCATATTCCGGGAAGTGCAGGACGCATGAACTGTCCGGAAGCTAATACACTGGGCGGTGCGTTGGCAGAGGCAGCCTTCATGACCGGTCTTGAGCGGAATGCAGATGTTGTTGCACTTGCAAGCTATGCTCCGTTATTTGCAAGAATGGGATATACGCAGTGGTCACCGGATTTAATCTGGTTTGATGGGGAAAAATCTTATGTGACACCGAGTTATTATGTACAGCAGTTATATAGTCTGTACCGCGGATCAAGAACATTGCAGGCACAGACAGATATTCCGGCGGATAAGGAAAAAGAGGAAGGTCTGTATGTCAGTGCCACAGAGGATGAGCAGGGAAAAGTTATTCTTAAGGTTGTAAACCATTATCCAGCGGACAGACAGATAGAGATTGAGAGTACGGTTTCCAGAATCGGCGAAGGAAAGGAATATACATTGCATTGCATCAGCGGTGATGAGGAATTGAGAAATACAATCAATCATCCGGAACAGGTAAAAATAAATACAAAACAGGGTAAAATCACTGGAAATTCCGTAAACGTTCCGGCAAACAGTTTTTCTGTGTTTATTTTCTTTTAATATAATTTTTCTTGTAATCGGGAAATGCATTTGCTATAATAATAGACACTTTGTCTAGTATGCATGGGATACCTGCAGGGCGGCAGCAGCCATTCAGCAGGTATCCAGAGCATTGTGCAGAGCGGCATCATTGTGATTTATAAGGAAAAGAAGGATTGCTAAATGAAGAACATTATAAAAATTTTTATCAAAGATTTGAAAAGTATTTGTACAAATTTCTTTCCATTACTGATATGTGGGGCGCTTGTTATTATTGCGAGCTGTTATGCGGTTTTTAATATTTTTTCAAACTGGGATCCATATGGAAATACAGATAATCTGACTATTCTCGTATACAATAACGATAAAGGCTACACCGCAGAGGATGGAACAGAGTATAATCAGGGAGATTCGATTATAGAAAATCTGAAAGAGAATAAATCCATTGACTGGAAAGTGGCAGATACAAAGAATGCCTTGATTGAAGCTGTTACGAACGGGGATGTGTATGCCGGAATTGTAATAGATGAAGACTTTTCAAAGGATATGCTTGATTTCCTGTCTGCGGATTCCGGTTTTCAGAAACCGGAAATTACCTATTATGATAATGGAAAGAAAAATGCCGTGGCAGTCAAGGTTACGGATACGGCAGTAGAGACATTGCAATCCACTATTAATAAGACCTTTCTGGAGACAGTTGTAAAGACAGTGATGGAACAGGTCAGTAATATTGTAAATGAGAGCGGTGAGGAAAATGCGGCCGATCTGATTATTTCAAAACTGACTTCCATCAATGATAATCTGGTACAGTATGATCAGATTATTACGGATTTTACGAGTGAAAACCAGGAAATGCATGGAAAACTGGATATTGCACAGAGAGAACTGGAGAATGTCCAGGGCGATATTAATAATGGAATCAGCGATGTGCAGAGTATCCAGGGCGGACTTACAGATACGAAGACATCTTATCAGCAATTTTCCGCTACTATGAATTCGCTTCTTGGCGATATGGAGAATTCACTGGCTACGGTTGCATCCGATGTGCAGAATTCAAGACTTCTGACGAGTGATATCGATCAGTTGAACAGTATATTAAACAAGACACTGACCGACGTTTCCGGATTATATGATACGGCAATGAATGTCGGAAAGAACTACAGCAGCGAAACGATAAAGACTTTTATTACAGCGATCCAGACTTTGAATTCTTCGTTGATAACGGTACAGCAGGTCAATATCCAGGCACCGGATCTCAGTACGTTAGACCAGGCACTTGGAAACTGTGCGTCACAGATAAGTTCCCTTCAGGATACATATAATAATGTAGTGACACCTGAGATTAACGGTGTTCTTGATAATATGAATATGGTGCTTGAAAATGTGACCATAACCATGCAGACACTGAATAATCTGACCGGAAATGCAGGTACATTGTTTTCTAATATCGATACAACGATTACCTATACAGACGAGAGTCTTGCACAGGTGCAGACGGTAATCAGGGAAATCAGTTCCAAACTTCAGAATGTCCTGGAAGAGGTACAGACAGCATCGGACAGTGAGAAGATGCAGATACTGGTAAGTTTTCTGACCGGCGATGCGGACAGCTATGGAAAATATTTTTCAGAAATCATACAGGTGGATACGAATGTAGTATTCCCGGTAGATAATTATGGAAGTGCCTGCAGCGTATTCTATGTGGTGCTGGCATTGTATGTACTGGCACTGATTCTGACCTCGGAGCTGAAGGTGGAGGCAGATACCACAGAACTTACGGATGTAAAGCCTTACCAGACCTATTTTGGAAGATATCTTACTTTCTGGCTGTTAGGTTTTATACAATCCCTGTTATTAAGTGCTTTTCTAATTTTCGTCATGAAGATCCAGTGTCAGCATGTTATTACATTCTTTGTGGTAAATGCAATTATTTCCTTTGTATTTACCAATATAACTTACAGTTGTGTTAAGACATTCGGGCTGATCTACGGAAGAACACTGGCAACCATACTGGTTATCTTCCAGATGAGTACGGGCGGATGTACCTATTCCGTGGAACAGATTCCTTCTTCTATGCGTTGGCTGTCAGCATATATGCCATTTACTTACTGCTCAAATGCATTAAGAGAGGTATGCTTCGGCTATACGAACTATGATTTAAGCATATATCTTGGCAAGCTTATGATATTTGTCGCAGTATCCCTGTTCTTCGGACTGGTTGTCCGCGGACCGATTTATAATCTGATGGTATTCATTGATACCAGACTTCAGGAAACCGGAATCATGGGAGTAAAAGAAGAGGAAGAAGACGAAGAGGAGGAAGAGTATGACGATGAAGGCGAAGAGGAAGAAGAGTATGACGATGAAGGTGAAGAGGAAGAAGAATATGACGATGATGATGGGGAGTATATTGATGTAGAAGAAAGAGAAGGAGGTGACCGGAATGAATAATCAGGATTCAGAAAAGTATGAAACACTCTATCGTGAGTTGTTAAAATATTCGGAAGAAACGCATGAGCGGAATAAAAAACGCATTTCTGCAGGTATTAAATGTCTGATTATTATTCCGGTACTTCTGCTGATTCTTTTGTTCAATGTTACTTCAAATAAAATTGCGTTTTTAATTATCTGGATTATGTCCGTCCTGATTATTACCGGAGCACTGATTGCGATTGAATATAAAGATCATATGCTGCAGAAGAAGATCCGCCAGCTGAGCGGACAGGATGAGGAGATCCGGGCCTTGACAGCAGAACAGATGGAAGAGGTAAGACGGCGCACAAAACATATTCCAAAGAGTTCTTCGGATTTCTTTAAAATATTTACGCATGATATGAAGAAGATATTCAGCAATGTGGTAGCGATCGTCATCATGATCGGTCTGATCTGCCTGCCATGTATTTACTGCTGGACGAATCTGTTATCTTCCTGGAGTCCGTATACGGATCTGAACGCACTGAATATCGGTGTATATTCCATGGATCAGGGCTTCTATGTCGGAGATGTTTATATTAATATCGGTCAGACCGTTATGGAATCATTGAAAGAAAATGATACGGTAGGATGGGTATTCTATGGCGAGAATGCGGATGTTACGGATAAAGATACCAGGGAAAAACTGGATGATGAAATACAGAACGATGTATACAAAGGAGATTTGTATGCGGCATTTGTAATTCCGGAGGATTTCTCAGAGAAATTGATTGATTTCATGAATGAAGATCTGGCACATCCGACGATCCAATATTATGAAAACCAGAAAAAGAATGCGATTGTGCCGAAGATAACCAGTAAGGTAAAGACAACGGTACAGGGTCAGGTAAATGATACCATTATCACACAGCTTTCAACCGTGATTGCAGAAGCCGGCGGATATTTTACCGGGGACGATAAGAACATTACTGCGGCAGGCACAACAACACTGGAGAATCTGAGCAGTGATTTGAATTCCTATATCAACATTTTAAATTCCTTTATTTACATTACACAGTCGGCACAGACGATTATGAGTTCATCCCATGATCTGATACCGGATCTGGATTCCATTGTAAAGAACGGACAGAATACGATTAATTCGATGGAAAATATTCTGGTGTCCGGCAACCAGACGATCAGCCAGGCAGGTGCAACCATGGATGCGGCATTCGACCTTGTGGATTCACAGCTGCGTAAGTTAGAAGAACTGGCGGCACAGGATACCAATACCATAGAGAGTGCATTAGGTACAATCCAGAGTGATGTTACTTTGATCCGCAACCAGATGAAACTGTTAGAAACCATGCTGGAGTCCTGGAAAAATATGACACGGGATAATCTGAACGGAACAACTCTGCCGGATAATATTGAAAAGCCAACCCTGCCGGATAATATTGAAAAGCCAACTCTGCCGGATAATATTGAAAAGCCAACTCTGCCGGATAATATTGAAAAGCCAACCCTGCCGGATAATATTGAAAAGCCAACCCTGCCGGATAATGTTGAAAAGCCAACCCTGCCGGATAGCGATGCGGTAAAGAATCAGGTGGAAGAGCAGAAGAAGAAGCTGGAAGAATATTATAACAGTCTGGAAGGAAATCTTACGGCGCTGCAGAATGATTTGACGGATCTGGAGAATCTGGCGAGAACTTCACAGAATGACAGTAAGGCATTAAGAAAAGAACTGCTTGCAAAATTGCAAAATTGTGAAGATGATTTCAAACAGGTCAAGCAGGTATACAACAGTTCCCTGAAGCAGTCCATTAACAGTACCGGAAATTCCCTGTATACAAGTCTGATTAAGGCAAGCGGTCTGCTGACTAATATGAATGTTGATTTTGACTCCATCAGCCAGAATCTGCAGAAATATGCGGATGAACTGCAAAACGGAACAATCGCACTTACGGATTCAAAGACAATGGCAGAGAATCTTGTGGCGAAACTGAATGAGATTACATCTTATCTGAATGAACTGCAGCAGAACGAACAGTATCAGGCACTGGCAGATTTACTGGAAAATCATCCGGAACAGTTTGCAGATTTTGTAGCCGAACCGACAAAGGTACATCAGAATGTCATATATGAAATCAATGATAAGGCAGGAAATTCCTATGCAAGTTCCATGAGTGCCTTTTACACGGTGCTGGCATTGTATTTGTCCTCTCTGTTCTGTATGGTTATCATTCATGCGGAATTTAATCATAAAAACTATCCGGAGATCAGTGGAAAGGTATCACGTTTCCAGCAGTACATCGGCAGATGGATGACATTTGCATGTGTCAGCATACCGACAAGCGTTATTCTGGCATTGGGCGATTTGCTGTTTATCGAAGTGCAATGTAAGCATCCGGTGGCATTTGTGCTTTCCGTAGTGGCTATCGGGCTGGTCTTTAATCTGTTTGCATACTCTTGTGCATTCGGGCTGGGACTGATCGGAGAAGCATTTGCATTGCTTTGTATGATTATTGCAGTAGCATGCTCATCTTCGTTCCCATTCGACCTGCTGCCGGATATCTTTACAAAATTGAATAATCTTAATTTAATCATATTCCAGCCGGGAATGAATATGTTGAAGGAAACCATTGCCGGTTACAATGCCATAGATTACTGGAACTATTTCCTCCAGTTAATGGGTTATGTATTTGCCGGAGCATTGATTGCACTTGGAATCAGCAGGATTCCACCGGTACACTGGATATGTGAATTGTTCGAAAAGAGAAAAAATGACAGTCATGTCATGCTTTAAATTAAATAGAGAAAAATAAGAATCAATATCGAGTAGCAAAATGCATAAATCCGGATATGACAGATGGATTTATGCATTTTTTACTATGTAAAAAGGCAGATATTACGAATTGTATATGACTCAGTTTGCAGGAAGAGAAATCTGACATGCCTTGCTAAATTGCTTCCGGTATGTTAAGATTAAGAAAAAATATCGGCATTTAGAGGAAGTATTGCAATGGAAGATTTTAATATAGAAGAAGAGTTAAAAAAGCTCCCGGCAAGTCCGGGAGTCTATCTTATGCATGATGCGTCAGAAGAGATTATTTATGTCGGAAAAGCCATCAGTCTGAAAAACAGGGTACGCCAGTATTTTCAGGCAAGCAGGAAGCGTACTGCAAAAATAGAACAGATGGTGTCGCATATCAGCTATTTTGAATACATCGTGACAGATTCAGAACTGGAAGCCCTGATTCTGGAATGTAATCTGATCAAAGAGCATCGACCGCGGTATAATACCATGCTCAAGGATGACAAAACCTATCCGTACATCAAGGTTACGGTGGGAGAAGATTATCCGCGGATTCTGTTTTCCCGGGACATGAAAAAGGACAAATCCCGTTACTTCGGTCCGTACACCAGTGCGGGTGCTGTCAAGGACACCATTGAACTTCTGCGGAAAATCTATCATATCCGGACGTGCAACCGATCCCTTCCGAAGGAGCTCGGCAATGGCAGAGCCTGTCTGAATTATCATATCGGGCAGTGTGATGCACCCTGCATGGGATATATCGGAAAAGAAGAGTACGGAAAGCAGGTGGAGCAGGCACTTCGTTTCTTAGGCGGTGCATATTCGGATGTAATAAAAATGTTAGAGAAGAAGATGTATGATGCATCCCATGACATGAATTATGAAAAAGCGGCGGAATACCGGGATTTGATTACCAGTGTCAAAAGCGTGGCACAGAAGCAGAAGATTACTTCCGAGGAAGGACTTGACCGTGATGTAATCGCATATGCGGCAGATGGAAATGATGCGGTGGTGCAGGTATTTTTTATCCGCAGCGGAAAAGTGCTGGGAAGGGAACATTTCTTTGTGCGGATAGCCATGGAAGAGGATATTCTCACGAGTTTTATCAAGCAGTATTATTCCGGCACTCCGTTTATTCCGAAGGAAATTCTGGTATCGGATGAACTGCGGGAAGCAGAGGTAATCGAGGAATATCTGTCTTCAAGAAGGGGAAATAAAGTGTCCATTCTGAATCCGAAAAAAGGACAGAAAGAAAAAATGGTGGAACTGGCGCAGAAGAATGCAAAGATGGTGCTGGATCTGGATCGGGACAAGGTAAAGCGGGAAGAGGCGAGAACCATCGGTGCCATGCAGGATATCTTTACCTTGTTGGGAATCGAAAGCCACAATGATTACCGCATCGAAGCATATGATATCTCGAATACCGCCGGTTTCCAGTCCGTTGGTTCTATGATTGTATATGAGAATGGAAAACCGAAACGGAACGATTACCGGAAATTCCGGATTAAAACCATAGAAGGGCCGAACGATTATGGCAGCATGGAGGAAGTTCTGACCAGAAGATTTACCCATGCAATGGCACAGGAAGATGATAAATTTTCCAGATTTCCGGATCTGATCATGATGGATGGCGGTCAGGGCCAGGTCAATATTGCACTCCAGGTACTGGATAAATTACAGATTCACATTCCGGTGTGTGGCATGGTCAAGGATGACAGGCACAGGACGAGGGCACTTTTGTATCATGAGGCGGAGCTGCCGATAGATACCCATTCGGAAAGCTTCCGGCTGATTACAAGAATCCAGGACGAGGCACACCGCTTTGCGATTGAGTATCATAAGAGTCTCAGGGGCAAGGCACAGATTCATTCGGTGCTGGATGATATCGAAGGAATCGGGCCGGCAAGAAGGAAGGCACTGATGAAGTATTTTTCCGATATTGCGGGAATAAAAGAGGCATCGGTGGAAGAACTGATGAAAGTTCCGTCCATGAATGAAAAAACGGCAAAAAACGTGTATGAGTTTTTCAGAAAAGGCTTGTCTAAATAGCCGGCATTATATATAATTATGCTAAGGTCAAAAGGATTGCCAAATCCGCAGACATTAAGTTCAGGAGGGAATAAAAAATATGGCAAGTAGTGTAAAAGTATCAAAACTGATAGAGAATTATGATTTAAAACTTTGTAATCCGGGCATTGACACCGATAAAATCAAAATAACGGTGCCGGATATCAATCGTCCGTCCCTGGAGTGGACCGGATATTTTGAACATTTTGACAGTCTCAGAGTGCAGATTATCGGATTTACCGAGAATTCCTATGTGGAGCAGATGGATAAAGAATCCAAATTTGCGATCTATGAGAAGCTGATGTCACAGAGATTTCCGTGTATTGTATTCTGCAGAGGCATGGAGCCGGATCAGGAGCTGATCGATGCAGGAACAAAGTATGGAGTACCAGTTCTCGTCACACAGAAAACGACATCATCCTTTATGGCGGAAATCATCCGCTGGCTGAATGTGGAACTTGCACCATGCATCTCTATTCACGGTGTTCTGGTCGATGTATACGGTGAAGGTGTATTGATCATGGGTGAAAGCGGAATCGGTAAAAGTGAGGCTGCGATCGAGCTGATCAAGAGAGGACACCGTCTGGTTACGGATGACGTAGTGGAACTGAGAAAAGTAAGTGATGAAACCCTGATCGGTACGGCACCGGATATCACCAGACATTTTATCGAATTGCGGGGAATTGGAATTATAGATGTCAAGGCATTGTTTGGTGTGGAAAGTGTAAAGGAAACACAGGGAATCGATATGGTGATCAAGCTGGAAGAGTGGAATAAGGATAAGGAATATGACCGCCTCGGTCTGAACGAAGAATATACCGAATTCCTCGGAAATAAAGTAGTAAGCTATTCCATTCCAATCCGTCCGGGCAGAAACCTTGCGGTTATCGTAGAGGCGGCGGCAGTAAACCATCGTCAGAAAAAGATGGGTTACAATGCGGCACAGGAATTATACCGCCGTGTGCAGGCAAATCTTGGAAAGCCGAGAGAAGAGGAATAGAGTATGTACAAGTTTGGTGTGGATGTTGGCGGAACAACCGTAAAAATAGGACTGTTTTCCGGGGATGGAAAATTAGAAGAAAAATATGAGATTGCGACGGATAAATCCGACCAGGGTGCTCATATTATAGAACATATCGCAGCAAAACTGGATGAAATCATTGCGGAGAAATCCTACGGGATTTTGGACTGTATGGGTGTCGGAATCGGGCTTCCGGGACCGGTCGACCGGGGAATGATTCTTGGCTGCGTAAATCTCGGCTGGGGAATCTTTTCCATCGTGGAGGAATTTTCCAAAGCCTTTCACAATGTCCCGGTATATGCCGGAAATGATGCCAATATTGCAGCACTTGGCGAGTATGTGGCAGGTGCTGGAAAGGGCATGAAAAATATGATAATGGTGACACTGGGAACCGGAGTCGGCGGCGGCATCATTATCGATGGCAGAATTCTGGAAGGAGCAAACGGCGGAGCCGGGGAAATCGGTCACATTCCGGTGAATCCGCAGGAGCAGGATACCTGTGGCTGTGGAAAGAAAGGCTGTCTGGAGCAGTATGCCAGTGCAACCGGAATCGTGCGGATAGCGGAAAAGCTGAGAAAAGAGAATGGCAATACCGCTCTTCCGGCGGGCTGTACGGCAAAACAGGTTTTTGACTATGCAAAAGAGGGCGATGAGCTGGCCATGCAGGCAGTAGAAGAATTGGGAAGATACCTTGGGCTGGCACTCGCCTCCTGTGCCTGTGTCCTGAATCCGGAAGGAATCGTCATAGGTGGTGGTGTGAGCCGGGCAGGGAAGATTCTTCTGGATGTGACAGAGAAGAATTTCCAGACTTATGTATTTAAACCTTGCAGAAATGTAAAATTCAGTCTGGCAGAACTTGGTAATGATGCAGGTATCTATGGTGCAGCAGCAATGGTAAATTAGGTGGTGCAGGTGAATAATATATTAGAAGAATTAGAAAAAATAGCAGGAAAAAAGAATGTTCTGACAAAAGAGCCGATGAAGAAGCATACAACATTCCGCACTGGAGGAGAAGCCGATTATTTTGTCACGGTTCAGGAAGAGAATGTTTTAGCGGAACTCCGGACTTACTTAGAAAAAAATAAAATCCCGTATTATGTAATCGGGAATGGAAGTAATCTGCTCTTCCCGGATGAAGGATATGCAGGTGTAATCATACAGATTGGCAGATTTCCGGATGATATCAGAATCAGCGATACTGCAGTTACGGCAGGTGCGGGTGTAAAACTGTCCCAGCTGGCAAACCGGGCATATCAGGCAGGGCTGACCGGCATGGAATTTGCCGCAGGAATACCGGGTACGGTCGGCGGTGCAGTGGTAATGAATGCCGGTGCGTATGGCGGCGAAATGAAAGATATCCTTGTACAGGCGAAAGTCATGGATGCACAGGGAAATATTTTCCGGTTAAGCCGGGATGAGTTAGACCTGTCTTACCGTCACAGCATCATTCCGGAGAAAGCACTTATCGTATTAGAAGCAGACTTTCTGCTGCAGCATGGAAATCCGGAAGAGATAAAGGCTGTGATGAATGCTCTGGCGGCAAAGAGAAGAGAAAAGCAGCCGCTTGAATATGCCAGTGCTGGAAGTACTTTTAAACGTCCGGAGGGATATTTTGCCGGAAAGCTGATACAGGATGCAGGATTAAAGGGATTTTCAGTAGGCGATGCACAGGTATCCGAGAAGCACAGCGGATTTGTTATCAACCGAGGAAATGCAACAACACAGGATATTCTCACACTCGTTCAGGAAGTGCAGGAGAAGGTATTTCAGGATTTCGGAGTAAAGCTTGAGATGGAAGTTAAGGTGGTAAAATGAGATTTGTAATCGTAACCGGAATGTCAGGTGCCGGAAAAAGTACGGCAATGAAAATGCTCGAAGATTTCGGGTATTTCTGTGTAGATAATCTGCCGATTGCACTGATTAAAAAGTTCGCCGATCTTTCTTTTGACTCCAAAGGAAAGATTGATAAAGTTGCACTCGGTGTAGATATCCGCAGCGGAAATGTCAATGATCTGGAGCGGGTACTGGATGAGATTCCGCAGAAAGAGATTTTCTTCATAGATGCCGGAGATGAAACACTGATTAAGCGGTTTAAAGAAACCAGAAGAACACATCCGCTGGTTTCGCAGGGACGTGTGGACGAAGGAATAGCACTTGAACGGAAGGAACTGAAAGTCTTAAAGGAACGTGCAGATTATATCGTTAATACCGATAACCTGCTGACAAGGGATCTGCGCAGTGAGATGGAAAAGATATTTGTCGAGAACAAAGATTATAAGAATTTGTTTATCAATATCCTGTCATTCGGATTTAAATACGGCATACCGGTGGACTCCGATCTGGTCTTTGATGTCCGCTTTATGCCAAATCCATATTATGAGGAAGATCTGAAGCATAAGACGGGAAATGATAAAGAAGTGCAGGATTTTGTCCTGTCATCTCCGGTCTCCGGGGAATTTCTGGAAAAACTGCAGGATATGATACGGTTTCTGATCCCGAATTATATTGCGGAGGGAAAACATCAGTTAGTCATCAGCATAGGCTGTACCGGCGGAAAACACCGGTCGGTTACGATTGCAAACCGCCTGTACGAATGTCTGAAAAAAGATGAAGAGTATGGAATAAAAATAACCCACCGGGATATCGGAAAGGAATAGCAATGTCATTTTCAAAAGATGTAAAGGAAGAATTGTCCCGGACCGAAGTACCGGCAAGACACTGCCAGATTGCGGAAGTAACAGCAATTATCAGTATATGCGGTCATGTGGTAATCTCAGCAAGAAACAAATATTCCGTAAAAATTCACACGGAAAACATTGCTGTTGCAAGAAAATACTTTACTTTATTACAAAAAGCATTTAAGATAAAAGGGGAAGTTTCCATACGACAGAATGCACATCTGCGAAACAGCAGGGTATATACGGTGACAGTAAATGATCATGTTTCAGCAATCCGTATTCTTCAGGCGACCAGACTGATGAATGAGAACCGGGAGATTGAAGAAAATATGTCCATTGTAAATAATGTGATTATTATGCAGGACTGTTGCAAAAGAGCCTTTATCAGAGGGGCATTTCTGGCAGCAGGTTCGATCAGTGCACCGGAGAAGGCATATCATCTTGAAATCGTATGCGAAAGTCAGCCGAAGGCGGTTCAGCTGGCGGCAATTATAAAAACTTTCGGAATTGATGCGAAAATAGTTGAAAGAAAGAAGCATTTTGTGGTATATATAAAAGAAGGTGCCGGCATCGTGGACTTATTAAATGTCATGCAGGCACATATTTCGTTAATGGATTTGGAAAATGTCAGGATTCTGAAGGAAATGCGCAATTCGGTAAACCGCAAGGTAAACTGCGAAACTGCGAATCTTACCAAAACCGTCAATGCGGCGGTAAGACAGGTGGAAGATATCAGATATATTGACAGTGTAATGGGACTGGCGGCTTTGCCGGATGTATTGGAGGAAATAGCCATGGTAAGGCTTAAAAACCCTGATGTATCACTCAAGGAATTAGGTGTAATGCTATCACCACCACTTGGCAAATCAGGGGTAAACCACAGATTAAAACGTATAAGTGAAATAGCGACAGAGCTAAGAGATAAGGAGGAAACAGGAAATGATAGCAAGAGATATGATGGTTAATGTGAAAGATGGATTGAATGTAGGAACGGTGGCATTGTTTATTCAGGAAGCAAGCCAGTTTGACAGCTCGATTTATCTGGAATACGGCAGCAAAAAGGTAAATGCCAAAAGCATCATGGGCATGATGACACTGAATATTGCAGCCGGTGAAAATATTCTGGTTACGGCTGATGGAAATGATGAAGGTGCAGCCATATCAGGTATCGAGAAATATCTTTGCTGTGAACAGTAAGTGAAAAACAGAATGCCGCCGTAGCAATACGGCGGCTTTTGTTATCAATCTAGTTAATTGCGAAACACTTAAATTTTTGTAAATGCATATGCAAATGAAACATTACACGAAGGCACGCTCTCGCTACATTCGGCTAGTAGCGGTACTAAGATGCTAAAATACAGCATCCAAGTACCGACTGCCTCATAGTACCTTCTTAGTAATTGTTCAATTTGCATATACAATAAAGATAAATTATGAGTTTCGCAATTAACTATTATCAATCAACAGAAAGGAGTGCAACATGGCATTTACACATCTGCATGTACATACGGAATATAGTCTGCTGGATGGTTCGAGTAAAATAAAGGAACTCGTGGCACGGGCGAAGGAACTCGGTATGGACAGCCTTGCAATTACCGATCACGGGGTTATGTATGGAGTCATTGATTTCTACCGGGCGGCGAAGGATGCCGGAATAAAACCGATTATCGGCTGTGAGATCTATGTCTCGCCGGGCTCAAGATTTGAAAAGGAGACCGGGCATAATGAGGACAGGTATTATCATCTGGTGCTGCTTGCGGAAAATGGCAAAGGTTATCATAATCTGATGAAAATCGTATCAAAAGGATTTACGGAAGGTTATTATTATAAGCCGAGAGTGGATTATGAAGTATTAGAACAGTATTCGGAAGGCATTATAGCACTGAGTGCGTGTCTTGCGGGAGAAGTCCAGAAATACCTTGCCAGAAATATGTATGATGAGGCATGCAAATCCGCCCTCAGATATCAGAAGATCTTTGGAAAGGGGAATTTCTTTCTGGAGCTGCAGGATCATGGCATTGATATGCAGAAAAAAGTAAATATGGATTTGCTGCGGATGAGCAGCGGACTGGGTATCGAGTTAGTTGCGACGAACGATATCCACTATATCTATGACACGGACTACGAGGCACACGATATTCTTCTGTGTATACAGACCGGAAAAAAAGTCATGGATGAGGACCGTATGAGATACGAAGGCGGCCAGTATTATTTAAAAAGCGAAGAGGAGATGCGGGCCTTATTCCCATATGCCCTGCAGGCAATCGATAATACGGCTAAAATAGCCGCACGGTGTAATGTGGAGATAGAATTTGGCGTCCGCAAACTTCCGAAATACCAGGTGCCAAAGGAATTCTGGGATAGTGAGGAAGAAGAAGGCGAGGCATCCTGGCGCTACCTTCATCATCTGTGTTATGAGGGATTAAACCGGAGATATGGAAGTGAAAAGCCGGAACTGACGGAAAGATTGGATTATGAATTATCTGTCATCCGGAACATGGGATTTATCGATTACTTCCTTATTGTATGGGATTTCATTAATTATGCAAAGACAAATGGAATCATGGTAGGTCCGGGAAGAGGTTCGGCAGCGGGAAGTATCGTTGCATATACACTGGCAATTACCGATATTGATCCGTTAAAATATGACCTTCTGTTTGAACGTTTCCTGAATCCGGAGCGAGTCAGCATGCCTGATATCGACGTGGATTTCTGCTACGAAAGACGTGGGGAGGTAATTGACTATGTAGTATCAAAATACGGCAAGCACAATGTGGCACAGATTGTAACCTTTGGAACACTTGCCGCAAAGGGTGTTATCCGTGACGTGGGGCGTGTGCTGGATATGCCGTATGCACAGGTGGATGCCATTGCAAAGATGATACCAAAAGAACTTAATATCACCATTGACAAGGCATTGAAAATGAACCCTTTATTAAAGAAGGAATACGATGAAAACAGTCAGATAAAATACCTCATCGATATGTCTAAAAGGTTGGAAGGACTGCCGCGTCATACTTCCATGCATGCTGCCGGCGTATTAATCAGCCAGAAAGCAGTAGATGAGTATGTGCCGCTGTCCCGTTCCTCGGATGGAACGATTACAACCCAGTACATCATGACCACACTGGAAGAATTGGGACTGCTCAAGATGGACTTCCTCGGACTGCGTACCCTTACCGTCATTCAGGATGCCGTAAATCTCGTAAAGAAAAACAAAGGAGTCACGATAAATCTGCAGGATATAGATTATAACGATAAACAGGTGCTGGATTACATCGGAACCGGTAAAACCGATGGAATATTCCAGATAGAAAGTGCCGGCATGAAGAGTTTCATGAAAGAATTAAAGCCGGAGAGCCTGGAAGATATCATAGCAGGAATCGCATTATACCGTCCGGGACCGATGGACTTTATTCCAAAGTATCTGAAAGGAAAAAATGACCGGGATTCCATCACCTATGACTGTCCGCAGCTGGAGCCGATTTTAAAGACAACACACGGGTGTATCGTTTATCAGGAACAGGTTATGCAGATCGTAAGGGATCTGGCTGGCTACACCCTGGGACGAAGTGATCTTTTAAGAAGAGCAATGTCAAAGAAAAAGCAGGCGGTCATGGAGAAGGAAAGGAAAAACTTCGTTTACGGAAATGAAGAAGAAGGTGTGGATGGCTGTATTAAGCGAGGAATTGACGAAGCAACGGCAAATAAAATCTATGACGAAATGATCGATTTTGCAAAGTATGCATTCAATAAGTCCCATGCGGCAGCCTATGGTGTGGTATCTTACCAGACAGCATATCTGAAGTACTACTATCCGGTAGAATTTATGGCATCCCTTCTGACCAGCGTCATCGACAATTCATCCAAAGTAATTGAATATGTGCAGACCTGTAAAGGCATGGGCATTGACATATTGCCGCCGGATATTAACCAGAGTGAACGGAATTTCACGGCACAGGGCGGTGCGATCCGCTATGGTCTGTCTGCTTTGAAAAGTATCGGAAAAGCCATGGTAGATCAGCTTGTGTCGGAAAGAAATGCGAGAGGGCCGTTTCAGAATCTTCAGGAATTTCTGGAAAGAATTTCCGAATGTGACCTGAGCAAGAGAATCGTGGAAAGTCTGATCAAGGCCGGAGCATTGGATTGCCTGGAAGGAAACCGAAGGCAGAAAATGATGATTTACACATCGATTATGGACAATATCTCACAGTCAAAAAAGAAGATGATGGCAGGACAGATGTCCCTTTTTGACATCGTGGACGATGAATTAAAGTCAGATTTTGAAATAAAATTTCCGAAAGTGAATGAATTTTCAAAACAGGAATTACTTGCCTTTGAGAAAGAAGTCATCGGATTATATGTCAGTGGGCATCCTCTGGAAGAATACCAGAATATGTGGAAAAAGAATATCACAAGGACAAGTCTTGATTTTCAGCTGAATGATGAGGATGAAACCGCCGTGGCAGACAATGCAAGGGAGATAATCGGAGGAATTATTTCCGAGGTTACCGTAAAAGTAACAAAGCAGAATTCTGTTATGGCATTTGTCACAATTGAAGATTTATATGGAACAGTAGAAGTATTAGTATTTCCTAAATTGTACGAAAAATACAGACAAATCATTGCAGAAGACAATAAAGTTTTTATTACCGGACGGGTGACATCCGGCGGTGAAGAAAATGCAAAGATGATTTGTGAGACGATTATCTCGTTTAATGATAAATCGTCAGAATTGTGGATTCGTTTCGAAAATAAGGAAGAATATGAGGAAAAATACCCGCAGCTTCTGGAAAATATAAAGCTTTCCAATGGAAAGGATAAAATTGTGATTTACCTGAATCAGGAAAAGGCGAAAAAAATACTTCCTGCATCCTGTAATGTAAACGCAGATCAGCAGTTTCTGCAGAAAATGCAGGCTTTGTTCGGAGAAAATAATGTGCGGATTGTTTCCTGAAAATAAATGTTGAAATTGGTAATAAATAGTATTAAAATAGGAAAAAGAGCATATCTTGAAAACCTGAATTAGGAGGGACTTTATTATGGCACATGAAATTAATACAATAGGCGTACTGACAAGCGGTGGAGATGCACCTGGAATGAATGCTGCGATTCGTGCAGTAGTGCGTACCGCACTTTCCAAAGGAAAAAAGGTAAAAGGAATCATGCGTGGATATCAGGGACTTCTTGAAGAAGAAATCATTGACATGGATGCACACAGTGTTTCTGATATCATCCAGCGGGGCGGAACAATACTTGGAACAGCACGCTGTATGGAATTCGTAACACCGGAAGGTCAGCAGAAGGGTGCAGATATCTGCAGAAAGCATGGAATTGACGGACTGGTTGTTATCGGTGGTGATGGTTCATTCAGAGGAGCACAGAAACTTGCCCATCTTGGAATCAATACCATCGGTGTACCAGGAACCATAGATCTGGATATTGCATGTACAGACTTTACCATTGGTTTTGATACTGCGGTAAATACTGCTATGGATGCGATTGATAAAGTAAGGGATACATCCACTTCCCATGAGAGATGCAGTATCATCGAGGTTATGGGCAGACATGCCGGATACATTGCACTCTGGTGCGGTATTGCAAACGGTGCGGAAGATATTCTTCTGCCGGAGCGTTACAATCACGATGAACAGAAGTTAATCAACCATATTATAGAATCAAGAAAAAAAGGAAAGAAGCACCATATTATTATCAATGCAGAAGGAATCGGACATTCCGCTTCCATGGCGAAACGAATCGAAGCAGCTACCGGTATGGAAACAAGAGCAACCATTCTCGGACATATGCAGCGAGGTGGTTCACCGACCTGTAAAGACAGAATGTATGCTTCCATTATGGGTGCATATGCGGCTGATCTGCTCTGCCAGGGAGCAAGCAACAGAGTAGTTGCTTACAAAGGCGGCGACTATGTAGACTTTGAGATTGATGAAGCACTGGCAATGACAAAAGATATTCCAGAGTATCAGTACGAAGTAAGCAAGATGCTGTCAAGATAAGAAGGAGAAAATATGTTTATCAGCTCATTATCAAACCAGCATATCAAAGATATTAACCGTCTTCAGACAAAGAGTTCTGCAAGAAAAAAGGAAAAGCTCTTTGTGGCGGAAGGAATAAAACTTTACCGGGAGATTCCGAAACAGGATATTGTAAATACCTATGTTTCTGAGTCATTTCTGAAAGAAAATAAAGATACGGTAAAAGGAAGTTATATCATTGTCAAAGACAATATATTTAAGGATATCAGTGATACCGTTACTCCACAGGGAGTTATCTGTATTGTCAGACAAAAAGAGTATAATTTAAAAACAATTCTGAATAAAAGTAAAAAACAGACATTTATTCTGCTGGAATCGCTGCAGGATCCTGGAAATCTCGGGACAATTATGCGGACAGCGGAGGGTGCAGGTGTGGATGCTGTCATCATGAATAAACAGACGGTGGATTTGTTTAATCCGAAAGTAATCCGTTCCACCATGGGATCCGTATTCCGTGTACCGTTCCTGATATATGATGATTTGGGAGAAGCCGTAAATGAATTAAAAAAAGATGGTGTGAAAGTGTATGCGGCCCATTTGGATGGGAAGAATAATTATGACGAGGAATCCTACGAAACCTCCAGTGCATTTCTGATTGGAAACGAATCAAAAGGATTGTCGGAACAGATAACAGCCATGGCAGATTGTCTGGTGAAGATACCGATGGAGGGGCAGCTGGAGTCGTTAAATGCTGCTGTAAGTGCTGCACTTTTAATGTATGAAAGCAGGAAAAATAAGCGGAAATAGTGGAAAATACGAGAAAAAAGCAAATCTCTGTCTGAAAAAAACGTAAAAAAATTTTCTGTTAGGGTTGACAAATCAAATTTAATTTGTTATTATGCTGAATACAACTTGCAATAAATTTAACAATTATGTAATAAAACGCAGAAGAAAACAGAGTGTATCGTCGCTCTCGAGTTTACAAACACAGAAAGCAGCGTTTTATTATATGCTGGAGACAGCGGATTGGAGGACTTTATGAAGGCTATAAAGCACGATAAGGCAGTTGCATTGCTTGCATGCGGTTTTATGTTTGCAGCAACAGCCGGACTTGTTGTCAGTGGCTTAAACAAAAGTGAAGAAATAGCGCAAACGGCAGGTGTTGAATCGTTTGAAAAAGTTGATTCGAAAGAAATGAACAACGTTTTATCACTTGAGAGAATGGATAACATTCTTGTGGGAGCTACACTGGAGGATTTCTACGGTGCATCAGGCATGGCAGGAAAAGAAACTCCGGAAGAAACCACTGAAGAGGAAACGACGGAAACAGAGACTGCATCGGAAGAGCAGACGACAGAAACGGAGACAGAGACACAGCAGGAAACAGAGGCAGCGACTGCACCGGAGGAAACAACGGAAGCAGAAGAGCCATATGCTTATGCAGACTTTTTCATGGTAAATGTGTCGGATTATCTGAATGTCAGGGCTGAACCATCGGAAGATGCGGAAGTAGTAGGGAAAATTTATGCCGGCGGTGGCGGACAGGTACTTGCAAAAGGCGGGGAATGGTCCGGAATACAGTCGGGAAATGTAACAGGATACATCAAAAATGATTATGCATGGTTTGCACAGGATGCGGAGGCAAATATTGCCAATGTATGTCCATTAATCGCAACGAGTAACGTAGAAAGCCTTAGACTCAGAAAAGGTCCGGGACTTGATTACGGAATTGAAGACGTTATGGAACAGGGTGTGTGCATGACAGTCATGGCAGATTATGGTGAATGGCTTCTGGTCAGCTATGCCGGTGTAACCGGATATACTGCAAAAGAATTTGTTTCCATGCAGTATGATATCGGAACCGGAATTACGACCGCGGAAGAGCAGGCACAGCTTGCAGCAGAACAGGCAAGAATTGCAGCAGAAGCTGCAGCACAGGCAGAAAAACAGGCACAGGAAGAAGCCGAAGCAAAGAAAGAGCAGGCAGAAACCGTATATACTTCAGCATATCAGCTGGGTGTAGAGGACAGTTACCTTCTGGCAAGCCTTGTAATGGCAGAAGCAGGCGGTGAGTGTTACGAAGGAAAGCTCGCTGTGGCAAATATTGTGTTGAACAGATTGAATTCAGGTAAATACGGAAGCAGTATAAGCGATGTTATATATGCCAGCGGACAGTTTTCGGTAGTGCGTAACGGTGCTTTGGATAAGGCAATCGCAAACGGACCGAACTCAGGATCTGTACAGGCGGCAGAAGAAGCATTATCAGGAGTGAATAATGTTCCGGATTATACTTCGTTTTGTACACTTGCAGTTGCAAAGTACAGCAGATACAGTGCGTACTCTGTGATTGGAAATCAGGTATTTTACCGTTAAAATAAAAATAATATAAATTTTAGCATGTTGTATCCCCTGTTTTTTAACAGGGGATTTTGTGATACCAACGGATTGTTCCGCGCTGCGCACTCCCACAATCCGTATCCCCCCCCTTATGAGCAAGCTCATGTGGGTTTAGACTTTTTGGCTAGGGATTTTGTGATACCAACGGATTGTTCCGCGCTGCGCACTCCCACAATCCGCATCCCCCAATATTCGCATATCGTGAAGCTGCCGCTCCACTTTTATGCTCATATCGGGGGCGGGTCTCAAAGTCTTTCACCCACTTATGAGCAAGCTCATGTGGGTTTAGACTTTTTGACCCTGGTATCATAAATATAAACTTTTCAGAAACTCCTTGAAAGTATGCGTCAAATATTGTATGATAAATATAAATATTATGAGAGGGAGGGTGAAACCGTGGAATCTTATTTCTGGCTGATTCTGTTTATTGTTTTCCTGATTTTTGAGGTAATTACCTTAGGACTTGCAACCATCTGGTTTGCCGGAGGAGCATTTATTTCTTTCTGGATGTCGGTTGCCGGTATTGGTTTTATATGGCAGATTATAGTATTCTTCCTGGTGTCCGTGATACTGCTCTGTACGACACGGCCGCTGGCATCGAAGTATCTGAATAAGAATACGACAAAGACAAATGTGGAAGAACTGATCGGGAAGCATGTAAAGGTTTCAGAGACGATTGATAATATCAATGAAACGGGGCATGTTATGATTAACGGTGTAGAATGGCTGGCAAGGGCAAAACATGACGGGATGCTGATACAGCAGGGTACGGTGGTATGTATTCTGGAGATTAACGGCGTGAAAGCGATTGTGCAGCCGGTAAGTATGATGAATCATCCGGTACAGGAAAAGAAAGAAAATGATTAGAAAAAAATTGGAGGTAGAGCAATGACAACAGGATTTATAGCAACGATAGCCATTATCGTAATTGTTATCTGGATTATCGCAGGATGTATTAAGATTGTGCCGCAGGCACAGGCATTTGTAATTGAAAGACTGGGTGGATACAAGGAAACCTGGTCCGTAGGTCTGCATTTTAAGATGCCATTGATTGACAAGGTAGCAAAGAGAGTGATTTTAAAAGAGCAGGTAGTGGATTTCCCGCCGCAGCCGGTTATCACAAAGGATAATGTAACCATGAGAATCGATACCGTAGTCTTTTTCCAGATTACAGATCCGAAGCTTTTCTCATACGGAGTAGAGAATCCGATTATGGCGATTGAAAATCTGACGGCAACAACACTTAGAAATATCATCGGTGATCTGGAACTGGATGAAACACTGACATCCAGGGAAACCATTAACACGAAGATGAGATCTTCTCTTGATATGGCAACCGATCCATGGGGAATCAAAGTCAACCGTGTGGAACTGAAGAACATCATTCCTCCGGCAGCAATCCAGGATGCCATGGAAAAACAGATGAAGGCAGAACGTGAACGAAGAGAAGCGATCCTGATTGCAGAAGGTGAGAAGAAATCAACCATTCTTGTGGCAGAAGGTAAGAAAGCTTCTGCTATTCTGGATGCAGAAGCGGATAAACAGGCACAGATTCTTCGTGCGGAAGCAAAGAAAGAAGCTACGATCCGTGAGGCGGAAGGTCAGGCTTCTGCTATTCTGGCAGTGCAGAAGGCACAGGCAGATGGTATCCGCTTTATTAAGGAAGCAGGGGCAGATGATGCGGTTATCCAGTTAAAGAGTCTGGAAGCATTTGCCAAAGCAGCGGACGGTCAGGCAACAAAGATTATTATCCCGTCAGATATACAGGGACTTGCAGGAACGGTCAAATCCATTGCAGAAGTGGCAAAGGATGCTTAAAAAGAATGATGGGGACAAAAGGTATTTTGTCACCGGTGCGTAACGATATAAAATCGGTCGGAAAAATCTGACCGGTTTTTTTCGCCGTTTTCTTGACAAGCCGTAAGTCCCTAGTATATAATGATACGATGCCGGGGTAAAAAAGGCAAAGGCCGTTTCACCCCAATTTTATGAATATATCTAAAATGAAATTTAAATAAAAGGAAGGTTATTGAAATGACTGAAAAGAAAAGCATGCTTACAGGCGAAGGCCTTAAGAAATTACAGGATGAATTACAGGATCTTGAGGTAGTACAGTTAAAGGAAGTTGCCCAGAAGATTAAAGAAGCAAGAGAACAGGGCGATTTATCAGAAAATGCCGAGTATGATGCTGCAAGAGAAGAACAGAGAGATATTGTTTCCAGAATTGAAGAGATTAAGGAAATCCTTAAGAATGTAGAGGTCGTAGATGAAGACGATATCGATATTGCAAAGGTAAACCTCGGATGTACAGTAAAATTACTGGACAAGGAATACGATGAAGAAGTAGAGTATACTTTAGTTGGTTCTACCGAAACAGATAGTTTAAATAATAAGATTTCCAACGAGTCACCGCTCGGAAGAGAATTAATGGGAAAAACTACCGGCGATATCGTCGTAGTAGAAAGCTCATACGGAAACGCAGAATATGAAATTCTTGGAATTACAAGAAATTAAATACAGATATTGGAGGAAAACAGGCAATGGCTGAACAGAATGCAGGACAGGACATCAACCAGTTATTAAAGGTAAGAAGAGAAAAATTAGCAGATTTGCAGGCGAATGGAAAAGATCCGTTCCAGGTAATGAAATATGACAGAACACATCATACTTCTGATGTAAAAGAGTTATATACTGCCCATGAGGAAAAACTTCTGGCCGGAAGAGAAGAAGTAAATACAGACGGCATGGAAGAAGCAGAAGCAAGGGAAGCACAGAAGAAGGATTATGAAGAGAGAAGAAGCATCATGGATGCAGATCCGATTCAGGTATCCATCGCAGGACGAATGATGTTCAAACGTGTCATGGGTAAGGCTTCGTTTGCAAATATCCAGGATTTAAAGGGAAATATCCAGATCTACGTTGCAAAGGATTCCATCGGGGAAGAATTATATGCAACATTTAAGAAATCCGATATCGGCGATATCTGGGGTGTAAAAGGCTATGCATTCCGTACAAGAACAGGAGAAATCTCCATACACGCAGAGGAGATGACACTTCTTTCAAAGTCACTGCAGATTCTTCCAGAGAAATTCCACGGACTGACCGATACCGATATGCGTTATCGTCAGAGATATGTCGATCTGATTATGAATCAGGACAGCAAGGAAGTATTTATCAAGCGTTCTAAAATCATCAGCGAAATCCGTAAATTCCTGGACGGACAGGGATTCATGGAAGTGGAAACACCTATGCTTGTTGCAAATGCAGGCGGTGCGGCTGCAAGACCATTTGAAACACATTACAACGCATTGGATGAGGACGTAAAACTGCGTATCTCACTGGAATTATATTTAAAGAGATTAATTGTCGGCGGACTTGAAAAAGTATATGAAATCGGACGTGTATTCCGTAATGAAGGTGTGGACACAAGACACAATCCGGAATTCACATTGATGGAACTTTATCAGGCATATACCGATTACAATGGTATGATGGAACTCACAGAAAACCTGTATCGCCATCTGGCACAGGCAGTACTGGGAACAACCACGATTGTATACAATGGTGTGGAAATGGATCTCGGAAAGCCATTTGAAAGAATCACTATGGTTGATGCTGTCAAGAAGTATGCAGGTGTTGATTTCAATGAGATTCATACATTAGAAGAAGCAAGAGCAGCAGCAAAAGAACATCATGTCGAATACGAAGAACGTCATAAGAAGGGTGACATCTTAAATCTCTTCTTTGAAGAATTCGTAGAAGAACATCTGATTCAGCCAACCTTCCTGATGGATCATCCGGTAGATATCTCTCCGCTTACAAAGAGAAAACCGGAAAATCCGGAATATGTAGAGCGTTTTGAGTTCTTCATGAATGGCTGGGAAATGGCAAATGCTTACTCCGAGTTAAACGATCCGATCGACCAGAGAGCAAGATTTGCCGCACAGGAAGAACAGTTTGCAGCAGGTGATGAAGAAGCAAACCATACAGATGAAGACTTCTTAAATGCACTGGAAATCGGTATGCCGCCTACGGGAGGTATTGGTTTCGGTATCGACAGAATGGTAATGCTGCTTACAAATTCCGCTGCAATCAGAGATGTATTACTGTTCCCGACTATGAAATCTCTCGATTCCGACAAGAAAGCAGCTAAGCCGGCAACACCGGCAGAAGCTGAAAAACCGGTGGAAAAGATTGATTTCTCAAATGTAAAGATTGAGCCGTTATTTGAAGAAACAGTTGATTTTGAAACATTCAGCAAGTCGGATTTCAGAGCAGTAAAGGTAAAAGAATGTGTTGCAGTACCGAAGTCAAAGAAACTGTTACAGTTTACTTTAGATGACGGAACAGGCACAGACAGAACAATCCTTTCCGGTATTCATGCATTCTATGAGCCGGAAGAACTGGTTGGCAAGACTCTGATTGCTATTACAAATCTTCCGCCGAGACCGATGATGGGAATCGAATCCTGCGGTATGTTACTGTCAGCAGTAAATAATCTCAAGGATTCAGAGGATGAAGAACTGCATCTTCTGATGGTGGATGACCATATTCCGGCAGGAGCAAAACTCTATTAAGAAGTACCGTTTTACCCGACAAAACGGGATGTACTTCATTTGTGAAAAAGCTCTGAAAATACACAAATACACCAAATGGTGCTTGAAACGGTGCAGAGCCTTAAAAATCGCATAATTTGGAACATCAGCAGGAAAACAAGCACGAGCAAAGCGAGTATTTGTTTTCACCTGATGTGACAACGACAAAATCAAGGAGTGCGAAGCACGGCAACGGCAAAGCCGTTGGATTTTGGAGTGATAAATGAGTGGGCAATTCCAATCGGAGTTGCCCATTTTTAAAACAAACAGAAATACAAATCGGAATTTATATATAAAGGAGAATATTGATGAAACTGTTTTTATGTTCGCACTTTTCAAGTGTAGGAAGTC
>ENA-USUG01000081-USUG01000081.1-human-gut-metagenome-genome-assembly--contig:-NODE-81-length-118161-cov-25.161817_pt1 | contig 118161 bp, 88 predicted proteins | sample MGYA00250059_ERZ773394 | MGnify/ENA primary metagenome ERZ773394 (study PRJEB29103, sample SAMN06111957) | human gut metagenome | biome: human gut; feature: ankylosing spondylitis patient; material... | reverse complement strand
AGGAATCGTAGATATTACGGTGCTGGCTGCAGGTTCTATGTTTTTGGGTGAAGTACATGAGCCGATTAAGGGAACGAAGAATCCGCAGAAGATGTTGAATTCCGGTATTCCTTTCACGAAGAAACCGATCGCTGTTCAGTTTGACTATAAAGTTAAGATGTCTGATAGAGAGAAGCGTATCCGCGCTACAGGTTTCAGCCGTATTACGGATGTAGACGGTAAAGACTTTCCGGAAGTGAATTTATTCCTGCAGAAACGTTGGGAAGACAAGGATGGAAATATTTTTGCGAAGCGCATAGGTACAATGGTGGTACGTTATTATAATACAACTGATGACTGGCGTAACAATGTTACTTATTCAATCATGTACGGAGATATAACAGGTGATCCTGCCTATAAACCTCATATGATGCGTTTGCAAGTAGAAGAGCGTTATGCCATCAACAGTAAGGGAGAGAGTGTTCCCGTTAAAGAAGTGGCATGGGGAACGGAAGAAGATGTTCCTACTCATCTATTACTGCAATTTACTTCCAGTCATGGAGGTGCTTATATTGGTTCTCCTGGTAATTCACTTTGGGTTGATAATGTAAAGCTGGTATATTAATACCGTATGATGTAATAAAAGTGAACAATATCTGGCCTTTTGTCAATGCCTTTTATGTATTCTGTATAAACAATCCCGAGCTTCTCTAAGGACTTTTAGAGGAAAAGCTGTATTATTTTATATTTTCTAAAAAAAAACTTTGATATTATTAAAAATGTGTCTATTTTTGCAGCATATTTTGTATCGCGTAGATGCAAAAAAGGTTGAAAATGATGAGGTGTAAAAACTCTAACATAAGGAAGTGTCTAACTACTAAAACAATAGCACAATGTGCGGCGCTCTTTTTATTCTGTTTGATTCCTTTAAGGGGATTTTGTCAAACGGGGGAAAGTACTGTAAATGTTTTAGTAGAAATGGGATTTGAAAATGTGGGGTGGACGGAAGATGACAACGAACGTGTTTATGTCTTGCAGAATTCTGCATATCGTTTGCAGGGTGTCGGTATAAGCAAAGCGGTGGATGTTATTCAAAAGATAGGATTGCCGGAACAAAAAAAATGTCGGATAATCGTTTTAGATAATAATATACCTCAAATTTCTCTTTATTATCATCCTGTAAAGGGGGATACTGTGACTCAAGTCGAACGCAATGATTGGAAAGTTACCTATGAATTGGGTGAAGCGTGGCGGGAGGCACGGAAAATAAAGGTGAAAAATAGCTCTTTGTTTAAGGTGGATGTGTTGGTGTATCCTCAGTTAGCTTTCAGGAACTTGCTTCTTACGCAGATTTACCAGGTGTTGTTTGATCTTAGTCCGGCAGTGGAAGTGTCGTTGTGGAAAGGGATGAAGCTGACAGGGCAGTTAAAGATACCTGTTTATAATGATGGGTATGGAAGTTATGAGGATAAGATTCATCCGGGGCATTTGACGATATCCCAACGTTTTCGCTTGCCATACAATGTGTTTGGTAAAGTGACAGTGGGCTATTTTAATGCCGACCGGTATGGCGTGGATGCTGAATTCTTTCGTCCCTTTGCAGATGAAAGGTTTTCTGTCATGGCGCGGATGGGATGTACAGCTATTGGCTATTGGGACGGCTTTCGGTTTCATTATGATCCGAAAATGGGATTGACTTGGACGATAGGTGGAAGTTTTTATTGGCCACAGTATAACACATCGTTCAACTTGAAGGTTGAGCAATACTTGAAAGAGGACCGGGGAGTTAAGTTTGAAATGATTCGTCATTTCCGATATTGCTCCATTGGCTTTTATGCAATGAAAGCGAAATGGGCGAAGGCTAACGGGGGGTTCCGGTTTCAAGTGGCATTGCCGCCTTACAAGTATAAACGTTACAAAAAATGGCCAAGGATAAACACTTCTGCTAATATGGGACTTGTTTATAATGCTGGTAATGAACGGTATTATTATAAGGAATATAAAGCGGAAGCCAGTGACAACATAATGGAGAAAAATAGTTTTAACCCATATTTTATTAAGTCAGAATTGTTAAATTTTTAATTTATTATTGAGATGAAAAAGATTAAATTCTTAAACGGCATTGGTAGCATGTTTGCTTTTGCCGTAGTCGCTTTAGTAGGCTCTCTTCTTTTTACGTCGTGTGAAAAGGAAGATTTGAATGCGACATTTACAACAGAACCAGCAAAAGCTACCATTAATGTGAATGTAGTAGAATTTCCAAGTGGAGCAGCTGTGTCTGGTGTAACTATTAGTGCAGATAAAGGAGAGGTAAGTGGAATGGCAGTTACATTGAAAGCCGGTGCTGATGGTAGTATCGCTGCTCAGGATGTGGTGATTAGTGCTACTGCTCCTGCCGGTTATGAGGCTATCCAGTCTGTTACGGTTCATGTTAATGCTGTGAAAGCTGGTGGTGTGGCTACATACAATGCTACGCTGGTAGCTGTGAAGACTGCTACACCGGAAGAACCAGACCAAGTTGTGATTAAAGGTGTGAGAGAAGAAGGCCCTGCTCGCGTAAGCGAATTGCTTAATCCTACTCACAATCATGCAGGTAAGTCTTGGTGGGAAAATGCAAACGATTATATTTTGATTACTAAGGTAAGCTATAAACTGTATAACCAGCAGACAGCTGCAAAAGAAGGCGAAGTGAAAGATGTTGATGTTACAGATTTCATTGAAAGTTTGAAGTACAACTATACAAAAGATTCTGTGCTTGAAATGAAGATTTCTGCATGGAGCATTTATCGTGCTTGGTTTGAGGTTTACCCGGTTACCACTACTTATACAATTTCTTATAAGAACAGCGGAGAGATCTTAGGCATAATCAAAGCTGATGCTTTGAATGGTACTGCTGCACAGTATGAAGAAATGGCTCATCCTAGCCATTCACACGCTTACCAGCATGGTCATGGACATGGTGCAAGTGAAAATGCCGGTGGTGGTATTGTTTTGCCCGATTAATAGAGTGTTGTAGGTACGTTTAAATAAGAACAATAAAAAATATATAAAAATGAAAGCTAAATTCTTAACCTTGTCCATCTTATTGGCTGGTTCTTGTGTATTGGCTAATGCGCAAGAAAAGAAAAATTATTATACGAAGAAGGCTTCAGACAACATCTTTGTGGGTGTTGGTATTGGAGGCATGTCTGTTCTGAATGGCGGCTTGAATACTCCGACCATGAACTTCAATCTCCAGATTGGTAAATACATTACTCCGACTTGGGGGGTACGTGGTGAAGTGAGCGGTTTGTGGCAGAGTCTTGACAATCAAGACAATTCCTACTTCGATAAAGGCACAAATAGTGAGTATCACAAATATTGTAAAAAGTTTGGTGAAATCAACTTGGATGCTATGCTGAACCTGACAACTCTGTTTGGTGGTTACAACCCCAATCGTGTAGTCGATTTCTATCTGTTTGCGGGTCCTACAATGAACCTTTCTTCTAAAGGCACAGAATTTACAGGCGGTATGGTAGGCGATGCTTATCAACTGGCTGCAAACGATGATGTCAAGGCTCGTTTCGGTGCTACTGCAGGTTTGGGCTTGGGCTTCAACTTGAATCAGAAGCTGGCTTTGAATGTAGAAGGTCGTTTTGGGGTGACTCCCTCTATCTTTGGCGATGCAAGCGACTGTCGTAAGGCTGAGGCCACTGCCCGCGTAAATGTAGGTTTGACTTATACATTTGGTGGTAAGAAATTTGCGAAAGTTTCTGATATTGACGAAGATGCCATCAATGCTGAAATCAACCGCTACAGAAGTGAATTGGCTCAAGCTCAGGCTGATTTGGCAAACTGCAAGAACTCATTGGCTAACATGAAACCGGAAGTTAAGGAAGTTATCAAGGAAATCCAGACAGCTGGTCCTCGTGCTATCTTCTTTAAAATCGGTAGTGCTCGTTTGGATGATTATGGTAAGGTCAATATTCAGTTGGCTGCTAAGATTCTGAAGGCTAATCCGGATAAGAAATACAAGGTTGCAGGTTACTGTGATAAGGCTACAGGTAGCGCAGCATACAACCAGAAACTTTCAGAAAAACGTGCTCAGGTTGTTTACGATGCCTTGATTGCTGAAGGTGTAGACAAAGATCAACTTGAATTCGTAGGATTTGGTGGTACTGAAAATATGTTCAGCAAGAACTATCTGAACCGCGTAGTGATTCTTGAATAATATACTCTGTTAAAAACAGAAATACTAAAGAAGGCGCCTGATTTTCCAGACGCCTTCTTTTTAATCTCTGATTGAATTTATCTGCAATGGTGAAATTTAAGTTGTGCTTTGTTGCTCTGCTTTGTTGTTTGTCTTTTCCTGTTTCTGCTCAACTTACGTATGGCACGACAGGATTGTTGCATGCACCTTCTGCTGAAATGCAGCGTGACAAGACGCTTATGATTGGCGGTAATTTTTTGAACAAAGAATTAACTCCTCCCACTTGGTATTATCATACGTACAATTATTTTCTGAATGTTACGATATTCCCCTGGATGGAGGTGGCCTACACCTGTACGCTTTTCAAGGCGGAAGCATTGGGCTTGGCTCCTTACGGATATTCTGGGTTTACCAATCAGGACAGGTATTTCTCGCTTCGATTGAGAGCGTTGAAGGAAGGGCAGTTCTGGAAATATATGCCTGCAGTGGTGTTTGGTACTTCCGACCCCTTTACTTCCACAAACAGTCAAATGGCTTCCACGGAAGGAAACGGTTATTACAGTCGTTTTTATGTTGCAGCGACAAAACATATTCCCTTGGGAAGGGAAGAAATAGGAGTGCATCTTTCTTATCTTTACAACAAGCGTAAGGAGTATAAGTTAAACGGAATGGCAGCGGGCATTACCTACAATCCCTCTTTTCATCCTCAATTACGACTGATTGTGGAATACGACTCAAAAGATTTTGCTTTTGGCGCCACTTATTGTTTGTTTAAGTACCTGCACTTTCAAGTGGAAATGCAGAAAATGCAATATTTCAGTGGTGGATTGACAGTTAATATTCATTTGAAATGATCAGTGTATAAAAAACGTGAAAGGGATGTTTGATGTTGTCAAACATCCCTTTTTCTGTATTGTGTAATCATTTAAAAATAATAGTATAAATAGGTGTTTTGTTTTTCCAGTAGGAGAATTTTTTTCCCAATAGGAGAAAAAAAATAGTAATTGCTGATAATAAAATGGGAGAAAAATAATCATTTATGTGCCAAGTTGTTTTTTTAAGCATTACTATATATAAGATTAACGGTAGATTTCAAATTTTAATCGTAATTTTGTAGCCCATTATGAGTAGAATATTAGCTATTGATTACGGTAAAAAGCGTACGGGAATAGCTGTCAGCGATACATTACAAATGATTGCTAACGGACTGACCACTGTGCCTACGCATGAGCTGCTGGCATTCATCCTTGATTATGTAGGAAAAGAACCGGTGGAACGTATTCTTGTAGGCTTGCCTAAACAGATGAATAATGAGGCTTCGGAAAACATGAAACGTATAGAACCTTTTGTCCGTTTGTTGAAGAAAAAGTTACCGGAAATGCCTGTTGAGTATGTTGACGAGCGCTTTACCTCAGTTTTGGCACATCGCACTATGCGGGAAGCCGGGCTGAAGAAGAAAGATCGCCAGAATAAGGCTTTGGTGGATGAGATCAGTGCAACTATTATTCTGCAAAGCTATTTGGAAAATAAACGTTTTATATTATAATAAAGGTATATATACTTATATATATTGATTTAGTAATTTGTAACTTAGAGAAAGAATGATTTTACCCATTTATGTATACGGTCAGCCCGTATTGAGAAAAGTGGCGGAAGATATTGCTCCCGACTATCCAAATTTGAAAGAGTTAATTGCGAATATGTTCGAAACGATGGATAATGCCGAAGGTGTAGGGCTTGCAGCACCGCAAGTAGGATTGCCTGTTCGTGTTGTAGTCGTTGATCTGGATGTATTATCAGAAGATTATCCTGAATATAAAGGTTTCCGGAAAGCATATATCAACCCCCATATCCTGGAAGTGTCAGGTGAAGAAGTGTCTATGGAAGAAGGATGCCTGAGTCTTCCGGGTATTCATGAAGCTGTGAAGCGTGGTAATAAAATCCATGTAACGTATATGGATGAGGATATGGTAGAGCATGACGAAATTGTTGAGGGCTATCTGGCACGTGTGATGCAACATGAATTTGACCATTTAGAAGGAAAGATGTTTATTGATCATTTGTCTCCCTTGCGTAAGCAAATGATTAAGGGAAGACTGAATGCGATGCTAAAGGGAAAAGCTCATTGCACGTATAAAGTCAAGACTGTGAAATAAGCTAATCTTATAATAAGGTATAAAAGGCTCAAAAAATATAAAAAGTCTTCCGTTAATCCCGCCAAGTAAATGAAAAGCATTAAATTTGTTTCGTTTACAAGCATTTATAAGACAAGATGATAAAAAAGATACTGACGGCTTTCCTGTTGCTTCCTACGTTGCTGTGTGCGCAGATCAATACGGAGCGAGTGATGACAATCGCACGCAACGCGTTGTATTTTGAAGACTATGTGCTTTCTATCCAGTATTTCAACCAGGTAATTAACGCTAAGCCTTATTTATATGAGCCTTACTTCTTTCGCGGTTTGGCAAAAATCAATTTGGATGATTTCCAAGGTGCGGAAGCGGATTGCGATGCGGCTATCGATCGTAATCCTTTTGTTGTAGGTGCCTATCAGATACGTGGGTTGGCCCGTATCCGGCAGAATAATTATAACGGTGCTATTGAAGACTATCAGACGGCTCTGAAATATGATCCGGAGAATCTTGTTCTGTGGCATAATCTTTCTCTTTGCCATATGCAGAAAGAGGACTATGATGCGGCCAAAGAGGATTTGGGGAAACTGCTGAAGATAGCTCCCAGGTACACGCGTGCTTATCTGATGCGTGGCGAAGTGTCGTTGAAGCAAAAGGATACTATACAGGCTCTGAATGACTTTGAAACGGCAATTGATATGGACCGTTATGATCCTGATGGATGGAGCGCACGTGCTATTGTCCGTTTGCAACAGGGAAAGTATACAGATGCCGAAAGTGACTTGGATCAGGCCATTCATCTGAGTGCGAAGAATGCCGGTAATTATATCAATCGTGCATTGGCGCGTTTCCATCAGAATAATCTGAGAGGTGCTATGAGTGATTATGACCTGGCATTGGACATCGATCCGAATAACTTCCTGGGGCATTATAACCGTGGTTTACTTCGTGCACAGGTAGGTGACGATAACCGGGCACTTGAAGACTTTGATTTTGTTCTGAAGGTAGAACCGGATAATATGATGGCAACTTTCAACCGTGGTTTGCTCCGTGCACAGACGGGTGATTATCGTGGTGCTATCAGTGACTATTCGAAGGTGATTGACGAATATCCTAATTTTATGGCTGGGTACTATCAGCGTGCCGAAGCCCGTAAGAAGATCGGTGATCGTAAAGGCGCCGAAGAGGATGAATTCAAAATCATGAAGATGCAGATAGATAAGCGTAACGGGGTTACGACAAGCGATAAGGACGTTGCAGACAATAATCAGGATAATGAGGATACGAGCAAAACGCGTAAGAAATCCGATAAGAATATGGAGAATTACCGGAAAATCGTGATTGCTGATGACTCGGAAGAAGACCAGAAATATAAGAGCGACTACCGCGGTCGTGTTCAAGACCGGAACGTAGCCGTTAAGATGGAACCGATGTATGCATTGACATATTATGAGAAATCGAGTGAGGTGAAGCGCATTGTTCATTTCCATAAATATATTGAGGAGTTGAATCATGAGAAAATATTCCCGAAACCGTTGCGTATTACTAATATGGAAGCTCCGTTGACGGAAGAACAGGTGAAATTCCATTTTGCTCTGATCGATACCCATACTTCGGATATCGTATCCAATGATAAGGATGCCAAGAAACGCTTTCTGCGCGGACTTGATTTCTATCTGGTTCAGGACTTTGCCAGTTCTATAGATGACTTTACGCAGTCCATTTTGCTGGATGATAAATTCTTCCCGGCTTACTTTATGCGCTCGTTGGTGCGTTATAAGCAATTGGAATATAAGAAGGCGGAAGCCGGTTTGACCGAAGGTGTTCCCGGAGCTTCTGTTGATAGCAAGAATCAAGCGGAAGTAACCGCCTTGGATTATGATATTGTGAGAAAAGATTTGGATCATGTCATCCAATTGGCACCTGATTTTGTTTACGGATATTATAATCGTGCCAATGTGCTGTCCCTGTTGAAAGATTACCGTGGAGCATTGGTAGATTATGACAAGGCAATCGAACTGAATAAAGACTTTGCCGAAGCTTATTTCAACCGTGGGCTGACTCATATCTTCCTGGGTAATAACAAGCAGGGTATTACAGACCTGAGTAAAGCAGGAGAATTGGGTATTGTTTCTGCTTACAATATTATTAAGCGGTTTACCAATACTCGTGAATAACATTTTTTTGCTAAAAAATAAAATATCAAAAAGAATTAGCTATTTTTGCGTTCTGAAAATTGAAATATACACAACATTATGATAAAGATTACATTTCCAGACGGCTCCGTACGCGAGTATAATGACGGAGTAACGGGACTGCAAATTGCAGAAAGTATCAGCTCTCGCCTGGCACAGGAAGTGCTGGCATGTGGCGTGAACGGTGAGATTTATGATTTGGGGCGTCCTATCAACGAGGATGCTGAGTTTGTTCTCTATAAATGGGAAGACGAGCAAGGTAAGCATGCATTCTGGCATACCAGTGCTCACTTGTTGGCTGAAGCCTTACAGGAATTATATCCGGGTATTCAGTTCGGTATTGGTCCTGCCATTGAAAACGGTTTCTACTATGATGTGGATCCGGGTGAGGCTACTATTAAAGAATCTGACCTTCCGGTGATTGAGGCTAAAATGGCAGAACTGGTAGCAAAGAAAGAAGCTGTTGTGAGAGAAAGTATTTCAAAAGCGGATGCATTGACAAAATTCGGTGATCGTGGAGAAACTTATAAATGTGAATTGATCTCTGAATTGGAGGATGGTCACATTACTACTTATACGCAAGGTGCTTTTACGGATTTGTGCCGTGGCCCGCACTTGATGACTACTGCACCGATTAAGGCTATCAAATTGATGTCGGTAGCCGGTGCTTACTGGCGTGGACATGAAGACCGCAAGATGATGACGCGTATTTACGGTATTACTTTCCCGAAGAAAAAGATGCTGGATGAATATTTGGTTGTTTTGGAAGAAGCCAAAAAACGTGACCATCGCAAAATCGGTAGGGAAATGGATTTGTTCATGTTCTCTGATACGGTAGGTAAAGGATTGCCTATGTGGTTGCCGAAAGGTACTGCATTGCGTCTGCGTTTGCAGGAGTTCCTGCGCCGTATTCAGGCACGTTACGATTATCAGGAGGTTATTACTCCGCCGATTGGTAACAAGCTGCTGTATATAACTTCTGGTCACTATGCTAAATATGGTAAGGATTCATTCCAGCCTATTCATACACCCGAAGAAGGAGAGGAGTACTTCCTGAAACCGATGAACTGTCCTCACCACTGTATGATTTATAAAAATTCTCCGCGTTCATATAAGGATCTGCCTTTGCGCTTGGCTGAGTTCGGTACGGTTTGCCGTTATGAGCAAAGTGGTGAATTGCACGGATTGACACGTGTACGTAGCTTTACACAGGATGATGCACATATTTTCTGCCGTCCTGACCAGGTGAAAGATGAATTTCTGCGCGTAATGGATATTATTTCTATTGTGTTCCGTTCTATGGAATTTGCCAATGTGGAAGCGCAGATTTCCTTGCGTGACAAAGTGAACCGTGAGAAATACATCGGTAGCGATGAAAACTGGGAAAGAGCTGAGCAGGCTATCATCGAGGCTTGTGAGGAAAAAGGATTGACTGCCAGAATTGAATATGGTGAGGCGGCTTTCTATGGCCCGAAGTTGGACTTCATGGTAAAAGATGCTATCGGTCGCCGTTGGCAGTTGGGCACCATTCAGGTGGATTATAACTTGCCGGAACGATTTGAGCTGGAATATACCGGTGCTGATAACCAAAAGCATCGTCCGGTGATGATACACCGTGCACCATTCGGTTCAATGGAGCGTTTCGTTGCTGTGCTTATCGAGCATACGGCAGGTAAGTTCCCGTTGTGGTTGACACCTGAGCAGGTAGCTATTTTGCCTATCAGTGAGAAATTTAATGATTATGCACAGGAAGTGAAAAAGTTCCTGAAGCAATATGATATCCGTGCAATTGTGGATGAACGCAATGAGAAGATAGGACGTAAGATTCGTGATAATGAATTGAAGCGTATTCCTTACATGCTGATTGTGGGTGAAAAAGAAGCAGAAAACAGAGAAGTTTCTGTCCGCAAGCAAGGGGAAGGCGATAAAGGCACTATGAAATTTGAAGAATTTGCTAAAATTTTGAACGAAGAAGTTCAGAATATGATAAATAAATGGTAACTTTGCGCCCACTTGTGAAAGCATAGCATAAATGATGTTCTAAAGATAGCTTTTACCTAACATAAAAAAATAATAATTTGGGAGTAGTAAATAAGAAACAAACTGGAAATAGAGGTTATTTAATGAAAAATGACAGCTTAAAAGGGCAATACCGGATTAACGAACAAATCCGTGCCAAAGAAGTCCGCATAGTGGGCGATGAAGTAGAACCCAACGTATATCCGATAGCCCAGGCATTGAAGCTTGCCGAAGAGCGTGAGGTGGATCTCGTGGAAATCTCTCCAAACGCGCAACCCCCTGTTTGTCGTGTCATCGATTACTCTAAATTTCTTTATCAGTTAAAGAAGCGTCAGAAAGAACAGAAGGCGAAACAGGTGAAGGTAAACGTGAAGGAGATTCGTTTCGGTCCTCAGACTGATGATCACGATTATAACTTCAAGTTGAAGCATGCTAAAGGCTTTTTGGAAGAAGGTGATAAAGTAAAGGCTTATGTGTTCTTTAAAGGTCGTTCCATCTTGTTTAAGGAGCAAGGAGAAGTGTTGTTGCTTCGTTTTGCCAATGACTTGGAAGACTATGCAAAAGTAGACCAGATGCCAGTGCTGGAAGGAAAGAGAATGACTATTCAGCTTTCTCCGAAGAAAAAAGAAGTGCCTAAGAAGCCTGCTGTACCGAAATCTGCAGATGCTCCGAAAGCAGCTCCGGCTGAATCAGAAGAATAAAAGAAATGAGTAACGCCACAGGTATAGTGCGTTGCCATATAATTTAAATAATTTAAAAATAAGTAAGATGCCAAAGATGAAGACTAACTCCGGTTCTAAAAAGAGATTTACTCTTACCGGAACAGGTAAAATCAAAAGAAAGCACGCTTTTCACAGTCATATTTTGACTAAGAAAACTAAGAAGCAAAAAAGAAACTTGTGCCATTCAACTACAGTTGACGTGACGAATGTAAGCCAAGTTAAGGAACTCTTAGCAATGAAGTAAAAAGCGTACAAAGTATTTTAAAGTATTAACCGAATGCATTAGCTTTAAGTCCGTTGCGTGAAGTAATGGCGCTAACATTCAAAAATTAGTAAAACTATGCCAAGATCAGTAAATCACGTTGCTTCAAGAGCAAGAAGAAAGAAAATTTTGAAATTAACCAGAGGTTACTTTGGTGCAAGAAAGAACGTATGGACCGTTGCCAAGAATACTTGGGAGAAAGGCTTGACTTATGCGTTCCGCGACCGTAAGAACAAGAAAAGAAACTTCCGCGCTTTGTGGATTCAGCGTATCAACGCTGCAGCTCGTTTGGAAGGTATGTCTTATTCTAAGCTGATGGGTGCTTTGCACAAAGCAGGTATCGAAATCAACCGTAAAGTTTTGGCTGATTTAGCGATGAACCATCCGGAAGCTTTCAAGGCTATCGTAGCTAAAGCAAAGGCTGCTTAAGTTTATTTAGCAAATAGTTTACAAAGTGCTGATTACGAAGGAGTAATCGGCACTTTTTGCTTATAATAGGGAGGATATAATATAAAATGTCCTGTATGGAGGAAACAAAATCATGTTTTTCCTTGTTTCTTTGACAGAAACTTACTACATTTGTTGTAGAAAATATAGCCGCATTGATTGGATCGGGAAACTCATCAAACTATTATGAAATACCGAGACAAGCTTCGCTTCTCGATGGCGGGCCACGCCCTTCGGGGTAACTTTGAGTCGGTGGATTACAAAGAGGACGAGCGCTCAAATCATGTCATTCGGAGTTTCATCACATCATCGGTGCGGCTTTTTTATAAAGGGGAACGGTAATCTTGGTTGGTTACCGTTCCTTTTTCTTTGTACTTTCTACAATCCAAAGATTTCAGCTTAACCTCTATTAAGCGATGTCGTAACTCAAATATTGTCAATAGTAGATTTATATAATATTAACGAAAGTAGGTTAGGAGGCTGCTTTGAGGTAGTGATATGCAATAAAAGGACTTTCGTTTCTTTTGCCAGTGTTTGTTAGGTCAAATGCTACATCTCAGTGCTCTCAATGCCACACCTTAACAGGACAAATGCCACAGGTTGCAGACAGTGAAGTGTGGAGTTAAAGATGATGGACTGTGGCATTGTGCTTGTATAAGTGTGGGTTTGCAGTTGTGCAAGTGTAAGCTGACGGTTATATAAGCGTAAGCTTTTGGAGCCTGCTGCATGAGGGGCTAAAAAAACGGAGAAGCAAAAGCTTCCCCGTTTCTATATGGTGCGAAATATAATTCAGTGAAATAGTATCTATAAATGGATAGTACAAAGATACTGTATCAAAAAGGCGATGTCAAGTATTCCACTGATTATTTTGAAAAAAGGCTATTTTTATTGGTTTTGCCGCAGATCTTTCACTCTGACGGCTTTTCCTTCGCTTTGAGGTAATGAACCTTTCTTCACGAGTTTCAATCTGGGAGTAACAAGTATTTCGTCTTTCAGTTGACGGGTAATATCTTTACGTACCTTCTCCAGTTCAATGTAATTATCAGTAGAAAGATCGCTGAGTTCTACCTCTACAATCATTTCGTCCTGGTTGTTTACGGTCTCTAAGGTAATAAGATAGTTGCTACCTAATTGTGGGAATTGTACCAATACTTTTTCAACTTGCATTGGGAAGATATTTACTCCCTTAATGATAAACATATCATCGCTGCGTCCCTTGATACGGTCGATGCGGAGGTGCGTACGTCCGCAAGGACATTCTCCGGGAAGAATACGGGTAAGGTCACGGGTACGATAGCGTATAAGCGGCATCATTTCGCGATCAAGAGTGGTCAATACCAACTCGCCGATTTCTCCATCCGGAACGGGTTCTCCTGTTTCAGGATCGATTATTTCGACGAGGTAACAATCTTCCCAGAAATGCATGCCGTTTTGTTCCTGACATTCAAAAGCAACGCCGGGGCCATTCATTTCTGTCATACCGAAGCTGTTATAGGCTTTAACACCTAACATGCGTTCGATTTTCTTGCGCTGTTCGTCTGTATGGGGTTCTGCTCCGATAACAAGTGTTTTTAAACTGGTACTTGTCGGATCAATTCCTTCTTCCTGAATAACTTCTGCCAGGCGAATGGCATAACTGGGGATGGCATGGAGTGCGGTAGTCTTGAAATCTGTGATAAACTTGATCTGGCGTTTACTGTTTCCGGCTGCTGCAGGAACAGTCAGTGCACCCAAGCGTTCAGCGCCATATTGGAAGCCTAATCCTCCGGTGAACATACCATAGCCCGAACTGTTCTGGAAAACATCTGTTTTGCGTATACCTACAGTGTACAAGCAGCGTGCTACCAGATTGGCCCAAGAATCCAAGTCGTGTTGCGAGTGGACGATGACGGTAGGAGTACCGGTGGTTCCGCTTGATGAATGAATACGCACACCATCTTCCTGCATATTACCTGATACCATGCCGAATGGGTAGCAGGCACGCATATCGGATTTCGTGGTAAAAGGTATTTTCCGTATATCATCCAGATTTTGGATGTCGTCAGCTGTGATGTTATGTTCTTGAAATACTTTTTTATAGTACGGTGAGTTAGCCGCAATCTTTATCGTTTTTTTGAGTCGTTGAAGTTGCAATTCTTGCAACTTCTCACGACTCATGGTTTCTATTTCTTCTTCCCAGTATTTGTTATTCATGGCGGTGTATTTTTGAGGGATCTTACATTAATTTCTCAGCAATTTCCTTTCCGGCTGCGAGTGCTTTAAGATTCATTTCCACTATAGCTTCACCTTTACGTTCGAAGATTTCGCAGATACTGGTCTGTATTTTCTCATAATCGATGCCGAGGAATGGGGTGGTGGCTCCCAGTAAAACAATATTTGCTACACGGATGGAACCAATTTCTTTGGCTACTTTGTCTACATTAAGAATGATCTTGTGAGGTAGCTTATCTAATTCCGCTCTTACGTCAGCTTCTGCCGGATAGTTTGGGATATTAATAAACGGTGTTTCGTTGGTCACCAGCCAGCCCTCAGGACTTAAGTAAGGAAGATAACGTAATCCTTCCATCGGTTCAAGTGAAATAATCAGATCGCATTTACCGGAAGGGATAAGATCGGAAGCGATAGGCTGATCGCTTATGCGCAAATTGGATTGTACATCGCCGCCACGTTGGCTCATGCCATGTACTTCCGCCTGTTTCATATATAGTCCGTCTTTAAGGGCGGCTTTACCAATTACAGTGGCGATAGAGAGGATACCTTGTCCGCCTACGCCGGAAAGTATAATATCTTTTTTCATGGTTTTACTTGTTTCGTTTTTTACGTGCTAAGGTTTGAATACATTCTCTGCGTGGAATGATAACGGATACACCGCGATATTCGATTTCTTCACGGATAATCTGCTTCATCTCTTCATAATTCTTTTTCAAGGGAACTACTACACGGATATGTTCGGGGGCTACGCCAATGCCGGCACAGATAGCCTCAATACGTCCTGTTCCGGCCGAATCCTGGCCGCCTGTCATTGCAGTCGTTTCATTGTCTGAAATGACAATGGTAACATTTGCATTCTCATTGACGCAATCCAAAAGTCCTGTCATGCCGGAATGTGTGAAGGTGGAGTCGCCAATCACTGCTACTGCCGGATGAAGTCCGCCATCCGAGGCTCCTTTAGCCATGGTAATAGATGCACCCATATCTACACATGAATTGATAGCATTAAATGGTGCATTGGCTCCTAAAGTATAACAGCCGATATCGCTGAATACTTTATGTGTCGGATATTCTTCTTTCAGAACCTGGGTGAGTGTAGTGTACATATCACGATGGCCACAACCTTCACATAGTGCGGGTGGACGCATTTCTACGAGCGAAGGAATACCAAACTCTGACTTGTTTTCTTTTCCCACAGCACGTGCCACCTTATCCGGATTTAATTCACCGTCTTGTGATAATGTGCCATCTAAGCGTCCTTTTACTTTTACGCCGATACCAAGATAACCTTTAAGTTGTTTTTCTACGAAAGGTTGTCCGTCTTCCAATACCAGAATCTCATCACAGGTTTCTACCAATTGTAGGAGCTGTTTCTTAGGTAATGGGTATTGGCCAATTTTCAATACGGGGTATTCGCAACCATCAGGATAGTTTTCCATCAGATAATTGTAGCCGATTCCACACGCTATGATACCTAACTTCTTATTAGGACCATCGGTATACTTATTATAAGAAGAGTTTTCAGATGCTTCAATAAATTCGGCTTGACGTTCTAATAAAACCTTATAGCGCTTGCGGGCGTTACCTGGCAACAAGATGAACTGGCGAGGGTCTTCACTGAATGACATTTGGTTTTGGGGTTGTTGCGGTTTTTGTTCTACACCGGAACGGGAGTGTGCCAGGCGGGTGACCATACGCATCAATACCGGTTCGCCAATCTTTTCAGAAAATGCGAATCCATTGTAAACCATATCATATGCTTCCTGCTGATTGCTTGGTTCGTACATGGGGATCAATGAGAAATCACCATAAAAACGGCTATCTTGTTCGTTCTGTGAGGAGTGCATGCTGGGGTCATCCGCAGCTACTACAATTAATCCACCTTTTACACCTGTAACAGCTGAATTGATAAAACAGTCGGCAGCTACGTTCATGCCTACATGTTTCATGCAGACTAATGCTCGTTTACCGACAAATGACATACCTAGTGCAGCTTCCATGGCTGTCTTCTCATTGGAGGCCCAACGGCTATGGATATTCTGTTCAGTCGTAATAGGCGCCATTTGAATGTATTCTGTAATTTCTGTGGAAGGAGTACCGGGGTAGGCGTAAACACCTGAGAGTCCGGCATCTAATGCAGCTTGTGCAATGGCTTCATCGCCAAGTAAGAGTTGCTTGCTCATATCTGATTATTTTAATGTTAGTCATGATTATTAAAAAAGGAAATAATCTGCGTTTTTCACTCGCAAATATAGGCTTTTGCTTTTATTTTATCATGATTTTACTTGAAAATCTTTCTTTCGTTTAAAGCATTCCAATATTTTCTGGCATTTTTCATGTGATCAGCATAATTGGAAGCAAAATTGTGAGTACCTGAGAAATCTTCTTTTGCACACATGTAAATGTAGTCGTGCTTGGCATAGTTTAGTACTGCATCGATACCTATAGGTGAAGGTATACGTATGGGACCCGGAGGCAGGCCTGCATTTAAATATGTATTGTAGGGTGAGTTGACATTCAAATGTTCATTGGTTATTCTTCTTAAACCAAAGTCCTGGAGGGCAAACTTTATTGTTGGATCTGCTTGTAATGGCATACCTTTGTGTAAACGGTTAATATAGAGTCCGGCAACCATTGGTTTTTCCTCGTTGTTGTTGGTTTCCTCTTCAACAATAGAGGCCAGGGTAGAAACTTCTTCCGGTGTCATTCCGATAGATTCAGCTTTAGCCAATCGTTGCTGGTTCCAGAATTTTTCATGTTCTTTCTGCATACGCTCGAAAAATTCGTCTACACTCATATCCCAGTAAACTTGGTATGTTTCCGGAATGAACAGACTGGACATTGTTTCTTTTTTATATCCCATCCGCTTCTGGAATATAGTGTCATTCATTACAGTAGCAATTTCTGTAGAGTCGATCATTAACTGCTTACCAATACTGCGGGCAAGTCTGTCTAAAGTGCGTACGTTGCTGACAGTAAGATTGATAGGTTCCTGATATCCTCGGTATAAACGGCTGAAGACATGATACACATTTTCTCCCGGGCGGATGGCATAGCGTCCGGTGTGGATAGTCGAATCATAATTACGCCATCGGGTCATCCAGAGAAAACCTGTGAAACTTTTCGGGTGTCCCTGTATTTTTACTTTATTATATATGGAGTCTATTGTATCGTCTTTGTCGATATAAATATAAGTAGTCTTTGGGGGATGAAATTGTGGGTAGAATATATAATAATAGAATGTTCCGGCACAAGCTACGCCTATAAGGAACAGGGTTACCAATCCTCCTATGAGAATTTTTTTTGTCTTCTTTTTCATCTGTTTCTGAAGTTGTTTTAGTCTGGCAAAGGTAAGAAGAATCTATGAAATAAAAAAAGAGATGCATAAGCATCTCTCTCTTTCTGAGCCGCTAGCCAGACTTGAACTGGCGACCTACGCGTTACGAATGCGTTGCTCTACCAACTGAGCTATAGCGGCAACGTTTTTTTGTTTTTACGGGGTGCAAATTTACAGCTTTCTTCGAAACTACGAAAAGAAAAGAAGGTTTTTTTGAAAAAATCTTTCCTAAAGCTGTTTTTGAGGTCTGTTCTGTCATTTTCCTTCTAAAAAAATTGTTTTATCAATATAAAAAATACATCTTTGCAAAAGTGTATATCAACCTAAGATCTGACAATAATTATGAACCTAAAAGTTTATTATAGAAATCTTTCATCCCGCATTGCATCTAAATGGACGATTTTGGCTATTGATATCTGCTTGGTTGTGATTTCTATGCTTTTAGCATGCATACTTCAATTGGGAGTTTCTTCTATAATATATAAGGTGTCATTATATATATGGATGATTTTATTCTCGCTTTCTTGTAATCTGTGTTTCTTTTCTGTCTTCCATACCTATGTTGGAGTTATTCGTTTCTCTTCGTTTGTGGATATTTACAGAGTGTTTATATCTCTTACAATAAGCTATGGTTTATTGGGTATTGGTAATTTTTGTTGGTCGGCTTTTGGATTTGGAGAAACATTACCGAATGGGATTGTCTTTATAGCATATATTCTCAATTTTACTTTTATGGTATGTCTGCGCATTTTAGTGAAAATGCTGCATGAGGCTTTGTCTTTTGATGACCGGCACTGCGTAAATGTATTTATTTACGGCTTTCGTGGGACAGGAGTAAATATAGCTAAATCGATGCGGGTCAGTCGAAATAATCATTATCGTGTATGTGGCTTTATTTCAGATGAACCTTGGATGATAGGTAAGCATACGATGGGGTGTAGGGTTTATGCTAATAATAATAAGTTGTTTGAGCATTTGAAAAGAAAGAATGTACAAACGGTTGTCGTGGCACCGGATAAGCTGGTAGATTTGGAATCATCCGGTGTAATGGAGCGAATGTTGGCCCAAAATATTCATGTAATGACAGTACCACCCTTAAGTAACTGTTTGGATGACGGGATTATAAAAGATATTCATATAGAGGACTGGCTTCGTCGTGAGCCTATCCAGGCTGATATCCGAAAGATTGCTGCTTATATTGAAGGGCACCGGATATTGGTGACTGGTGCTGCAGGTGCTGTGGGACGTGAAATTGTTCATCAGTTGGCGGCTCTGAATCCTTATCAATTGATATTAGTTGATCAGGCTGAATCTCCTTTGTATGATGTTCAATTGGAATTATCAGATCATTGGAAGAACCTTGAAGTAAAGGTCCTGGTAGCGGATGTTGCTAATCGTAGTAGGATGGAAGCTATATTTAAACAGTATATACCACAGTTGGTCTTTCATGCAGCGGCTTATAAAAATATTTCTATGTTGGAGGATTATGCTGCTGAAGCGTTGCAGGTTAATGTTCTGGGCACTAAAAATATTGCAGATTTGGCAGTTAAATATAAGGTGTATAAATGTATGATGATTTCTACGAATCATGCTCTGTCACCAGTTCATGTAATGGGATACAGTAAGCGTTTGGCTGAAATCTATATGCGGGGACTTTCGCAAAAAATCAGGCAAGAGGAACTTACTGCTAAATTATTTGTAGTCCGTTTTGCGGATGTATATCCGGAGGCTCCCCGTAGTTTGATGACCTTACCGGAAGCTTGCCTACTGATATTGGAAGCAGGAAATCTTGGTGAAAATGGAGGTATATATGTCTTTGAGGATGAATCGGCGGAGGAAACTGAAGCTACATGTTATGACAAAGTGAGGAGAAGCAGGGAAGATATTGCAGGAGTTGATAAGGTCTGTAAACAGATTGATTCTTTAGTTGAAAAATACGAATCGGGTGAGCCTCTGACAATAATTAACGAAATGAAAAAAATAATTTCATGTATTGCTGAACATCCGGTAGAGGTCTGAGCTCTTGATAGAGACGGTTTTAAATTCTTTTTCCAAAATTTAGATGTAAAATAAATGGGCGTTATAAAATAATATGCTACCTTTGTGCCCGATTTATATTAATTGTAGGAATTCTAAAGATTAATCAAATATCTTATGCGCAGATTAATAACACTATTCTTTTTAATTTTCGTCCTTTCTGGAGTGGTTATGGCCCAGCAGATGTCGGATGATCAGGTTATTCAATACGTAAAGGAAGCAAATAAAAGTGGAAAAAGTCAGAAGCAGATAACCACTGAACTATTGCGTAGAGGGGTGACCAAAGAGCAAGTTAGCAGGATACAACAGAAATATTCGGAAAGTAATACTGTAAGTAATAAATCCAATGAAATGCCTTCTCAATTGCGTCAACGTACTTTAGTTGATGATGGGGGAGGACAGAGAAGAACTACTGATTATTCGGAAGTGGGAATGCTTGATGAGACTGTAGGGGGGAGAGTAGATAATAGGGCTGATAATACTGCTACTACAGATAATGCTTCTCAAATTTTTGGTCATGATGTATTTACAAACCGGAATTTAACGTTTGAACCGAGTATTAACCTGGCTACTCCGGTGGACTATCGTTTAGGACCTGGCGATGAGGTTATTATTGATGTTTGGGGTGCTTCGGAGAATACAATTCGCCAAAGTATTTCACCTGAAGGAACTATTCAGGTGAGTGGGTTGGGACCTGTTCAATTAAGTGGTATGACTGTAAAAGATGCCAATGCATATTTGCAACGTGAATTTTCAAAAATATACTCAGGAATATCAGGAAGTGAACCTACCTCTCAAATAAAGCTGACTTTAGGGGATATCCGGACTATACAGATTAATATAATGGGTGAAGTTGCTGTTCCTGGAACATATACATTATCCTCTTTTTCCTCTGTTTTCCATGCTTTGTATCGTGCTGGCGGTGTTAATAAAATTGGTAGTCTGCGTAGTATTAAGGTAGTTCGCAATGGTAAAACGATTGCTGATCTGGATGTTTATGATTACCTTATGAAGGGTAAGATGAAAGATGATATCCGTCTTCAGGAAGGAGATGTAATTATAGTTAACCCTTATGAATCTTTGGTGCGAATAGCTGGTAAGGTAAAGCGTCCGATGTTCTATGAAATGAAGCCAACAGAGACTGTTGCTACTATTTTGAATTATGCCGGTGGCTTTACTGGAGATGCTTACAAAAAGGCAGTTCGTATTATTCGTAAAAGTGGTCGCGAACATCAGGTATATAATGTAGACGAAATGGATTACTCTGTTTTCCGTTTGGATGACGGTGACTCCATTTCTGTAGATGCCGTATTGAAGCGTTTTGAGAATCGCGTAGAAATTCGTGGTGCTGTTTATCGCTCCGGTTTATATGAATTGAGTGGGACAGTAAATACTGTAAAGCAATTAATAAAGAAAGCTGAGGGATTAAGAGGTGATGCATTTTTGAATCGTGCACTTTTAGATCGTGAGAATGAAGATTTGTCTCATGAAGTAATTGCTGTGGATTTAGGCGGTTTGCTTAAAGGAACTGTAGCTGACATACCATTGCAGAAAAATGATATTTTATATATACCAAGCATTCATGACCTGAAAGAGGAGGAGACTATCTCTATTCATGGTGAAGTTGCAAGTCCGGGTACATTCCTCTTTTCTAAGAATATGACTATCGAAGATTTGTTGGTTCAGTCTGGTGGCTTATTGGAAGCAGCTGCAACAACAAAGGTTGATATTACCCGTCGTATTAAGGATCCGAAGAGCACTTCTTTTAGCAGTGTTTTAGGAAAGACTTATTCATTTGATATTAAAGACGGCTTAGTAGTAGGTGGAGAAGGAGATTTCCACTTGGAACCGTTTGATGAAGTATATGTTCGCAAGAGTCCTGCATATCGCAAGCAGCAGAATGTAGTTGTTGCAGGGGAAGTACTCTTCGGTGGCAATTATGCTTTAGTGAAGAAGAATGAGCGTTTGTCTGATTTGATTTCAAAAGCTGGTGGAATTACTCCGGATGCTTATGTAAAGGGGGCGCGTTTGATTCGTAAAATGACGGAAGAAGAACAACGCCGTCAGGCCGATGCTGTTCGGATGGCTCGAATGGGAGAAGGAAAAGACTCTATTTCTGTTGAGAAGCTGAACATATCAGACACTTATACTGTTGGTATTAATTTGGAGAAGGCTATCTCTAATCCAGGTAGTGATTTTGACTTGGTTTTGCGTGAAGGAGATGTTTTATTCATTCCTGAATATATTAATACGGTAAAAATTAGTGGAGCGGTTATGTATCCCAATACTGTATTGTATAAGCGTGGTGAAAGTTTACGTTATTACATCAATCAGGCAGGTGGTTATGGTAATCTGGCCAAGAAGAAAAAAGCCTATGTAGTATATATGAACGGTACGGTATCCCGTCTGAAATCTCGTGATAAAAAGGCTATAGAGCCTGGTTGTGAGATTATTGTTCCAAGCAAGGAAGAAAAGAAGCGGATGAGTACTGCTGAGATTTTAGGTATGGGTAGCACAACCGCCTCCATTGCTGCTATGATTGCAACCATGGTTAACCTCTTTAAGTAATAGAAGTTATGAGTGAAGAAAACAAACTGAATACAACTCCTCAACAGCCGGAAGAACAAGAGATCGATTTAATAGAACTTGCTCAAAAGGTGTGGGCAAGTAGGAAACTGGTTTTCAAGGCGTGTGGATATGCTGTGTTGGTGGGACTGGTTGTAGCATTCAGCATCCCGAAAGAATACTCTACAAGTGTGACGTTAGCACCAGAGACTGGTGGTAAGTCGGGTGGAGGTAGTATGGGGGCATTAGCGGCTATGGCAGGTATCAGTTTAGGTGCTTCCAGTGGTGAAGATGCTCTTTCACCGGAACTCTATCCTGATATTGTAAGTTCCACTCCCTTTCTGATTGAACTTTTTGATGTAAAGGTGAAGGATCAGAAAGATAAGATTGATACAACACTTTATGCCTATTTGGACGAGTATCAGCGTGGACCTTGGTGGGGAGCCATCACTTCAGCTCCTTTTAAAGCATTGGGTTGGGTGATATCTTTGTTTAAAGATAAAGAAGAAGAAGGTGTCGCTGCTAAAACAGATCCATTCAGATTAACCAAAGATGAAGCTGCAATTGCAACTGCCTTGAGCAAACGTATTTCTGTTTCTGTAGATAAGAAAACAGGTGTTACGACTTTGTCGGTTACTATGCAGGATCCTTTAATTTCAGCTTCATTGACAGATACGGTAATGCGTTGCCTGCAGAACTATATCACGGATTATCGGACCAATAAGGCGCGTCATGATTTAGCTTTTACAGAGAAGCTCTATAAGGAGGCTAAAGATAATTATACTGCTGCACAGTCAAAGTATGCATCTTTTGTTGATGCTAATCAAAATATAATTTTGTTAAGTTATCGTGCTGAACAAGAACGCTTGCAAAATGAAATGAATTTAGCATATAATGTGTATACTCAGGTTGCTCAACAATTACAGATGGCCAAGGCCAAGGTGCAGGAAATTACTCCGGTGTACACCGTTGTACAGCCGGCATCAGTTCCTTTGCGTCCGGCGAAACCCAATAAAGTAATGATTCTTATCGGTTTTATTTTCTTAGCTGGAGTAGGTAGTGTAGGTTGGATTTTATTTGTAAAGGATTTATTAAAAGGATGGAAAAAGCAAACAACAATATGATGATGGATGAAAATGCGCGTTGCTGGTATATTGTATATACGGCACCGAGATTGGAACGTAAATTGATGCAGCATTTAAATGTTGCAGGGTATAAGACTTTTTGTCCTATGCAAACAATATATGTAAACTGGGATGGGAAAATGAAGGAGATTATTGTTCCTTTTTTCTCAGGTTGTGTTTTTGTAGAAGGAGATTTGAAGGATATAGCTCCTGTTGTAGCATCTCAGAAAGCCGCTTTTTTAGTGGGTACTGATGGCAAAGAACTTTCTATTGTATCGGATAAAGCAAACCTTTCAAGTAAGTTTGCTCAATTGTTGAAGTAATGATAAAGCTGATTTCGGAAGAACTATTGGACGGGGTAACTCATGATGCTCAGGAGAATTCTCGTTTACGAATGAATTATAATTTTCATGAGTCTTTAGATGCACCTATTCACCGTCTTCTTAATGCCTTGGAGCCGGGAACTTATCTCCCTCCTCATCGTCATGTGGATAAGGAAGAAACTTATATTGTTCTGCGCGGAAGTCTGATAGCGTTTTTCTATGATGATATGGGCAATGTGACGGAAAAAGTAAATCTGAATCCATCAGCTGGAATGTATGGAGTGGAAATCCCTTCAGGTACTTGGCATAGCATTGTAGTTTTAGAGTCTGGTACTGTTATCTTTGAAATAAAGAGTGGTCCTTATAAGCCACTTCCACCAGAAGATGTTGCGCCATGGGCACCTGCACCTTCCGATGTGGAAGGAGCGACTATATTTATGAAACGAATGTTGGAGGTCTAGTTTGTACCTTCAAACATTCGACTTCGTGCCAACATGCATGCCCCAACAATACCCGCCTTGTCTTTTAACTTAGAGGTTGTAATGACTGAGTCTTTATTGACGAGGTTTAGAGAATACTTTCGTACTGCTGTTCTGATGGGTTGGGTAATGTAATCTTCAGTCAGAGATAATGTTCCTCCGATTATTACTAATTCGGGATTGAAGATATTTATAAGTCCTGCTATTTGTTTACCTAATTTTTGCCCTATCTCTTCTACAATTTCAATACATAAGAGGTCTTCTTTATTCACCGCAGCTATAATTTCATCCAGTGTTATTGGAGTTTCCATATTTACCCGGTTGGATAAAATCGAATTTTCTCCTTTTAGTATCCGTTCCAGCAGAGTACGATGTAATGCAGATCCGGAAGCTTCTGTTTCCAAACAACCTTTTTTGCCACAATGGCAAATAATCTCATTGTCAAATGTATTCACATGTCCAAACTCTCCGGAAAATCCTGACTTTCCTTTATAAATTTTTCCGTCTATAATGATTCCGATTCCTAATCCCCAACTGACATTAACGAAAATAATATCTTTCTCTCCTTTTACACATCCTTGCATATATTCTCCGTATGTCATGGCGCGTGTATCATTATCAATCGTTACAGGATAGCCGAGTCTTTCACTTAATACATCTGCGAGGGGACGTTCTTCAAAATTAAACTGACTGAAACTATATCCCGATTCAGGATTTACTCTTCCTGATACGTTTACATTAATATTCAATATCTTTTCCGTATCTATCGGGAGCTTTTTTATGAAATTGAGAATCAGATTGCAAAGTTCGTTCATTCCCTCTAAGGAGTTTTCAAAATTATAAGGTATATCCATTTTAAGTTCTACCATATCGCCTTTGAAATTTATTAATCCAATATTGATAGAGAATTTCTTAATGTCTACTCCTATGAAATAGCCTGATTTGGGGTTTAGTCCATATAAGTTAGGATGTCTTCCTCCGCTTGTTTCCAGTTTGCCATAATCGTTTATGTATCCTTCGTCATACATTTCTCCAATTAGCTTAGTAACTGTAGGAACACTTAAATCCAGTTCTTTTGAAAGATCAGGAATTGTCGAACTACCATTATATATATAATAGGTAATAATCCTTTTTTTAATGAGGGCATTTTTAGACCCCATTTCTATTTCTTTTAAAAACTGCTGATACATATATCTTGTTAATTTCATTATTTACCACAAAGATAATTAATATTTTTATTAACCTCAATCTTTTATAATGGAAAAGAAAGTATTTGTTCTTTTATGATTCAATTTATGCTTAGTATATTAAGCTTTATCCCACCTCGTTTTTTATATTTAGTTCGTATTCATTTCTCTTTTTTCTTTATTAAGGGCTAAAAATAAGGCATGATTTAATTAAATACTAATGAAAATGAGATTTTAATAATAAAATAATTTATTATCTATTGTTTATTTAATAAATATATCTATATTTGCATTGTATTATAAACAAGAAACGTTTTATAATAATAAAACTTAAACACGCATTCAATAGGTTAACATATATAATATACAGAAAGGAATACTATGAAAACAAGTAACCGCAGAGAATTTTTAAAGAAAGTCGCTTTAACAGGAGCTTCCGCTTTGGTAGCTCCTGGACTGCTGGCCACTGAAGCAATGGAGAGCACTTCATTTGCTTCAATACAGAAAAGCGATGCTGGTCGGCTTATTATTCCTAAAGAGAATGGGTTAAAGATTACCGGGACTTTTTTAGATGAAATATCACATGATATTCCTCATCAAAATTGGGGCGAAAAAGAATGGGATCAAGATTTCCGGCACATGAAAAATATAGGAATTGATACTGTTATCATGATCCGTTCCGGCTATCGTAAGTTTGTCACCTATCCTTCTAAATATTTATTGGGTAGAGGATGTTATATGCCCTCTGTTGATTTAGTAGACATGTACCTTCGCTTAGCGGAAAAATATCAGATGAAGTTTTATTTTGGTCTGTATGATTCCGGAAAATATTGGGATACGGGTGATTTGTCATGGGAGATTGAAGATAACAAGTATGTGATCGATGAAGTCTGGAATCAATATGGTGAAAAATATAAGAGTTTTGGTGGCTGGTATATAAGTGGTGAGATCAGTCGTAAAACCAAGGGGGCTATTGATGCTTTTCGTGCAATGGGAAAACAATGTAAGGATGTGTCTGGTGGTTTACCTACTTTTATTTCTCCTTGGATTGATGGAAAGAAGGCTGTGATGGGGACTGATAAGTTAACTAAGGAAGATGCTGTTTCAGTTCAGGAACACGAAAGAGAATGGAATGAAATATTTGATGGAATCCATGAAGTGGTTGATGCATGTGCTTTTCAAGATGGGCACATTGATTATGATGAATTAGATGCCTTCTTTACAGTAAATAAAAAGCTGGCAGATAAATATGGAATGAAATGCTGGACGAATGCGGAGACATTCGATCGTGATATGCCTATAAATTTCTTGCCGATCAAGTTTGATAAGCTTAGGATGAAATTGGAAGCTGCAAAGAGAGCTGGCTATGATAAAGCCATTACGTTTGAATTTTCTCACTTTATGAGTCCGCAATCTGCTTATTTGCAGGCGGGACATCTGTACAATAGATATAAAGAATACTTTAATATAAAATAGAAATGAAGTCGACAATTAATTTAGGCTATTTAGTTTTTCTTTCAGTAGTAGCGGCCTTGGGCGGTTTCTTATTTGGATATGACACTGCTGTTATCTCCGGTACTATTGCTCAAGTAACAGAACAGTTTCGACTGGATGCCTTACAACAAGGATGGTATGTAGGCTGTGCACTGGTTGGTTCTATTATCGGAGTACTTTTTGCAGGCATTTTGAGCGATAAGTTCGGACGAAAATTTACTATGATCCTTTCAGCTATTTTGTTTTCCACATCCGCCATTGGCTGTGCTGTATCTGTGGATTTTAATCAATTGGTTGTCTATCGGATTATAGGTGGTGTCGGGATAGGTGTTGTTTCTATCATCTCTCCGCTCTATATTTCGGAGCTTGCTGTGGCTCAGTATCGTGGACGCTTGGTTTCCTTGTACCAGTTAGCGGTTACGATTGGATTTTTAGGTGCTTATCTTGTGAATTATCAGCTTTTGGGATATTCCACGAGCAATCCTGATATTGTTACAGGGTGGTGGAGCCTGATATTTGTAACAGAAGTCTGGAGAGGAATGTTAGGTATGGAGATATTGCCCGCTTTATTGTTCTTTATCATCATATTCTTCATACCCGAAAGTCCGCGCTGGTTGATATTGAAAGGGAGAGAAGAAAAGGCTACTAATATTCTTGAGAGAATTTATACCTCTTCTAAGGATGCTTTATTTCAATTGGCAGAGACTAAATCTGTACTATCATCCGAGTCTAAATCTGAATGGAAGCTCTTGTTGCAACCTGGTATAAGGAAAGCTGTTATTATCGGTGTATGTATTGCTATGTTGGGACAGTTTATGGGTGTGAATGCCGTTTTATATTATGGACCTTCTATTTTTGAAAATGCAGGTTTATCCGGAGGTGATTCTTTATTCTATCAGGTTTTAGTGGGATTGGTGAATACATTGACTACTGTATTGGCTCTTGTTATTATTGATAAAATAGGACGTAAAAAGTTGGTTTATTATGGCGTATCAGGTATGGTAATTTCTTTAATACTGATTGCAACTTACTTTATTTATGGTGAGTCCTGGGGTATCTCCAGCATTTTCCTTTTAGTATTTTTCCTTTTCTATGTATTTTGTTGTGCCGTGTCTATATGTGCTGTGGTATTTGTGCTTCTTTCTGAAATGTACCCGACTCGGGTGCGTGGATTTGCCATGTCCATTGCCGGCTTTGCGTTATGGATAGGTACATACTTGATTGGGCAGTTAACCCCCTGGATGCTCCAGAATCTTACCCCCGCCGGAACATTCATTCTGTTTGCAATCATGTGTGTACCCTATATGCTGATTGTTTGGAAACTTGTTCCCGAGACCACAGGAAAGTCTTTGGAAGAGATTGAACGCCATTGGATGAAAAAATAAAAATTGACCTTAATATTATATATAATGAAGATTAGAAATTATTTATTGAGTAGCTGTCTTATAGCAGCATTGTGTTCGTGCGGTACTTCTCAAAAGGAGAACCTGAACCTCACCCTATCGAAAGACACGCTATTCGATAAGGTAAAGGGAGCTTGGGCCGGACAAATCTTAGGATGTACCTATGGTGGTCCAACAGAGTTTCAGTATTTGTCAACCATAATTCCTGATTCTGTGGTTATGCCATGGGGAAATGGGGAAATTAAGAAATGGTTTGATGGTGGAGGTGGTCTTTATGATGATGTTTACGTAGATCTGACATTTGTAGAGACCTTTGAAAGATGTGGATTGGATGCTCCTGTCGATTCTTTTGCGGCAGCATTCTTGGCTAAAGAATATCCGTTGTGTCATGCAAACCAACAGGCTCGCTATAACCTGTTGCAAGGTTTGTCCCCTCACGCCAGTGGATATTGGAAAAATAACCCTCATGCCAATTGCTTGGATTTTCAGATTGAAGCTGACTTTGCAGGTATTATGTCGCCGGGTATGGTGAATAGTGCAGTGGATTTTTGTGACCGTATCGGACATATCATGGCTTACGGTGATGGATGGTATGGTGGAGTATACGTGGCTGCCATGTATTCTTTGGCTTATGTAAGCGATGATATTGAATACATCGTTACGGAAGGTTTGAAAGCAATCCCTCAGCAAAGTCGCTTCTATGCATGCATGACTGATGTTATAAACTGGCACAAACAATATCCGGATGATTGGAAAAAGTGCTGGGAAGAGATTGAAAAAAAATGGGGGACTAATGATATTGCCTGTCCAGATGGTATTGAAGTACCTTTTAATATTGAAACCTATGTAAACGGAGCCTATATTATTTTGGGACTGCTCTACGGTCAGGGCGATTTTGAAAAAACAATTGATATTTCTACACGTGCAGGACAAGATTCCGACTGTAATCCGGCTTCTTCTGGAGGTATTTTGGGGACCATGCTTGGTTATAATCGCCTTCCGGAGAAATATAAGGCCGAAATAGTAATTGTTGAAGATATGCCTTTCAATAATACTGTGAGTTTTAATAAAGGTTCTGAGTTGAGTTACGGGCAGGCTTTACAGATGATAGAAAGAGAAGGTGGAAAAGTTGGTGAGAATGAAGTTAAGATCAACTTTCAGAAGCCAGTTCCTGCAAAATTGGAAATTAGTTTTGAAGGTTTAAAACTCGATAAGAAGGTGACTGTAGATAATTGGATTGCTAACTTTTCGACTGTGGAGTTCGACGGTATAGGGGCTGTTATTAAGGGGGAACTTAAGGGTGATAATGTTTCTGAAGATTATGTTGCAGAATTAGAGGTTTATTTTAATGATAAACTGGTGGAAATATGCAAGTTACCGTTGAAGTATAACCATCGCAAACATGAGCTCTTTTTTAATTATGAGCAGCCTTACGGAAAATATAAAGTGACTTGTAAATGGACTAATCCAGTGAAAGGAGCAGATATTTGGGTAAGAGACGTCATTACTTATACAACAGATAAATAGGTATAAATATATTGAGAGACCGGTTTATATGCATGCCGGATAAAAAACGTTTCCAGTCTCTCATCTTAAAAAAATAATAGAATTATGGATTTGAAGAAATTAACGGATCAGTACAAGGATGAACTGTTGGATAATGTTCTTCCTTTCTGGTTAGAACATTCCCAGGATCACGAATATGGTGGGTATTTTACCTGTCTGGACCGGAAAGGGAATGTTTTTGACACAGACAAATTTATTTGGTTACAGGGCCGGGAAGTATGGTTGTTTTCGATGCTTTATAATAAGGTAGAGAAACGCCAGGAATGGTTGGACTGTGCTATTCAGGGAGGTGAGTTTCTGAAAAAATATGGTCATGATGGAAATTATAACTGGTATTTTTCTCTTGATCGTACAGGACGTCCTTTGGTGGAACCTTATAACATATTCTCATATACCTTTGCTGTAATGGCATTTGGACAGCTCAGCCTGGCTACGGGAAATCAAGAGTATGCGGATATAGCGATGAAGACTTTCGATATTGTACTATCGAAGACTGGCAATCCTAAGGGAAAATGGAATAAGCTTTATCCGGGTACACGTGAGTTGAAGAATTTTGCTTTGCCGATGATCCTATGTAATTTGGCTATGGAAATAGAGCATTTGCTGGATAAGGGTTGTCTGGAAAAGACGATGGAAGTATGCATCCATGAAGTTATGGAAGTTTTCTATCGTCCGGAACTTGGAGGCATTATTGTAGAGAATGTTCTGGCAAATGGAGAACTTTCCGATTCTTTCGAAGGACGCCAGGTTACTCCGGGCCATGATATTGAGGCAATGTGGTTTATTATGGACCTAGGGAAACGTCTGAACCGTCCGGATCTGATTGAAAAGGCGAAGAATATAACTTTGACGATGCTTGATTATGGTTGGGACAAAGAATTTGGCGGTATCTACTATTTCATGGATCGTAAAGGATGTCCACCTCAACAATTAGAATGGGATCAGAAATTGTGGTGGGTTCATATTGAAACTCTGATTTCATTGCTCAAAGGTTATCAACTGACCGGAGATAAGCAATGTCTTGATTGGTTTGAAAAGGTACATGAATATACATGGAGCCATTTCAAAGATAATGAATATCCGGAATGGTATGGTTATCTGAATAGAAGAGGTGAGGTGTTATTGCCTCTAAAAGGTGGAAAGTGGAAAGGCTGTTTTCATGTTCCGAGAGGGCTTTACCAATGCTGGCAAATATTAGAAGATATAACTAAGAATGTATGAAACGAGAATACAATTCCTAATTTTAAATTTTAGTAATATGAAAAACAAGTATCTTTGTTTGCTATTTTTATTATTCTCTTTGCTGAGTATGAGTGCACATGCTCAAATTAAGGTAGAGGGTAATGTGTTTGATGAGAATGACATTCCATTGATTGGCGTATCCGTTGTAACCGAAGGAGGAAAGACGGGGGCTATAACTGATGTAAACGGTCATTTCTCGATTATGGTACCTAATGCTAATGCGCATTTGACTTTCTCTTATGTGGGCTATATCACTCAGAAGTTGCCACTGAAAGGAAAAAAACTTCTGAAAGTGATAATGAAGGAAGATGCTAATTTGTTAGATGAAGTTGTAGTAGTAGGCTACGGTACACAGAAGAAAATAAATGTGACCGGTGCTATTGCACAAGTGGACAATAAGGAACTGAAGATGGCACCGAGCGGAAGCCTTTCCGGTATGCTGGCCGGCCGTTTGCCCGGTTTGATTTCCAAACAGAGCAGCGGACAGCCAGGAGCCGATGGGGCTAACTTGTACATCCGTGGTAATGGTGCCGGAGATGGCAGTCCATTGATTGTTATTGATGGCGTTATTACTGATTACTTTCCATCATTTTCTCCTGACGAAGTAGAATCTATTACTATTTTGAAAGATGCGACTGCTGCAGCTGTTTATGGTGTGCGTGCTGCTGCTGGTGTGATTCTTATTACGACGAAACGTGGTGCTGTTCAAAAGCCTACCGTAACGTATAACGGATCACTTACATTGAGTCAGAATACTGATTTTCCGAAATTCCTGAATGGACCGGATTATGCCTATTGGTATAATAAGGCTCAGCTTTTGGATGGAGTTGCGGAGGAAAACCTGAGATTTTCACCTGAAGAAATAGACCGCATTACCAACCCGGGAGAGAATGAGCACATCTATGGAAATACAGACTGGTTTGATTTGTTATTCCGTAATACAGCTCCTACCTATACAAACAATGTTTCTGTTTCCGGTGGTACGGAAAAAATTAAGTTCTTTGCTTCGGTTGGTGCATACAATCAGGAAGGTATCATTAAACGTACTTCTTATGATAAGTATAATTTTCGCTCTAATATGGATGCAAAGATTACTGATAACTTCGATTTGTCTCTTGATTTATCCGGTTATGTTTCCGAGCAAGATGAACCGGGTGCTTCTGCAGGTGTAGGTTCTTATGCTTCTATTTTCCAGCAGGCATTGTTGTCATATCCTTACTTGAAACCTTATACGGCTGATGGAATGCCTATAGCCAGTATAAATACGGCTGGTAATGGAAATAACAACCCTATTGCAGCACGAGATTTGTCTGGTAATAATAACGTAAAGAAGACATATTTCCAGGGTAATATTGCCATGAAGTATCAGTTACCTTTTGTGAAAGGACTATCTGTTAAGTTGAATGCTTCTTATCTGAAGAATTATACTATGCAGAAGAAGTACTTCTTAACTTATGATGTGTACGGTTGGAACCAGACTACCCGGCAAGGTAATGTAGAGACTGGTAGAATCGCTAATAAAGTTTCTTTGAATCAGTGGTTTACAGAAAGTGAAGGTTATACAATTCAACCTGCTCTTGAGTACTCAAACAAATTTGGTAAGCATGCCGTATCCGGATTATTCTTGTATGAATTTTCCAGAACAGACCAGTCCAGTATGTCTGCCGGTAGAACGGATTTTCCTATAACTGATATCATGGATTTGAACTATGGACTTGAGGTGAATAAAGATTTGGTGAAAGGCGGACACAGTCAGGCTAAACGCGCCGGCTATGTAATTCGTCTGAACTATTCTTATGATGATAAGTATTTGTTGGAGTTCACCAGTAGAATTGATGCTTCTACAGCACTTCCCAAGAAATACAGATGGGGTGTGTTCCCGGGTGTTTCGGTAGGATGGAGACTTTCTCAGGAGGACTTCTTTAAAGAAGCCGTTCCTTTTATGGAAAACCTGAAGATTCGCGCATCTGTAGGACGTTTGGGTAGCGATCGTGCCATTAGCAATACGATGACTTATTTCTCTACAGCCAGTTTATCAGCTGACCCGACTGTATTATTCGGTACCAGTCCTCAGAAATATTTGGGATTGAGCAGTCCGGTAAATCCTCTTTTGAAGTGGCAGTTGACTGATACTTATAATATTGGTATCGAATCCAGCATGTGGAATGGTTTATTGGGTGTTGAATTAGATGTGTTCTATATGAAGACCACCCGTTCATTGGAGTCTCAGTCAGCCAACTTCCCGCCGTCGTTGGGATCTTACTATCCGACATATATCAATTATGGTTCTCATGATAACCGTGGTTTTGAGCTCGTATTGTCTCATAATAATCAGATTAGAGATTTTACTTATCGCGTAAGAGGTAATCTTTCTTGGGCTCGTAATAAAGTGTTGAAAATGACGGAAGATGCCAATGTGCCTGATTATAAACGTGCTACTGGTGGCCCGATGGGAAGATACTGGGGATTTGTTGCAGATGGTTTATTCCAGTCGGAAGAAGAAATAGCCCATAGCGCTGTTTTCGGTCCGACATTACCCGGTGATATCAAGCTGAAAGATATTAATGGCGATGGTAAGATTACTTGGGATCAGGATATGGTTCCAATTGGTCGTAGCAATACACCGGAAATGATGTTTGGTTTGAATCTGGGTGCTGAATGGAAAGGTTTTGATTTTAATATGCTGTTGCAAGGCGCCGCTCTGTTTGATGTAAATTTATGCGGATTGTATAGTAGTGGAATTCGTGATGATACATTCTATACGCGTCCTTTCTATGCTGATGGAAACACTCCTTATTATTTGGTGGAAGGTGCTTGGCGTCCCGATCATACCGATGCTAAATATCCCCGTTTAGGAATCGATTCGAGATCAAATGGTGGAAAATTCTCTTCCTGGTGGGTAGTAGACGGTTCTTATGTGCGTCTGAAGTCTATTCAGTTGGGATATACCATACCAAAGAAATGGAGTAAAAAGGCTGGCTTTGAAAGAATTCGTGCTTATGTGGCTGGTGGTAATCTGTTTACTTTATCCCATCTGGAGCACATGGACCCTGAAATGCCAAGTGTAAATCAGGGATACTATCCTCAACAGCGTACGTATGAATTTGGATTAAATGTAACTTTCTAAAAAACTAATACAATGAAATCAGTAAATAAGATATTAACAATATTTGCTTCTGCTTGCTTCACGCTGAGTAGTTGTGATATTGATCCTGTTCTGACAAGTAGTTATCCTGACGATATCACTTGGTCGAATGAAACAAATCTGCAATTGTATATTAATGGCTTTTATTCTTTGATCGGAGGATATTATTCAATCACTGATGATGCATGTGCTGACCTTTTGAAAGCCAATAATCCGGTTGCCAATACTAATTTGTTTGTATTCGGTTCTACTCCTATTACTTCTGCCAGTAATCTTTTTGATAACTGGAATAATAGGCATTCCTGGCAATTGACTTGTTGCCGTGCCTTGGAAGGATTGGAAAAACACCGTGAAAACTTTACCGAGGAGGTAGCCAAACGCGCAGAGGCGGAATTCCGTTTTTTCCGTGCTGTGGCTAATTTCGATTTGGCGAAACGTTATGGAGCCAGTTTTATCCTGTACAAGCAGTTGCCTGAACTTGGACAAAAGGATCATGCACGTTGTACGCCCGATGAATGCTGGGATTTCATAGCAGAAGACTTGGACTTTGCTGCTAAAAATTTACCTCTGAGAGGTACTGTAGAGGCCGGTAAGTTGACAAGTGGTGCAGCCTATGGAATGAAAGCTCGTGCTATGCTTTATGCTGAACGTTGGAAAGATGCTTCCGATGCTGCTGCCGAATTGAAAAAGCAAGGGTATGAATTGTATGAGGATTATGGAAAGTTGTTCTTAAATAGAAGAGCGAAACCGGTTGCAAATAATGAAAGTGTCATAGAGTTCGGCTATGTTTATGAAACGTTGGATTATTCTTTTGATTATTTCAATTGTCCGCCCAGTGATGGAGGTTATGCTGAAATCAGTCCGACAGAAACATTGGTATCAGCTTATCAGATGGCTGATGGTAAAGAGTTTGACTGGAATAATCCGGAAATGGCTGCCAATCCCTATGAAGGCCGTGAACCACGTTTCTATGCTTCCATACTTTATAACGGTTGTCAATGGAAAGGAGAAACACTTTATACATACGAAGGTAGTGTGGATGGTTATGGCTTAGGTGGTGGCACTACTTGTACAGGCTACTATATGCGTAAGTTGTTTGATCCGGAAATTAGTAAAAGCCAAATGCGTAGAACTGACTTGACTTTCTATTACATGCGCTATGCTGAAGTTTTATTGATTTATGCTGAAGCAATGGCAATGCAAGATAAACTTACTGAAGCATTGGAAGCATTGAATGAAGTGAGAGACAGAGTTGATTTGCCGGCAGTATCTGCCAGTACAAAGACTGAATTCATGAAACTTCTCCGTCACGAAAGAATGGTAGAGTTAGCTTTTGAAGGACATCGTTTTTGGGATCTCCGCCGTTGGGGGCTGGCAACTACAGTCCTGAATGGTACTCACATGGAAGGAGTGAAGCCGACAAAAGTAGGCGACGGATATGAATACGATGTTGTGGATTGTGATGCTGGTAAAACGCGTGTTTATCTGGAAAAATACAACCGTTTCCCTATTCCTATTGCAGAAATTCAGCAGAACTCTGCTTGTGAACAGTTTGATGAATGGAAATAATTAAAAAATGAAACTATGAAAATACTTAATAGAATTGCAGCAACAGCGTGTTTGTTTGGGGCAGTGCTCTTAGTTTCCTGTGAGTCTCCTGACTTGAGTACAGCACATGAAAGCCAAGTAAATGGTCTACTTAATGTAACCATTCAGATACCTGATAATCCGACGGAGTTTTATGCTACCAAGAAAGGTCCTTATGAAGAGGGAGAAGAAATTACGGTGAAAGTTCCTACCACGGATGAGGACCCGCTCGATGTAAGCCGTCTGATTTGTACTGTAAGTGTGGAACATAATTGCTATGTTGTTCCGGGAGTTGGAGGTGAAATGGATTTCACTGAACCTTATAAAATAACAGTAATCGATGCATTGGGCAATCGTCATAACAATACGATTCGTGTCGTACCGACACCGCCTAAAACCAAGTTCTCCAAAGTGTGGGAAAAGAACTGCACCGATTTGGGACTAGCAAGCCGCAACAATACAGGCTTGGCAATATACGGTCAATATCTGGCAGTTCAGGAATACAATGGTCCTATCTACCTGTATGACATGAAGACGGGAGCAGCGGTTAAGACTATAGATGCAGCAAGATCGTTTATGATGAAGGCTCGTACGGATGATGCCGGTCACTTGATTACTTCCCGTGAAAATATTTACGGTGCAGGTTTCATGGTCTTCTATTATTCTGAAGCAGATCAGGAACATAAGTTGCTGCTTGACTATACTGCCGGTGATGGTTGCCCGGGAGATTTGGGGTATAACATGAATGTAGCGGGTGATGTAACCAGCGGTACAGCTTATATTTATGGTACAGGGCCTAATGATATGACTATTTATTATTGGAAATTACAGGATGGTCAGTTAGTGACTCCTGCCAATCAGCCTAATAAACTACGTTACGGACCGGCCGGAAGTTCTTGGACTGCCGCACCTGCCATACAGCGTGTTTCATTGGCCGATGATTCAGATCATTACATCAGTTATACGAAGTGGGTAAATGGAAATAGTGATGAGGCTTTGAAGAGTCGCTTCAATATCTTTACGACATCCATGGAGGTTACGGCCTTGAATGCTGCCGACCATGAATACCGTTTGCTTGGCTTCAATGTGTTTAAGGTGGAAAATGATACCTATTTGGCACTCAATGACCAAGGTGCTGACCAATGGGCTGGTGGTGGTGCTACCCTCAAGGTATTCGACATTACCAATACTTCTAAGATGGAACTGGGACCGGACGATGACGGATATAGTGACTTCTGTGTATTTACAAGCGATATGTCCGCATGGGGGCAGAATTACTTTAGCTGGGGAGACGTTGCTGTCTACAAAGAAGTAACCTCAACCGGGTATGACGTGTACATTGCAACCTCTGTTGTTGGCTTTGATTTATCACAGTCTATTGTAAGAATGTATAAGATGAGTTATTTCCGTCAATAATACACATTGATTAATTCAAATCGGGAGTGCCGCTAATCCGGCGGCACTCTCTTTTAAAACTAATGCCTTATGAAAACAACTGCTATATTGGTAAGTCTGTTCTGTTTTATTTTGACTTCCTGTGGAAGTGATGATCATAACGGAGGAGGAAACGATCAGGATGGTGACTATAACCTGAAAGAAGAGATACGCAAAGTATTGAATAGCACGAAAGCTACTAAAAATATTAACCCTTTCGATGAATTAGGGTGCGAAATTTATCGTACTGGTCCTACCAGTGCCGAAGAACCTACCAAAGCCACTATTGACTATGACTTAGGTGATGACTATAAAGAAGGAGTAGGAAGCTTTAAGCTGAAATACAGTTTTTCCGGTAAACCTATGACTTCAAATCCTGAGTATGTCTATTTCGAAGAAACATGGGGAGATTATCGCCCCGACTTGTCTTTTTATCCTTTGGGACTTTCTATTTGGGTAAAAGGCCAAAAAGGTAACAAAGGTGTTTTCCGCTTCATCATTATGGAAGATGAGAAGCAATTCAATGCCGACAAACCGCATGACAGTACACGTAAGAGATGGCAATATTATGCTTTCGAAGACGAAGAAATATTATCCAAAGAAGGCTGGAACCGTTTGGTTATGCCCTACAGTGCGTTCAAATTGTATAAAAAGGGCCAGGGGGCTACGGCTGACGGCTTATTGCTAAACCGTTTTGAGGGATTCCGGATTGAAATCGTAAATACGAAACATGAAGTCTGCACCGGTGAAGTAGGTATCGATGCGTTGGAGCAATTGACTTCTTATGAGCTGAAAAACGGTAAGCCCAAGTTCTCCAGCATTTTTGTACAATTGAATACCGCCTATGTCAACGAAGACTGGGATAAACAGTTTCAGGATAGCCGTGCCATCGGCATTGATACTTGGATTATCCAGTATGTGGAACAGTTTACAGACGGAGAAAATACTAGTATTTCGTTCTATAAGAATACCAATATGCCTTGGATTACCGAGAAGTATGACTTTGTAGACAAAATGTTCGAGGCTGCCGAACGCAATGGCATAAAACTGATTGTAGGCCTTTACCCCGGTGATTACAGTAAAACAAATACGGCATCACCGGAGAAATATAATCTCAATTTGGAGAGAAATAAGATGGTGTTCGATGAGGTGTATGAACAATTTGGCAATCACCCTTGCCTTGAAGGTTGGTATATAACCGAAGAATTTCATGATGGTTCTTATCCTGTAGGCTGGCAGCAAGAACCCTCTTTATCCATGTTGGCTAAGTATCTTGAAGGAGTGGCTTCTTATATTAAGACCAAATCGGATAAGCCCGTTTCTATCGCTCCGGCTTTATGGAGAGGTATGCCGGCCGATCTTTGCGGGCAATGGTTTGGACGGATCTTCGCTCAGACGCCCAATATTGATTATTTATACATTCAGGATCTTGGCGGACGCTGTCTGGTGGATGTGGATGTAGACCTGCCTAATTGGTTTGCTGAGATTAAAAAAGCATGTGATGCCAACGGCGTACATTTTGGTGTTGATATAGAATCATTCCAGAGTTGCTGGTGTCCGAATGTCCCTTATCGGGAAAAGAACTGGAGTGAACTAAAGGAGCAATTATTCGTAGCAGGGTTGTTTACCGAATATATCACGAATTTCAGTTGGGTTACTTTTAAGAAGGGTACAAACAATTATACAAGTTATAAAAAGTACCTGGAAGACAATGGACTTTTGTAAATAATGAAGACTCTAATACCCGAAGGTGTAGTGGTAAACTGAAAAGGGCTACACCATAAGGGCGAAAGGGTGTAGCTATCCGAGCAAAAGGGTGTAGCCTTAACACTGAAAGGGTGTAGCCCGTTTAAATAATCGCTACGACTATGTGTGAACGGGATAAGTAGACGGAATTTATTATTGCGGATATAAATAACGATTTTATGGATGTGTATATTTGTTATTGATAGAATAGGATGAAAAATGCAATCTTTATAGCAGGAATGCTTCTTAGCTCCTTCGTCATGAGGGCCGGAGATATTTCGAAGTATGTGTTGGATAATTATCTGATTCCCGTGGGGCAGTCGGGGAGTGCAGTGGGTCGGATATATCCCACACCCTCCAATATTTGTTTGCTGAGTGATACTTCTTCTCTTTTCCGGATTGATCTTAAAGAGAAATCAATCTGTCTGAAAAAGAATAAGGCATTATCAGCAGGGCAGACGAGTTATAGATACGGCATAACCCTTTTGATTGACGGGCAGCAGTGTGAGTTTGAATTATTGAAAGACGGCTTCAGCAAGAACAGAGTGGTGGCTCATCGGGGTGCCTGGAGACAGAAAGGGGTGTTGCAAAATTCAGTTCGTTCTTTTCAGAATGCGGTGGAATTGGGATGTCAGGGATCTGAAATGGATGTCTGGTTAACTGCCGACAATAGAGTTATTCTTTCCCATGATCCGCATGTATATGGATTGGAAGTTGAAAATATCACCTCATTGCAGTTGTTTCAACAAACGATTAATAAGAAAGACCCGGTGCCTTCACTTCAGGAGCTCTTGATAGCTGCAAGGGCGCAGAATAGTACCCATCCTATTATTGAAATAAAAGATTCCCAGAAAGGGTTGGAGCGTACGTTACAGTTGACAGACTCTGTGGTGAGTATTGTTCATCGCATGAAAATGCAGGGGTATGTGGAATATATCAGTTTCAATTATGAAGTCTTGAAACGTATCCGTGAACTGGATCCTACAGCCAGAACTCTTTACTTATGGGAAGGTAAGAAGGAACTGAAGGACCTGGTGAACGACCGCATCTCAGGAATTGATTATTCTTACTATGCATACAGGCAAGATAAGAACCTGACTCAAAAAGCCAGGGAAGCCGGTTTACTTACCAATGTCTGGACGGTGAATAGTGCGGAAGAGTTGCAACAATATTATTTGTTGGGAGTAGACTATATTACTACAGATGAACCTGAATTATTATTGAAGATTATAGATAGTTTAAAATAAAAGATATGATGTGTAAGAAAATAGCTTTATGCTTAATGGTATTATTTAATGCTCTTACGGTTTGGGGCCAGAAAGAAGTATTGAAGTTCAATCGTGACGGCAAGTTTAAGATTGTACAGTTTACGGATGTTCATTATAAATATGATGATCAGGCAAATTCACAAATATCTCTGGATCGTATTAACGAAGTATTGGATGCTGAACGTCCTGATTTCGTCATGTTTACGGGAGATGTGGTTGTTTCCAATGAAGCTTTCAAAGGGCTGGACATTGTTTTGGAGCCTTGCATCAGACGCAATATTCCGTTTGGAGTGGTATTTGGCAATCATGATGATGAGTATGATCGCACCCGGGTGGAATTGTATGATTATCTCTCGCAAAAGAAAAACAGTATGATGCCTGCCCGTGGGGGCGAAGTCGCCCCCGATTATGTTTTGACGGTGAAGTCGTCAAAGGATAAGAATAAAAATGCGGCTCTTTTATATTGCATCGATTCTCATGCATACACGCAGATAAAGTCAGTACCCGGATATGACTGGATTAAGTTTGACCAGATTGCTTGGTACAGAAATCAAAGTAAGGAATTTACGAAGCAGAATAATGATATTCCTCTTCCTGCATTGGCTTTTTTCCATATTCCCATACCCGAATACAAAGATGCTGTGATGGAAGATAAAAACAGATTGTTCGGAGTGAGAGGTGAAGGAGTTGCTTGCCCTACCACTAATTCAGGTCTGTTTACTTCTATCAAAGAGTGTGGTGACGTCATGGGAACATTTGCCGGCCACGATCATAACAATGATTATGCAGTTATATATAAGGAGGTGCTATTGGCTTACGGGCGTTATACAGGTGGAAATACGGTGTACAATAATTTGGCTAACGGTGCCCGTGTAATCATATTGCAGGAGGGAGAACGCAAGTTCGATTCCTATATTCGTCTGACTGGTGGCGAGACGGAATCACGGATTTCTTATCCGGGTAGTTTTAACTAATTCTAATTTAAAAAGATGATTATGAAACGTACTTTTTTACTTCTTTTTTCTTTGTTCAGTCTGGTGAGTATGCAGGCAGAGAATAAAGTGAGCTTAACTTTAATACCTCCGGGAAAAATCACCAATAAGGTCGATCTGGATATCCGCGGTGGTATTGTGAACGAAAGTGCTTCACAACAGACTTATCAGGTAGCTTTGTATTGGAATAAAGAGAATAAGGATGCACTGTTATACGAAACGGTTGTGACAATCCCTGCCGGAAAGGCCGAAACGGTGAAGGTGGTTATACCTACCAAGGATCGGGTGGGAAAGAATAAAGTGATCTTCAAGGTAGCCAATGAAGGTAAGACCTGTCGGAAGACAAAGGATATAGAAGTGATTGAATCGGACATTCGCTCTATCCAACAGATATCCGGTGCCTGGACGGGCATCTATCACTGGAGTGAAATCGAAGGAAAACATTGGAATCAGGATATCAAGAAGATGACCGACGATCAGTGGAGAGAGTTGATTCGTTCCATGAATAAGCTGGAAATGAATATGGTGGTTATACAGGAAGTTTTCCGTAATGAAGAATATGTAGGCAAACATACTACCAATGTGGATAACTATGTAGGTAAAGCCTTCTATCCTTCCAAACTGTATCCCGGCCGTATGGAACTTACAGCCAAAGATCCGATTGAGGCCATCCTGACGGAAGCCGATAAACAGGGCATGAACGTACTGATGGGAGTGGGTATGTTTGCTTGGTTCGACTTTACCCCCGAATCTTTGGAATGGCACAAGCGGGTGGCTAAAGAACTGTGGGATATGTATGGTCACCATGAATCCTTTTATGCTTTCTATGTGTCCGAAGAGAGTGGCGGTGGTCTGGATAACTGGGAACAACGCCCCGAAATGCGTAAAAAGAGAAAAGACGATATTGTGAATTTCTTCAAAGAGTTTAAGGCTTACTGTAACGGATTTGCACCGGACAAACCGATCATGTTGGCTACCAACAGTTTTGAAGTTCCCAACGGAATGGATACGTATCCGGCACTTATGGAACATCTGGATATCTTGTGTCCATTCGGATTTGCCCGTATGCCGGATGGTGATCTGACCGGTAAGGAAGCGGCTAACATGTTGCAGAAAGTTTGTGATGAGGCTAAAGCTCATTTGTGGTTCGACCTGGAAGTATTCCTGTTCAATCCAGATAACTCCCTCTATCCCCGTCCGGTAGAAGAAATCATCCGTGACCTGAACCTGTTTGATAACTTTGAGAAGATTCTTTGCTATCAGTTCCCGGGTGTATTCAATGATCCGAAGATGTCTATCCGTGTGGGCGAAGCACGCACTATCGACTTGTTCAACGGATACATGAAATACCTGAAAGAATTGAAAGCTAAAAATAAGAAACGTAAATAAGGAAAATGATGAAACGTTATTGTCTATATCTGTTTATCCTGATAGGGATAAGTTGTTCTGCGGAACTGAAAGCTCAAAGAAACGGAACTGTTTATAAAGGGAATGATCCTGCCGTGCGGTATACCGGCAGAACATTGGTTTCCTCCGATGGTTCGGTAGCTTTCGACTGGGTAGGTACTTATCTGGAAACCCGTTTTACTGGTGGAAGGCTGTCAGTGAAAGTTTCTGAAACAGGAACGAGTTATTATAATGTATTTGTTGATGGCAAACTGCATAAAGTCGTGAAAGTATGCGGAACGGATACATTGATCCATCTGGTATCGGGCATAGATAAGCGCATTCATAGTTTGAAGATACAGAAACGTTCCGAAGGTGAATTCGGCAAGACAACTATCCATCAGTTTGTCTTGTCCGGTTCGGGACGCCTGGCGGAAGAGCCGGCAGTACGCACACGGCATATCGAGTTTATCGGAAACTCGCTTACCTGCGGATATGGCACAGACGGGAAACATCGCGATGAGCCTTTCCTGGTGGAGACGGAAAATTGTAATCTCACATTTGCCTCTATGGTAGCCCGTTATTATGATGCGGACTATACACTGATTGCCCATTCCGGTAGAGGAGCCGCTCGCAATTATGGTGATTCGGTACGCGTGTCGAAGGTTACGATGAAAGACCGGATGCTGAATACCTTTGACGAAGACCTTACTCATAAATGGAATTTTAAGGGATATCTTCCGGATCTGGTAGTTATCAATTTAGGTTCCAATGATTTCTCAACGGAGCCCCATCCTTACAAAAGCGAATTCACCAAAGCATACAAACAGATCCTTGCACAACTGCGTGAGCATTATGGAGATATTCCCATATTGTGCATTTACCCTGTAGCTATGCAAGCTCCTGTATTCAGTTATTATGAAGCGATAATAAACGAAGTGAATGATCCGAAAATCTTTCTACTGAAACTGGATAAGAACCTCTATAACCGGACTACCGACCTGGGGGCTGCATGGCATCCCGGATATTCGGGACATAAGAAGATGGCGATGTGGATAATTCCTTATATCTCAACGATTATGGGCTGGGATCTGACGGATAAAGTGATTGAGTAAAGCCCGAAAGTAAAAACAAGAAATGAGTATGTCGAAAAGAAATCTAATATGGCTCCTGATGGCTTTCTTCTTTATAGCCGATCTGGCTGCCGCCGTTCATAAAGGAAATAAAGAAGTTGTTCTGTCCGAGCAGAGCCTGCGTGATAAAGTGAAGGGCGCATGGGCGGGGCAGACCCTAGGATGCAGTTACGGGGGACCTACTGAGTTTAAATTCTTGGGAACTATCATTCAGGATTATATTCCAATTCCCTGGGATAAGCATACGGTCAAGAATTGGTATGATACCTTTCCCGGTTTGTATGATGATGTTTATGTGGATCTGACTTTTGTGGAAGTCTTCGAAAGATGCGGGCTGGATGCTCCGATTGATTCTTTTGCGACGGCTTTCGGGCGGACAGAATATCCATTGTGGCATGCCAATCAGGTAGCCCGCTACAATCTGTTGCAGGGGATGAAAGCACCCCAGAGTGGTTACTGGAAGAATAACCCTCATGCACATTGCATCGACTTCCAGATTGAAGCGGATTTTGCCGGGATTATGTCACCGGGAATGCCTAATCAGGCCGCTGAAATCTGCGATAGGGTGGGGCATATCATGTCCTATGGTGAAGGATGGTATGGTGGAGTTTATGTGGCAGCCATGTACTCTCTGGCTTATGTCAGCAATGATATAGAATATATCGTAAAAGAAGCGTTGAAGGTGATACCGGAAGAAAGCGATTTCCACAAATGTATGTCGGACGTAATTCGCTGGCACAGGAAATATCCGAAAGACTGGAAACGAACTTGGTTCGAGTTGCAGAACAAGTGGAGCGAAGAAATCAGTTGTCCCGAAGGCATTCATAACTCCTTTAATATCGGTACGAAGATAAACGGTGCCTATATACTCCTGGGCTTGCTTTACGGACAGGGGGACTTCACAAAGACCATAGATATCGCCACGCGTGCCGGTCAGGACTCTGACTGTAATCCGGCTTCAGCCGCAGGCATCCTGGGAACCATGATAGGATACAGCAACATCCCCGAATCCTGGAAAGAAGCTTTGTATGAAGTAGAAGACATACCTTTCTCCCATACGGATATCAGTCTGAATAAAGCCTATGACATGACGTACAGACATGCCAGCGAGATGTTGCAGAAACATGGAAACGGGAAGGCAGGAACAGACTTCATAATCAGACGGGAGAACATCAGACCTGTTGCTTTGGAAGTAGCTTTTGAGAATCTGAAAGTGAGCGATAAACTTACAATAGAGAAATCCATAGATGATGTAAATCCCTTCTCTTTCGAAGGAACCGGACTGGTTGTAAAAGGATACGTGGCAGGTGGGCTTCCGGCGGACTATACGGCGGAGATGGATGTATATATCGATGGACAGTTCTATGAAACCACCGCCTTGCCCCAATATATCAATCACCGGAAGTGTGAATTGTTCTTCTGCTATGACCGTCCTGTAGGGAAGCACACTGTAACTTTTAAATGGAAAAATCCCGTATCGAACGGGAAAATATGGATAACCGAAGTAATAATCTATACAACGAAATAAATATGAAAAATATACTATCCCTAATCAGTATTTCTTCTCTGCTGCTTGTGTTGGCGGCTTGCGGTAGTAAACAGGCCCCCACAGCAGAGGAGATAATAGCGAAAGCACGTGCGGTAAAGACTTTGAATGCTTACGACGAGATGAGCTGTGTGGTGTACGAAATGAAAGGACTTCCCGAGTCACCGCAAACCTCGATAGACCGTTTTATCAGCGATGACTGTGTGGAGGGAACGGGAAGCTTTGAGCTTAAATACTCTTTTTCCGGCAATGCGTCCGGAACCGAATCCGTATATATCCAGCAGAGTGGGGGAGACTATCGCAGTGATTTGTCTTTCCATCCGTTGGGACTTTCCATCTGGGTGAAAGGTAATAAGAATAATAAAGGTACCTTCCGTTTCATGCTTATTCAGGATGTGGATCAGTTTACGCAGGATGCGCTTCATGACAAAGATCGCTGGCAGTTCTTCGAGTATGTGGATAAGGATGTACTGACCAAGGAAGAATGGACACGTGTAGTGATGCCTTATGAGGCCTTTACTTTTGCCAAAGGGCGTGATCTGGGCGAAAACAAACTGGTTCTGAACCGTCTTGAAGGTTATCGTCTTGAAATCACGAACGATGATAACAGCGCATGTACAGGTGAGGTTTGCATCGACAATCTGGAGCAGCTGACCTCTTATACTCCTGAATTCAAGGGAACTCCCAAGTTCTCCAGTGTTTTCATTCAGCTGAATAGCGTCTATAAAGAGACCGACTGGGACGTAGAATTCAAAGCAAGCCGTGAAGTGGGCATTGACACTTGGATTATCCAGTATGCCGAAGGTTTCAATGACCGCACGAATGAGAAATCTTCTTTCTATTCGCCGACAAATCTGCCGTGGGTGACCAAGCAATATGATATCATGAACCGAATGTTCGATGCTGCCGAGCGTAACGGGATGAAGCTGATTGTTGGACTATATCCCGGTGATTACAGCAAGGAAGATACTACAAAACCGGAACAATATGAATTTCTGGTGGAGCGTAATAAACAAGTATTCGATGAACTGTTTGCCCTTTGGGGGAATCATCCCAGCCTGGCGGGATGGTACATAACCGAAGAATTTCATGACGGCTCGTATCCGGTAGGCTGGCAGCAGGAACCCGCCTTGTCTATGCTGGCTAATTATTTGCAGACAGTGGCGGCTTATGTGAAGTCGAAGTCTCCGAAAGAAGTCTGCATAGCTCCTGCTTTGTGGAGGGGAATGCCTGCTGATCTCTGCGGAAAATGGTTTGGTAAGATATTTGCCCAGACTCCCGATATAGATGTACTTTATCTTCAGGATATAGGCGGACGTTGTCTGGTAGATTTTGATGTGGACCTGCCCAACTGGTTTGCCGAAATAAAGAAAGCCTGCGATGCTAACGGAGTGATTTTCGGAGTAGATATAGAGTCGTTCAAAGAGTGCTGGTGTCCGAGAATTACCATGCGGACCAAACCCTGGATCGAGCTGGAGGAACAGCTGAGAGTAGCCGGAATGTTTACCGATCATATCACGAATTTCAGTTGGGCCACCTTCAAGCCGGGAACAGATACCTATGAAGGGTATAAGAAATATCTTGAAAGAAAATAAGCAATCATACTAAAAGCAAAGTTTCATCGGATGGAACAAAGAGTTTCATCCCTTGAAACTCTTTGTTCCAAGCGGTGAAACTCTCAGTATTGCCTAATGAAACTGAAAGAAACCAATGGTATGCTCAATCAGTAAACGGGAAATACTTGATTATGAATAAGTTTTTAGAAGAAATGTCTTGTCACGGCGATACATACATGCATTTATTTATTAAAAATATAGTACCATGAAGAAAATTATAGTAATTGGCAGTTCCAATATAGATATGGTGGTGAAGACCTCTCATCTGCCGGTCCCCGGTGAAACCATTCTGGGTGGTGAATTCTTTATGCACCAAGGTGGTAAAGGAGCCAATCAGGCAGTTGCAGTGAAAAGGTTGGGTGGTAATCTGATCTTTGTAGCGAAGTTGGGGAATGATATACTGGGACAGCAGTCAGTGGATTATTTCAAGAAAGAGGGAATAGATACAAAATATATCACTCTTGATGAAAACTCTGCTTCCGGAGTTGCTTTGATCAGTGTGGATGATCACGCAGAGAATAGTATAGTGGTGGCTTCCGGAGCCAATATGCTGCTGAACGAGCAGGATGTGGATAAAGTTGTGGAGGAAATGTGCGAAGGAGACATCTTGTTGATGCAACTGGAAATTCCGATTCAAACGGTGGAATATGCTGCCAGGAAAGCTTTTGAAAAAGGGGTGAAGGTAGTCTTGAATCCGGCCCCTGCCCGGAGCCTTCCGAAAGAGTTACTCAGATACCTGTTTATGATTACTCCCAACCGGATTGAAGCAGAAATGCTTACCGGTATAAAGATTGTGAATGATGCTGATGCAGAACGGGTTGCAAAAGAAATCAGTGCGATGGGAGTACAGAATATAATTGTAACTTTGGGTTCGAAGGGCTGCTTGGTGAGAGAAGGCGATACTTCGTATTGTGTGGATGCTTTTAAAGTGGAACCTGTTGATACAACGGCTGCCGGCGATACTTTCAACGGTGCTTTATGTGTGGGACTGGCAGAAGGCATGAACTTGAGGCAATCTGCTGGAATGGCTTCTAAAGCTTCATCTGTTGCCGTGACAAGAATGGGAGCGCAGTCTTCTATTCCGTATCGTAAAGAACTGGACCTGAATGAATAAATTAACCTCTAAAAATACCGATTATGTTTATAGTTGAAAGTTACGGATTGGCAGTGGCGTTGTGTTGGGTTACGATGCTTTGCTGGGGATCGTGGGGAAATACTCAGAAGTTGGCAGCCAAGACCTGGCGCTACGAGTTGTTCTATTGGGATTACGTGATTGGCATCGTTCTTTTCTCTCTGATCTGGGGATTGACTTTAGGTAGTACGGGAGAGGCCGGGAGAGGATTTATACAGGACTTGTTGCAAGTGAGTCCGGAGAACTTCTGGAGCGCTTTCCTGGGTGGTGTGATATTCAATGCTTCTAATATTCTGCTATCGGCTTCTATGTCATTGGCAGGGATGTCGGTTGCTTTTCCTATAGGGGTGGGGCTGGCATTGGTTCTGGGGGTATTTGTCAATTATTTCAGTGTTCCGAAGGGAGATCCCGTCATTCTTTTCCTAGGCGTTTTCCTGATTGTACTGGCTATTATCTTTAATGGAATAGCATCCGGAAAAGTTTCCAAAGCGTCCGGTCAGAGCACCCGTAAGAAAGGTATCCTGGTTGCTGTATGCGCCGGTATCCTGATGGCGTTCTTTTATCGTTTTGTGGCGGCAGCTATGGACCTGGAAAATCTGGAAGCACCCACAGCAGGCATGATGACTCCTTATTCGGCTTTGTTCGTGTTTGCAATAGGTATCTTTATCAGTAATTTCCTGTTCAATACACTGGTGATGAAGAAACCTTTTATGGGAGAACCTGTGTACTACAGCCAGTATTTCAAAGGAAACTTCAATACGCATCTGGTGGGTGTGTTGGGCGGTATAATCTGGGCATTGGGAACTGCTTGCAGCTATATCGCTGCCGGAAAAGCCGGTGCGGCTATTTCCTATGCGCTGGGGCAAGGGGCAACGATGGTAGCCGCCTTGTGGGGACTCTTCATTTGGAAAGAGTTTAAGGGGGCTTCAAAGTCTACCAATCTGTTACTTACGCTGATGCTTATTCTTTTTATCTCCGGTCTGGTACTGATTATAGTGTCCGGAGGAAGTTGATAACTTAATATAGATTTATAAATGTGTACTATGAAGAAGAAATTTCAAATGATAGGATTTGCTCTGTCAGTTTTATTGGTTGCGTTACCGGTAGTTACGGTGGGTGCGGATAATGCCGCTTCCGACAAACAGAAAAAAGAGAAAACCACCGAGTCGGCTTTGGGTGTGAAACCTGTTACAGGTAGCTGGATCAACCTGGCATACAAGGATGTACGTAATAAATATACGAATCCTCAGAGTTTTGATAATATGGACTCGAAATTGTGGGAAGCTAAAGTACGTGAATTGTCGGCTATGGGTATCGAATATCTGGTACTCATGGAGGTTGCCAATGAAGGAAAATCTTATTATCCTTCGCAAATAATGCCTTGGTGGTATAATAAGGATAAGAAAAGTCCTGTGGATGCTATTCTGGATGAAGCAGCCAAACATAATATGAAGATTTTCATGAGTAGTGGCTGGGCAAAGGATCAGGATGATAATCTGCTTGATCCGGCAATTAAGGAACGGCAGCTCCGGATCATGGAAGAGTTGGCATCTCTTTATAAAAACCACAAAGCCTTTTATGGCTGGTATTTACCGGTAGAAGATTGCCTTTGTCCTATTTTTGCGGAGCATGCGGTGCAGTCGGTAAATACCTTATCAGAGAAGGCTAAAAAATTGGCTCCGGGCAAGAAAACCCTGATCTCTCCTTATGGAATCGGATTGTCAGAATTTGATAATCCGGAATATGAGAAGCAAATGCAGAAACTGAAAGTGGATATCATTGCCTATCAGGATGAAGTGGGGTGTGTACGCGATCAGTTCACACTTCCCCGTCTGAAGAAGAACTGGCAGAGATTGCGTGATATTCATAACCGCCTGAATATTGAAATGTGGGCAAATTGTGAGACTTTCACTTGGGAAGAGGGTACCAATGACCGTACTTCTGCCTTGATTCCGGCAGCCTATCCGAGGCTGCTGTCCCAGCAGGTTGCAGCATCTGCGGCGGGGGTTGATAAGATCATTTCATTTATGTTCTACGGTATTATTGAGAATCCTGAGTCAAAGTATCAGTTGGGACAACCTGTCTGGTCGAACAAAGTGTATGCTGACTATATGGACTGGAAGAACGGAAAGGAATATTGGAAACTGATGGAAGCAGCATTTATGGAGAAATTAGTCAATGGAGCGGCTCCGCAAATGATGCTTGGAAAGGCCGGTTTGCAACCGTTACTGGATGGTAAGGTTGCTGAAGAGGACAGTAAGGATGCCCGCTGGGTGAAGTTCGAGGCCGGTTATCATGAATTTGTAGTGGATCTGCAAAAGAAAACCCGTGTTCAGAAAGCTATGTTGCGTATGCTGAATTATAATCCGGAAAAAATAGGTATGCCGATGAAGACATATCTGTATACTTCAATAGACGGTAAAGAGTATAATCTGTCTTCCATAAAAGACGCCCCTTATTTTCCGAACAACAAGCATGATGCCTGGATTGAAAGCATATTGTTTGACCAACTGGATGAAAATGTACGCTATGTAAAGGTCGCTTTTGAAGCTCCGCAACAGGTATATATAGATGAGTTGTTTATTAATCCGGTTCTGAAATAAAAAGCGAAATATTATGAAAACTGGGAAAAACGTAATTATCGCATTGGCTCTTTTGGCAAACTTGTGGTTTGTTTCCTCTTGTAATAACGGGCCGAAGCGTGAAGTTTGGTTGGATGAAGTTTATAAGGACTCCTGTTTTGTACAGGATTGGGGAATACCGCAGATAAATCAGTCTGTGGTATGGACTCCACTTACGGTAAATGGAGTTGTGTATAAGCGGGGTATCGGAGCTCATTCCATCAGCCGTATGCTGTATGATTTGGGTGGTAAGGCCGTTTCAGTGAGTGGCTTGGTTGGAGCGGACGATAACAACCTGTATGCCGGTAAATTGCAGTTCAAGATAATCGGAGATAAAAAAGAACTTTGGAAAAGTGGTGTGATGCGGAAGGGCGATCCCGTAAAAGAGTTCAATGTCAGCCTCTCCGGCATTGATAAAGTGTTGCTATTGGTTGAAGAATGTGGCGATGGCATTATGTACGACCATGCCGACTGGTTGAATGTGAAGTTTGTGACCCATGGAGAGATTACCCCGATACCTGCCTGGCCGAAGCCTGTGGCTAAGGAGAAGTACATTCTGACACCGGAAGCTCCGGAAACTCCACGGATTAATAATCCTCTGGTATATGGCGCCCGTCCGGGAAATCCGTTCCTGATGACGATTATGGCAAGTGGTAACCGGCCAATGACTTTTGAAGCGTCAGGACTTCCTGCCGGACTGAAATTAGATACTTCCACCGGCTTTATTACGGGAAAAACCGAACTTAGAGGAGATTTCAAAGTGCTTCTGAAAGCCATGAACGAAAAAGGTGTAGCCGAAAAAGAAATTACCTTGAAAATAGGAGACCGGATTGCTCTGACTCCTCCGATGGGATGGAACAGTTGGAATTGCTGGGGACTTTCTGTAGATGATGAGAAAGTGCGCGAGGCTGCCCGCATGATGAATGAAAAGTTGCATGCATACGGATGGACGTATGTGAATATTGATGACGGCTGGGAAGCTACCGAACGTACCAAGCAGGGAGAATTGCTCTCCAATGAGAAATTCCCTGATTTTAAAGGCTTGGCTGATTATATTCATTCTCTGGGATTGAAATTCGGTATTTATTCTTCACCGGGACCGACAACATGTGGTGATTATCTGGGCAGTTATCAGCATGAGGAAATAGATGCACGGACCTGGGGCAGATGGGGAGTAGATTATCTCAAATATGATCATTGCGGATATCATGCGGTTCAGAAGGATTCAGAAGAGAAAACAATCCGCGAACCCTATATTGTTATGCGTGATGCATTGGATAAAGTGGATCGGGACATTGTCTATTGTGTGGGATATGGTGCTCCCAATGTCTGGAACTGGGCAAGGGAGGCAGGGGGTGAGCTGTGGCGCACCACCCGTGACATTACTGATGAATGGAATGTGGTGACAGCCATCGGTTGTTTTCAGGATGTTTGTGCTCAGGCTACTGCACCGGGGAACTATAATGATCCCGATATGCTGGTGGTAGGAAAACTGGGTAAGGCTTGGAGAGAGAAGGTTCATGAATCGGCTCTGACTCCTGATGAACAATATTCCCATATCTCTCTATGGTGCATTCTTTCCGCTCCGCTGTTGATCGGTTGTGATATGTCCGATATAGATGATTTTACGTTGAGTTTACTGACAAATAATGAAGTGATTGCTGTGAATCAGGACCTGTTGGCAACACCGGCCACAAAATTGCTGACTGATAATGGGCAGATATGGTATAAGAAACTATATGATGGATCGTATGCAGTAGGATTCTTCCAGATAGATCCTTATTTTATCTTGTGGGATCAGGATGAGGCTGAAGCTATCCAGATGAAGACGTATGATTTCGAATTAGCTCTCAAGCAACTGGGAATTACTGGCAAAGTATCTGTTCGCGATCTGTGGCGGCAAAAAGATTTGGGGGAATATAATGGGGAGTTCCGGACACAGGTTCCCTATCATGGAGTTTCTTTTGTGAAGATAACTCCTGTGGAGTAAATTGTGTGTATCTTAGAAAAAACCTCCTTTCTAATCTTGTCATGGGGATGAGAAAGGAGGTTTTCTTATTTATCAACTCTACTTATTTATCAGTTCGACAACTCCGGATTAGCAGCTATCGCTTCTCTTGGAATTTGAATTGTATAACGCGAATCATCCTGTTCCAATACATAGGTTCCTCCCTTGAGCACTTTTTCAATACGAGGGCGGGTGGTACGGCGTAAGTCGAACCAGCGATGTCCTTCAAAAGCTAATTCACGCGCACGTTCATCCAGAATCTCCTGTATCAGGGCTTCTTTGGTCATTGCGTTCACGGCAGTTGCTTTTACTGTATATGCTTCCGGCGTATAGCGCTTCTGCATTAACTCCAGCAGTCGGGTGCGTGCTTGGGGCAATTTATCCGATTGTGCGGCTGCTTCTGCCGAATTCAGGTACATTTCTCCCACCCGGAAAGAACAACGGAAATCATCTTTTCCGCTTTTTTGGCTGAAGCGATAACCATTCTTGTCGGCAGCTTTAAAATAAGCGTCCAGACGTAAATCGCCTTCTTTGTATAAAGAAGCTAAAGCTTCTGATAGAACAGCAGCCTGTGTGTAGTTAGAAGACATACCGCGTTCTAAGGCAGTAATATTTTCTACAGACTGATAGTTGTTGGGCAGGGTATAAGTTTCTGCATTGAAATCTTCCAATGTATTCTTTTCAGCAAGTATCGCTTCGGCTGCCTGATATGCATTGTCCCATTGTCCCATATATAAATATACACGGGCACGGAGGGCTTTTACAGATAAGGTTGTGAAACGATAAGAAAATTTCTGTTCCCAAGATTCTTTATTAATCAGTTTTTCAGCCTCGTTGATATCTGCAATAACCGCTTCATAAATTTGTGCAACGGTATTCTTCTTCAGAATTTCATTGATATCGCTATTCAGCTTAAGCGGCACGGCTGTCGTCTCTAATGCTCCCGAACGGGTATAGGGCTGACCGTAAAGATTTACCAACAGGAAATGCATGTAAGCACGGAGCAGATAACATTCACCAATCAATTGTTCGATGTCCTCTTCGCTCCCTTCGTTGATGGATTCCCACTCTTCTATGGTATAGTTGACAGTGAACATGATGCTATAGAAGTTCTTCCACTCAAAAGCAGTGGTTTGTCCCGGTGCGCTGAAGTCATCCCAACACTCGATTTTTCCGTAACGATCCTGTTCCCAACTATCGTCTTTCACATACAGTTCATCCGAACGAAAACAGGCGAGTCCTCTGGCATCGGGAACGGTCTTATAAGCTGTGGCAATCAGCGCTCTGTACTCAGCTAAAGTCTGGGGGATCACCTTTCCCGTAGGTTGAATGTCAAGCATATCACAAGCAGTCAGTAATACTACGCTGCTCATCAATAACATTATATATATCTTTCTCATTGTTTTAACTCTCTATAAAATTAAAAATTCAGGTTCAGGCTTAGGGTAACAGACTTCGGAGCCGGGGTTGCATACGCGTTGGACATCGTTTCCGGATCAAGATAATTCTTGTAACTTGAACCGAATACTAATAAGTTACGTCCTTCGATGGCAATTGTAGCGGAAGTCATACCCAATTTGCGGCTAAAATTAGTGGGCAATGTATACCCTAAACGGATGTTTTGCAGTCGCACGTAGTTTAGGTCTCTGATCCAGATATCCAGGTTACGGTATATTTCATTCTGGTTTGAATACCACATGTATTCGTCCAGACGTTCATTTTGGCTCAGCAGAACAGGGAAGATTGTTTCCGTGTTTTCCGGAGTCCATCGGTTCAGGATATCGCGGTTCGTATTACGTCCTTTATCAAAGTCAACGATAGAGTAGGTGGGTTGGCTGCGCACTTTTCCACCGAAGTCGAAGCTGAAGTTTACACCCAGTTCAAATGCCTTGTATGTGAAAGTATTATTGAAACCACCGGTATAAGGGCAGTCGGCTGTACCTACATAAGTGTAAAGTTCACGGCGTTCGCGGGCTGTCAGGTCAGTTGCTCCGAATCCCCATTCCTGCAATTTGAAGAATTCCATGGCCGATACGGCTTTTCCGTCTTTACCCTCAAACATCGGATAACCTTCTTCATCCAATCCGGCTGTTTTCAGGGCAAACAAGGCTCCTACAGGATATCCTTCGCGTCCCGGTTCCAAGGCATCTTCGCGCAGTGCTTCTTTCAGTATTTTATTGTTGTTGTATGCGAAGTTGAAGTTGGTGGTCCACATGAAATTCTTGGTGTGGATATTGCGTGTGCTAAGGGCAACCTCAACACCCTGGTTCTGCATACTGGCCCAGTTGACGGTCAACATTTCAAAACCTGTTTCCAGTGGGAGCATTTGGGTTCCAATCAAGTCTACGCCCTTACGATAGTAATAGTCTACGCTCAGATTGATAGCCTGATTCAATACTGCAAAGTCGAATCCGGCGTTTACTGAGTGGGTTTTCTCCCAACGCAGTTTCTTGTTTGGTGCACCGGAAACGTCAATCATATCTTCCGACCCTCCCGGCAGGATATTTTCAATTCTGTAGTTACCCAGAAGGTAAGGAGAGGTGTTCTTGTCAATGTTTCCTTGCAAACCGTAGGATGCACGGACTACCAGATTGTCTATCCATTTGGCATTCGCCATAAAAGGTTCCTGAGAGATACGCCACAAACCACTGACTGAATATAGTGGCAGATAACGGTATTTCTTGTCTACACCGAAAAGGTCGGAACCGTCAAAACGGATACTTCCGCCCAATGTATAGCGGTTCAGCAAAGAATAAGACAGGGTTGAGAAAGCGGATACGTATGCATTCTCAACATGAGCCTTCTCGTGTAACTTGAAGGCCTGGCTTTCTTCCGGGAAGATGATCGGCTTTGTTGTCAGCGTCTTCCGGTCAAATCCATAACCGGCGCTATACAGCTTTTCCTCCCATGTCTTGCGGATTTCTGTTCCCACCATTATTTCAAATTCATGGATGTCATTGTAGGTATCGCGGTATTCTCCCATCGCTTTCCAAGTGAGCTGGGACAGTGAGTTTTCGTTAGCCTTATGGAATCCTCCTTCCGGCAGGTAAGTTACGCCATTATTACGATGATTCTTCTTCTCTGTACGCATCACATAACTTTCTTCTTCAGCGATTTTTTCGATAGAAGTTTTATCCAGTTGCAAACCGAGTTGGGTGGTAATTTTAAAACGGTCGTCAAATCGCAGTTCAGCGTCGAAGATGGATGAAAGGCCGTTAATGGTAGTTTCGTTACTCGTATTTTTCCGTTCTTCGAAGAGGTTAAGACCAAAATCCATGTCCGTATCATCTTCTACATCCACATCGTAATTATAGTTGCCATTGGCATCATAAGGAGTGAAATAAGGATTTGCCAGACGTGAATAATAGATCGGGTTCGTCAGTCCCCGGTCATCCGGCAAATAAGTAGAGTTCTTACGGCGGTTGGCAAACATGGAAGCACCGACTTTCAATATGCTGTTCACCTTATAGCTGGTCTTCATCACTAAATTCAAACGTTCGGCAGAGACATTGGGAATATTACCGTTTTCCTTCATATATCCGAAAGAAGTGTAATAAGTTGCCTTTTCGCTACCACCGGAAAGAGACAAGTTATACTCCTGTGTAAATGCATCACGGAAGAGGATATCACTCCAGTCTGTGTTAGTTGCCTTTAGTCTATTGATTGCACCTTGAGCATTGGAGGACAAAGCGTTCCAACCTCCGTCTTTGAAGTTCTGTAGTTCTCCCAATCCGGAGATAATGCGATATACCTCACCTTTGGTTTCTCTGTAAGGATAGCCGGATTCCAGCAAGTCAAGTTCCAGACCTACTTTCTCTTCTGAATTCAATAGATTCAAGCGGTCTATATTCAACTTTGGAGAATATGTCAGCTTCGAAGAGAAGTTAATAACCGGTTTTCCGACTTTACCTTTCTTTGTGGTAATCACAATCACACCGTTAGCTGCGCGGGCACCATAGATGGCAGTTGCGGCAGCATCTTTCAAAACGGTGATATTATCGATATCGGCAGGATTCAGACCGGCAATGGCGGTTTGTCCTACGTTATCGATATCTTTCAGTACTTCCATACTGGGGATGTTCGTTCCTTCCAATGGAATACCGTCCAATACCCACAAAGGGTCTTGGGTACCGTTCAGCGAAGAGGTACCGCGGATACGGATTTTAGCAGGAGCGCCCGGGGCACCGGATATATTGCTTACGGAAAGTCCGGCAATTTGTCCGGTCAATGCCTGGTCTATGCTCTTGGCTGCACCTACCATCTGGTCCGAGATATCGATTTTTGACACGGCAGCCGTCAGTTTACGGCGTTCCACAGTCTGGTATCCCGTTACAACTACCGCATCAAGCATATGAGCGGAAGGTTGAAGAGTGATATCATATTGTTTTTTGCCCGGAATGAGTTTTATTTCCACTACATCATAGCCAACGTAGCTACAATAAAACCGGGTAATGCCATCCGGAATTGAAATAGAGAATTTACCGTCGATATCCGTAATGACACCAATAGTCGATTGATTGTTCCCGTTTTTCTTCAGATCCTCAGCCGTCACATAGACAGAAGCACCTATGAGAGGCAATTTATCCTCAGAAGAAATTACTACACCCTCTACTTGTCGCTCTGCGGCAAGGGCGTAAGTGAGTGTTCCTATCAGGAATAGGAACACGACAGATAAGCGTCTTTTCATCCGTTAAAATAATAAAATTAATACTTAAATTGAAAACTGGTTTTAAAGTCCCAATGCTGTGTTGATACGAAGAATCATATCTTTATAATGATATTTGGTTGCCACATCCGATGTTCCCAGACGACTCTGGAGTAAATCCTTGATGCGGAGCAATTCTCCTCGTTTCACGGAGATGGCATCTGAGATGCGATTTAGCTGGGAACCGTAAAAATTCAATTCACGGCGGGCACCCATACGATCTGAATCCAGTGTACGATGAGCATGCTCGTCACAACTGCAAAGGGGGATTTGGTTATCCAGCAGGAAGTGGTTATCCATTAATTTTTTGTTGATTTTGACTCCTTCGCTTTCGGCAGCAGCTGTAATCAAGGCATCTACAAAGTTTTTCTGTAAGGCACGTGTCATGACATCAGGTAGTGCGTCTCGCTCCGTGGTTGCGAAGATACTGCGGTGTAAACCGTCCATCAACTCTACGGCTGTGAAAGCCTTTTTGCCATTCACTGCTTCGTTTTCGAGCATACGTACCAGGCGGTTATTGGATAAGAGGTCCCAAAGAATATAAGATTGGGCATTCTTCAATACTTGTGTCGGTGCATTTTCTACTATGCCCAACGGAGTGTTGCGAAGCAAATAGGTATATTCACCCACTTCTGCGTCGAATAACCACTTCGGGTAAGTCAATACTTCATCAAGTAAGAATTTCAAAGCGGCCTGCTGCTTCTCCTTCTCTACAAAAGTGTAAGTTTTCTGACCGTCACCTACCACTGTATTTTCCATATATATACCCCCTATGTTGGCAAGTACATGGTACAGATAATTATTCCATTGGTTGATCACTGCATAATATAGACGTGAAGCTTCTTCATACGTTTGTCCCTTCTCCCCGGTAGTTGTCCATTTGATAATTTCGGGAACAATCCGTTTCAGGTTTGCAATGCCATATTGGGAAGAACGTACGGCATCATCGCCCAGGTCTTCATTCTGTGCACGGGGATCTACGGCATCACGTACATCCTGCGCCTCACTGTATTTATAAAGACGGTCTGTATGGCGGCTCAGGAAATCATAAAGCAAATCCTTTTCTTCCTCCGGAGTTTCCTTACCATACCAGCGATAACCGTATTCGATGGCAAAAAGATCGTAAGGACCGATATGCGGTGAGAGTGCAGTTATTCCGTCACCGGGTTGTGCTACGTAGTTGAAACGGGCATAATCCATGATGGAAGAAGAGGTAGAGTTCATCCGGTCGGTAAATGACTTGGAACGGAGTGAGTCCGTGGGAAATGCCCATGACCCCATCATGTTATGACGCAATCCTAAAGAGTGGCCTACTTCATGGCAGGCCACAAAACGCATGGCGTCACCCATCAGTTCATCGGATAACTTAATGCCGCGTGCTTCCGGGCGTACAGTACCTGTCTGTACGGTAATCCATTCCTGAAGCATATTCAGTACATTGTGCCACCACATGATGTCCGCTTCCAGAATTTCTCCTGAACGGGGGTCCAGAATAGAAGGACCCATAGCATTTGCCTTGGTTGAGGCTGCATAGGTCAGTACGGAATAGTTCACGTCGTCCATGTCTACCGTCATGCTGTCCGTAATATCTTTGGCGATGATGGCGTTCTTGAAACCAGCACGTTCAAAAGCAACCTGCCAGTCTTCGATACCTTGTTTGATATATTTGCGCCAACGATATGGGGTGGAATTCTCTATGTAGAATACAATCGGTTTAGCCGGTTCCACCAACTCACCACGCAGATAGCGCTCGCGATCTTCCGGTTTCGGTTCCAGGCGCCAGCGAGTGATGAACTGTTGTTTGCTAACCCGTTGTTGTCCGTCGCTATAACTAAGCAAAGGATTGGTGAAGTAGCCTACGCGGGCATTATCCAGGCGACCGGTCATCGGGGTTTCCGGCAGTAACATCAGTGACGAACTTACTTCGACAGTTACATAGATGGAAGTCGTTCCTTCGGTCACTTTCGTGGTCAGTTCGGACGTAGCCACCACATTATTCTCGAATGACTTGATTGAGAGAATGCGTGACAGATTCTTGATGGAAGAGGTTCCCAGATTTATATTGGTAAATACATTGTTGATGCTTGTCTCTGTACCATCATAAATATCATTCACTTTGATGACCATGGTGGTAGAGTCATTGTTGAATGCCTCGATCTTGAAGCCGGCTATCAATGGAGAAATATAATTATCACGTACCGACTGGCTGATGGCATCTTCGGCAGGAGCGAGAGGAAGAGGGCGGCTTTGACGAATCAGCAACTTGTTTGTTGCCTTATCCAGTTCGAAGCGCACCATCTGGTTTTCATAATTGGTACCGCGGTTCACTCCGGCCTCATTCAGTTCGGAAGGGACACGTTGAAGCTTGTTCACTACCAGCATGTCTCTGCCCAGCAGGTTCGTCGGTACCTCAAAATAGTAATCGTTCTTTTTCTGGTACACATTGAACATACCACGGCGAATGATGCTACCGTCTCCGGTCAGTTTCTCGTACTCGTTTTTTGATTTAACACTGTCGTTAGGTTCACTTTTCTTTTTCTTCCGGAACCATCCCATAGAATCGGGCGTAGAATTTACAGCATGCACTATGACAGGCTCACACATGAAAGCGCCTGTAGCCACTGTAGTCAGCAAAATTGTTTTAAGTTTCATCAGTTATTATCAATTATCATCATGCTCCCCTTTCTACTCATAGAATAGGGGACGGCAAAGATAGTAAAACTATCTATATGAACAGATAGCTGCAATTAGTTTTGACGTTTTTTCTTTTATAACTCAAAGAGTCTTTCAATTATAAAAAAACAGTATCAGTTAGAGTTTATGCTCATTCTTTAACTGATACTGCTAAAAATCTATTTTCAGTTTAAAGTCGGCTTAGTCAAATAAACTCTTGAACTTCTTGAAAATCTTTTCTTTAATAGAAGTATTCGGTTTAAAATTGTCTGAGCCTTCCATTTCTTCGAGTGCTTTTTTCTCATCTTTGTTAAGAGCTTCCGGTACATATACGCTAACATTTACTAATAAATCTCCCGTACCGTATCCGTTCACACTTGGCAGTCCTTTTCCGCGAAGCCGGAGTACTTTACCCGGTTGGGTGCCCGACTCAATCTTCACTTTCACCTTGCCGTCGATGGTGGGTATTTCTACCGCGCCACCTAAAGCAGCTGTCGGGAAGCTGAGAAGCAGGTTGTAAATCAAGTCGTTTTCGTCGCGGATCAGTTCTTTATCCTGTTCTTCCTCTACAAGAATCAACAGGTCACCCGGAACACCATTGTGCTTACCGGCATTTCCTTTACCGCTCATAGAAAGCTGCATACCCTCCATTACACCTTTAGGTATATTCACGCTTACTACTTCTTCACCGTAGACGATACCTTCTCCGGCACACACCTTACATTTATTCTTGATGATTTTTCCTTCGCCACCACAAGTAGGGCAGGTAGTACGGGTCTGCATCGTACCGAGGATTGTCTGCTGGTTGCGAATCACCGATCCGCTACCTTTACAGGTCGGACAAGTTTCCGAACCGCCGTCACCTTCAGCACCCGAACCATGACAATGGTCACAAGGAACGTACTTTTTCAGTTTGAATTTTTTTTCTACACCGGTGGAAATCTCTTTCAGATTCAGTTTCACCTTTACACGTAAGTCCGAACCGCGAAAACGCGCACGTTGCGAACTTCCACCTCCGAATCCTCCTCCGAAACCGCTGAAACCTCCTCCGAAGCCACCGCTATGTCCACCAAAGATATCTCCGAACATAGAGAAGATATCATCCATAGACATGCCGCCACTGAAGCCACCGAACGGACCACCGTTTCCGGCAGCACCACTCATTCCTGCATGACCGAATTGATCATAACGGGCACGCTTGTCCGCATTGCTTAGTACGTCGTATGCTTCTGCCGCTTCTTTGAATTTTTCTTCCGCCACTTTGTCACCCGGATTCTTGTCAGGATGATATTGAATGGCTTTTTTGCGATAGGCTTTCTTTATTTCCTCTACCGTTGCTGTCTTTTCGACTTCCAGTACTTCGTAGTAATCTCTTTTTTCCATATATATTATGTTATTCTCCTACCACCACTTTGGCATGGCGGATTACTTTGTCGTTTAGCATGTATCCGGTCTGTACACAGTCTAGAATCTTGCCCTTCAAAGCTTTATCCGGTGCGGGAATGACGGCGACTGCTTCGTGGTAATCAGTGTCGAGAGGTTGTTCTTTAGTCTCGATTACTTTTACGCCGTCCTGTGCCAATACAGACATGAACTTGTTATAAATCAATTCCACTCCTTCCTTCACGGCTGCTACATCGGTGGCAGTTTCCATGTTTTTCAGAGCGCGTTCAAAGTCATCCACGATTGGAAGTATACTGCTGATGGTCTTTTCGCCACCGTTCAGGATCAGCTCAGCTTTTTCTTTCATCGTGCGTTTACGGTAGTTGTCAAACTCGGCAGAAAGGCGCAGATACTTATCTTTCTGGTCCTCTATTACTTTGTTTGCTTCTTCCAGCTCTTTGGCAAGCTTTTCCTCTTCTGTCAGGACAGTTTCGTCCTGTACATCTTCCGTTTGGGATTCTTCATTTTCCGCAGCTTCCTTCTGGGCAGCTTCGGACATTAACTCTTCTTCGTTGATGTTTTCTTTTTCTTTCGGGTCCATATTTCTATTCTTATTATTCTTGTAAAAAGGATTTGTTTTCATTGCTGTCAAGGGTTTAAGTTAGTATATCGCTGTACCAACAAAAACTTTGCCAAATAGGCTGCTTTGGTCTAAAACGCCGCAAAGGTAATACTTTTATGTCAGATTGACAGCGCATTTCTACGAGTATTCATAGAAAAATGTCTATCTTTGCACCCGCAAAATACAGAGTAATAGGTATTAGGTAGTAAATTGTAAATCGATAAATAGTAAATAAATCAATGATTACAGTCTCGAACGTTTCCGTACAGTTTGGAAAAAGGGTGTTGTTTAATGATGTAAACCTGAAGTTTACAAGTGGTAACTGTTATGGTATTATCGGTGCTAACGGTGCCGGAAAATCTACTTTCCTGCGTGCCATATCCGGTGACTTGGATCCTACAACCGGTTCTATTATGTTGGGTCCGGGCGAACGCCTCTCCGTTTTAAGTCAGGACCACTTCAAATGGGATGCGCTTACGGTAATGGATACCGTAATGATGGGGCATACCGTTTTGTGGGATATCATGAAGCAACGTGAAGTGCTTTATGCCAAAGAAGATTTCACGGATGAAGATGGCTTGAAAGTTTCTGAATTGGAAGAGAAATTTGCGGAACTGGATGGTTGGAATGCGGAAAGTGATGCTGCCGCTTTGCTGAGTGGCCTGGGCATTAAGGAAGATAAGCATTATTTGTTGATGGGTGATTTGAGTGGTAAGGAGAAAGTACGTGTCATGCTGGCACAGGCACTTTTCGGTAATCCGGATAACTTGTTGCTGGATGAGCCTACCAATGACCTCGATATGGAGACAGTGATGTGGCTGGAAGATTATTTGGCTAACTTTGAACATACGGTGTTGGTTGTAAGTCACGACCGTCACTTCCTCGATTCTGTTTGTACGCATACGGTCGATATCGATTATGGTAAGATCAATCTCTTTGCCGGTAACTATAGTTTCTGGTATGAATCAAGTCAGTTGGCCTTGCGTCAGCAACAGAACCAGAAGGCTAAGGCAGAGGAGAAGAAGAAAGAACTGGAAGAGTTTATCCGCCGCTTTAGTGCCAATGTGGCAAAGAGCAAGCAGACTACCAGCCGTAAGAAGATGTTGGAAAAACTGAATGTAGAAGAAATCAAACCTTCTTCACGTAAATATCCGGGTATTATCTTTACTCCCGAGCGTGAACCGGGTAATCAGATACTGGAGGTTTCCGGACTGACCAAGACACTGGAAGATGGTACAATACTTTTCCGTGATGTTAATTTCAACGTTGAGAAGGGAGACAAGATTGTATTCCTTTCCCGTGATCCTCGTGCCATGACTTCATTCTTCGAAATTATCAATGAAGAAGCGAAACCGGATGCCGGAACTTTCAACTGGGGCGTCACTATTACTACTGCATACCTGCCGTTGGATAATACTAAATATTTCAATACGGACCTGAACTTGGTGGACTGGTTGAGCCAGTTTGGCGAGGGTAATGAAGTGTATATGAAGAGCTTCCTGGGACGTATGCTGTTCTCCGGTGAAGAGGTATTGAAAAAAGCAAGTGTGTTATCGGGAGGTGAAAAGATGCGTTGTATGATTGCCCGTATGCAGTTGCGCAATGCCAACTGTCTGATTCTGGATACTCCTACCAATCACCTTGACTTGGAATCTATCCAGGCATTCAATAATAACCTGAAAACTTATAGAGGTAATATCCTGTTCTCCTCACATGACCATGAGTTTATCCAAACGGTTGCCAATCGTATCATCGAACTGACTCCGAACGGTATTATTGATAAGATGATGGAATATGATGAATATATTACTTCGGATCATATCAAGGAGCTGAGAGCAAAAATGTATAGTTAAGTAAGTTACAAGCTATAAAAAAACTACGAGCTACGAGATTTTTCTGTGTGATAAGCTGGCAAGGCATAGCACAGTTACTCGTAGCTCGTAGTTTTTTTGTAGCTCGTAGCTACTTATAAATCAATTTGTTCTTTCCTTCTCCAAACAGGTTGTCTCCTAAAGTCGTAATCTTGTTCCCTGTAGCTACTACATAACGTAGGTTATCACATCCCATAAATGCGCCGTATTCAATAGCCGTCACTCCGGCAGGTAATTCCAATGTACCACATAAACGTCCGCAGCCGCTGAAAGCACGTTGACCGATACTTTTCAAACCTTTGGGAAGCTGAATACGCAGTAAGTATTTCTTCTGGGTGAATGTATATTCGGGAATAGCTGTGGCGCTACATTTACTAAGATCTGCAGCAACGAGATTAGGCATATAATCCCGGATCAGGATAAAATCAGCTTCATCCAGTTTGCCTTCCACAGTCAGGAAGTTTACATCCTTAGGCTGCAAACCGGCTTCTACCAATTCACTGGCAAGGCTTCCCATCAACCCTATCTGTACAGATACTTCTACAGGTTCGCCTTCTATCACGGCAAAGGTATCCCAATGTTTCTTGCCACGGTAAGAGTCACTGCTACCCAGAGGTACAAAAATGGCCGTAATACTATCTGCCAAAGCTTCAGACATCAGATTGGGAGCAGTCTTTTTTCGTAATTGGCATACTTGCAGATTCGTACACCCCTTGAATGCAGCATCTTCTATGTTCTTGATTTTCTCTGAAAGAATAATTTTCCGGAGCGTTGATTTTCCGGTAAAGGTACTGTCATTGGTTTGCTGGCAGAATGCATAAGCAGGTACACAATTTGGTGGATATATATAGAAACGGTCAGGAAAAGTGCCGCTTTTCCCGGCATAAGTACTGATTGACGCATTGGAGATATCCAGTACCTGCAAATTTTTGAATTCATCCCGCAGATGTTTGAAATCAATAGCGTTCAGTTTTCCGGTCAATGTAAGATGAGTGATGCTGTTGGCTTCATCTTCTGTGAGCATGGATACTAAAGTACCGGGTTTGGCAACGAAAAATGTTTTGTTATTGGCTGGGTTGCCTGTATTTTGTGCAACTGCTACATAAGTACATGCAGCCAGCATTATAGTGGCGAATATTCGTTTTATCTTCATGGCTGTTACATATATGTTTAGACAAATATACGGTTTTTACAGCAAATAGCTTTCTATTTTTAATTTTATAGGTATTTTTGCCGGGGTATTAACATAAAGAAACGGAGGATATGGAATCAATGAATGAAGATGCAAATACTGTAAAGGAACCGTCAAAACTCGTCACTTATCTGGTTGTTGCAGCAAAGATTATCGTTTATATACTTTTGATGCTGGGACTTACCGGAATGTTGGCAGCTGTTTGCATAAAACCGATCTCTTTTTTTAAGATAAGTGGAATTTTGGAAGAAGTTGTGATGCAGAGTACTTTTCTGGCCGGGAGTTTTTTGGCGGCTTGGACTCTGCTGAAGAATTGGGATCACCTTCCGGTTGCGGATTTGGGATTATCCCTGAAAGGGCGTGCAAAAGACATCTTCTGGGGTACATTTGTTGCCCTGGCAATCTATGCTGTCGGATTTGGAATATTATATGCGATAGGAGAGGTTGAAATTGCTGCCGTGCACTTTAGCGCGTACGAATTGCTGTTGTCCTGGATATTAATGTTGCTGGTTGCCCTTACAGAAGAGATTGCTTTTCGTGGTTTTGTTCTGGGGCATTTGCTGGCCGCTGGTGTAAATCGCTTTGTGGCATTGTTTCTTTCTTCTGCATTGTTTTCCCTGATGCATATTTTTAATCCCAACTTTTCTCTGATTGCTTTTCTGAATATATTGTTGGCGGGAATTTTAATTGGTTCCACCTATATATATACGCGTAATTTATGGTTTGCCATCGCTCTTCATCTTTTCTGGAATTGGCTGCAAGGTCCGATTCTCGGTTTCGAAGTAAGTGGAGGAAGATTGGGCGGTACTTTATTGTCTTTAGAATTACCGGAAGAGAATATCATCAACGGCGGTACATTCGGTTTCGAAGGCTCCATCCTGTGCACCGCGTTGATGATTATTGCTATTGTGATTACTCTGAGATCAGCTTCAAAGCGATCCGTTTGCGATCCGTGTCCACACTCAATACCCGAACCCGGACATGCTGGTGAATAGATACAATCTCATTCGGATCCGAAACAAAACGGTCGGCAAGTTGTGAAAGATGAACCAGACCGTTTTCTTTAATGCCTATATCCACGAAAGCGCCGAAGTTGGTGATATTACCTACAATGCCGGGAAGTTCCATACCTTCATGCAGGTCATTGATTGTACGCACATTCTTGTCAAATTCAAAAATCTTGATCGGACCTCGCGGGTCACGTCCCGGTTTGTCCAATTCTTGTAGAATATCCTTCAAAGTAGGCATACCCACGGTAGGGGTAAGGTACTTTTCAGGTTGGATTTTCAGGCGCAGTTCCTTGCTGGTAATAAGCTCTGCCACGCTGCATCCCAAGTCTTTGGCCATTTGTTCTACTATACAATAGCTCTCCGGGTGAACGGCTGTGTTATCCAAAGGATTTTTGGATTGCGGAATACGAAGGAAACCGGCACATTGCTCAAAAGCTTTGGCTCCCATGCGCGGCACTTTCATCAGTTGTTTACGCGATGTGAATGCACCATTTTCAGCTCGGTAATTTACTATGTTCTGTGCCAGTTGAGGGCCTAACCCCGAAATGTAAGTCAGCAGGTGGCTGCTTGCCGTATTTAGGTTTACTCCCACCAGGTTTACGCAACTTTCTACGGTCAAGTCCAGTGATTTCTTTAATTTCGTCTGGTCTACGTCATGCTGGTATTGACCTACACCGATGGATTTCGGGTCTATTTTCACCAATTCAGCCAACGGGTCCATCAATCGGCGGGCGATGGATACAGCTCCGCGCACTGTGACGTCGTATTCCGGAAATTCATCACGCGCAATCTTGGATGCAGAGTAAATGGAAGCCCCTTGCTCGCTTACAACAAATACCTGAATTTCCTGCCTGAAGGTCTGGTGTTTCAGAAACTCTTCTGTTTCACGACTTGCCGTTCCGTTTCCTACCGCTATGGCTTCTATATGGTAAGCTTCTATCATCTTTTGTATTTTAGACACAGCTTCTGTGGTTTTGTATACCGGGGCATGCGGGTAGATATTCTCATTGTGCAGTAAATTACCTTGCGCATCCAGGCATACCACTTTGCAACCTGTACGGAATCCCGGATCGATGCCCATTACCCGCTTTTGTCCCAATGGAGAAGCCAGTAATAATTGGCGCAGGTTCTGAACGAATACCCGGATGGCTTCTTCGTCCGCCTGTTCTTTACTTTGTGCGGCAAATTCCGTTTCGATAGAAGATTTCAGTAAACGCTTATAGGCATCCTGTACGGCTTCCGCCACTTGTTCTCCGCAAGCATTGTTGCTACGGACGAAACGGCGTTCCAGACGTTCCACACACTCTTCATCATCAGGGCTTATGCTGACTTTCAATAGCCCTTCGGCTTCGGCACGGCGAATAGCCAGCAATTGGTGTGAGGTGCATTTTTTCAGGGGTTTACTGAATTCAAAGTAATCCCGGTATTTATCAGCTTCACTCTCTTTTCCTTTCACCACTTTAGCCGTGATGACAGCTTGCCGGGAGAAGGCGAAGCGTACGGTGTTACGTGCCTGTTCGTCTTCACTGACCTGTTCTGCAATGATATCCCGTGCTCCTTTCAATGCATCTTCCGTATCTTTCACTTCTCCTTTGACGTATGTTTCTGCGCGCTTTTCCGGGTTCGGTTCCCGCTGCAACATCAGTAGTGTTGCCAAGGGTTCCAGACCTTTCTGGCGGGCTACTTCTGCACGCGTACGGCGTTTGGGTTTGTAGGGTAGGTAAATATCTTCAAGAATGGTACTATCCCAGGTTTCATCAATACGCTTTTGTAGTTCAGGAGTCATTTTTCCCTGTTCGTTGATAGTGTTGACAATGGTTTCTTTTCGTTTAGCCAGCTCATTCAGCTTCTCATATTGGGTTTTGATTGCTTCAATTTGCACTTCATCCAATCCTCCGGTAACTTCTTTACGGTAACGGCTGATGAAGGGAATAGTAGCTCCGTCCGCCAATAAATCGAGCGTATGGCCGATTTGTTTCTCAGAAATACTGAGGGTGGCAGAGATCATGCGGTGAAATAACTGTATCATGTTGAATCGTTTTTTGAATAATAAGCGTCAAAGGTACAAAAGAATTATAAAAAACTCAAGTTTCGCAAACTTTGATAAGGCTTATAAATGAAAATTTATCGAAGCGAATTTTAAGCCTGAAAGGCTTGGTCTCAGCTATTCCCACCGATAAATTATCATTTATAAGCTTTATACAAAGCTTACGAAACTTAAATAAAAATAGGCACAAAATTCCCGGAAAGCCTTTATTTGAAAAAAGGGAGCTTTTTACAGCCCCCTATATTCCCTTTCCGCATTGAAGCATGGACAAGGTTTTATCGGATTCAAATCATGATGCCCTACAATCAGTGCGCGTGGAAAAATACGTTTCAACTCGCGCAGTAGGGCCAGCAGTGAAGCCTTTTGTTCCAACGTGCGGGTGTCGGACGGTCGGCCTTTGGCATCCAGTCCTCCTTCGTAACAGATGCCGATGGAGTGGCGGTTATGGTTGAGGCAATGCGCACCGATTTTTTCCGTGGGACGGCCACGATGAATCTCTCCGTCGCGGGTTACGTAGAAATGGTAGCCGATGTCGCTGAAGCCACGGTGGCGGATGTGTTCGCGACGACAATCCTCAAGGCTCAGGCACACGCCCTGAGGCGTGGCCGAGCAATGAATAATGAGGAGGGTAATCGTACGCATGGCTACTTGCAGGCGCCTAAACCTAAAGCTCCCACTATGGCGGTGGCTACGGTGATGATTACTTTGAGGACAATACCCCATACAGATTTTGACTTTTTTTCTTCATTCATGGTGAGTAGATAATTAATAGTTAGAACTTAGAAAATTGACCACTTGGAAAATTAATAATTAAATGTTAAGCATTGAAACTTGAAGATTAAATCCTCGCGCAGCCTTTAATTTTTAATTTCTACGGCCTTCGACTTTAGATTATCCCAACGGGTCATCTTCGATTCCCCCGTCGTTTCCTTCGCCGCTTCCGCCGGGCTTATTACCGGACGGCTTGCCTTCTACGGTATACATGGAAGACTCCTTCATCTGCCCTTCCAGGTTAATCTGTGCATTGCTCAGTTCTCCCGTGGCACGGGCACGGAGTTTCAGCCCCTTCACGTTGTTGGCCAGCGAGAAGTCGGCAGCGGATTGCGCGCCTTTCTTGCTGACAATCCCCACGGAGAAAATGGCGAGATCGTCCATTTTTACATTCTTTCCGTCCAGAATCAGCTCCTTGGTGCAGGATACCATGTCAGTCAGCACTCCCTTGATGACTCCGGACGAGTAGGGGGTGTTGTGGTTGGACATGTGCTTGGCAAGCTTCTCAATGTCGAAAGTCTCCTCAATTACGGGGCGTGCATACCAGAGACCTTTCAGCGGGCTGTTTTCGCCCGTCACTTGATACTTTTTGTAACGAATCATAGTTTGATAAACAAATTAAGAATTAATAATTAAAAATTAAATATTCACGGTGTTGAACTCAACGATGCAAAGATAATACCGTGTATACGGGTGTTTGTCACTTTCGGATTGTTACGGTCGATTACGGACGGTTTCTGTCTGTTATTTATATGCCTATAGTTGCCAATGTCGTGATTTATAGCTATATTTGATGAAATATAACACATGAATGTCAGATATGAACACTTTTGAAATCCGTACCTATGGGCGCACCGAACTTGCCCAGCTCTATTGTCCCAATCTTTGTCCCGAATCCGCTTACCGCAAGTTGAAGCATTGGATTGAACTTTATCCCGGCCTGTGTGATGACTTGGCCGCTGTGGGGACGTCCTCTCACTCCCGCACCTATACGTCCGCCCAGGTGAGCCTGATAGCGGCTGCACTTGGCGAACCTTAAAGTTGAGGTTGGGCGGCGTAAAGTTGAGGTTGGTACACTTGGTACAGAGGTTCACTGTTTCCGTTTGTTTCGCACACACGTGCGTATTTATGGTTAGGGCTTTTGATAAGTTCCGTTTCCATCCACACTCTCCACCAGACCGTGCTTCTGCAAGCGCTTGAGCCAGGTAGAGGCTGTTCCGGGTTTAATGCCTATCTCTTCAGCTTTTTTTATGAATTCGGCCCGTGTAAATTTCTTTTCCATGCATTGCACCAGTGCATCCCGGTCAGCATTGCCCCGACTGGTGACTTCGGTAGCAGGTAGGAAGGAGAGGATATGGGTGGTGTGGCGGTAGAGGCTTTCGGCCAGGGACAGCACGGCATGGAAATCGTCGGGAGTGATGATGAGGTTCCATAAGCTGATGATGTGATCCTTCAGATTGTCCGGAGCGGTGTTCGGGTCGGGCGATACATTGGGTGAATCGGCTATCTCTTCGTGCTCCAATGCGCGGAGCATGGCCACCACTTCCATGATGCGGCAGATATTGATGGCCAGACGCGCCACGCTGCTCGACATTTCGTCACCGTTGGTCAGTCCGGAACGTACGAATAGACTGGAGAATAAACGGTTGAATTCCTCTTTCTGCCCGTTGGTGAGGCGCAGGGTGAAAAGTCCGTTCATGACGATGGCCTTCTGCTTTTCTTTCCATTCCATGCCCAGTGCAGTGAATATCTCTTCGAGATTGTTGTCGTTGCGGTCGAACTGGTTCTGCCAGTAGTGTATGGCGGGCATGTAGTAGAATACTTGCCGGGAAAAGAGTCCGTTTTCGGCACTGGGTATCAGGGGCTTCACTTGTGCTGGGGTGCCGGAAAGAAGTACGGCGAGATAGCTCTTTTTCACTTCGCGGTATTCCCGGTCGGTGCGGCGGTTGTAGGAAAGGCCGTCGTGGTCGAAGGCCTTGCGCATGGTGTCGCTCCAGTGGCCGTACTCCGATCCTATGGCGGTGGAGATGGTGTCGGCCTCATTTTCGCATATCAGGCCGGTGCCGTCAGAATCCATCAGGTTCTGCAGGATACCCGTTCCGGTGTTGTTGCCGGAGATGAGGAACATCTTGTTGGGCGGGATTACGGGAGGCTCGGTCTTTGCACGTTCTTTGCCCAGTGTCTCGTACTTTGCTTTTTCGCGGCGATAGGATGCCATACTTTCGGCCACCTGTTTGCGGATTTCATCGTGGAGGGGTTCTACCAGCAGGCGTACCAGCGAGAGCACGCCTTTGCCTGATGCGGGCAGTGCTGTGATGAAAGTCTGTAGACAGGGCGAGATCATTTTTCCTCCGTAGGCACATCGCACGTGCCGTCCCATGCTGGCACCCAGTACGGTGACAGTTCCCAGTAGCAGTACGTCGCATTGGGCACGGGAAGTGCCGTAGCTAACGATGCGTTCCAAGGGATAAGGCCAATGAGTGTGCTCGTCGAAAGTGGGCAGGGGAGAGAGAGGGCTGCTGTCCAGTAGGTTTTCTTCCTCATGTGCGGATACATCTTCTTCACGTGTGCGTGTGTGTGAGGCAGAAGAGGAGTGCGAACCTTGTGTACCAAGTGTACCCCATCCGTGCGGAATTTCGGATTGGACTTTTATGCCGCAAACTTCGGCCAGATGGAAGGCGGTACCTATGTGTACGTTGTTGTGTCCGTTTTTCAGTGCATTGCTGAATAGTTTGTCGGCTGCTCGTGGATCGTACTTTGGTGAGAAACTGCACAAGGTCAGGAAATCTTGGCGGCCCGCTTCGCCACAGTCGGTGGTGATGGCAAATGCCAGTTGTATGTACTCTTGATAAGTGGGAGCGATGTCGGCTCCTGCATTTCTGACGGCTTCGGTCAGGCGGTGCAATGCAGATAATTGTTCCATTGGCTTTAAGTATTTTGAATTATAATTTGGGATGTTGATTCGTGATTTTAATTTTCGATGTTTATTTTTTAGTTCTCAAAAGCGCCCCTTCGTCATGGCAGAGGAAGCAGGAGCGTACGAGGTCTTTTCCCGATGTATCCACTCCTTTTCCGGGTTGGCGGTGGTTGCTGTCGTACATGCAGTGTACATAGTTCATGGCCCAGCGGATTCCATCTGTGGCGTTTTGTTCCGAGGCATGAGGAATGAAGGCTTTCACGCCCAGTCCACTGGGACTGATGAATGCCAGTGCGGGACACAGATAAGGGTCATCGAATAATTCTTGTCGCAGGATTTCGGCTTCTTCGGTGGATTCGAGATGATCGATGTCTACTACTACCAGTCCGGACAGCTCTTCCAGGCAGTCGCTTCGGCGACGGGTGAAGATTCCGCAAGGGGTCACGTAGGGCAGTGTTTGCTGCTTCAGGAGACGGCTGGTGTCTTCGTCACCTTGCAGCGCGGCGTTTCGCACTTCAAGAGTCAATGCAGTGAGTTTCTCGTTGGAGGTTATCAGTTTATATATTTCTTCCAGATTTATTGTCCGTAGCGGAGTAAGTGTGGCGCTCTTTACAGTTCTTCCGGTTGTTTTGTCCTTAATCGGTGAGATAGGGGGCATGAATAGTGACATTTTGAAAACATTTTCCATTGCATTTCATTTTTTTTAATTATTTCATTTTTAATTCTTTAGTAGGTGTTTGTGTCGGGCAAAAAAAGAAGATGTCACTTTTGGATAAAGCGGCATCTTCTCATCTGCAGGGCTTAATCTTTGCCAAAGCGGGAGCAAAATTAAGTCCTTTTACAACATGTTGTTCAACACTAATTCATACTTGTTTTTTGTTGTTATTTTCTCTTTCTATTTCTCGGATTTGTATACTTGGACTCTTTAAGTAATTCAATCAAATCTTGCCTTATTGTGTTGGCTGATATTCGTTTACCGTTCTTTTGCTGAAACTTTTCTCTTCTGTATAAAAAACGTGCAAGCGTTGCCAATCCGTTTTCTGGAGACGCGTCCAGACAATTTATCATGTAGAGCTCTAAAAATGCTTTTTCTATAATGTCCCGACGGTCGATTATTCTTGTAATCGTAGCCCCGGGTTTGGGCCCTCTTTTTGCCTTAATACCTTGTTTTATTGGTTTCTTACTATTATTCTTGTTCTTTTTTGCAGTTTTTTTTTGCTGCTGTATTTACTTTATTCTTTTCCATATTTCAGATGTTTTTTAATGTTAGAATTAGTGATGGAAAAATATGTTGTAAGTTGCGAAGGTAAGTGTAAAAAGAAGAGTGGGCAAGAATATCGGGATTAATGTTACTTTGAAACTTTTCTCTATGTAGCTTAATAGGTTGGTATATAGGAAGATAGGTTCTTGTTTTTTGAGTACTCAAAAATCGTTCGTTTAATATGTGTAAATATTTACGAAAGAATAGTAGCTGTCAGGATAATAATCCGAATAGATATTAATGACATTTATTTTGAGAATAATAGTTTGTATATTAGATGTTTACATAAATAGGAAAGTGTTTGCGAGATTATTTTTATTAAACATCTTGCACATTCCAAAAATACCTTTTATCTTTGCACCATTAAACGAACGATTAAAAAACGATTTTTCTCTCTAATCTATTCGTTTATAGCTTTTTATATATAAAAAGTTCCATATAATTGTTTCATAGACTTTTTTTCCGTGACGGTAGAAAGTTTTGGAATAAAATGAATGCAAGTTAAGCTACTTAAAATAATCGCATTACATAATTTGACCGGTAGGTATTTCACTACTCCGGTGTCCCTAAAAAATATCCTGATGCGAACTAACTTCGCGAAAATTTCATGAACGAAAGTACTGACTCTCAACTTTCTACTCCTAACTCTCAATTACTCCACTGGTTTGCTGTTCGTGTTTCCTACAGTCGTGAATTGGCTTTGAAAGCTATTTTGGACGAGGAAAACATAGAGAGTTTTATCCCTATGCGTTACGGAATAGTAATGAAAGGTGGTAAGCGTGTACGTAAGTTGGTTCCTGCCATTCATAATCTTGTCTTTATTCATTCTACTCGTAAGCGTATAGACGCTTTGAAGGATGAACTCGAGGGAAAAATGCCTATACGTTTCATTATGAATCGTGAATATTGTCGTCCGGTCGTTATTCCTGATGCGCAGATGCGTAGCTTTATTCTCGTGGCGGGTAGTTACGACGAAGCAGTTCTTTATATTGAGTCAACTGAATTGAACTTGGTGAAAGGTCAGAAAGTTCGTATCACAGATGGTGTCTTCAAAGGTGTTATTGGCGAGTTTGTTCGTATCAGGCATGATCGCCGCGTGGTCGTTAATATTGAAGGCGTCATGGCTATTGCTACTACTTTTATACCCCCTTCGCTTGTTGAACCGGTAGTTGTTGATTGATATTATCATTGATAGTAGCTATTGGTTAATAATACTATTATCATCTTGAATTCGTCAAAGGAAATTCTCTTTTTGGAATAAAACAATTTATAATATGGATTCTAATTCTTCATCATTATTTTCTTTAGCCCATCATCTTCTAACCTATGGGCTAGATGGAAGTCCCATTTATGCGGACCAATTTGCACGTTTGAATCGTGATGTCTACGAACGAGCTATTGAACTTTATAATACTCGTGGAACTACGGTCGAGGAAGAGGCTGAACTCTGTCTTGGCTTGTTGGTGGCTTTTGCTGCTACTATTTATGATAATGGTAGTAAGCAGGAATATGTTCAGAATGTGCTGGATCGTAGCTGGGAGGTGCTTCCAAAACTTTCTCCCTCGTTGTTAAAGGTTAGGCTATTGACGTATTGTTATGGTGAATTTTATGATGAGAGTTTAGCGAAGGAGGCTCATGAAATTATTAATACTTGGAATAGGGAGGAGCTGACTTTGGAACAGGCGGAGATTGTGGAGGAGTTGAAGGATTTTGAGGAGAATCAGTATCCATGGGAAGAGGTGAAATAGTAATATCTTAAATAACTTATAATATTAATGGAAAGAGAAATGGTTTGTTGTATGAGCTTTGTTTAAATTTTATTTTAATACTATAATTGAATGAGATTCTACTTCAGAGATATTTATTGTATAGTTTAAACTAAGTATTTAAAGGTGTTGTTGATTTCTTTGATTAAATTGCGGGGCTGGGTCTTTTTGAAATAGTATTGTGAATGTTTTACCTCAGAGGACAGAAGTGGTTTGACGTGTAGGCGTTGTAAAATAGTGCGATTTATAACTAATTTCTTGCTACGTTTGTTTCTTAATATTTATTATCCATAGTTTATATGAAAATTCTTGTTACTGGGGCTGCTGGATTCATTGGATCCTATGTTTGTAGGCGTTTACTTTCCCGTGGAGATGAGGTAGTAGGTTTAGATAATATAAATAGCTACTATGATGTCAGTTTGAAGTATGGTCGTCTGGAAACTTTAGGAATTGATGAGAATGTAGTAGATTGGTATAAATTTGTTCAAAGTAATGTGTATGAACAATTTCGTTTTGTTCGTATGAGTCTGGAGGACAGACAGGCGATACAGATGCTTTTTGCTAATGAGTATTTTGACAAAGTTGTGAATCTTGCTGCACAAGCAGGTGTTAGGTATTCTATAGAAAATCCCTATGCTTATGTAGAAAGTAATATAGATGGCTTTTTGAATATACTGGAAGGATGCCGCCATTATGGAATTAAGCATTTGATTTACGCTAGTTCCAGTAGTGTTTATGGTCTGAACGGGAAAGTTCCTTTTTCAGAAAAAGACAGCATAGCGCATCCTGTAAGCCTTTATGCAGCGACTAAGAAGTCGAATGAATTGATGGCTCATACTTATAGCCATTTATATGGCATCCCTTCTACCGGTTTGCGCTTCTTTACGGTTTATGGTCCTTGGGGACGTCCGGATATGTCACCTTTCCTTTTTGCTGATGCTATGTTGCACGGGAGGCCGATAAAGGTTTTTAATAATGGTGATATGCTGCGCGATTTTACTTATATTGATGATGTTGTTGAGGGAGTTCTTCGGGTAATAGACCACATCCCTGCTCCTGATATTGATTGGAGTGCTCAGGCTCCTGATCCTAGTTCTTCTACTGCTCCATATAAAATATATAATATAGGTAATTCTCATCCGGTGAAACTAATGGACTTTATTCAAGCTATAGAAGAAGCAATCGGTCATCCGGCTGAAAAAATATATCTTCCGATGCAGCCGGGAGATGTTTATCAAACGAATGCGGATACTTCGGCTTTGCAGAATGAATTAGGGTTTAAACCTGATAAACCGATTAAAGAGGGAGTTCAGGAAACGATAGATTGGTATCGTTCTTTTTATCAATTGTAATCAAAAGTAAACTAAGATAATATGAAAATAGCAATAGTTGGTACTGGCTATGTCGGTTTGGTGACGGGCACCTGTTTCTCAGAGATGGGCATTGATGTGACTTGTGTGGATGTGCAGGAAAGTAAGATAAAAAGTCTGAAAAAAGGCATTATTCCCATTTATGAGCCGGGCTTGGAGGATATGGTACATCGCAATTATACTGCTGGTCGTTTGAAATTTGCGACAGACTTGGAGGAATGTCTGGATGAAGTGGAAGTTGTATTCAGTGCGGTCGGTACCCCTCCTGATGAGGATGGCAGTGCTGATTTGAAATATGTGTTGGAGGTTGCGCGTACCATTGGGCGTAATATGAATAAATATGTGCTGGTTGTGACTAAGAGTACAGTTCCGGTAGGTACTGCACAAAAGGTAAAGTTGGCCATCCAAGAAGAACTTGATAAGCGTAATGTAAAGATAGAGTTTGATGTGGCTTCCAATCCTGAATTTTTGAAAGAAGGTGATGCGGTAGATGATTTCATGAAGCCTGACCGTGTGGTGGTAGGTGTGGAATCGGAAAAGGCCAAGACCATTATGGAACGTCTTTATAAGCCTTTTATGATGAATAATTATCGTTTGATATTTACAGATATTCCGAGTGCGGAAATGATAAAGTATGCTGCTAATTCTATGCTGGCTACACGGATTAGCTTTATGAATGATATTGCTAACCTCTGTGAACTGGTTGGTGCTGATGTGAATATGGTTCGTAAAGGTATTGGTGCGGATAGTCGTATTGGCAGTAAATTCTTGTATCCCGGTTGTGGATATGGTGGCTCTTGTTTTCCGAAAGATGTGAAGGCGTTGATAAAGACTGCTGAAAAGAACGGTTATCCGATGCGTGTGTTGAAGGCTGTTGAAGAGGTGAATGAGAGACAAAAGAGTATTCTTTTTGAGAAGTTATTGAAGCATTATAATGGAGACTTGAAAGGTAAGCAAATTGCTTTATGGGGGTTGGCTTTCAAGCCTGAAACGGATGATATGAGAGAGGCTCCGGCATTGGTTTTGATTGATAAGTTGATAGAGGCTGGTGCAAACGTGAAGGTTTATGATCCGATTGCGATGGATGAATGTAGACGTAGGATGGGGGATAAGGTTGTCTATGCTACGGATATGTATGATGCGGTGCTGGATACGGATGCATTGTTGCTGGTGACGGAGTGGAAGGAGTTTAGGATGCCGAGTTGGGGGGTAGTGAAGAAGACGATGAGGCAAGTGCTGGTGATTGATGGACGTAATATTTATGATCGATCAGAATTACAGCAACAAGGATTTATTTATATTTGTATATAAAAGTAAATTACAGAAAACTGTCTATGATGCAGTGTTCATGCTAGATATAAATATTATGTCTTAATCAAAAATTATAAGCTGGTTAGATTGATAATCAATGAATATGTCAATCAATTGAAAGGATAGATTATCTAAATGAATAGAAAATCAATCAAGTAGATTAGAATAATCAAAGGTTACACAAAGGTCTATTTGTGATTTAAATATTTGTGATGTTTTGCTTTACTAATATTTATTGGTAACTAATTCTTATAATAAAGCTATTTTATAGAATTAGAACAGTAAGGGTGAGTTGGTTAACTAATTTGCTAAAGTATTGTTTGTCTTCTGTTGGTGTATAGGGGCTATTGATTTTTTATATAAAAAAGCGAGTTATGCTAATGATAACTATAACGTGATTGTATATGAACTTAATAATAGATCTGTCTAAAGTTAGCTTATATAGAACGCAGTTGATGGGAATAGCTGCTATACTTATTGTATTGTGTCATGCCTCTTTATATGGTGTACAGATGTGTAGTGTACTATCTACTATTTTAAATATTGGAAATATAGGCGTAGATGTTTTTTTGTTTTTGTCTGGAATGGGTTGTTACTATTCTTTAAACAAGCCTAAATCAGGTGGGATGTTGTCATGGTATAAACGACGATTTCTTCGAATTTTTATACCATATACTTTATCACAAATACCATTTTGGGGCTTTTACATAATAAATGGTAACTTTGATTTTTTTGATAGTCTTTATGAATTTTCTACTCTATCCTTTTGGACGAGGCATACAGGAATGTGGTATATTGCATTGTTAATTCCTTTATATATCCTTACTCCTTCATTATATTATTTGTTTGAACGAACAAAATATAGATTATTATTAGGTTTTATACTAATAATGGTTGTATTACTTTTGTGTAGTATTAATATAAGAGTTGATAATGCTTCTTATAATAATATTATTGATAATTTACAATGGGCTTTTCGTCGAACTGCAAGTTTTATCTTGGGAATAGCAATATCACCTGCTATTAAAAAGGGTATGAAGATAAATGGTATGGGGGTTATTATTTGTTCGTTATAACATTGCTTGTACTTAAGTATTGTGGATTGTCACATAACTGGTGTCTATTCCCTATTATAATAGTGCTGTCGATTGTTTTTCTTGATAACTTATCTATTGATAATTTACTTAATCATTTTTTGTGTATGATTGGTATGATTTCATTAGAATCTTATTTGTATAATGGATATGTTAGATATATGTTTATGGATTCTTCTATTTATACATGTAATTCTCCTGTATTTTTAGGACATTATTTAGATTATATCTTAATTTTTATTTTAGGTACAATATTAGCCTATATTACAAATAAATTTAGTAATAAAATATTGAATTTATTGAAGTCTTAAATTTGATATTGTAAACTCGTTTATAAGTGTATTTGGGTAGATGTTGGTGGTAATATTTCATTTTGCTAACTTCGTAACATGATTGGGAGTATAGTTTATAATATATTGATTATGAATAGATATTAACAATGAGATGCGAAATATTCTTTTTAGGCATCCTTATTGATGTTTTGTATTAAATCTCCCCTTTGTATTCGCTTTAATACTAATTGGATAAAGGGGGATCTTCTAGTGGATTATTGATTTAAAGTCTATTGATTGAAGTTATTATTGTTTTTGCAGAGGTGAGTTCTTATTATTAGATATACAAAATATCATTTATGTTATTGGGGAAAATATTTGTGAAATAAATCATCATATGTTAAAATGCTTGTTAAGTAAATATGTAAATAAAACAGCTTGTCAAAGTTTGACATTGTTATTGGCAACTGCTTTTAGTATGTTGTTTCTTGTGGGGATTAACTTTTTGTTAACTAGAATTCTGGATACAGAGCAATATGGTAACTATTCTTTTATTATTAATATATTTGTATTTTCACAAACTCTGTTCAATTTTGGTTTTTTTTATTCAATATGTCGATTAATATCTATTTCAGAAAATGATCTTGCTATTAGGAGTTATTATTATGTAGGTATCATTATATGGGGAATATTATCTGTAATAATGTGTTTATCATTGTTGGTTTATTCTTTATTTACCGAAAACTTTGAGAATAATGGTATATTAGGTGTGTTTTTGTCTATACTTCCTCTTGGTTCTGTGTATTTATATACTTCATTTAATGAAATAGTATTGCAGGGAGATAATCGGATTAATTTGTTATCGGTTTCAAGAGTATTTCCAAGAGTTATATTCTTTTCTTTTTTGCTAATATTTTATCAATTTAATAATAGTGGAGGATTGTTAAGTATTTTGGTATTATATTTTGTATCTTATATTATTGTTTATTTGTATCTTTTGTTTAAAATAAGACCTGTTGCTTTCAATGTGAAGATTTGCTTTAAAGAGATCTTTTCTTTAAATAAAGAATATGGATTACCTATATATATAGGGTCTCTTTTTGCTGTAGGAGCAAGTAATTTTATGGGAGTATTACTTGGAATGTTAAGTATTGATAATACAGCTGTTGGTTTTTATAATATTGCACTTCAGCTTTCAATACCTTTATCAATGTTACCTAATATTTTGGCTACCGTATTATATAAAAAATTTGTATTTTCTCGCTGTGTAAGTAAAAAAGTTTTATTAATACTTTTGCTATCAAGTGTATTGATCTATATGTGTATTTTGTGTTTTTCTAAGCCTTTCATTTCTATTGTTTTTGGGGATAAGTATTTGCAGGCTGTTCCTTTGTTAAAATTTATGTGCTTTGGCGCTTTGCTATATGGGATAGCTGATTTCTTTAATAAATTTTTGTTGTCTAAAGGAAAAGGAAAGATGTTGAGAAATGTGTCTTTCATTGTTGGAATTGTAATTGTATGCCTTAGTTATCCATTTATAAAGTTTTGGGGAGGGTATGGAGCATCGTATATTAAAGTGATAGCAGGGATTGTCTATATGATGGCTATTGTGTATATGTACAGGTTAACTGTTAAAAAAGAAAATGGAAATTGATATATTCATTACTATTTTATTGTTCGTGTTTACCTTAGTTTATCCAAAGTCAAAAAGATTAGCTGCTGCTTTTTTTATTTTTATGTGGCTATTATGGGGATTTAATACCTTTAATGGTGATTATATTGCATACGAAGATACCTTTTTATCTCCTGATTTTAGTAGTTCTCCTGAGTTTGGTTATCTCTTATTGAATTCTATTGTTGGATGTTTTACTTCAAGTTACCAAGTCTTTTTGGCTTTAATGTCTTTGGGTATTTTGTTTGTTATGTATCGTATAAGTTCTAAATATTCGCCTTATCCAGCACTCTTTGCTTTAATATATTTCTTGATTTTCCTAATGGAGTTTGTTTTCAATAGAAATTATATAGTGACCACTATATTTTTATGTGCTTTATTAACCTTCTCTCAAACAGAAAATAATAAGTATTTTATAGTTTTAGTATTGCTGGGTTGTACTGTCCATTCGTTCTGTTTTTTATATATATTCTTTCTACCTTGTATTAGTTGTAAATTGATCTCATTAAAAAAAAATTTATTCTACCTGTTGATAGTAAGTATTGCTATTATAATTACTTTTAATATAGTTTTGCCATATTTGGGAAGTTATATTGTTGAGAAAGTGTCACATTATCAAAGTGAAGAAGGGGTTACAAACTCTTCATATGCATTAATAATAATAGTAATATTATCTTTATATGCGTACCATTATTCTAAAGTTTCAGATAAAGAACTCCCAACTATCATGAAGTGTATATACAATATTAATATTTTTGCCTTAGTATTTGTTAGTGTATTTTATTTTATTCCATATGCAGCTTCACGATTTATGAGGCTATTATTTGTACTAGATTTGTTGTTCTTAACGTTTATTTTATCTAAAGTTCAAGGGAAGAGAAAAATAGTTATTTCATTGTTATTTATCATATTTATATGTGTTGTTTTAGCATTCTTTATGAAATCAACTTTTCCATATACTGTAATACCTTTATATAAGTGTAATTTAATTTTTGGAAATGATTATTATGTACCTTCTCTTTGAGTGGATTTAAGCAGATTTGATTTTCTCTTTAATTATGTTTTATGATTCAGAATGTATTCGTTGTGCTGTAGCATCAATGGCCCCATTTCCTAAGGGGAATGTTTCAACATTGAGATTTTCGAGTTATTTGTACTCTTTGTCTAAAAAAAATATATATACTCTTGTTCTGATATATTCTCCTAGTTCTATGGCGAAAAATGTCAAGTCTAAGCATGGTATTTGTAGAGGAGTGGAATATCATTATACAACAAAACCTACATGGGGTAAATATAGTAATCTGTTTTCTAAAGCTATTAATTTGTTGTTTGGAGTAGTAAACTCTATTAAGTATCTTAAAGATAAGAATATAAATGTTTTAATATTATATGGAGAAACTTTTTTTATTGTTAATTTATTGTATTGGTTTATATGCAAATGTTTGCGTATTAAATATTTAGGAGATAGAAGCGAATACCCTTCGGTATCTATAAGAAAATCAAAATTAAAATCTTGGATATATAAAAAGAAAATAGGTCTTTTTGATGGAGTAATAGTAATGACTCATGAATTATTTAATTACTATTCGATTTGCTTTACAAATCCTTCATCTTGTTTTCTTTTACCGATGACTATAGATTCGGAAAGATTTGATAATTTGAAACATAGAAATAGAGGTGAATATATTGCTACTGTTTTTGGTACTCATAATCGGGATGGATTGTATGAAACACTTCAATCATTTAATAAATATATAATGAGTGGTGGTCGTTACAACTTAATTTTAATAGGTAATTATAATTCGATGCCTAACAAGAAGGAACTTGACAAATTTATTGATGATAACAAATTAAAAGATAGATTATGTATTATGGGAACCGTAGATATATCAGATGTTCCTAAACTCTTATATAATGCCTCATGTCTAGTAACTACTCCTAATTTTTATATTTCGGGAGGTTTTCCTACCAAGCTAGGTGAGTATATGTTATCTGGGACTCCTGTTGTTGCTACAAATGTTGGAGAAATTTCAAAGTACGTTGTGGATAAAAAAGAAATATTACTATCTCAACCGGGTGATATTGCTGATATTGCTGATAATTTATTGTTTGTAGAACGTAATAAGCTATTTGCTGACAAAATGGCTCAGATGGCTGAAATGAAAGTGCGTCATGTCTTTTCTGCAGAAACTTATATGGAAGAATTGTTGAAATATATGGTAAAATAATTGGTGAAAATATGAAAGTGGTAATATCAGGAGATGAATATTGTTATTTGAAAAATGGTAAACACTATCTTGATGACGCTGGGATTATACTTATAAGTCGTTATCTTAAAGCGTTTGATGAGGTGTTTTTTGCTATACGAACGAAAACTATTACTGAAAAGGAAGAATTAGATAAGTATCATAATTTAGTAGATGATAATAGAATAAAAATAATACAGATTCCTTTCTTTCAGGGACCTCAAGAATACTTACTGTTATATAACAAAGTAAGGGTTACTGCTTTAGAGGCATTAAAAGGTTGTGATTTGGCTATATTTCGATTACCTTCAACTACTGCATTTGCCTTGTGGCATACTGCAATAAAATTGAAAATACCCTATGTAACAGAGATTGTATTTGATTGCTATGATGGATATGAAACAACTAATAATTTCCTTTATAAAATTTTATGGAAAATATTACATCAGTGGCAAGTTAAAGCTTGTAATAATGCAATAGGAGTTGCATGTGTTACTGAACACTATTTGCAACAAAGATATTTTCCTCTCAATAAAGATGCTGTTATTTCTAATTATTCAACTATTGAACTAAATCCGAGTTTTTATTATAAATCAAGGGTTTATCCTCAAAAGAAATGTTTTACGATTGTACATGTAGCTAATCAGGTTGCTTATGCTAGCCGTAAAGGACATAACGAGTTGATAAAAGTGGTATATGAAGTCAATAAATTGGGATATAATGTAGAGGTGAAATTTATCGGTAAAGATTATTTTGGCGGTATTGAAAGGTTACGTGCTTTTTCAAGAAAACTAAAAATAGAGGATAAAATTTGTTTTACAGGATTTTTATCAAAGAGCGCTATGCGAGAAGTTATGATAAATGCGGATATTGCTATACTTCCTACTCGTGCAGAAGGCCTTCCGCGCGTTGTTATTGAAGCTATGGCACTAGGATTACCTTGCATAACATCACCTGTTTCTGGGAATCCAGAGCTTGTAAGTAAAGATTTGTTGATTGATTATCTAGATGTTAGAGGTATGTCTTTAAAAGTCATAGATTTGATAGAGCATAAACAATATTATGAAAAGACTAGTGAAGATAATTTTTTGAGAAGTAGGCAATATTCTTCAGAAGTTTTAAATCCTCGAAGAACAGCTTTTTATAATGAAGTTAAATCATTAATTCATAATTTATAATCATGTCAATATTTGCTAATAAAACATTGTTAATTACCGGAGGAACTGGTAGTTTTGGAAATGCTGTTTTAAAACGTTTCCTTTCTACAGATATTAAAGAAATTCGTATTTTTTCTCGTGATGAAAAAAAACAGGATGATATGCGTCATGAGTATCAAATTAAATTTCCAGATCTTGCGCACAAAATCAAGTTTTATATAGGTGACGTTCGTAGTCTTGAAAGTTGCCGTAGTTCGATGTCTGGAGTAAATTACATTTTCCATGCTGCAGCTTTAAAACAAGTTCCAAGTTGTGAGTTCTTTCCTATGGAAGCTGTTCGTACTAATGTTGTTGGTACTGAGAATGTTCTTACTGCTGCGATTGAAGCAGAGGTGGAATGTGTTATATGTCTCTCTACTGATAAAGCTGCTTATCCTATTAATGCAATGGGGATAACTAAGGCTATTGAAGAAAAAGTGGCTGTGGCGAAGAGCCGTAATAGTGGAAAAACTAAGATATGTTGTACTCGTTATGGTAATGTAATGTGTTCTCGTGGATCGGTGATTCCTTTGTGGATAGATCAAATTCGTAATGGTAATCCTATTACTCTAACAGAACCTAATATGACTCGATTTATAATGTCTCTTGATGAAGCTATAGATCTTGTCCTGTTTGCTTTTGAGCATGGTGCTAATGGTGATATTCTTGTTCAGAAGGCACCAGCGTGTACTATTCAAACACAAGCTGAAGCTGTATGTGAGCTTTTTGGAGGTAAGAAAGAAGATCTAAAAGTTATTGGTATCCGCCACGGAGAAAAAATGTATGAAACTCTTCTCACTAATGAAGAATGTGCTAAAGCAGAAGATTTGGGTAATTTTTATCGCGTGCCTGCTGATAATCGTACCCTCAATTATGATAAATATTTTACAGAAGGTAGTGCTAAACGTGTTACATTGGCTGAGTTTAACTCTGATAATACTAAACGGCTCAATTTGGATGAGACTAAAGCTAAGTTAGCCACTCTTGAATATATTCAAAATGAACTTAATGGTGTACATAATGTAATAAAATAGTTAAGATGAAAATACTTGTTACGGGGGCAAAAGGATTCGTAGGAAGAAATCTTTGTGCTCAGCTAAAAAATATCAAAGAAGGGAAAGTTTGTTGTTATGACGATTTGCAAGTTGATGAAGTGTATGAATATGATATAGAATCCACATTTGAAGAATTAGATATCTACTGTAAGAAAGCTGATTTCATATTCAATTTGGCGGGAGTAAATCGACCTAAAGAGGCAAATGAGTTTATGCAAGGAAACTTTGTTTTTGCAAATATTTTACTTGATATGCTAAAAAAACATCATAATACCTGTCCTGTGATGTTCTCTAGTTCTATTCAGGCTACTATGCAAGGTCGATTTGGTGAGAGTGAATATGCACGTAGTAAAAAAGCTGGTGAAGAACTCTTCTTCGATTATAGTAAAGAAACAGGAGGAAAGGTCTTGGTTTATCGTTTTCCTAATCTTTTTGGTAAATGGTGTCGTCCCAATTATAATAGTGTTGTGGCTACTTTTTGCAATAATGTAGCTAATGATCTCCCTATTACAATTAATGATAGGAATACGCAATTGGAATTGTTGTATATTGATGATTTAGTGGAGGAAATGATTGCCTCACTGAACGGGAGGGAACATCGTTGTGAATTTGATGGAATAGAAACGATATTTGTAAAGACTGGCCGTTATTGTGCTGTACCTACTACATATAAAGTGACTCTTGGTGTGATTGTAGATTTATTGGAACAATTCAAACTGCAGCCACAGACACTACTTCTTCCCGAAATGCCTAAGAATTCTTTTGTAAAGAAACTTTATAGCACTTATCTTTCTTATCTTCCTAAAAGAAAAATGGCTTTTCCTTTGAAGATGTACATTGACCAAAGAGGTAGTTTCACGGAATTGATTAAGACGTATAATCATGGACAAATCAGTGTAAATATATCTAAACCAGGGGTTGTTAAAGGACAACATTGGCATCATACTAAGTGGGAATTTTTTATCGTAGTTAGTGGGCATGGGTTGATTCAAGAACGTAAGGTTGATTCTGATGAGGTTATTGAATTTGAAGTATCAGGTGATAAAATAGAAGTTGTGCATATGCTGCCAGGCTATACACATAATATCATCAATTTGTCAGCTACCCAGGATTTAGTTACCATAATGTATTGTAATGAGTTATTTGATTCTGTGTATCCAGATACCTATTTTTTACCTGTAAAAGATGAAAGCAATGGAAAATAGGCCTCCAAAATTAGATTATAGCAGTGTGAAGTTCAAAGATAATGGCAAGTTAAAACTGGTCATTGTAGTGGGGACACGTCCAGAGATTATACGTCTCGCAGCTATTATTAATAAATGTAGAAAGTACTTTGATGTGATATTAGCTCATACAGGACAGAACTATGATTATAATTTGAATGGTATCTTTTTTAAAGATCTGAAGATTGAAACTCCTGAGGTCTATATGGATGCAGTAGGTGATGATCTTGGTGCCACCATTGGTAATATTATAAACTGTTCTTATAAGTTGTTTGTGCAGATAAAACCTGATGCTTTACTTGTGCTTGGTGACACAAACAGTTGTCTTAGCGTGATAGGAGCGAAGCGTCTTCATATTCCTATTTTTCATATGGAAGCTGGAAACCGTTGTAAAGATGAGTGTCTTCCAGAAGAAACTAATCGTCGTATCGTAGATATTATCAGTGATGTTAATCTTGCATATTCAGAGCATGCTCGTAGATACTTATCTGAATGTGGCTTACCTAAAGAACGTACTTATGTAACAGGGTCTCCTATGGCTGAAGTGTTATATGAAAATTTGGCTGAGATAGAAGCGAGCAATATACATCAACGTTTGGGCTTAGAGAAAGGTAAGTATATATTACTTTCTGCTCATAGAGAAGAGAATATTGATGCGGAGAAAAACTTCTTTAGTCTTTTTAATGCTATCAATGCTATGGCAGAGAAATATAATATGCCTATTCTCTACAGTTGTCATCCCCGTAGCCGTAATCGTTTAGTTGCAAGTAGATTTAAACTTGATAGAAGAGTAGTTCAACATGAGCCTTTTAGTTTTCATGACTATAATTGTCTTCAGATGAATGCTTTCGCTGTTGTGAGTGATTCAGGAACATTGCCAGAAGAAAGTAGTTTTTTTACTAGTGTGGGACATCCGTTCCCGGCTGTTTGTATTCGTACTAGTACTGAACGTCCTGAAGCTTTAGATAAGGCTTGTTTTGTGTTGGCAGGTATTCACGAGAAGTCATTACTTCAAGCTGTAGATATTGCTGTAGAGATGGTTAAAAATGATGATAATGGTATTTCAGTACCTGATTATATGGATGATAATGTATCTACTAAAGTAGTGAAAATTATTCAGAGTTATGTAGAGGTAATTAATAGGATGGTGTGGCGGAAGGAATGACTATGCACAACTTAGAAGTCTATAAGAATGTAAAAGTATTAGAAGTCAAAGATGACTTTTTTATAGGAGTTAAAGGGTATAGGCTATACAAGTTTTATTTTGATAAAAATACATATGAATATGTTGGGCGAATTAATGATGGAAAGTATGCTCTTTTTGCTTGTTACTTTTTAACACGCCGTTTTCTTCGTGCTGAGGTAACAAATCTCTATGGGCTACCTAGTGGAGATTATATAGCAATAGCAAAGAAAGGTGTATTTCTTTGTAAGAAAGGAGAACAGGTGTTTCGAAAGACTTTCAATGTATTGCGTGGATCGAGACCAATGAATTTATGTATTACTCCGGATAGTAATATTTATTTTGGAGAATATTTTGCTAATGTTGAAAAACGTGCTGTGAATATTTATCATTCTAGTGATAATGGTAAAACGTGGAATATTGTTTATACTTTTAAAGAAGGTACAATTAATCATATTCATGGACTATTTTGGGATTCTTATACTAATTGTATTTGGGTTACTACTGGTGACCTTGATAATGAGTGTATTATTGCTAATACCCAAGATGGTTTTAAAACTTTGAATATTATTTTCCGTGGAGGGCAGAAGTATAGAGCAACCAATTTGTTTTTTTATAAAGATTTTATTATTTATGCTACGGATTCTCAATATATAATAAATTCTATTTATAAAATAAATAGAAAAGATTTTCAGGTAGATACTTTATATCATATTCAAGGTTCTGCTATAAAGGGAGGGCAGAATGGTAATTTAGCATATTTTTCAACTACTGTGGAACCTTCTAAAATTAATCGTGATAAATATTCACATTTGTGGATGACTCAGGATGGATTAACTTGGAGGGAAATATATAAAGCAAAGAAAGATTGGTTACCTGCAATTTTTCAATTTGGAAGTATTGAATTTCCGAAAAATTTAACAAATAAAGGAGGCTTGATAATGTTTTCAGGTAGAGCTTTAACTAAAATAGGTAACAATAGTTGTAAAATTGTATTATAGAATGAGAATACTTCTTATTACACAGTATTTTTATCCTGAGAATTTTAAAAGTAATGATATTGCTTTTGAATTAGTGAAAAGAGGTTATGAAGTAGATGCACTAGTAGGTATCCCTAATTATCCGGAAGGGCAAATCTATAATGGATATGGTCTCTTTAAGAAACGTCGGGAGAATGTAAAAGGAGTGAATGTATACCGCTCCTTTCAGATACCACGTGGCAAAGGAGGAGGATTAAGGCTAATGATTAATTACCTGAGTTTTGTTTTTTCTTCGTGTTTTAATGTGTTTTTTTATTTTGCTTGGAGAAATTATGATGCAGTAATTGTGCATGAAGTCTCGCCTATATTTCAAGCATATCCTGCTATTCTTCTGAGAAAACTAAGAAAAGTTCCAGTTTACCTATGGGTGTTGGATATATGGCCTGATGCTATGATGTCTGGTGGCGGAATCAAAAATAGGAAAATCTTATCATTTGTAAATAGATTAGTGGTAAATATCTATGGTCAATGTGACAGGATATTGATTAGTAGTAAGCGTTTTACCGAATCTATTTTATCTAAAGGAGATTTTGTTGATAAAATAAAGTATTTCCCTAATTGGAGTGATGACTTATTGAAAGTAGATTCGGAATATCCTATTCCTCAATTACCTGATGGTTTTAAAATAATGCTTGCTGGAAATTTAGGACGTTCCCAAAATTTAGATGCAGTTGTTCAGTTGATTCTATCTTTGAGAGATATAAAGGACTTGAAATGGATATTTATAGGTAATGGAAGTGAAAAGGAATGGCTTGATAATTTTATAGAGGCTAATAAATTGAGTGATGTAGCATTTACATTAGGACGTTTTCCACTTGAAGCAATGCCGGGATTCTTTAAAAAGGCTAATGCTCTGCTTGTTACTTTACGATCAGGATTCCCTCATTTGGGAATGGTAGTTCCTGCACGTTTACAGGCATATATGTCTGCTGGAAGGCCTGTCTTAGCAATGATTGGTAATGGTGGAGCAGACGTGATAAAAGAAGCTAATTGTGGTTATGCTGTTCCTGCGGGAGATTACGAGGCTTTGGCTACTATAATTCGAAATAATGTACTGGTGAATAAGGAGGCTTTTGAGACTTTGGGATATAATGGGCGTTGTTACTTTGAGAGAGAATTTCAAAAAGATATCTGTATAGATAATCTGTGCCGAATACTCAAGGAAGATTTTTAATTAACTAGAATGAAAAAACTAAGTTTAACATACCGTTTTCTTCGTTTTATAGGTTTAAATTATTCAGAGGAGGAATATGGTGATGTCAGTCTATTTAAAGTTATTGGGAAGTTTTTTGGAAACATGTATCATGCTCTTTTATTGAGTATGATGAATTGGGTTATTTTTGAACCAATAAATCCAAGAATGTTACGTCCTTTTCTATTGAGGAGACTTGGCTGTAAGGTAGGCAAGGGAGTATTTATTGGAGATCATGTTGTTGTAGATGAGAATCATGCAGATCATATAATATTAGAAGATCATGTGCATATAGCTAGCGGTACTCGTTTGTTATGCCATCAAAGAGATTTATCTAATTACTGTGTTGGGGATGATTATGCGAAGCTTGGTTATAAACTAGGTATAATCCATATGAAAAAGGGTAGTTTAGTTGGTATGGAATCATTTATTATGCCTGGTGTTACTATTGGTGAGGGTGCAATAGTTGGTGCTGGTTCTTTGGTTACAAAAGATATTCCAGCATGGACAATTGCTGCAGGTAGACCTGCTAAGGTCGTGAAAGAAATTCCTCAGAGAATTTCTGTAAAATAATCTAGTAAATATTATTGTTTTGAATATACTAACCTTCGACATTGAGGACTGGTATAATTGCGACTTTATCTCAGGTGATTTCAATTGGGATAAACATGAAGTGCGTATATATCAGGGAGTAGACCGTATTCTTGCAGAATTGGAGAAACGGAATCAAAAAGGAACATTTTTTTGCCTTGGCTGGATTGCGGAAAGACATCCAGATGTGATTCGTTCTATTCAAAAGCAGGGGCATCATATAGGTTGTCATTCCTATCAACATGAGTTGTCTTTCCGTTTTGATGAGAAGACATTTAAAGCAGATACATTGAAGGCGAAACGCCTAATAGAAGATGTGACGGGAGAGGAAGTGAATGCATTTCGTGCCCCGGGATTTTCTATCACTAAGAATAATACTTGGGCGCTTTATTGTCTGGCAGAGATGGGATTCAGATATGATTGTTCTATGTTTCCTGCTCCTCATGATTATGGTGGTATGCCAAGTTATGGAGAAGGTGTTCCGAAACGTATTGATGTTGGTGATGGAAGGATTATCAAAGAGTTTCCAATAAATATCCATCAGATAATGGGTAAACATATTGTTTTTTCCGGTGGTGGTTTCTTCCGTTTATTTCCTTATTGGCTGATTAATCATTGGGGAAGACATAGTGATTATATGATGACTTATTTTCATCCGAGAGATTTTGATGAAGAGCAACCTGTCATGAAAAGCTTACCTGTAATGCGTCGTTTTAAGAGTTATGTTGGCATAAAAGGGGCTTTTACTAAGTTTCAAAGGGTATTGGATCATTATGAGTTTTATAATGTAGAACAGGCTGATAAGCTTATTAATTGGAATACTATTCCTATAATGCGATTAGATGATTTAAAATAAGAGACTCATGAATATACTTATTACAGGAATTCACGGTTTTGTGGGCTCCAATCTAGTTATTGCCTTAAAAAAGCGTCATATTCTTTATGGTCTTGATATCGTCGCTCCTGAAAAGGAGGGAGTAGTGAAGACTTTTGCTTGGGAAGATATTGAATCAACTTCTTTTCCAATGCAGCGTTTGCCACAATTTGATGCCATCATCCATCTGGCCGGTAAAGCACATGATACAAAGAACCAGTCTGTTGCACAGGCGTATTTTGATATCAATACAGGACTGACTCAGAAGATCTTTGATTTCTTTCTGGAATCTACAGCTAAAAAGTTCATATTCTTTAGTTCAGTGAAGGCTGCTGCCGATAGTGTAGTAGGGGATGCGTTGAGGGAAGATGTGATACCTACTCCAATAGGACCTTACGGAGAGAGTAAGATAGCAGCCGAGAATTATATTCTCGATAAATTAAAAAATAAGAATGAAAAATTAAAACTACATGATGATAGGAAGCAGGTATATATATTGAGACCCTGCATGATTCATGGACCGGGCAATAAAGGAAACCTGAATCTGCTTTATAATGTAGTAAAGAAAGGTATTCCCTGGCCTTTGGGAGATTTTGAGAATAAGCGTTCGTTCACTTCGATTGATAACTTATGTTATGTGGTGGAAGGTTTGCTGACGAAGAATGTAGCGAGTGGTATTTATCACATGGGTGATGACGAAGCCCTATCTACAAATGAATTGATTGCTCTCATGTGTGAGGCTATGGGTAAAACACCTCATATCTGGAAGATGAACCGGAAGATGATGGAAGGTTGTGCTGGCTTAGGAACTTTACTTCATCTGCCGCTGAATACTGAGCGTTTGCGGAAACTGACGGAGAATTACGTGGTTAGTAATGAGAAGATTAAAGCTGCACTTGGCATTGAACGGATGCCTGTTCGTGCTGCTGATGGAATTTTGAAAACGATAAGATCGTTTTCAAATTAATAATTAACAATTAAAAATTAAAGGGGCAAGTACGGTTATGTATTACCTGATTATATTAGTTCTGCTATTTCTGGCAGAACTTTTTTATTTTAGAATAGCTGATAAGTGCAATATCATCGATAAGCCCAATGAGAGAAGTTCCCATACCCGGATTACTTTGCGTGGTGGCGGAATCATTTTCTATTTTGGTGCTTTGGCTTATTTCTTGAGTAATGAATGGGAATATCCCTGGTTCATGTTGGCGTTGACCCTAATTACCTTTATCAGTTTTGTGGATGACATTCGTTCCACTTCTCAAGGCTTTCGGTTAGTGTTTCACTTTACCGCTATGGCTTTGATGTTTTACCAATGGGGGCTGTTTTCTCTTTCGTGGTGGTGGATAATTATCGCATTGATAGTTTGCACAGGTATTATTAATGCTTATAATTTCATGGATGGTATCAACGGCATTACCGGTGGCTATTCGTTGGTTATTCTTGGTGCATTAGCTTATATAAATTCTAAGATAATCACTTTTGTTGAGCCCGCTTTGATTTATACCGTCCTTTGCTCTGTATTTGTATTTTGTTTCTTTAATTTCCGTAAAAAGGCGAAGTGTTTTGCTGGTGATGTTGGTTCTGTGAGTATCGCCTTTATTCTTCTTTTTCTGATAGGGAGACTCATTATTAAAACAGAAGATTTCGGCTGGATTATCCTGTTGTCTGTTTATGGTGTCGACAGTGTGCTTACTATCATTCATCGCTTGATGCTTCATGAAAACATTGGTTTACCTCATCGCAAACATATGTATCAGTTGATGGCGAACGAATTGAGGATGCCTCATGTTGTGGTTTCGTTGATTTATATGGTGGTACAAGCAATAATAATAATTGGCTATATAGGATGTTTGAACTATGGTTATATATTCTTGCTGGGTGTAATTTTATTGCTTAGCTTTATCTATATATGGTTTATGAAGAAGTACTTTAGTTTACATCAAAAGGTTTAATATTAATTGATTGTATATTAATGTCAGAAAACAGCTCCTAGTGGGCTGTTTTCTTTGTTTATATCTGGTAATATCTTCACAGAACACTTACGGATAAAAATATCATGGCTTAAATTCTACAACTATTTTTCTATTCTTATAACTTTATTGTATATTTGCCGAAACAATTCTATATTCACTGAATGGGCTTATTTAGGAAAATAATATATAGCTTTCTGCTTTTCTTACTGATATCCCACATCGGGCTTTCATCGGCCTTTGCGGTGACTGGAGAACACCCGGTATTGATTATCAGTTCGTATAATCCGGACGCACGACAAACTTCTGGAAATATTTACGATTTTATGGAAGAATTTGAGCGACTGGGAGGAAAGGCTCCGATAGCTCTGGAAAACATGAACTGCAAAAGTTTCTCTGAAGCTCCTTTATGGAAAAATAAAATGGAGGAACTTCTTGCTAAATACCAGGGAAAACGTTCGCCTGTACTACTTGTGCTGATTGGTCAGGAGGCTTGGACAGCTTATTTATCACAAGCAGATTCCATACGTGGAAATGTGCCGGTGCTGGCTGCACTGGCAAGCCGTAATGCCATTATTCTTCCGGATGATTCAGTCGATCTGAAAACATGGATGCCTGATGCAGTGGATTTCTTTAATGACTTTCCTAATTCTTCGGTGAAGGCCGGATTCGTTTATGAATATGATGTAGAAGCCAATATTAATCTGATAAAGAAGCTGTATCCGGAAACCAGGAATATTGCTTTTGTTTCCGATAATAGTTATGGTGGTGTTTCTTTGCAGGCACATGTAGTGGAAGAGATGAAAAAACACCCGGAACTGAACCTTATTCTGCTGGACGGACGAACGAATACAATTTATACCATAAGCGATAAATTACATGAATTGCCTCCCAATACAGCATTGTTATTGGGTACTTGGCGCGTAGATATGTATGACGGATACTTTATGCGCAATGCGACTTATACGATGATGGAGGCTGCCGGTGATGTTCCTACTTTTTCTATAACTTCTGTAGGTATAGGCTATTGGGCGGTAGGTGGAGTGATCCCCTCTTACCGGGCATTGGGTAAGGATATGGCGCATCAGGCGGTTCGTTTGTTGCAGGGACCGGACAGCGACCGGGTAGAAGTAGAGGTAATTCCGAATAAGATACAGATGGATAGCAAGATTGTGAAAGATAAGCGTTTGGATCTGTCTTCCATTCATCAGCCTATAGAAATGGTCAATGAAACTCCATCGTTTTACGAACAATATAAATATCATATCTGGACTGTTGGTACAGTCTTGGTCGTATTGCTGAGTGGATTGTTTGTTTCTCTGTACTTTTACTATCATACTAAGAAACTGAAAGATGAACTTCAGGAGTCGGAGAGTGCTTTGAGAGAAGCGAAAGACCGTGCGGAAGAGTCAAGCCGTCTAAAGAGTGCTTTCCTTGCTAATATGAGCCATGAAATCCGTACGCCGTTGAATGCGATTGTAGGATTCTCCGATGTATTGGCCTCAGGAGGTACTTCGGTGGATGAACAGCAGGGATATGTCGATATTATTAAAACAAATTCGGACTTGTTGCTTCGCCTGATCAATGACATCTTGGATGTTTCTCGTCTGGAGGCAGATAGGGTTACGTTTACAATTGAGAAGTGTGATGTAGTACCACTGTGCCAGCAGGTATTAGCTTCTGTTAGTCAGGCTCGTAAATCGGAAAATGAGTTTATCTTTGAGTGTGACCGTGAAAGTGTGGATTTGCGGACGGATACCCAGCGTTTGCAGCAGGTTATTATAAACTTACTCTCCAATGCCGACAAATTTACCAGAAATGGTAAGATCACATTGAAGCTGGAAGTAGATGATGAGAAGAGAGTAGCTACTTTCTCTGTATCAGATACCGGTACAGGTATTCCATTGGAAAAACAGAAGCAGGTATTTGAACGGTTTGAGAAACTGAATGAATATGTGCAAGGCACGGGATTGGGTTTATCTATCTGTAAACTGACTGTAGAGAAGTGGGGAGGAGAGATCTGGGTAGATTCCGGATATACAGATGGAGCAAGATTCGTATTTACACATCCATTTGAGATAGAACAACCAAATAAATAATTACTATGAAGAGATTTTACTTTTTTTTAGGGTGGATATTCTTCCTGACAGGAGCCGTGTTGGCTCAGGATAAAATAGTAAAGCTGAAAATTGTAGAAACCAGCGATATACATGGTAACTATTATCCTTATGACTTTATACTTCGACATGAGGCAGCGGGAAGTCTGGCGCGTGTGTATGAGTTTGTTCAGAAGGAACGTGAGACTTATAAGGATAACCTGCTGTTGTTGGATAATGGAGATATTCTGCAAGGTCAGCCTTGCGCTTACTATTATAATTATATTGATACCATTTCTCTGCATCTGGCTGCCGAAGTGTTGAATTACATGAAGTATAATGCTGGTAACATGGGAAATCATGATGTGGAAACCGGGCGTGCTGTGTTTGATCGTTGGGCAGGTGATTGTAATTTTCCCATTTTAGGCGCCAATATCATTGATACGGTTACAGGGAAAACGCACTTTAAGCCTTATGAAGTATTGGAACGGGATGGTGTTAAGATTGTAGTGCTGGGAATGATTACTCCTGCTATTCCTGTGTGGTTGTCGGAAAACTTATGGAAAGGTCTGCGCTTTGATGATATGGAAGAGACAGCCCGCAAATGGATGAAGATTATCCGTGAAAAAGAGAATCCGGATTTAGTAATCGGAATTTTCCATGCCGGACAAGATGCTCTGTTGATGGGTGGTAAATATCGTGAGAATGCTTCACTGGAAGTGGCTCGTAACGTTCCTGGTTTTGATATTGTTTTGATGGGACACGATCATACCCGTGAATTGAAGAAGATTAAAAATGTAGAGGGAGACTCTGTGTTGATTATGGACCCGGCAAGTAAGGGAGGGGTTGTGGCGAATGCAGATGTTACTTTGAAATTGCGTAAGGGAAAAGTAGTCGAGAAACATATCAGCGGAGTGCTGACTGAGATGAAGAACTATACTGCAAACAAGGATTTTATGGCTCGTTTTGCTCCCCAGTTTAGTGATGTTCGGGATTTTGTGTCCAAGAAGATAGGAAGTTTCACTGAAACGATTTCTACGCGCCCTGCTTATTTCGGTTCTTCTGCTTTTATTGATTTAATCCATATGTTGCAACTTGAAATCACGAATGCAGAAATTTCTTTAGCTGCTCCTCTGTCGTATGATACCGAGATCAGCAAGGGTGATGTGTTTGTAAGCGATATGTTCAATTTGTATAAGTATGAAAATATGCTTTATACTATGAAGTTGTCCGGTAAGGAGATAAAAGATGCATTGGAGATGTCGTATGCTTTATGGACAAACCAGATGAAATCTCCTGATGACCATTTGTTGCTGCTTCGTGAGAAGCGTCGTGAAGGGGCAACGGATCGTGCTTCATTCAAAAACTTCAGCTTCAATTTTGATTCGGCTGCCGGTATCATTTATACGGTGGATGTAACGAAACCCAAGGGGGAAAAGGTGACTATAACCAGTATGGCGGACGGAACTCCTTTCTCTTTGGATAAAATATATAAAGTAGCACTGAATTCCTACCGCGGTAATGGTGGAGGAGAATTATTGACTAAAGGCTCCGGTATTTCTCAGGATGAATTGAAAGATCGTATCCTGTACTCTACGGATAAAGATTTGCGTTATTACCTGATGCAATATATAGAGAAGAAGGGTGTGATTGAGCCACATGCGTTGGGACAATGGAAGTTTATTCCGGAAGAATGGGTGGAGCCTGCTGCTAAACGGGATTATGAGTACTTGTTTGGAAAAGTGGAAAAATAATCACTATCTTTGCAGTCGCAATTTTTAATAGACTGTAGGGACGTGAATAAAAAGATAAAGAGAATTATAGGGGCTGTATGCTTGTTGGTGCTGTTTGTGGCATATCAGACAAGTATTACAGCCTTTACTCATGTCCATTACGTCAATGGAGTGCTGATTACCCACTCGCATCCATTTCACGGTAAGCACACGCACTCTAAAAGTGAACTTGTCGTTATAGGTCGTTTGTCAACTTTCCAATCTCCGGAGGTTGATGTATATGAAGAACTGCACCCTATGCGGATGCTTCTGGCTATGCTGGAAGCGGAAAAATTAACATCCTTGGTAAAGGAAGAATGGGGGCAGGTCGTTTCTCTTCGCGCTCCGCCGGCATTCGCGGCATAATCTTTTATCAAGCTTTCAGCTTGGAAAGCTACCGGTTAATATACCGAAAGGTACTTGTAGGATATAGCTCGTAGCTTGTCACTCATATTTTCAATACATACATTTTTGAGCGCAAATTAATGAAAAAACATATACTTGCGTTGGTGCTTACTATGGTTTGCATCAGCCTCTATGCCGTAAATCCTATAAAGGAAGGCAACATGATTTCCGGTCACGTGATAGTGAAAGGAACAGAAGAAAATATACCCTATGCAACTATATTAATCAAAGAAAGCGGTCAGGGAACAGTCTCTAATGAAGAAGGTCAGTTCGAGTTCCGTAAACTTCCTGTCGGGAAATACACGCTTCGCGTATCAGCGGTAGGTTATAAGACGCAGGAAAAAGAGGTAACTGTCAGTAAAGACTTTACTGCAGTCATACATTTCCAGATGCAGGAAGAGAGTTTCATGACGGATGAAGTAGTGGTATCTGCCAACCGTAATGAAGTGAGCCGTAAGGACGCTCCGGTAGTTGTCAATGTGATGAGTGCCAAGCTCTTTGAGATGGTGAATTCTACAGATTTGGCAAAGACGCTGAACTACCAGTCCGGCCTGCGTGTGGAGAACAACTGTCAGAACTGCGGTTTTCCACAAGTACGTATCAATGGCTTGGAAGGCCCCTATTCTCAGATATTAATAAATAGCCGTCCTATCATCAGTGCCCTCAGCGGGGTATATGGACTGGAACAGATTCCCGTGAATATGATAGAGCGTGTGGAGGTAGTGCGTGGTGGTGGTTCTGCTCTGTTCGGAGCGAATGCAGTAGGTGGTACTATCAATATCATTACTAAAGATCCTATCAGTAATTCTTTTCAGGTATCGAGCATGTTTTCGTGCATGGATGGAAAATCGTGGGAACAATATATGGGTGGTAACGTCTCCCTGGTTGCAAAAGATAATTCTTACGGTATCGCGCTGTATGAAAGCTATCGTAACCGTAACCCTTATGATCGTGATGATGATGGTTTCTCCGAACTTGGTAAACTGAATATGAATACTTTCGGTTTCCGTGCTTACTATCGCCCTACGCACTTCAGCCGTATCAATCTGGAATACCATACTACTAATGAGTTCCGTCGTGGTGGTAATAAATTTGATCTGCAACCGCATGAGTCGGATATTACAGAGCAAACTAAGCACATTATTAATAGTGGTGGTGCCAGCTACGATTTATTCTGGCGTGAATATAAGCATAAGATTTCTCTTTATGGTTCTATTCAGCATACGGATAGAAACAGTTATTATGGAGCGCAACAGGACATGAATGCTTATGGTAAAACGGATGATCTGACCTGGGTAGCCGGTGGCATGTATGTAGGCAATATGAACAACTGCTTCTTTGCTCCTGCTACTTTTATCGGTGGCCTTGAATATCAGAATAACTCCCTGCATGATGTCATGACTGGTTATCATCGTGATATGAAGCAGGATGTACGCATAGCCAGCGCCTTTGTTCAGAATGAATGGAAGATGCGTCAGCTCACTATGCTGGTGGGTGCCCGCCTCGATAAGCACAATCTAATAGATAAGTTGATTTTCAGCCCGCGTATCAATTTCCTTTATAAACCGACTGAGGATTTCCAGGCGCGTCTGACGTATTCTACCGGTTTCCGTGCACCGCAAGCTTATGATGAAGATTTGCATGTGACAGCTGTAGGTGGTGAAGGAGTTCAGATTAAGTTGGCTGATAACCTCCGTGAAGAGCGTTCCAACAGTTACAGTGGTTCTGTGGACTGGAGTACACATCTCGGACATTGGCAAGCGAATATTTTGCTGGAAGGTTTTTATACTGACCTGCGCCATGTGTTCGTATTAGAAGATATCGGTAAGGATGATAACGGGGATAAAATCAAAGAACGTCGTAACGGTAGTGGTGCACGGGTATATGGTGTCAATCTGGATGCCAAATTGGCTCATGGCAAAGAAGCACAATTCCAGTTGGGATTCACCGCACAACGTAGCCGTTATATGGATGCCGAGGTCTGGACCAAAGTGGATGGTGAAGAATTAACTACCAAGCGCATGATGCGTACACCGGATTATTATGGCTATTTCACTTTCTCTTCCGCACCATTGAAAAACTTCGATTTCTCTTTGTCAGGCATCTATACCGGAAAGATGATCGTTCCTCACTATGCTCCGGTGGATGCCCCGGAAGGTGCGTTTTGCAATATTGAAAAAGACCGTATGGAGAATACTCCCGATTTCTTTGATCTCAATCTGAAGTTAAATTATACCTTTGTTTTGCGTGATCACATCAAGTTGCAACTCAATGCAGGTGTACAGAATATCTTCAACAGCTTCCAGAAAGACCTGGATAAAGGTGAGTTCCGTGATTCCGGTTATTTTTACGGACCAACGCAACCAAGGACATTCTTTATCGGCTTTAAATTTATGAATTAGGCTGAGGTCTAAATTTAATATTGCAAGTGTTTGCAAAATTATTGCATGGGCTTATGAATTTATTGCAAGAGCATAATTTCATAAGCCCTTTCTTGTAGAAATGTTCCCTTTTTCTTTTTTTAGGATATTTCGGACGGTTTTCAGCGAAATATTGCTTAAGTTTGCCACGCAAATAAGAAAGGGAGATGAAAAATATAAAGAACGTAGATATTGCAACTATTCGCCGTTTTCCGGCAATGGATTTTATTGGGAATGATTTTGCCATATTCGACAATATAGGAGATATCCCTTTGTTCGGTTATCCTACACGCCTGAATGCGTCCTGTCTGACACTCTGCATGAAAGGGCATTGCAAGATACGTATCAATCTGAAAGAACATGAACTTACCGAAGGTGTTCTTGTGGTTACTTTGCCCGAACAGATTTTGCAGCAGGTGGAGCGTTCGGATGATTTCACCGGTGTTTTTATAGTTGTCTCCGGTCAGTTTATAGATGATGTGCTCCCCACGGTACAGCAGTTATTTCCTCTGTTTTTTATGATTAAAGAGCAGCCCTGTGTGCGCCTCAATCCGGAACAAATGGAGGCTGTGCAGGAGTATTACTCTTTCCTTCAAAAGAAGGTAAAACTGAAAGACAATCCTTTCCGTAAAGAGATTACTCAGGGATTGATACTGTCTCTTTTCTATGAGATATATAGCATCTATCAAGGCAATGAGCCTACTGTCAGAAAAGTAAAAAGCAGGAAAGAGGATCTTTTTGAGCGTTTTGTCCGTGCAATTACAGAGTCGTACAAACAGGAACGCAGTGTTGCCTATTATGCCGACAAAATGTTTCTGACAGCCAAGCATCTTTCTACAGCTGTAAAAGAAGTCAGTGGAAAGACTGCCGGAGAATGGATAGACAGTCTTGTTATTTTGGAAGCTAAAGCTTTGTTGAAATCTTCCGAAATGAGCATTCAGGAAATCTCCGATGAACTGCATTTTGCTAACCAGTCTTTCTTTGGCAAATATTTCAAGCATCACACCGGAATGTCTCCAAAAGAATATCGTAAGCAATAGTACACAGTGTCGGAATATTCTTTATTTTTGCAGGTATCAAATACCCCCAAAAATAAGAAAACATGGAAAAAAGAGAAATTGACCTTGCTGTTTCCTGCTATGGAAAAGTGAAGGATGTGAAGTATGATGCCGTTATACTTCCTTGGGGCGCAACAGAGCCTCATAACTTACATCTTCCGTATCTCACCGATTGCATTTTGCCCCATGACATTGCTGTAGACGCTGCTATGCTGGCACTGAAACGTTCCGGTGTACGTTGTATGGTGATGCCTCCTGTACCATTCGGTGCCCACAACCCCGGGCAGCGTGAACTTCCCTTCTGCATACATACCCGTTATGCCACCCAACAGGCTATTTTGGAAGATATTGTCGCTTCTCTTTATGCTCAGGGTATGCGTAAACTGATTATTGTCAGTGGACATGGCGGGAATAATTTCAAAGGTATGATACGCGACCTTGCCTTTAGCTATCCGGACTTCCTGATTATTGCTACCGACTGGTTTAGCCTCGTTCCCACGAAAGATTATTTTGAAGCTGAAATAGATGACCATGCCGGTGAGCAGGAAACTTCCGTAATGATGCACTATCATCCGGAGCTGGTAAATCTGAATGAGGCAGGTGATGGGGATTCTAAGCCTTTTGCTATTTCTTCATTGAACGAAAAGCTGGGATGGGCACCGCGCCATTGGGATAAAGCTACAGTGGATAGCGGGGTAGGGAACCCCAAGAAAGCTTCGGCTGAGAAAGGTGAACGCTATGTGAAACCTATTATCGAAAAGCTTGCCAAGCTCTTCACGGAAGTAGGGCAGGGTGAACTTTACTAAGTAAAATAAAACGGGCGGTCCGGTAAGAAATACTTTTCTTAACTGAACCGCCTTGTTGCTTATACTGAGATGAAAAGCTTACTTATCTATCGACATTAGCCATTTACCATCTCTTTTCACCATCGATTGCGTACCTTCTTGTGTTTCTCCGTTTCCGTAGGTTTGCTTTATCTTTACAGTTGCTGTGTTTCCATCTTCCGATATTTCTTCCGATAGAATCTCAATACTTTTCAGTCCACCCATTTTTTCATACTCTTTGCCCACTTTATCTCTCAATAAGGCAACGAATCCTGCTTTTTGCTCTTTCAGTTTATCAGCAGTTTCGCTGTCATCCAAAGCAATGCCATCTACAAACTTTTCATAGTCACCTTTGATAAGGTAGTTGCTATACTTCTTCATCGCATCTCCCGGACTACTGGAAGAGGAGCAAGCTGCCATCATAAACATAGCCATAACCATCAGACTAAAATAAAATACCTTTTTCATACGCTTTTTTTTAAATGATTAATGTGTATTTAAAAATAGTATATCAAACAGAGGCGCTTACTCTGTGCAATATCGTTAGGCAGGAGATAATCTCCTTTGAATCCCGGAATATTCACGTGACTGATACGTCCCTCAGGCAAGTCTATTCCTTGTTTTTTGTATACGAAATCAATCAGTTCCGTACAGTACATTCGCGTTGTATCTGCCAGATTATAATCATGGTCGAATAGTACATGGGCATGATATAACCGTTCTGCCTGTACTGCTGCTCTGTATGCGCTTGCAGAATCCTCTGCTATACGCATAATGGCCCCGTTAATAGCTTTTCTTTCTTCAAAAAACACTTCAACTGTCTCCATTTTTACACGATCCGGATCGTCTTTGAAATCCGGTTCGCCGGGCACAGCATGTATCACATACCATTGTCCGTCTTTCTTCTTCAGGATGCCGGTATGCGAATACGTTCCTTCACGGTCTGCAGCCAGCACCACTCTACTTGTAATCCCTGTTCCTCTTCTGAAAGTGATATCTCCATCCCGAAATAATTCCTGTGGCAATTGCAGCAGGCGGGTCTTTTTATCAGGACTTCCCTGGCATCCCGCCAGTATAAGTGTGAACAACAGCGTTATTTTTAGTAGTGCTACGTGTGGCTTCATTTCCATTAATACAAATATATGAATAAGTTTGCATTACTACACGTTTTTTAAATGAATTTTGTGGAGTGAACGAAAAAAGAGGTAACAACCTCTATACATTGTTACCTCTTTTTTAATCTATACCCTAAAAACTAATCTCTTTCCTTATAAAAACTAATTCTATTTCTTTTTTGATGGCGCAAAGTTAGAGAGTTCTTGGGGAATATGATTTGATATAAATCAAAAAAATGTAGATTCATATTGTCTTTTTTACAGTATGCCCGAGCGTACCCGGCTAAGGGTTTCGGGCGTCATCAGCAAATAAGATGCGATATGTGACAATGGTGCCCGTTTGATGACCTCCGGATGGGTATGCATTAGCATGTTGTAGCGTTCGCGTGCTGTTTCGAATCGCCAGGAGTCAGCTTTCACTTGAGATACGATGAGTGAGTACTCCAGTATCTTACGGTAGAACATATTGATTTCCCAGGAGATTTCTGTCAATCTCATGAATTTATCGTAGGGGAGGAGGTATACTGTGCAAGGTTCCAGAGCTTCTGCCATCAGGCGGGTAGGTTCTTGCTTCAATGTACTTTCTATGCAGATGATGACACAGCCTTCGTAGGAAAAGTGCTCGGTGACGTCTTTACCGTTTTTGTAATAGAACTGGCGCATCATGCCTTTACCCACAAATACCATGTGGTGGCAGACTTGCCCTTCCTTGAATAGGAGTTCACCCTTTTCCAGCTCTTTGCGGATCAGAATATCTTCTATCAGTTTTCTACCCTCAGGTGCCATACCCGGATAACGGGAGTTCACAGTGGCATTAACTGTTTCTTTTAATAGTGTATCCATAATTGTTCGCTGGTATTTATAACCGTTTCCGGGCACAAAGGTACGAAAGATTTGATTTAAATCAAATCTTGTGAAATGATTAGTGCTTAGCGACAAACCCCTTTGTTGTCCACTTCATGCTATACCAGCGTCGTACGAAGATAGCTCCCCGGATGTTTTCATCCAACAGGAAGGCAACCCACATACCACAGATGCCCCATTCCAAAGGAATACCGAAGATGTATCCCAGCCCGACGGCAACGCTCCACTGAACCACCAGTCCGACGTAAAACGGGTAGTTGACGTCGCCGGCTGCACGCAGAGCGTTCGTGGCAAAAATATTGATAGGTCGTCCGATTTCGAGAATAACGTCAATGATGAGGATGGTGGTACCCAGCCGGATGATCTCTTCGTTGGAGGTCAGCCAGTGGAAAATGGTGTTTCCGAAGACGGCCAGAACCGTGGAAAGTATGACGGTGATCATTACGGATTTCTTCATTACGTATTTTCCCATAAGGAAGGCAGCATGAGGTTTTCCCTCTCCGATGAGATGACCGATGCAGATGGCGCCTCCTTGTGCCATGGCAATGCTGAAGAGGTAGGCGAACATGATAATGTTGACGCAGTAGGTACGGGTGGCCAGTGCTTCGACGCCCAGCATATTGATGAAAAAGGTAATCACTACTTGCGATGAACTGTAAGAGAGTTGCTCTCCGGCAGAGGGCAGGCCTACTTTCATCAGGTTCTTCAGCTCGGGCCACGGGAATGGACGGAAATAAGCGACAGGGAAACGGTGGATATGTTTGCGGAACAGGATAATGAATAGTAGTACCATGGAAACTCCGCGGCTGAAAGCTGTGGAAATGGCAGCACCTTCTACACCAAGTTCCGGGAAGCCGAAGCGACCGAAGATAAGGGAGTAGTTACCTATGATATTAAGTATGTTGACAACGACGGTTACCAGCATTGGATAGATGGCTTTGTTTGCACTGCGTAGGGAAGCGGACAGGGTTAGGGAGATAGCTTGAAAGAAAGCGAAAGCACCCACGATGCGCATATAGTCCATACCGTCCGTCATCAGTTCGGGAGTGAGTCCCATGAGGCGTAGTATCGGTCCGGCACAGGAAAAAAGGAACAAGCTGACAGAGACGCCGATCACTATATTCACAAGGATGGATACGCCGACTACCTGGACTACTTTCTTCTGCAGGCGTGCACCGAGGTATTGGGAGCAAAGAACAGAGGTGCCAAGGTTGATAACCTCGAATATAAGGAAAGTAAGCATGATGATCTGGTTGACCACTCCTACGGCGGCAACGCTACTATCTGAGTGGCGGCTCAACATAATAGTATCTACAGCACCCAGCATCATGATGAGCAGGGTCTCTATAAAGATGGGGGCAGCGAGTTTGGCAAGTCGCTTTTTTAAGCTTTCCTGATGTATCATTTCGTAGTGTTTGAAATCCGGTGATGAAAAATCGCGCAAAGGTACGGAATGGGAAGAGAAAAGAGTTTGATATAGGTCAAATATTAGTTCTTCGGGGTATATTCTGATACAGCATCATTAATACCTATATAAATTATTTTTTTAGTCTTTGCTTTTGACTTTTAACAGATTACACCTTTTCCTGAAAAAAGTCAGAAAAAAATATGATGGAAAGATTTGCATAGTCCAAAAGTTTCCCATACATTTGCACCGCATTTGAGAAACAATGCAGGTTTAAGGAAGTGTGGGTGAGTGGCTGAAACCACCAGTTTGCTAAACTGACGTACGGGTAACTGTACCGGGGGTTCGAATCCCCCCGCTTCCGCAAACAGCCGGTGGATTCGTCTAACGGTTAGGACACATGCCTCTCACGCATGTAATACGAGTTCGATTCTCGTATCCACTACGGAAAATTTTAATGCACTCTTAGCTCAGCTGGTAGAGCAATTGACTCTTAATCAATGGGTCCAGGGTTCGAGTCCCTGAGGGTGTACGAGGAATAGAGCGGTCATTAAATAGATGACCGCTTTTTTTATGCAATTATTCCTTTTCTCCGGGAAATACTTCCTATCTTTGCAGACTGAAATCAATAAAACGTAAACACATTGGATTGGTTATACAGTTTATTCGTTGAACATTCCGCCCTGCAGGCGGTTGTGGTGCTCTCGCTGATCTCTGCTATTGGTTTGGGACTGGGAAAGATACATATCTGCGGTATATCGTTGGGAGTGACGTTCGTGTTCTTTGCAGGTATCCTTGCCGGGCATTTCGGATTGTCTATAGACCCGCAGATGCTGAACTATGCGGAGAGCTTCGGCTTGGTGATATTCGTATATGCACTGGGACTGCAGGTCGGTCCTGGCTTCTTCAGTTCGTTCCGCACAGGCGGTGTACAATTGAATATGCTGGCAGTAGGCGTGGTGTTGATCGGTACGCTGATGACACTGCTGGGAAGTTATGGGTTGGGAGTCTCTCTGCCGGATATGGTAGGTATCCTTTGCGGAGCAACAACGAATACACCGGCTCTGGGGGCTGCACAGCAAACGCTGAAACAGATGGGAATCGAAGCGAATACTCCGGCTCTGGGGTGTGCGGTGGCATATCCGATAGGAGTAGTGGGAGTTATTCTCGGTATTCTGATGATACGTAAGGCGCTGGTACGTAAGGCTGATTTGGAAGTCAAGGAGAAAGACGATGTGAATAAACCCTATATTGTTGCATTCCAGGTGCACAATCCGGCAATCTTTAATATGAGTGTGAAGGATATAGCTCAGTTGAGTTATCCTAAGTTTGTGATCTCCCGTTTGTGGCGGGATGGGAATGTCAGCATCCCCACTTCTGAAAAAGTGATTAAAGAAGGCGACCGCTTGCTTGTTATCACTTCAGAAAGAAATGTTCCTGCCTTGACTGTATTGTTCGGTGAGCAAGAAAACACGGACTGGAACAAGGAAGATATTGACTGGAATGCCATTGATAGCCAGTTGATCTCCCAGCGTATCGTGGTGACACGTCCGGAACTGAATGGAAAGAAACTCGGTTCACTCCATTTACGTAATCATTATGGTATCAATATCAGTCGCGTCTATCGTAGCGGGGTGCTGCTGCTGGCTACGGCGGAACTTACCTTGCAATTGGGCGACCGGTTGACGGTAGTGGGGGAGGCCGCTGCTATACAAAATGTGGAAAGAGTTTTGGGAAATGCAGTGAAGAGCTTGAAGGAACCTAATCTGGTGGCTGTATTCGTGGGTATTGTCCTTGGCCTTGCTTTGGGAGCGATACCTATTGCCATACCCGGTGTCAGTACTCCTGTAAAGCTGGGCCTAGCGGGAGGACCGATTATCGTGGGTATCCTTATCGGTACTTTCGGACCACGCATGCATATGGTGACTTATACAACCCGTAGCGCAAACCTGATGCTACGTGCCTTGGGCTTGTCACTCTATCTGGCCTGTCTGGGACTGGATGCGGGAGCTCATTTTTTTGATACGGTATTCCGTCCGGAAGGGTTGTTGTGGATAGCTATCGGCTGTGCACTAACCGTGGTTCCTGTGTTGATAATGGGAGTCATTGCTTTCCGTTGGATGAAAGTCGATTTCGGTTCGGTAGCCGGAATGCTGTGCGGAAGTATGGCGAATCCAATGGCTTTGAATTATGTTAATGATACCATTCCCGGTGATAATCCTTCAGTTTCTTATGCTACGGTTTATCCCTTGTGCATGTTCCTGCGTGTGATTATCGCCCAAGTGCTGCTGATGTTCTTTTTAAGTTGAGAGTTGAGGTTTGGGAACGTAAAGTTGAGGATTAGGAACGTAGAGTTGAGGTTTGAAATGAAGACACAAGCCCATATATAATTTGTAATTTGTAAATTGTAATTAGATATCATGAGTAATATTACCCCTGAAAGCATCATGAGCGACTTGCGTTATTTGCAGTTGCTGTCACGCAGTTTTCCGACGATTGCGGATGCCAGTACAGAAATTATTAACCTGGAAGCCATTCTGAACCTCCCGAAAGGGACAGAGCATTTCCTGACCGATATTCATGGTGAATATGAAGCTTTTCAACATGTGTTGAAGAATGCTTCGGGAGCGGTGAAACGGAAAGTGAATGAAATCTTCGGGCATACATTGCGTGAGAGTGAGAAGAAAGAAATATGTACTCTGATTTATTATCCCGAAGAAAAGTTACAGTTGATTAAAGAGCAGGAAGCCGATCTGGATGACTGGTATCTGATTACACTGAATCAATTGGTGAAGGTATGCCAGAATGTTTCTTCCAAATATACACGCTCTAAAGTGCGTAAGGCACTTCCGGCTGAATTCTCGTACATTATTCAGGAGTTGCTGCATGAATCGAGCGTAGAGCCAAACAAGCATGCCTATATCAATGTAATTATCAGTACTATCATTTCCACCAAGCGTTCGGATGATTTCATCATTGCAATGTGTAATCTCATTCAGAGGTTAACGATTGACTCTCTGCATATTGTAGGTGATATTTACGACCGTGGCCCGGGAGCACACATCATTATGGATACACTTTGTGATTATCACAATTTTGATATTCAATGGGGAAATCATGATATTCTGTGGATGGGAGCCGCTTCCGGTAATGATGCCTGCATTGCCAATGTGATCCGTATGTCGATGCGTTATGCCAACCTGGTTACACTGGAGGACGGATATGGTATTAACCTGTTACCACTTGCCACGTTTGCCATGGATACGTATGCGGATGATCCCTGTACAATCTTCGCTCCGAAGATGAACTTTGTGGACAGCAACTACAATGAGAAGACTTTACGGCTGATTACGCAGATGCATAAGGCGATTACGGTGATACAGTTCAAGCTGGAAGCGGAGATTATAGACCGTCGTCCGGAGTTCGGTATGCAGAACCGGAAGTTACTGGATAAGATTGATTTTGAGAGAGGTGTCTTTGTATATGAAGGAAAAGAATATCCATTGCGCGATACAAACTTCCCGACCATAGATCCGGCTGATCCATACCGTCTGTCTGATGAGGAACGGGAACTGATAGATAAAATCCATGCTTCGTTCATGAATAGTGAGAAGTTGAAGAAACATATGCGTTGCTTGTTTACATATGGAGGAATGTATCTGGTTTGTAACAGTAATTTGCTGTACCATGCTTCCATGCCTCTGAATGAGGATGGTAGTTTCAAACATGTCCGTATTGGAAAGAAGGAGTATTGGGGCAGGAAACTATTGTGCAAGACAGACCAGTTGATCCGTACGGCTTACTTCGATGAAGACGGTACGGAGGAGAAGAGTTTTGCACTGGATTATGTGTGGTATATGTGGTGTGGCCCGGATGCTCCATCGTTTGACAAAGATAAAATGGCGACTTTTGAACGCTATTTCATTGGAGAAAAAGAATTGGCTAAAGAGACGAAAGGATATTACTATACTCTACGTAATCGTGCTGATATTTGTGAACGCATTCTTGCAGAGTTCGAAGTCACGGGACCTCATTCACACATCATTAATGGCCATGTACCTGTGAAGATCATCAAGGGTGAAAAACCGATAAAAGCAGATGGTAAGTTGTTGGTGATTGATGGCGGGTTCTCCAAGGCATATCAACCGGAAACAGGCATTGCCGGATATACGTTGGTCTATCATTCACATGGCTTGCAATTAGTGCAACATGAACCGTTCCAAAGCCGTCAGAAGGCGATAGAGGAAGGCCAGGACATCAAGTCTAATATCTTTGTCGTAGAGTTCAATTCACAACGTATGATGGTGAAAGATACGGATCAAGGAAAAATACTGGTGACACAGGTACAAGACTTGAAGAAGTTGCTGGTGGCGTACAGGACGGGACTTATAAAGGAAAAGTGATTTTAGTATTTAAACAACACCACTCCTCCTTCCACAATCACTCCTTTATCGTAAGTGACCCCTTTGTTGTAGTAGCGGCTGCCACCATAACCACCTGTGACGAATACACCCAAACGGTCATTTAGACGATATTCCAGATTGACACGTGCTTGGAGAGCGTAAAGGCGTGCAGGGAAGCCATAGTCTTTGTTCTTGAAGTTTTCGATGTGCTGGAAGCCCAGGTCACCGCTGATAAATAATTGCTTATATAGGGGAAGCTCAAGACCTGCACGATAGAAGAGAGAGGCTGAAAACTTATCGCTGAAATCCAGATAGTGCGTACCACCGCCTAAGATGGTATAGAACAGATTGTTCTTGAAGCGAGCACCTACATTCAGCTTTGTAGCATTGCCTCCGAAAAGCATTAACTGCACTTTAGTATCCGGATTGGCATTGACCAGACCTAACTGGAAACCGTCGAAACTATTCTTATAATAGTTGACTAATCCAATCTGTACGCCTTTTCCTTTTCCGGCAAAATTGAAAGGGGCAACTTGTGCTCCTGTGAAGTGTTCACCTACCACATTACCCAGACCGGATATCTGTAAACCTTGCATGTTTTCTCCTGTGATGTTACCCAAACCGCTGATTTGTACGCCTCGCAGATTTTCGCCTACAATGTTCAGCAAGCCGGAAGCGGTGATACCAATGAAATCTTCGCCTGAAATGTTGGCTAATCCTGCAATATGTGCTCCCGAAGAATTCTCTCCGGCAATGTTCAGCAAGCCACCAATGAGAACACCACTGGCATTGTCTCCTACAATATTGGTAAGTCCGGAGAATATAACACCTTGTGCATGATTTCCTGTGATACCGACTAAACCGGACAAGGATACACCACAGAGATTATCTCCGTTCACATTACTGATACCTGCTATCTGAACACCGCGCATGCTGCCTCCTACCAGGTTGGCAAGACCTGTAACCTGTACACCGTTCATGTCACGGTATACCACACTACCCAGTAGATTGATACCCACGCCGTTCAGACGGTTCATAGAAGAGAATAGACCGAGGTTGAAACAAGTACTTCCTACAGTATCAGTCTGTTGTGTGGACATATTCTTCCACAGGGAGAGATTGACGCCGACAGGTTCTCTGTTTTTCTTGGTTGTTTCAGTCGATTTGTTGTCTGTAGTCTGTGCAGAAAGTGTTCCTGCAACCATCAGTAATGCAATAATAGATGGAAATAATCTTCTCATTGATTTTAATCTTTAATTTCATCCGGCCAGGGCGCTAAGTTACCGGTTGCACGGAGCGTAGGACGCTGTGCATCTACCGACCGAAGGTAGTTACTTAATTTCTGTGCTAATTTCTTTACAATGCGTGGGTTTTCCATTGCCACGTCGTTTTTCTCGCTGATATCAGCGGGGATATTGAATAGTTCACGCTTACCGTCTACAAAGTAGTAGACGAGTTTCCAGTCACCGGAACGAATGGAGCAAGTTGCTCCGATACCCGGCCCCGAAGGTCCCCAGCTATGAGGATAGTGCCAATAGATATCGCGGTCTTTTACCTTCCCTTTTCCCGTTAGCAATGGCATGAAGCTGATGCCGTCCTGTTGTTGTACGGTGGTATATTCTTGAATACCTGCTATTTCGAGGATGGTCGGATAAAAGTCTTCAATCATAAGATAATCTCCGCATTTCGTATCGGGAGCCACTACACCAGGCCAGCTTACGATCATTGGTTCGCGGATACCTCCTTCATAGGCGGAACCTTTTCCACTGTTGAGTGGGTAGTTCTGAGTATGGAGTTCTCCGGCGCGGGTATGTGCGGCCAGTCCGCCATTGTCGGACATGAAAAGGATTACGGTATTGTCTGTTAGTTGGTTACGTTCCAGATAATCCATCAGGTCTCCCAAGCTCTTGTCCATGCCTTCGATGAGGGTGGCATAAGCTGCTTCTACGGGAGGAAGCCCTTTATCCAGATATTTCTGGTAAAAACGATAATCGGGTTGTATGGGAGTATGAATGGCATAATGAGCCATGTATAGGAAAAATGGTTTATCCTTTTGCTGTGCCTTATCCAAAGCTTTCATAGCCTCTAATGTAAGTGCTTCGCTGAGGAAAGTATCCGTGCCATGATATTGCTCCAATCCGGGAACGGCAGCTAACGGACTTTTGCCATCCGGCTTATTCCCAAAATTATTTTTGCCGTAATAACTGGCAGGTGATCCGGCTGCATGTCCGGCTATATTCACTTCGAATCCCATTGTCAGCGGATCGGCTCCGGGTGTATCATTTGCTCCGAAATGGGCTTTACCGCAATGTATGGTCTGGTAACCGTTATCTTTAAGTACCTGTGCCAACGTAGTCACTTGGGTAGTACGTTCAATTCCCGGTTCCTGGCAAATGCCGTTTACATTCCATTCGGGATAGGTCATTACTGAGTCGGGTTGTTCGTGAGTGGTATTTTTACGTAATGTCCAACTGGTTACGCGATGGCGGGCTGCATTCATTCCTGTGAAAAGGCTGACACGGGTAGGGGAACTGATACTGCAGGCATACGCTTGTGTGAACATCTTGCCTTGTGTTGCCAGACGTTCCATGTTCGGTGTATGGTAGGTGTCGTTGTAGTGTGTCCGTTGAGTCCAGAAGGGCAGAGAAGTATCCTGCCATCCCATGTCATCAACCAGAAACAAAACAATGTTCGGACGTTGCTTTTCTTTCGGCACACCTTTTTCCGGAGATGCTGCAATCGCTTCTCCTGCCATGCCCCACATTGGAATCATGGCAGCCGATATTAATAATTCGCTTTTCATTTGAGATAATACTTTAATAAAGGTTAGTCGGTTAATTACAATCTTATCCCTTTGCTTCCTGGTATAAGAATCGTTTAATGGAGCGTTTTGGAGTTTTCTCAAATTCTTCGGGATAGATTTTCATTTTGAATATCTGGCTGTATGCAGGCAACATGGTGTTTAGCGTGGCACGGTTTTCTTCCATGACCCGTTCTATATCTGCGGTAGTCAGGCCGTGTGCAAAGGCATCGTCGAAGTCCGGATATACCAGTCCGACAAGCTTTTCATTCTGCTGCACGATAATACTTTCGGCAACGTACGGCATGTTATTCAACTTATCTTCTATTTCTTCGGGGTATATATTTTGTCCACTGGAACCGAGCAACATATTCTTGCTGCGTCCTTTGATGGTGATATTCCCTTCGGCGTCCATTAGTGCAAGGTCGCCTGTATGCAGCCAACCGTCAGCGTCGATTGCTTCACGTGTGGCTTCTTCATTTTTATAGTATCCAAGCATAACATTCGGTCCGCGGCATACGATTTCCCCCGGTATATTTTCCGGATCGGAAGAAAGAACTTTCACTTCCATACGCGGAACCGCCTTACCGCAGGAACCCGGTTTGAAGCGTGACCAGTCTTCGTAACAGATAATCGGACCACATTCTGTCATCCCATAACCTACCGTGTAGGGGAATTCTATCATGTGCAGGAATTGTTCTACTTCCTGATTGAAAGCGGCACCGCCTACGATAACTTCTGCAAAACGTCCGCCGAAAGCATTGACTACTCCTTCGCGTACAGTTGCTTTAATCTTGTCATTGATGATGGGAACTTTCAGCAATAGCTTCATGGTAGGTGTTTCCAGTTTCGGAAGCACGTTCTTCTTAATGATCTTTTCTATAATAAGCGGTACAGCCACTACAAGGTGGGGCTTCACTTCCGAGAATGCCTGGAAAATGATTTTGGGGCTTGGCATGCGGGTTAGGAAGTAGATCTGACATCCTGCTGAGAACTCGTACAGGAATTCGAATGCCAACCCGTACATGTGTGCCATTGGCAACATGGAGATAATCTTGTCTCCGGCTTTCAATGGCAATACTTCGAATGCGAATGCCGTATTGGACCACAGGCTGCGGTAGGGCAGCATTACCCCCTTGGAGTAACTCGTTGTTCCGGAAGTATAGTTGATGACTGCCAGTTCTTCGGGCTGATCTTTGTGATATTCAATGTGTTCTTTACGGAAATTCTTGGGGTATTTCTTGCCGAACAATTCGTTCAGATGTTCACGGGCGTAATCCAGTTTCTGTGTGCGTGAGATGAGAATGGAGAAGTCCGTCATCAGAATGATGCCTTCCAGGATAGTCATTGCAGATTCGTTGAGGTTTTCCCATACCTGGTCGCCCACAAAGAGTAATTTTGCTTCGGAGTGATTGACAATGTTGTGTACATTGTCCGCTTTGAACTCATGAAGGATAGGAACTGCAACTGCTCCGTAGGTAAGTGTGGCAAGGAAGGTGACTCCCCAGTGTGAGCTATTACGTCCACAGATGGCTATCTTATCGCCTTTTTTAATACCGCTTGCTTCGAAGATTAAATGTACTTTCTCTATTTTGCGGGCTACATCTTTATATTGTAGGGTAGCGCCATTATAATCTGTCAGGGCATCAAGGTCCCAATTCTCTTTAATACTATTCTCAATGTAGGCGATAAAGCTTTGTTCCATGATATTATATATTGCACATTTATTTGAAATTTGTGCAAATATAAGGCTTTATCAAAAGAAAGCAAATTTTTAGCTAAAAAAAGCGGGATATGTATATAATTTAGCCCTGGCATATTAAAATATGGCCAGGGCTATTGAAATATTTACGATTTTAAATACCAATGATAGATGCGTTGTACGCCTTCTTCTATTTCTACTTTGTGGTGCCAACCCAGAGAATGTAGTTTTGAAGGGTCAGTCAGTTTACGCATGGTGCCGTCCGGTTTGCTACTATCGAAACTCAGTTGGCCTTTGTAGCCTACAGTAGAAACAATCAGTTCGGCAAGGTTGCGGATGGAGATTTCTTTACCTGTACCTATATTGATGTGGCAGTTACGAATGTCTTTATCGTCTGGTTTATAGGTGTCTTTGAAGTCTACATGTTCCATGACGAATACACTGGCATCTGCCATTTCTTCGCTCCAAAGGAATTCGCGAAGCGGTGTACCGGTACCCCAAAGTTTCACTTCATTGTCACTGATACCGTATTTAGCAAGAATGGTGAGAATATCCTCTTTGCTGCCGGTTCCGCCAATGCCTTCTACGGGACGGAGATCCAGGTCTTTGCGTATGGCATCCCAATCACCTTGTTTCAGACAGTGGGCAAGGTGTATCTTGCGAATCATGGCAGGAAGTACATGACTGCGTTCCAGATCGAAATTATCGTTCGGGCCATAGAGGTTGGTAGGCATTACAGCAATATAATTTGTACCGTATTGCAGGTTGAAACTTTCGCACATTTTCAGTCCGGCAATCTTAGCTATGGCATAGGGTTCATTGGTGTATTCCAAGGGAGAGGTAAGAAGTACTTCTTCTTTCATGGGTTGCTCGGCATCGCGTGGATAGATGCAAGTGCTGCCCAGGAAGAGGAGTTTCTTTACATTATGGCGGAAACTTTCGCCGATGACGTTCTGTTGTATTTGCAGGTTCTTGTAGATGAAATCAGCACGATAGATACTGTTTGCCATGATGCCGCCTACGAAAGCGGCAGCAAGGAATACATATTCCGGTTGTTCTTCATCAAAGAATCTACGAACGGCAATGGCGTCCAGTAAGTCGACTTCTTTGTGGGTTTTGCCAATAAGATTGGTATATCCTTTATCTTGCAGGTTCTTCCAGATTGCAGAACCTACCAGGCCACGATGACCTGCTACGTAGATTTTGGCGTTTTTGTCTAACATTATATTTTAAGTTTTATGTATTAATTCTCTTGTGATCTCAGATACAGCTTCTTCACGAACTTCATGTCATGCGTTGCCATAATCTTCACGAGATCTTCAAAGCTGGTTTGTCTTGGGTTCCAGCCCAAAAGTGTTTTGGCTTTGGTAGGATCACCCAGCAATTGTTCAACTTCGGCAGGACGGAAGTATTTTGAATCTACTTCTACAATGATTTTGCCTGTCTTCACATCAATGCCTTTTTCTTCGACACCTTCACCTTCCCAACGCAGTTCAATACCTACTTCTTTGAAGGCGAGTGTGGCAAACTCACGAACAGTATGCATTTCTCCTGTGGCAATCACGAAATCTTCCGGTGTATCATGCTGAAGAATGAGCCACATACACTCTACATAATCTTTCGCATATCCCCAGTCACGGCGTGCGTCCAGATTACCTAAATACAATTTATCCTGAAAACCTTGTGCTATGCGTGCAGCAGCCAGCGTAATCTTGCGGGTTACAAATGTCTCACCTCTGCGTTCACTTTCATGATTGAAAAGGATACCGTTTACGGCAAACATTCCATAACTTTCGCGGTAGTTTTTGGTAATCCAGAAACCATATTGTTTGGCTACTCCGTACGGGCTACGGGGATAGAAAGGCGTTGTTTCCGTTTGAGGAACTTCCTGTACTTTTCCGTAGAGTTCCGAAGTAGATGCCTGATAAATCTTTGTTTTTTTCTCCATGCCCAGGATGCGGACAGCTTCCAGCATACGGAGTGTACCAATGGCGTCCGCTTCAGCTGTGTATTCCGGTACATCAAAAGATACCTTTACATGACTTTGTGCGGCAAGATTATAGATTTCATCCGGTTGCACCTGCTGAATGATTCGAATGAGCGAACTGCTATCCGTCATATCGCCGTAATGCAGGTTAATAGTACGTTTCTGTTTCATGTCGCGCACCCATTCGTCGAAGTACAAGTGTTCGATACGTCCTGTATTGAATGAGGATGAACGGCGGAGAATACCGTGAACTTCATATCCTTTTTGTAATAAGAATTCGGCAAGAAACGAACCGTCCTGACCTGTTATTCCGGAGATTAGAGCTGTTTTCATATTGTAGGCTTCGTTATAAATTGATTTTAAGAGGACAAAATTCGTTGTTTTTTACGAGAAAACAAAACTTTTTTCATTTATATATCTTATCCACTACCAACGCAATCGCCCCGTCTCCCGTCACATTACAGGCAGTACCGAAGCTATCCATCGCAATGTAGAGCGCAATCATCAATGCTTGTGCCGATTCATCGAAACCAAGCATGGACTGCAATATACCCAAAGATGCCATGATAGCACCACCAGGAACTCCGGGAGCCGCTACCATGGTGATTCCCAGCATGAAAATAAAACCGGCAAATAGTGGGAAATCGAAAGGTATCCCCTGCATCATCATCAAGGCAAGGGCGCATGCAACTATCTTGAGCGTACTTCCGGATAGATGTATCGTAGCACAAAGTGGAATCACAAAACCTGCTATGTCAGATGATACCCCATTCTTTTTAGTCTGTTCCAATGTGACAGGAATAGTGGCAGCAGAAGACTGTGTACCTAAGGCGGTGAAATAGGCAGGCATCATCCGTCCCAATAATTTAAAGGGATTCTTACGGACGAATAGTGCAGCTATGCAATACTGGAACACTAAAAGGAAGATATGCAGCAGGAAGATCACACCGATTATTTTTATGAAGACCATTAATACAGAGAATACCTGTCCCGAATGTGTCATATTAAGGAATATACCGAATATGTAAATAGGGAGCAATGGCAGAATGACTGCACTGATCATGCGAATAATAATTTCCTGGAAATCGCGTGCAGCATTCTTCAACGTATCGTTTTTCAGTTGAGCAAGCCCAAGTCCTAACATGAAAGCTAATACCAGAGCTGTCATAACATTCATCAGCGGAGGTATGGCAACAGAAAAGAAAGGCAAGATGCCTTGCGCTTCACTGACCTCTTCCAGCGGAACTCCCGATTCTATCAGGTGTGGAAATACAGTTACACCAGTAAAGTAAGACAAAAAACCGGAAAACAAGGTTGCTCCGTAAGCAATCAGTGCTGTAATTAATAATAGTTTTCCGGCACCTTTACCAATATCGGCAATTGCTACTGTTACTAACCCTACAATAATAAGTGGTATGGAGAAGTTCAGGAACTCACTGAAAATACCGTTGAACGTAACGAAAAAGCGTACCATACCTCCGGGAAGAAAATTACCCAAAAGAATACCCAATGCTATGGCTATTATGATACGCGGCAGTAGTCCGATATGTAGTTTTTTCATAAATCTGTATTTAAGTTTTTCAGGTGAAATGTAGTCATGTTTGCAAAAGTACGATTTTTATTCGAAATTCATACGAACAAATGCCCTTGGCATATTGTTTCCATTTCAATGAAACAATAACAAAAAAATGCAAGTTATGACCAAAAACAAACAAAAGACAGACATCGGCTTAATTGGACTTGCCGTAATGGGGGAGAATCTGGCCTTGAACATGGCAGATAAGGGATGGCACGTATCCGTGTATAATCGAACCGTTCCGGGAGTAGAAGAAGGCGTGGTAGAACGCTTTACCAATGGCCGTGCCAAGGGAAAGACTATTGAAGGATATACTGAAATACCCGACTTTGTGGAGTCCATTTCTACACCGCGCAAAATCATGATGATGGTTCGTGCGGGTAATGCGGTAGATGAGTTGATGGAACAGCTTTTTCCGTATCTTTCTCCGGGAGATATACTAATAGATGGTGGAAATTCAAATTATGAAGATACCAATCGCCGTGTGGCATTGGCCGAACAGAAAGGTTTTCGCTTTGTCGGAGCTGGTGTTTCCGGCGGAGAAGAAGGAGCGCTGAATGGTGCTTCTATTATGCCGGGTGGTTCTGTTACTGCCTGGGATGAAGTGAAACCCATTCTGCAAAGTATCGCTGCACGTGCTGCCGATGGTACTCCTTGCTGTGACTGGATTGGTCCGGCTGGTTCGGGACACTTTGTC